>WBZO01000041.1_pt1 | contig 319351 bp, 244 predicted proteins | sample 5204261 | NCBI WGS metagenome assembly WBZO01 (sample SAMN12412400, study PRJNA552823) | activated sludge metagenome | isolation source: activated sludge from anammox sidestream of wastewater treatment plant... | place: USA: North Carolina | collected 2017-09 | reverse complement strand
AAAATGGACCCCAAAAATATCCGCTACATATTGAACCGATTTGCCTTGTTTCAAAAGCTTCTTTGCTAATTTTAGCTGATCGTCATCCAATTTTATAGGTCTTCCAAACCTTACCCCTCGACGTAAAGCGTCTCTCCGACCGGCTTCTGTCCTGTCTCTAATCAGGTCTCGCTCAAACTCTGACAGTCCGGCGAAAAACGTCATCACAAGCTTGCCGGTAGCAGATGTGGTATCAGCCCAATCTTCGTCTAGGGACTTAAACCCAGCGCCCATCTCCTTCAGCTTCTCTATAGTCTCCAGCAATACTTTTGTAGAGCGAGCAAGTCTGTCCAAACGGCAGATGATCAAAACATCATCCTTTCTGATTTGCTGCATCATGCGCTCAAACTCTGGCCGGCTGCGGCCAGCACCAGAAACCTTTTCTTGATATATAAGCTCACAACCAGCACGCTCAAGGGCTTTCACTTGCATATCCAAGCTTTGCTCTTTTGTAGATACCCTCGCATAGCCAATCTTCACAGCTTTTCCTTTTCCTTTTTATTAGCAAATGTTATAGCTTTGATACGCGCTTTCACTAGAATCTTTTGCTAGTCTTTGCATGCGCTTTTCATGGATATACGGGCTCTTAGCGAATCTTAGGATTTTCGCTAATACACTTTACTATGGATCTACCATCCTGGACAAACATCCCACCAGCGACAACGCCAGCGAAGAGCTTTCTTCTGATGACAGATTCCATCTGATTGCACCATGTCTACAGCAGGGCGTTAGCCTTTCCCGTCGCGCTCGCGAGACGGGCGTTCACAGGACTACACTCTCTCGCATTCTGTCCCGTTTTCGAGCAAATGGAAGCACTTCCTTTGAGCGCCAAAAGCGCTGCGATTCTGGAAGCTTCGAAGTGCAAGATGAAGTAGCCGAAGTGATCAAGGCTCACCTGGTTGCTTTGCCGCACTTAAGTTGCGCAGCTGTTCATCGGATGATCGCCCGGATTTGCGACAAGAAGTCCTGGACAAAACCAAGTTACTGGAATATCTACCGAATTCAGAAAAGTCTGCCCGCTGACCTTCTAACTCTATCGAAGGACAGTGCTGAGTACAGGCGGCTTTACGATATGGTCCATCGTTTCGAGGCCAGCTGCCCAAATGAAATTTGGCAAGCAGATCACAACTTCATGGATATTTTTGTTTGGGACGATCTCGGACAGGCTCTTAAGCCAGTTCTGACGGTCATTCTCGACGACTACAGCAGGGCAGTTACCGGCTACTATCTTGACTTTGTTCCACCATCGGCCCAGCGCACCGCACTCGCATTGAGAAAAGCGATTTGGCACAAGAATGAGACAAATTGGCTTGCCTGTGGAATTCCAGAGAAGTTATACACCGACAGAGGAGCTGATTTCACTTCTCTGCGGCTTCAAAAGATAGCCTTAGAACTTGAATTTGAGCTGATCAAGGGACGACCTTATTACCCACAAGGGAAGGGAAAAATAGAGCGTTTCTTTGAGACGATGAACCTACTCTTGCTCTGCGACCTGCCTGGATACACGCCAGAAGACAAGCCACCTCAACAGCCAGGACTGACCTTGGATGAGTTCCGCAGAGTCTTCCATGATTGGCTGATTAATGACTATATGCAGCGTGTAAACGAGGAGACCGGCGAGACACCCTTCCTTCGCTGGAGTCGGCAACCTCAAGTACCGCGCATGCCGGAGTCAATAAATAGTCTGCACATGCTTCTCATGACTATTTCAGAGAGCCGCTTAGTTCGCAAGGACGGGATTCACACAAACAGCCTCCGTTACACCAACACGGAACTGCAGCATGGCTACATGCGCGAATGGGTTGGGGTCCGGTACGACCCTTCTGATGTTTCTCAGATTTATGTGTTCCTCGACAATAAGTTCGTCTGTGTTGCCACTTGCTCTGAGCTATCTGGCATCAAGCCTTCCTTACAGGACGTCCAAAAAGCAAAGCGTGACCGAAAAAAGGAGCTGCGCTCCAAAATCTCCTTGGCTCAAGCACTGGTTAAACAGCATTCCAAGGACTCCGCTAGAGCCGTGCCACCACCGCCGGACGCAGAGGCTCAAGTCCCTGTCGCCTCCACAACGGAGCCTCTGAAAACTCACCCGCCCATAAGGAGATACTCCGTTGACGAATAAGGACCAAACCGGAAAGTTCATTCAAACGAGGCAGCATCTTAGGTTTGTCGAAGCCGCAAATGCCTGTCGCTCTAGTCGTTCGTTGTATGTTTGCACCGGCAAACCTGGTGTCGGCAAAGAGGCCTCGGCTCAATTCTATTGTCAGTGGCCGTACATCAAGAGCCTTCTCGACACACCCCGCCGGCCCCAGACTGCTCCTCCAAAGCTGGACAATTGCCATACGGTCTACTGGGATGCTGAGATTAACTGCACCATCAAGAAGCTGCACTCTACTTTGAACGTGCTGCGCAACAAGTTCGATTCTCTCATTCAGGACTCGCTTAACTGGCATGAGCCTGAAAGATTGAGACAGCAACAGCTTCCACGTACTGACTTCCTCGAATTGATTATTGTCAATCACGCACATAGACTTTCATTTCTCTGTCTGGAAGCCATTAACGACTATCGCAAGAACAACAACATCGGCTTTTTGCTCCTCGGTATCCCAGGCTTCGATCGACGAATAAAGTTCTATGACCCTGTCGGTGTCGACGTTTCCCTCTATCACCAATATTCAGCTCCTCGTCCTGAGGAACTGAAGCAAATTCTGGAGCTGCGATGGAAACTAGACGGACTGACCGTTGAAGACGCCGCAATCACTGTCATCGAGGAAATCACTAGTTCAAACATACAGAAAGCTCTGAACATTCAAACAGAGATAGAGCGCGTTCGCGGCATAAGCTCCATCTCGATCATCTCTCCAGCCCTTGTTCAGGCCGCCACCACCAGCTTACTGATTGAGCCGCCGGCACGATCAAAAAAATAGCCGAAATCAAGCCAATTTCGCCCGACCGATACCATACATATAGACGCTGTGCAATTATCGTGCAATGTCACATTTATGTTGCAAAAAACTGTAGCGTTGTCGGGTAAGCCGGGGAACGTCGCCGCCCCCAGCTCCCCTCAGAACCGACCGTGCCAGTTTCCCGGCAGTCGGCTCAAGCTCTCATACGCTAAAAGCATCTGGTAGCGATTCAAAAGGAAGCTCGAATTTTGACTTGCGTTTGTGCCAGTACTCCAATAAATCCGGGTCATCTGGGCAGGCGGTTCCAACAACCTTGATGTGCGGTTTCACTGCGACATCACCTGTTCTAAACAGGAATATATCAGTTTTGCCATCGTCAAAGTCGTTCTGAATTGCGCCGAAGAATGCCCAACTCCGCCGATTGGCAGGTTTGAAGTATCTTCGGAGAACCCAGTGTTCGGATTTGTTTGGATGACGGCTGAGGCACCAGTGCCAGACAGCGCGCCAGACCTGGTGGTCTACGTAAGCCAGTACATTCTTGCTATTTACCTTCTTGTAGTAGTTACTCCAACCGCGAAGTCTTGGATTTAGATGCGCAATTACAGCCGCCGGGGGAAGTGACTTGGCTGTTTTCAGCCAGGCACGTATTCCCTTTAGAAAGGTTTGCACCTTTTCCTTCTGCGGCTGCACCAGGCATTTTCCCTTGTAGCTTCTGACATTGAAACCAAGGAAGTTGAACCCGTCGTTAACGTGAACAATCCTTGTTTTCTCCGTATTCAGTTCCAGTCCTCGCTCTGCGAGAAATGCTTCCACGGTAGGGAGCAGTTCTTCAATCTGTTCTCTGCTTTTGGCTGTGGCAACAAGGTCGTCGGCGTAGCGTATATATCCGGCTTTGCCGGACAATACGTGTTCCAATCCATCGAGCGCTATATTGGCGATCAATGGGCTGATCACACCACCCTGTTGTGTTCCAGCCGAAGTAGCATGAAAGAAATCAGAATCTACATATCCTGCCTTTAACCACTGTTTTATCAGCTCTCGACCGGGCACATTGCCGAGGCGTTTCAAGACAAAGCTGTGGTCAATTTGATCGAATGCAGCTCGTACGTCAGCGTCGAGAACCCATTTGTGAGTGGTTTTCCGATTAAGTCGAATCCAGCACTGCACGATGGCATCGTGGCAACCGCGACCTGGACGGAACCCGTAGCTGTTGGGCTCAAAGCGAGCCTCCCAACTAGGTTCGAGTGCATTCTTCACTATCGCCTGAGCTACTCTGTTCTTTACAGTCAGAATACCGAGTGGTCGTTGCTTGCCACCTGCTTTTGGAATGTAGACTCGTTTTCCGGGTCTGACTAACCAAGCTTTGATATTGAGCATCTGTCGAACTAATCTAGCACGGGCTTTTGGGGTGAGGACTATCTGGCCATCAATGCCAGGTGTCTTCCGCCCTTTATTCTCTAGAGTTACTTTTTTAACGCTAGAAAGCAGGTTAGAATAGCTGCGCAGCATCAGCTTCATTAGGCTACGAACCTTATTCCACTGTTGTTGCTTAGTAGCACGAAATATTCGCCGCCTCAAGTTCTTCACCCGTCTGTTAACGAGCCGCCAATCAATGTCAGCCCAATCTTGAGAAGGTTCTTCTGTTCCGATGTCCTGATGGACTCTATCTTTCACAGCAGTTCAGTTCCCTTGCTTTGATATTTCGTCAAGAACCATCTGGAAGTCAGCCACCTTTCAGTGTGAGAATTATCCCTATCCATGCCATTACAGCAGGGCATTTGCTTTCTCCAGACTCCTTTACCCCCTGAGTCTTCACCGTTCCTTGCGGTTCGGCTTCTCAGCAAGAGCTGAGGACACATGGGGCTTACCATGTTTCGTACAATTGATACACAGCCAGGGCGGGTTCCATCTATACTCCGGTGGGGATACTGACACCACGCTGCCATCACGCTAACTACAGCAGCCACCCACTTGCCTTTTGGCGACGGTGTATCAACCTCTTTCACCGTTTACTTTATGACGGAGCTTACAATGATTCACTTGCGTTAACCCTTCTGGCTTTTCCTTTGCCCTTTGCTCAGGTGAGGTTATGAGCTGTGGGCTTTCGTGCCTTGCTTACGTTGAGGTCATCACTTACTGTCAACGCAGGCGGAGTCAGTGACTCTTTTACGTAGGAACCGAAAGTGGTGGGTCTCGGGGATTAGTTCCAATCATATTGAACGACCTCATGTCGCGCTATCGTGCAAAGTGACATGGAATTATCACAGGATGAAAAGAAAAAGGCAGTTAACAGGTTTCGCCATGAATTCGAGATGGTGCTTCCTGAAGTCGCTAGACAACTCTCTGCTGAGAACCCTCGGTTAATAGTCGACGATGGCGGAGGAATTTCATATTTGAAGAGAACCTTCAAAACTGAGGTTACCGCCAGCTACAGAATTTTGATTGACCATTGGTGCTCGGATGAGCAAAATTTCGTGCATCATCTAAGTTTCTGGCCATATTTCGATGACAAGAATAGAGTTCGGTATACTCTCGAACCTGACAGCCCAGGTTTTTCTGATCCCTCGGAAATGGCAGCTTTTTGCATGAATGACTTTGTAAAGCAAAGTTCTTAAGCCATGGGAGCTGGAATTTAAGTCCGGTTAAGAGGAGTGGTGCCAAGTGGAGCTTAAAGGGTGCAGTGATCGTTGGACTGCTGGCATCGCCATAAGGATCAAAACCTCTTGAGTTTTTCATCGGGTGCTTTGTCTATTTATGCCTGATACTGAGAAGATTAGGCAGTCAAAGAAATCCCTGCTCCTGATATTGAAGAACCAGTTTATGAAGCTTCCTCGTTCCAGTTAGTCTAAGGAAAGCTCCTCTAACGCCTTCTCTTTGTCCCCTCTGGTAGGCAAGGCATATCGCCGAGTCGTCTCAAGCCGCTTATGTCCGCCGATCTCTGCCACCAGCACCAGGTCTTTGCCGTTGCGCACCAGGGAAGTGAGTAGAGTGTGCCGGAGAACATGGGCCGATAGCTCGATTCCGGCATCTTGTCCGATTTTGCGGACAATTAGGTCTAGGGCCGATGTAGATATCCTGCCGCCTTGCTGATTGATAAATAGGGCTGACTCGGTTTCTTTGCCGCCGAATATCTTGGCACGCTCTTGCAGCCAGGCTTGAATCGCCTCGCAGGCTTCGCCATTTAAGGGGATTTCACGGTATCGGCCGCCCTTGCCGTTGCGGACAATTATCCTGGTCTTGCGCCCCTGGGCGTAAACATCGTCCAGATTCAGGGCGGCGCACTCGGATATACGAATTCCCGTATAGAACAGCAGAGTGACGACCGCCCGATCTTTAGCACGTCGGGTAAGTTCGGCCGCTCGGATGAACTTCTTTTGCTCGTTTTGGGTTAGGGCCCTGGGGGCTTCGGCCGGAAGGTCTTCTCTTTTGACTTTTGTTTTTGGCAAACCCAGGAACTGGTAGAAGTGATCTGCGGCTGCCAGCGCAGCATTGACTGTGTTGGGGCTGGCCTTGTGTTTTAGTTTTAGGAACCGCTTGTAATCCTTGAGAATGTAATCTCGCTCGGTTGCGTCTTTGAACGGGTTTTTGTAGTCCACGTCAGAGCCGCCCAGGTAACCCAGGAAATGATTTAGCCTGGAGCGGTAGGCTCTTTTGCTATGGTCTGATAAAGGTTGCTTTTCTAGCCATGCCAGGTACTTATCAAAATGGCCGGCGGCGGCTTTCAAGATGGATTTGTTCAAGATTTGACTCTGGCGGTCTTAATATCACAAGAAAGTTTCTGGAATCGTACCATGGCCGGCGGGGCTGGGTTCCCCTGTAACTTTCAGAAATATTTGACCTGATTTCTTCAGAATTGCTTGCCATCAACCGAACCAAAAATTAGTCAATTTGGCAGAGCGAATTCCAGCGGTTTCTCTTCAGGCAGTATCTATATTCACTGCTGGAGCCTCCTTTAAAAAAGTCAGCATCAGCTTTCAAGCCAACTTTTTTAAAGCCAAGTCCTTGCACCACATTGATCGATAGACAATTTCTTGTATCAATTTCCGCTAGCACGGAGGTAACTTCTAGGTGCTCAAACAAAAAGCTAATCACGTGCCGCAGAGATTCCTTACAATAGCCTCTTTGCTGCCACGCTGAAAAAATGAAATAGGCAATTGATGACGAATGGTCTTGATTCACAGTTGCTTGAAGCAACCCAACATATTGAGCGTTTGCCTTTAAGCGCACAGCCCAGTTCAACCACACTTGATCTCCTTTTGGTGAAAACCTTTTCCTAAGTGTCTTAAATCGATCTGAAAGCACTTGTAGGTTCTTTGGAGGATCTTGAGGAATATACTGATAGAGTCTATGATCTTGCAGATCAGCCAGCAAAATCGATGCATGGTCCGGAAGGAGTGGCTCCAAAGTCAATCGATCTGTCTCAAGAAGGGCTTCTAAAACATTTGTCTGTGGTGCAATTTTAAAAGGCATGAACCACTCCGAAGCTAGCATCATATGGATCCCAAGCAGAAGGTGCTGATTGGAGAAACCCTTTGACACGACTAACAAACTCATCCGGGCTTAGGCTGCTACCGGCTGCGTTAACCATTTTAAGGCTAGGCGTGAGCTTTTGGACGCCATCAAATTTCCAACTGCTGCCATTACTTTCCATCCTCGTAAACTCAACGGCAAGCGGCTCCAAATTGACTCTGGGCATAGGGCGTCTCGAAACATATTGCACCCAGCTTTCGTATCGATATTGCAGCTCATATTGATTTCCTTTTAAAAGCAAAACCCGGAAACAATCTGTTCTATTGTGAATCGAAAATGGATGACACCACGATTGCCGAGTTTGTGTGAACCGATGTGCTGTTCTGCTTTCCCATGACTCAGGTATTCGCACGATTGCTAAATCAGCGCTGGGAATTTCTTCTATAGTGATGATACCGTTGGCGATGGCATCGTTACTTTCTTCTAAAAACCGTTCTTCCGGTAACCAAAGTTGCTCATATCTGTCTGGGTTCTCTAACAGATCACCCAGTACTGGGAGCAGTTCGTGATAAAGTGAGGCTGCCATCTCTGGGTACTGGCTCTGAAAAATCTGGCTTGGCAAAGGAGAACGTTCTTTGTCTGCAAATGCAGACAACACGAACACGGCTCTGGCTGCCTGTGGCAGCTTATAAGTGCCAAAATCACCGGCAGATGCAATGTCTATCAATAATTCCCTATGCTTGATGGCATGTTTTGGATTGAGAACGGCATATATTCCCACCAAACCGTCTTCATCAAAATGATCATTAGAGACGGCGGGGCAATTTACGTGGAACGCAGGTTGCTCAATGTAGTTAAATACAATTTGTGCAGACAGATCATCCTTCAATTCATTAGGCGTTCCACTCTTAGGCCAATGAGATAAGTTCAATAAAGTCTTTGGGTGACTTTGCCCATCCACAATTAGATTTGGCATTTCACCGAGTTGATGATATGGAACGTACTTCATTTTTTCTCCTCGACACAGATGGTGCCGTGCTTCGCTACCGAATACTGAACGTCTTTTATTCCCTTGTAATAGTTCTTGTAGTAGGCAGCCTTATTGTCGTCAATAGCTCCCACAAGCCTAGCTAGGTTAACCGCAAAGTCAATATGAGCTTCCGGCTTAGCTGTAACTATATTGTCGTCTATTGTGACTGGCTGGTCGGTGAATTCAGCACCTTGCCAGAACTTCGCAAGCAAATCCTTATGATGCTCACCATAACCGTGGGTGAACTTGTGTCCCTTAAGAATGCCCGCCTTTGCTAATAGTAAAGGCCCTGCGCAAATTGCACCAAGCAACAATTCACTTGACGCCGCTGTTCTTAACAACTGATCAATTTCCTCATTTTCCAGGACATCATACGGATCTCCGCCTGGTATCAAAACACTTCGATAACGATTGATTTGGACATTGCCATAAGAGGTGTGCGCATTATAAATCATCCCGGTTGCGCTTTGATGTGGCGCACCATCAGGCGTTGCTACTTCTACTGGAAGCGACTTGCTTGTCAATTCACACGCAAGCATTATTTCAAACTCTATGCATCCCGGGTAAAATATGACTAGTGCTTTATTGTGGCTCAATATCCTATCTCTCCAATCTATAAATGGTTGTCACATGGACACCGAATGCATTTGCCACCTGACTCACCGATTTTCCTTCATCTAAGAGTCTTTGGGCAAGCTGCTTTTGTTCACCGTTGAGCTTTACGGGACGGCCAAATTTTACACCACGCTTACGTGCAGCTCTTTGTCCTGCGCTCGTTCTCTCGCGTATAAGTTCGCGTTCGAATTCCGCTATGCCAGCAAAGACAGTCATAATCATTTTGCCTGCATGACTGGTTGTATTTGCCCACGGCTCCGATAACGATTGGAACTTGACGTTTTGCTCCTGAAGCAGCTCCATTGTTTCAAGAAGATCTTTGGTGGATCTCGCTAACCTATCGAGCTTCCACACTATGACAGTATCCCCGCTGCGCAACTGCTCGAGCAATTTTTGAAATTCAGGACGATGTCGATTAGCACCGGATAGCTTTTCCTTGAATAATTTAGTACAACCAGCTTTCTTAAGAGCCTGCAATTGCAGGTCTAGGTTTTGGTCCTCGGTTGAAACTCGCGCATACCCAACTTTCATAATGGCTGCTTTCCCCTTGGTTGATTCATTTGCAAAAGTCCTAGCAAAATAAAAGACTTTTGCGATATACTTTTGCAAATCCGGAAAGCCCGGTTTTTCAGTACCCAATTGTAATTTGCAAAAGCTAAGATTTTTGCGAATTCTATTTAAGCATGGAGCAAATTGATCTTGGCAACCAAATCGGGCGTTGATCAAGAAAAGGCATTAGGCAAATACAGGAAACTCCTGCCACATCTCAGTCAGGGCGTCCCCTTGGCTCGCATAGCAGAGTCAGAAAACCTTTCAGTTAGTACGCTTCAACGATGGCTTCGTGGTTATAAAAAACTCGGACTGAGTGCGCTCTCGCCGAAAGTCAGAAGCGATAAAGGAGAGCGGCGAAAATTCGAACCGGAGCTTCAATCCTTGATTGAGGGTTTATGGCTGAGGAAGCCAGCCCCCACAATTGCATTCGTGCATCGAACGGTAAAAGAAATATGCGCAAGGGAAGATTGGGCTTGTCCTAGCTACAGTAGCGTCTATGACATTATCAAAAAAATTGATGGCGGTCTGGTAATGCTCGCGCAAGAAGGAACGAAGACTTACAAACAGACATTTGACTTGATTTTTAGACGTGAAGCAAAAAAGGCAAACGAGATCTGGCAGGCAGATCACACTCAATTGGATTGTTTTGCGATTGACAATAATGGCAAATCAAAAAAGCCATGGCTAACTATTGTGATTGACGATTTTAGCCGAGGCGTGGCAGGCTATTTTCTTTCGTTTGAAGCACCATCTGCAATTAGGACGGCACTCGCTCTGCGCCAGGCAATTGGGAGAAAAACAGACGCTCGCTGGCACATCTATGGCATTCCAGAGCAGTTCTACACCGACCATGGCAGCGACTTCACATCAGCCCATATGGAACAAGTTGCAGCAGATCTAAAATTTGAGTTGGTGTTTTCCACTGTTGGTGAACCACGAGGACGTGGGAAAATTGAGCGTTTCTTTCGAACGGTAAATCAATTGTTCCTGCCCTTGATGCCTGGCCATGCACCTAAAGGTGCAAGAGCAGTTACCGGCAGTCTAACACTTGACCAACTAGATCGCGCATTTCGAGAGTGGCTTTTATCTGATTATCTGCTCAGAACACATTCAGAAACTGGCAAACCGCCGCAAACTTTTTGGGAATCAAGCGGCTTCATCCCCAGGGCTGTGGATTCGCCGGAGCAGTTGGACCTGCTGCTTTTAACAGTGGCAAGACCGCGAAAGGTACATCAAGATGGCATTCATTTTCATGGATTCCGGTATATGAACATTAACCTGGCCGGCTTTGTTGGTGAATCCGTTGTCATCCGTTATGATCCTAGAGATCTTGCTGAAATAATGGTTTATGTAAATAACAAGTTTCTCTGCCGAGCAATTTGCGCGGAGTTGGCAGACGAGACGGTTAGTCTCAAATCGCTAATCCACGCACGAAATGAAAAGCGCAAACAACTACGAAATTCTCTGAAAGATAGGACTGCGGTTGTTAATCGCTATCGTATTCCTTATATGCAGCCACCACTTATGGTGGCAGATACAAACACTTCGAAATCCGATATAAAGAAACTCAAGAAATATGAGAGTGAGTAAAGAGAAAGATTTGATTGAGTTCATTGCCACCAAAGAGTACCGCAAATTTTCTGAGTTCTGCGATGCTTGCCGACGCTACCGATACATAGGGCTCTGCTATGGGCCTCCGGGCGTCGGCAAAACCTTGTCGGCGAGAAAGTATGCCTTGAGTGATGTCTTAGATGAATGTTTTGGTAAAGTCGCCATGTGTGAGGAAAAAAAACCGCCCAAAATCATGAGCACTTGCCGCACGGTTCTTTACACTCCGCCTGTAAGTAATACGCCAAAACAGATCAACGCCGAGATTGAAAAACTTCGCCATCGTCTTAAGTTCACAGTAAGAAACGCAGGCAAGCCAAAGGAATCTGACTTTTGGGAAGCTCCTGCCGATTGCACCGAGCTGATAATTGTTGATGAGGCAGATCGATTAAAACTACAAGGCTTAGAGCAAGTACGCGATATCTTTGATAAATCCAACCTGGGACTTGTTTTCATTGGGATGCCAGGATTGGAGAAGCGCTTATCCAGGTATCCCCAATTGTATTCGCGAGTTGGCTTCGTGCATGAGTTTCGGCAACTTAGCCAGGAAGAGATTATATACGTGCTTGAGCACAAATGGCTTGAACTTGGACATTCACTGGATTCCAGAGATGTGGCCGATGGCGATGTCATCGCTGCCATAATGCGGATTACCCAAGGTAACTTCAGGTTGCTTCAAAGATTGTTTCTACAAGCTGAGCGGGTTATGAAAATCAATGGGCTAACAACAATCACAAAGGACGTGGTAGAGGCCGCACGGGAGAATCTTGTAATTGGCATGATTTAAATGTAAGTAGTCAATTAATTCTGAAAAAATCAGGGCAAATAATTCTGAAAGTCACAAAGAGGGATTTGTTCAAGGTTTGTCCTAGCTGGTCTTAATATCACAAGAAAATTCCCCGAATCGTACCATGGCCGGCGGCAGTTGGTTCCCGAATATCACAAGTAAAGAGTCTGGAAACTTGGGATAGCCGGGTAAGCTTGGGGCGTCACCGCCCCGAAGCTCCCCTCAGAACCGCTCGTGCAAGTTTTCCCTGCAAGCGGCTCAAGCATTCAGCTAACAGCAATCAAAATTCCAGCGTACAGTAAGACCGAGCAGCACGTTTATGCCAGTATTCGCGCAACCTTGCATCATCCGGGCTGGCACTGCCAGTAACTTTTACATGGCGAACCATTGAAATGTCAGTGATTTTGATTAACTGAAGATCATATTCTTCACCCGTTGTTTTGCTGCGTACTCTACTGAAGAATGTCCATTTCCGCCCTTTTACAGGCTTAAAGTATCTTCCGTAGACCCACTTCTGAGGCTTCTCTGGATGTCGGCGTAAACACCAACGCCAGAGTGCGCGCCATACTTCGCAGTCAACGTACTCGAAACTCTGTCTGCTGTTTCCGCGTCTGTAGTAGTTTGCCCAACCACGGAGCACAGGGTTCAGGTATTGGATAACACCCTCAGCCGCTATTGATTTATGGGTTTTGAGCCATGATCTGATCTTCTCAAGAAGGGCATGTACCTTAGCCTTTTGAGGCTTGACGATACATTTACCGTTATAACTCCTCACATTGAATCCAAGGAAATCAAACCCGTCTTTGACGTGGACGATTTTGGTTTTCTCTGTGTTGAGTTCCAGCCCCCTTTCTGCGAGAAAGTGCTCAACGATTGGTCTAAGCTCTTGTAACTCTTCTTTGCTCCTTCCCGTGACAACAAAGTCATCGGCATAGCGAATATAGCTCGCTTTGCCGAGCAGGAGTGATTCCAATCCGTCCAAGGCTATGTTAGCGATGACGGGAGAGATCACCCCACCCTGCTGGACACCGGCGGTAGTGGCATAGAAGAAGTCTACATCTACATATCCTGCTGTTAACCATCTTTTGATAAGCTCTCGACCGGGCACATAGCCGAGGCGGTCCAAAATGAATTTATGGCTGATGTTGTCAAAGGCTCCCTTGACGTCTGCGTCGAGCGCCCATTTGTGCGTGCTTCGTCGATTGAGTCGACTCCAACATCGTACAATGGCATCGTGGCAGCTACGACCAGGGCGAAATCCATAGGAGTTTGGCTCAAATCGAGCCTCCCAGCTTGGTTCAAGTGCATTTTTGACAACGGCTTGCGCTACTCTGTTCTTGATTGTGATTATGCCTAGCGGTCGTTGCTTACCATTGGCTTTTGGGATATAGACCCGTCGAGCGGGCTTAATCTTCCAAGCCTCCATCTTCGACATGTCGAGAACTAGTTTGGCGCGAGCCTTAGGGCTTAGGACTCGCTGGTTGTCAACTCCGGCGGTCTGTCGTCCTTTGTTTTCCAGCGTCACTTTTCTGACGCTCTGCAGCAGGTTGGAATGGCTTCGTAGCATCAGCTTCATCAGGCTTCTGACCCGATTCCACTGACAGTTCGCCGTAGCACGGAAGATTCTCTGCCTCAGGTTCCTAACACGCTTGTCGACCAGTTGCCAATTTATATTAGCCCAGTCTATAGGCTGTTTCTTCGTTCCGATGTCTTGGAAGACGCTATCTTTCACTTAGATTCGGGTCCTTCGCATTGATATTCCGGTGAACACCATCCGGGAGTCAGCTGCCTTTCAGCGCGGGTATTACCCTATCCGCTCCATTACAGAGCGGCATTCGCTTTCCCCGGATTCCTCTACCCACTGGGCAATTGGTCCTTTCTTGCGATTGGATTACTCTGGACCGGAGTCACAGAGAGCCCATTGGGTTTACCATGTTCTGTAAATATGACAATGACCAGGTCGGGTTCCACTTTTGCTCCGGTGGGAATATAGTCGCCTCTCTGCCGCATGGCAAACTACGGCAGGCAACCCACACACCTTTTGGTTACGGCGTGTCAGCCTCTTTCGCCGCTTCGATAATGACGGAACTTGCAGTGATTCATTTGCATTAACCCTTCTGGTCTCCTTTAGATCCGATACCTGGTTTGAGGCTCCAAGCTTGGACCGTTCGTGCCCTGCTTACGCTGGTTTCATTACTTACTACCGGCGCGGGCGGAGTCGTAAAACTCTTTTACGTAAGGACCGAGAGGGGCGAGTCTCGGGGTTTTGCATCATTCATATTTACAACCTCATGTCGCGGTTGCCACTTATCACAAGTTCTCATTTCTCTCATTACAACCCTGCGAATCCTAAAGGTGTTTTCTCCTTAGGTTATTAGCTATGATTAGTTGCCCAATCGAGCAGTTTGCGACTCTAGTCAGAAAATAGGTGAACTTAAATGCCTAGCGCCGATAATCCAAGACAGGCGATTTTGGCCGCTGTAAAAACGGCAAAAAATAAAAAGAAGGAGCTCATGAGGAGCCAGGACTTTAGGCGCATGGGCATGTTATTTTACGAACGCTGGGTTAAGGAAACCTCAAAGCTTATAGCTGACTATTTTGGTAATCGTGAGTCAGTGGAGTTCGTATCGCCAAACAAAATTCGATGGCTTCCGACAGGCATACGAAGTGCTGGCGATTGGGATAAATATTTCGAACATCACTTGGCGTACATAGAGCTTCTTCTTGGAACCCTTCAGGATTCACCCAGCGAGGACGTAGAGACCACCATGTTTGATACCAAACAATCTCTCAAGATGGTACAGGACCTGCTCTCCCAGTGGGACGAGCTCAGTCGTGCAAAATCAGTCAGCTTCGAAACTGTGGCAGGCCTGCATGCGCAAAGCATCATGATTATTGGTCGCATAGTTCCAGAACGAGAGCTTAAACAATATGAAAGGTTAGACCCCGCCAGGTTTACAGGTGTCATATTCCCTGGTGAAGGAGCCAACTTAGCGGCAGAGCGGGTTCAGGAAACGATCAAGGGATGGGTAGTCCAACTCGATGCGCTAGGTAAGATTTTTACAGTGGCTTTAGAAGATAAGCCAATTAGAGCATCTGCAAACACCGCAATGCCCGTGGCTCACGCTGATAACCAGATGCATTCCCCACCAAATGGCAAGAAGGTGTTTATCATGCATGGCCATGATGAAACCAACCGCCTACGGTTGGAAAAAATGATAAGGGAAAGTTTCCACTTGACACCGGTCGTGATGATGGACAAGGCGTTATCCGGCCTCACGAATTTTTTGAACAAGTTCACTAAACTGGCTGACGAGTGCGATTATGCAATTGCTCTTTTTACCAAGGATGATTTCATTGCCGACAGGCAGTTATGGCAGGGTCGCCCAAATGTAATATTCGAACTTGGGTGGTTCTGCAAGAAGTGGGATGGAGACAAGGTGACACTGCTTGTTCAGGAGGGAACGTCGATGCCCTCAGATTTGCAAGGTACCGAAGAATTTCGGTTTAAAGATAGCGTCGAAGAAAAATATCAAGCCCTGCACAAGATTTTGCAAGATGCCGGCTTGGCAAATTGATCTTTTGAACTAGTTATGAACCGGTAAGCGTAATATCGTCTCGATAGCCAACTGGATGGCCAAGCACCCTGCTGACAATCCTGCCCAACGGGCTGCGTCCGCGTTCACTTCGCTCTGTCTCTTCGGGGTCTTGTCAAGTCCTGTTGGTTCGTTGCTGTGGCCGTGTCCGATATAGTTCCTCCAATCGGGTTCCCCGTGGGCAACATGTCCGGCTTGGTCAGGGTAATTGGAAAGTCATCAGGCGTTGGAACGTGTTTTGATGCATACCACCATTGCCATGCTGCAACAGAACCGCAAATGACCGACATTATTTGAAGTAAGAGAGAGGTTATTCAATACGGATTGTTTGAAAACCTCAGTCTTACCATTCGAAGTCTAGATACTCGTCGCCACAAAAACTTGTGACATTAGTAATTATCACAACTTATTTTCGGCTTTGCCGGATTTGGGGTCCTGGCTGCGGACTACTGGCGCGAAGTGAATTTTCAGTTCTGATAATTTGAGCTGGGTGGGCGGTAAGATTGGTCTACTTTGCGAGGTTTGAGGTGGACCCTGAACTCTGGACCGATTTATTAGTAAACTAAGATCGTCTCTGCTGGGGTTGTGTCCTTCCCTAGTGATACCACGGACGACACCGTATAGTCAACAACTTGTTCTCCTTTCTCATTATCTTGGTAGATCTCCCACGGCGTGCTGTATCCGAGGGACTGGTGCTGCCGCTCGAAGTTGTAGAAGCGGATCCACTCAGCGATACTGGTTCTTGCCTCCTTGATGTCCTCGTAGGCCTTTAGATACACCTCTTCGTATTTGAGGCTTCTCCAAAGTCTCTCAATGAAGATTAGGATTAGACAGACTTGACTGGAAGCCCCTTCCTTTTCATTTCCAGGGCTATATCTTGCTCGCCAAGGAACTCTCTATAAGTTCGCTTTTGCGAATCGAGGACAATGAGCCGAGGAAGGGCGCAAGGCCAATCAGTGCTCCGGCTTATTAGAATAGAACCATAAAAGGCATTAAACACTCTGATCATTGCCATTATCCCTAGAGGTGTTGGAAAGAAAAGTCCCAAGTGAATCTGCTCATCGTTCTTCCACACCTCGTCCCAACAGTAGCCCAGGGCTGGGTTTACTGGCGCAAATAGCGTTACTTGTCCGTTTATTTTATACTCGTCCTCAATGGCTGAAACTGGTCTTTCATCAAAGAGAAATCCTTTGATTCTTTTAGCTATTTCGTCCTTGATGTAGTCTTTGCCTAGCCAGGCAAGAGCCAGCCCAAAGGCTATCTTTGCTATCGGCCGTTGAAACTCAGTTAGATCGAACTCCAGATTGTGCTTCGCTATTTTCATTTCCTCGCTCGTCTGTATGGACGCAAGAAGCTCATTGTCAGATGCAGGAATTATCCCTTGGCGCTCTAGATGCTTTTTGATCATGGGTATGAGTTGAGTGCTGTCCTTGCTATCAACAGAATACTCAAATTTACTATCACTAAGATCCCGGACACGTGGAAGTTGCCTAAAGCCCAGCACCCTGCCATCTTTAGTGGTTTCAAAAACTGATTTGTAACCAGTTTGGTCTTCCGCGGTTCCCAAAAGGGGATTTGGCACCGTGCCTTTTTTTCCTGCAACCTTGTATTTAAATCTTTGGAGCTGCACCAGGAGGTGGTCGGTGAGAGCGTAGTCCACATGGTCCCCTAAGTAGACATTGCAATTTTTGCAAACATCCTGCAGTTCAAAGGCCCCACCAATCGCTTCGGGGTAAACGTGCTCAAGGGTCATGATTCCTGGTTTGCGGCAGATGACGCAGAGTTGGTCTGTCATGGGTCTTATCATAGTGTTCACAAAAGAGCGCTCTAATCTAGCATCTTGGGCATAGATTTGCGCAGCACGGTCAAACTGGAAGTTTACCGGTCGGGCTCAATGCTGGTGGTGTGGTTGCCAATATCCTGATATCGCAGACTATCACAAGTTTTTGATCGGCTATCTTTTCATCAGTGAACAGGCCCAAAAGAGAATCGGTAGCTAGCTTCATCTAGGTGAAGCCGATTGATGCTATCTACCTTAATCTTTCCGTTTCTAATAGGATGACCAAAAATAGCCAGATTAGGAATCTCAGTTGACTTCAACTGGCTAAAATATGACCTGAACAAAATGCCATCGTACCGGCGCTTTCTTGCTGAGTTTGCAATGAGCGTAAGAATTTCATATGAGGCTGTCTCTGCCGACATAAGGAATTTGATGGCTAGATCCAAGCTTTCGAAAGGTGTATTTCCTATTGGCCCTTCGGCTGTCAGATCCAAGCATTTGAATTCCTCTGTGGCTCTGAGCGTAGCAACGTAACATTCATCTGCTATCGTGACTCTGCATTCGTGAATACAGATTTCTAGGTCTTCGGATCCATAAAGGGTCGGAAAACCATCATTATTGAAACGGGCCTTGCTCTTGCCGGGAGGAGCAGAATCGAATTGAAGGGGGTCTCGCGGATCATCCAGATTGCTTCTTAGCCGAAAAATTGTTTTCTCCTGATTAAGGATAAAATTCGGGTAATGTTCAAAGATTTGATCTAGGACCTTGTCTCGTTCTTTACCTGAACTTTGAAGCGCCTCCAATTGATCAACGTATCCGACTCTCCACATTGGTGGTCCGTATAAGAAGAATCCCTGCTTTAGTGCTTTTTCTATTTGTTGCGCGTCACACTCTAGCCAGTCAGGAAATAGAAAGTCTCGCTTTTGAAAATGGTAATCGTTCAATTGAATTGTCCAGGAACCCCCAAAAGTAGTTCTGCTCCATGAGCCGTTTACGAAGAATTCCATTGCTAGCTCTTCGACAGCTTCTCTGCTGAGTTTGAGACCTTTCGAGCTCCGGCAATTTACGCATTCTTCTGATTTGTCTACCCCAAGTCTGATTGCAGTTTGGATCAATCCAAAATCACTGAAACACATTGAGCAAAGTATGAAAGGCATTCTCAGCTAATATCCTTGAGTCAATATTTTAGGCTCATTATAGCCCTATGCGAATCTGCCGGATCGACCGCAAGATATTCTTGCAGCTGGCTTAAGTTGCTGTGCCCGGAGATTTCTTGGATGGTGCGTAAAGGGATGCCGGCGCGCGACATGTTGGTTAGACAAGTCCGACGCATTGAGTGGCTAGAGGCGCCGTCGATACCGATTGTTTCAAAGGCTTCATTGAGGATGTTGTGGGCGCGGATTCTCTTGATGTGCTCTTCCGGGTCGTCGGTGGAAGGGAAGAGCCAGGGCGATGGGGTGCCGAGATCGTCGAGGTGGTCCAGGGTTTTCTTGTAGACCTGGAGCTGTTCTCGGAGTTTTGGGTGGATGGGGATATTTGAGTAGACGGTGTTTTTCTTTTTTAGGCGGGTGATTTTTAGAATATTTCTGATGCCACCGCTGGTGGTGTACACGTGATCTTGTTTTATTGAAATTATTTCGGAGATGCGCAGACCGGTGTAGAGGCCGGTGGCAAAAAGGAGTTTGTCTCGGGGTGATTTGAGCACCTTGAGAACGTTCTGGATCTCTTTGGAACTAAGGACTTTAGCTTTGCCTGGCATATGAACAATACTTATATATGACTCAATATTGTTTATTATAGCCGAGGGAGTTTTGGGTGCAAGGGCTGGGAGGGTCGTGGGGTGGGGAATTGGTAGTAAACGAAATGACCCTTTTGTTTACTTGGCTTGCGTGTCTCTTTTGACAAAAATGTCAAGCATGCGCTATGTGTCTTATTGATGCTTGTTCCACCTTTTAATGAATTTGGTTTCTTGCCGCCGGGCTCACCTTGTCGGAGCTAAAGCAGAGTTCGCTGGTTCTTCCAGTGCAAGGGCAGTCAAGGAACTGGGATTCTAATTGGCGGGCTAGGCTTGTGGATAATCTGGGCATTATGGTCGAACAGCTTTGGAAGGTTGGTATTACCGCTATTTATGTTGATGGCTCTTTTGTCGAGGAGAAGGATCACCCGAATGATATCGATGGTTATTTCGAGTGTGAGCTCACCTACTTGCCCTCAGGCTCATTAACGCAAGATTTGAACAAGCTTGATCCTAATAGGGTTTGGACGTGGGATCCGGCTAGCCGCTCTGGTTCTGTTAATTCCACAAAGAGACAGCTGCCTATGTGGCACTTTTATCGAGTAGAGCTTTATCCGCATGTTGGGCAGCTATCTGGCATAAAGGATGAGTTTGGGAACGACTTGCAATTTCCTGCAGCCTTCAGAAAATCTCGAACTGAGCACCGGCAGAAAGGAATCATAAAGCTAGTTAAGGGGAAAAACATTGATCAAGACTCAGAGTATCAGGAGTGTCTGAAACGGCTGGAGGACGACCGCAGAGCTATGCAAGCGCAGCGAGAAAAGCTTGAAGAATTGAATCTCCCAGCTGATCAGATCGAGCTTGTAATGGCGCCGCTCCTTTCTTTCAATTGCCAGTTGAAAGAAGAAGTAGAATGGTATGAACGAGTTAAACGCCGTGATTTCGGGGTGTTTACGCAGTTGACAGAAATTGGCCCTTTACTTGTGGCGCTGAGAATTTCCAATGGAATTTCACAGGCAGAGTTAGCAAAGCGATTAGCTGTGGATGTCTCGCAGATTTCTCGTGATGAGCGAAATGAATACCACGGAATTTCGATTGAGCGCGCCGAGCGAGTGGTGGCAGCCCTTGGTGAAGAATTGCAGTTTTCTGTGTGCCAGAAGAAGCAGCACAATGACCTGTTGGCAGCTTCTTGAGTTTTTGACTAAGATAGTGCGGGTATGTTCTCTCTATCTTGCAATATCTGGAAAAGAGTTCGTGGAGAACTGACTGGGTATTCGCCTGGATTGTCTGTATTGCTTAATCGAGAGCTGGCTTGAGATGTTTTTCTGTTAAATTCAACTTTAGGCCATTCTGGCAATCAAGTCTTAGTCAGGACACTTAAACCTACCGAGTCAATTCGCTATTTCGACTTTACTTCAATGCACCAACAGTTAGCCTATTGGAGGCAATCAGCCAATGATTTGGAGAAAGAGATTGCTGTGCTCCCGCAAGAATGATTTTGGAAACCGTTTTGTTTATCAAGTCGAATCCTCTTTGGCTAAGTCTTTTATTCATTAAAGTTAGGCAAGTAGTTCGGTGAGTCGCACTACCATTTAATCATTTAGGTGAAGCTTGCAACCTCAAAAAACAATTCTAAATCTTTTACCAACTGTCGCCGCCACCGCTTGAGCCGCTGTCTGAGCTGGAAGAATCGGAAGAGCTGGACGAATCTGAACTTGACCAGCCTGATGAGCCTGACGAACTAGACCAATCTGACGAGTCATAGTCTGAATAAGAATTGTAGTTTGAGTATGAATTGTAGTTTGAATATGAATTGTTATTGCTATAGCCGCCGCCGTAGGTTCTGGGGCGAGTCATGTTTCTCAGCGCTGCGCACAAGAAAAGTGTGACTATCAAAATGAAAACTACGCCCCAGATAGTGTCGCTGCTGCTGCTAGTGACAGTCGGCGATTTTTTGTAGCCGTCCTTAAGCGGAATGCCAGTGAGGCTCAGTCGCAGGGCTTGCCCCGGCTCAAGGCGTCCGGTTTCAAAAGTGACACTGCCCTTTTGCTTTTGCGATGCTGTCTTAGGCTGCCAATTGTTGCTAGAAAGCGAAGCGACAGTAGGTAGTGAGTTTCCTTCACTTTTGATTTTTACGCTCATATGATCAATTGGCATTAGCCAATTCTTGCCGTTGGGCGACCAATTGGTCTTGCCTGTTTTGTCGAAAATATTAGACAGGGTGTACTTGATGAAATAAACTTTGTTGCCGCTGACTTTTTTGTATTTATTGCCTATTTTGATTTGGTATGACTTATTCAGCTCGCTTTTTTGAAACTCAGTGTCTACGCCAGGTGGGCACTGTACAGCTTGAATGCTTAAGTCGGCAGCGTTAGATGCAAAATCTAGTGGAATCTTTCTTAGTAGTCCGTGTTTGTCCGGCTCGTTGAAATAGACTCTGATCGTCTCTTCCACTGCCAGTTTTCCCTCTTTGTCGAGAGTGGCGATGACGTTGAAATCTCTTACTTCATCTGCTGCTGCACTCTCAGCCATAGCGCAGAAACAAACCAATAGCCCCAAAAGATAAACCGGTGCAATAAAGGCTAAGCAGAAAGTCTTGAGCCTGGATTGATTTATTTGCATTGTTTATTACCGCTTTTGCATTTAAGAAAACGACGCTTGACAACACTCCGATTCTGCCTTTGCGTGGGTTAAGGCTGGTTAAAGGATCACTTGAAAAGACTGCGATTTAAGAGTTATGTAAGATTTCGAGCCGGTGCTCCAGCAACCCTGGCGCCGCTTTCTATATCCTTGATAACCACTGATCCGGCGCCTATAGTTACATTCTTTCCCACTTTGACGCCTGGCAAAAGCACAGCCCCTAAGCCAAGCAGGCTGCCTTCGCCCAGGCTGCTGCCCCCGCCCATCACTGCCCCGGGTGCCACATGGCAATGGTCTTCGACTCGGCAGTCATGTTCCACAATGGCGCCGCTATTGATGATGCAATTGCGCCCGACCTGTGCGTCTTGATTCAAAATGGCTCCGGCAATTATTTGGCTGCCTGCCTCGCATTCGGCGCCGTCGATAATGGCTCGACCATGGTTTATGAGAATAGGCTTTAGCCCTTGTTCTATCAGCCTGACAAAGCATGCTTTTCGCACCTGGTTGTTGCCTATGGCGACAACAAAGGGAAGCTCCTGGTTTAAGTCTGCTTCTTCCTTTATTACCGGTCGGCCCATCAGGGTTGTTCCGGCTTTGGCATCGTCTAGATAGGCTTCTATTTCTAGACCCTGGCTGTGGGCGGCGGCTGTTACTACTTTTGCATGACCACCGGCATCGGCAATGTATATCTTCATTGAACCACTCTCTAATTCGTCATTAGATTTTAACCTAGGCTTCAGTTCCTGTTGGTTCTCTTGTATGATCTGCATGCTTGCTAAGGAGACAGAGGATGTCAAAGAAAGTCCTTGTTACCGGGGCGGCCGGCTTTATCGGCTCGCATCTGGCGGAGAGGCTAGTTCGCGACGGTCATTCGGTCAAGGCTCTGGTGCGCTATAACAGTGCTGGACGCCGGGGATGGCTCGATACGGTGCCGCAAGAGATTGCCTCTGAGATTGAGTTTTTCGACGGCGATATCAGAGATTCGTTTTATGTCAAAGAGAGCATGAAGGACGTCGCGGTTGTCTATAACCTGGCTGCTTTGATTGCTATTCCTTATTCTTATCATGCGCCTAATTCATACGTAGAGACCAATATCAGTGGTGCACTAAATGTGGTGCATGCTGCTAGAGAAAACGGCAATGTGCGCGTTATTCAAATGTCCACCAGTGAAGTGTATGGTACGGCGCAATATGTGCCAATCGATGAGAAACATCCTTTGAAAGGACAGTCTCCCTATTCGGCTTCTAAAATCGGCGCTGATCAGATTGCGCTCTCTTTTTATTATGCTTTCCATACACCGGTGACTGTGGCTAGACCGTTCAATACCTTTGGCCCGAGACAATCGCTGCGTGCTGTTATTCCCTCTATTATTGTGCAATTGCTCAAAGGCGACGGCAATCTCGATTTAGGTAATATCAAAGCCACTCGCGATTTTAACTATGTTGGCTATACCACCGAGATGCTCACAAAAATCGCCGACTGCGATGCCACTATCGGTGAAACCGTAAATATCGGCACTGGTTTAGAGATATCTATAGAAGACACAGCTAAACTGGCCGGTGAAATTCTAGGCAAGCCGGTAAAGCTCAAAATCGACCCCGAGCGACTGCGCCCCGAAGACAGCGAAGTTTATCGTTTGTGCGGCGATAGCTCCAAGTTATTCAGCTTGATTGGCGGCAAAATGCCTGCCGATCCGGTCGCCGATTTTAAGCGAGAACTGAAGACTACCATCGAATGGTTTTCGCGCCCCGAGAACTTGTCACACTATGATGGCGCCGGTTATAGACTTTAGCGCGGCAGTCGCGAGATAGGAAAAGAGCATGTCCGAATTGAAGAATAATATAGGTAATAGCAAGGGTCATCTCATGACTGAGTCTAAAGATAGCAAGATTGCCGATTGCATAGTCGAGCGTTTGGAGAACTTCTTTAAAGATCATCCCCGCCCGGTCGAATTGCACGGTCCGGTTTTTGACGGCAACGAAGAGAAGTATGTGCGCGAATGTGTGGTGACCCGCTGGGTGTCTTCTGCCGGTGCCTTTGTCGGTAAGTTTGAACAGATGCTTGCCGAGTATACCGGCAGCCCTTATGCAGTCGCTGTCACAAATGGCACAGTGGCACTGCATATGGCGCTGTTGCTTGCCGGTGTGGAAAGGGGCGAGGAGGTCTTGATTCCTTCTCTGACTTTCGTCGCCACTGCTAATGCCGTCAGCCATGCCGGCGCCATACCGCATCTTTGCGATGTCAGCGAGACCACCCTCGGTCTTGACCCGGTCAAGCTTGCCGATTGGCTTGATGAAATAGGTGAGAAGCGCGACGGCAAGGTTTTCAACCGGCTTAGTGGTCGGGCTATCGGTGCCATTATGCCGATGCATGCTTTCGGTCATCCGGTGCAGCTAGATGAGCTTTCGGCGATAGCCGAAAAATGGGGACTACCCCTTGTGGAAGACGCCGCCGAGTCACTAGGGTCTTTTTACAAAGGTCGTCATACCGGCACTATCAGTGGTATCGCAGCCTTGAGCTTTAACGGCAATAAAACCGTTACTACCGGCGGCGGTGGGGCGCTTTTGATTAGAGACCCTGAGCTGGCTAAGAAAGCTAAGCATCTCACCACCACAGCTAAGAAGCCTCATGCTTATCGCTTTATACATGATGATGTCGGTTATAACTATCGTATGCCCAATATCAACGCAGCCTTAGGTGTGGCACAGATGGAACGTCTCGAGCGCTTTTTGGAGCGTAAGCGACAGCTCGTGGCTGAGTACCAGAGGCTCTTTGCCGATCTTGCCGATTGTAAGCTCTTTGTCGAACCCTCATACGCTAAAAGCAACTACTGGCTGAATTGCCTAATCTTACAGGGCGAGCAAGCAATATTCGACCAAACCTGTCTTGAGTCAATCTTTGAGAGATTGGCTGAGAAAGACATTCAAACCCGTCCATTCTGGGAGCCCATGCATAAATTGCCTATGTATGAAAGCTGCCCAAGTATGCCTCTCAGCGTCAGCGAGAGTCTCAATAGTCGTACAGTCTGCATACCAAGCGGCCCTGGGCTCTAACTATGAAAAAGTTGAAAGTGGCGGTTCTCACCACTAACCGTGCCGACTATGGCTTGCTCTACTATCCAATGAAAGCGATTGAAGCCCACCCCGCTCTGGAACTTAAAGTTATAGCGGCTGGGGCGCATCTTTCCAAGCAACACGGCTATTCTTTAGACAAGATAGAGGCGGATGGTTTTGCAGTTGCCCACAAGGTGGAGGCTCTGCAACCTGAAGGCGACGATAGTGCGCATGCCGCCGCCCAAGCCGCTGCCCGCGCCTCTCTTGGTTATGCCGACGCTTATCGCGCTCTCAAGCCAGATCTTTTGATGGTTTTGGGTGATCGATTTGAGGTGCTTGCAGCCTGCCAAACTGCTTTGATTATGTCTTTGCCTATCGCCCACATTGCCGGCGGCGACCTCACGCTCGGTGCTTTTGATGATTCTTTTCGTCATGCTATTACCAAGCTTGCTCATATTCATTTCCCCACCAATGAACGCGCTGCCAGATTGCTTGTGCAGATGGGGGAAGAGCCTGATAAGGTGCATCTAGTCGGTAGTCCAGGCATCGATTATATAAAGTCGATGCGTTATCTGAGCCGCGCACAGCTGGAAGAGTCTTTATCTATCAGATTCAGAAAGAAGATACTGCTTACCACTTTCCACCCTGAAACCCTGTCCGGTGAATGGCTTACCTCTCTAGGCAACTTGCTCCAGGTATTTTCGGAGTTGGACGACGAACATTCCATTATCTTTACCGCTCCCAACAACGATCCCGGTGGTGCCGAGGCCCGCAAACTGATGGAGGGTTTTGTCTCGAGCCATAGCAATGCGCATCTCTTTGAGAACCTTGGGTCAACCAGATATCTCAGCTTGATGAGTCATTCAAACTGTGTGGTTGGCAACTCTTCGTCAGGACTTTATGAAGCGCCGGCTTTAAAGGTCGCCACTCTCAATATAGGCGACAGGCAAGCAGACAGACTCTCCGCTTCATCTGTGGTCAATACCGCCGGTGGCATCGATGCAATCAGGCAGGGGCTGGCGAGGGCTCTGTCTTTAGATTGTTCGGAAACAGTCAGCCCCTATGGAGACGGCAACGCATCGCAAAGAATTATTGATGTATTGGCAAACATAGCCGAAGAATACGATGTCGGCAAGCTCTTGAGGAAAAGGTTTCATCATGTCTGAATGCTTTATCATTGCTGAGATAGGGGTCAACCATAACGGTTCAATGGATTTGGCTAAAGAGCTGGTTCTGCATTCGAAAGAGGCGGGCGCCGACGCCGTTAAGTTTCAGACCTTTAGTGCTGATCGTCTGGTGACAAAGGCGGCATCCCGGGCCGAATATCAAAAACAAAATACCGGCTCCGACGCTTCGCAGCATGCTCTGCTCAAGGGCTTGGAACTGAGCGAAGAGGCTCATTTGCAATTGGCTGAATTTTGCCGCCTCAACGAGATTGAGTTTCTTTCTACCCCTTTTGACGTAGAGGCTGTTGGTCTTTTAGAAAAATGCGGTGTGCGTCGCTATAAGATCGCTTCGGGTGAAATTACCAATACGCCCTTGCTTGCTGCCATAGCGCACACCGGCAAGCCCTGCATTCTTTCTACCGGTATGTCGACATTAGAAGATGTCGAGTCGGCATTACTTGACCTTTATGCGTCTTACCATGATATCACCGGCAGTGGTGACTTGGTCTATAACGACTTGGTGCGAAAAGATTTGCACAGCCGTGTTTCGGTCTTGCATTGTACAAGTATTTATCCCTGCCCTCTTGAGTTTATCAATTTGCGTTGCATCTCAACCTTGATCGAGCGTTTTGGTCTTGTCACTGGATTGTCTGATCATTCAGCTGGTCTGGAAGTGGCTCTTGCTGCCGTGGCGATGGGGGCAAGGGTGATCGAAAAACATGTCACCACATCTAGAGACCTGCCGGGGCCGGACCATATGGCTTCGATGGAGCCTGCTGATTTTGCCCGTCTGGTGCAGATGATTCGCAAGGTGGAAGTGGCGCTTGGCTCGCCTAACAAAGAGCCGGTGGCTAGCGAGCCGGAAACTGCCAAGTTGGTGCGCAAAGGAGTCTTTGCTAGAAAGCCGATAAAGAAAGGCGAGATTTTCAGTGTGGAAAATATTGTGGTGAAACGCCCTCTCGGCAAGATGTCACCTCGGCAATTTGGTGGCTTGCTTGGCAGAGCCGCACTGGCGGACTATGAGCTGGAAGCGCCTATAGACGAGCCTTTGACTTAGTCCTTCCAGTAAGCAGTTGATGCTTTCTTTGAAATTGGAGGCGGTATCGCCGCCGGTATGCTTTCTCAAGCAAGCTCGATAGTTAATAACGATAAAGGTAAAAACGTATTTTTGATGTTAGTCTTGACTTCCTCGGAGGTTCAGGTGTTAGCGGCGCAAGGTGACAGACAAACTCTCATGGCAGATGAAGCTGCTTCTGGAGCTGCTTCTCGTGCTTCTGCGTCTGCGCTGTTAGATAAGCCGATCGACTCAAGGGCAAGTTTGAACTACAGTGCAAAAGAATCCGAGAAGAAGATTCTTTTTCTGGATGGTCTACGGGCTTTGGCGATTTTGCCCGTGCTTGGTTTTCATCAAGTAAGCAATTGTCTCCACTCCTTCTTTGGTTCAAGCGGTTGGGTAGGCGTCGAAACATTTTTTGTCATCAGCGGATTTCTCATTACTAAACTCTGTCTGTCTGAACTTGGTAAAACCGGTACTCTCAACCTCAAATATTTCTGGGCTCGTCGCATTCTGCGAATCGCCCCAGCTTTGCTGGTTTTTCTTGTCGTCGCCTGTGCCTTCGGGGCAGGGCTTCCTTACGCTTTAGTGGCGGCTTTTTCTTGCTTTGATATCTTGCTTGTTACTCATTTTATTCCTGTCAATCTTGATGCTATGCCCTTGGTTCATACATGGACACTGGGTATAGAAGAGAAATTCTACTTGATACTGCCATTGGTGCTTTTGGCTTGGCGTTCTCGGCTAAGCGGGCTAGACCAGAACCGTGAGGCTAGAAATCTCTTTATCTTATTTGTTGCTGCCTTTTTGACCATGGTTGCTTACCGGTCTATACATTATCTTTGCTACGCTACTTCGGTGCGTCTCTTTGCCGGATTCGACACCCATCTTGATGGGCTTCTGCTTGGTGCCGCCAGTGCCGTCTTGCTGCACTACAAAGAGGCCTTCCCCCGCTTTACCAAGCTGAGCGTACATTGGTTGGTGGTTGTGCTTTTGTTTGCCGGCTTTGTTTATTCCACTTTGAAGATTGGGCATCCCGAGCGCATCTTTAGTCGCAATCCCAATGGTATTTTGAATTGGTGGATGTTGAAGTTGCCTTTGCATTCGCTTGTGACCACGGCGCTTTTGCTCTCACTGTTTAAGTGTGCCAATCAAAACTCACCGGTGCATTGGCTGCTCTCGAATAGCCTGATGGCTTTTCTAGGAAGGCTTTCTTATAGTCTTTATTTGTGGCACGGCATAGCTACACATCAAATCTATCGTTTTCTAGTTGGTTTTCAGCCGCATTTAACCGACCATGTCGATTTGGTGAAATACTCACTTTGTCTGGGGCTGGCGAGCTTCTCTTATTTCTTGATTGAAAAGCCTTTTCTCAAGCTCAAAGATAGATTCAAAGCTTGATATAGAGGCGTCCTTTGCTATAGCAGCTGCTCTAGGCAAGCTAGACTGGTAGTCTTTTCCTTTTCCTTTTCTTTTGGCATTGAGCTCAGAACGATTGATTTGCTAGCATAGATGTTAGTAGTACCTTTGAGATTTCATATATTGCTAGCCTTCACTTGTCTCGTAAATTTGACTCTGGGTTTCGCTGATGCCGTCTGACGCCGTAGCCGCGGCAGATTATGGCTATGACACGGCCCGGGATATTTATAGGATTTGGACTGCATTTGGAACGCTCTTCTTGCCTCTATGCTTTTTTGGCATGCTAGAAGGCACAAAGATAAGTCTTTACCGGGGTTTCTTAAAGAATTGCAGGGGCAAAGCTGGCGCACTGCAATAATGCTCTTTAGGCGTCGCTGGTGGCATATCCCCTTCTTTGCTGCTGCCTTTTGGGCTCTTAGTTATTTGCCCTATTTCTTTCCAGCGGCAGCGGAATCAGAAGTAATCGCTGAAGTTTCAGAGTATGGCTTTCGGCTTTTGTATCCGCTTCTCTCCTTTTCCTATCTCTGGTGTCTGCCTGAGCAGTTACGTTCTGATCAAAAATCTCAGCTTGTGGTTTCGACCCCTTCCGTGTTTTTTACTTTCCTATGGACCCTTGCTGTATTGACCTTTTCAAAGGGCTCGGCTGAGTTCTTTGGCTTGCTTGCGATGTTCTATGTCTTGCTTGCAGTTCGTGCAGATTTGACTCTAGCGCTTGTTTTTACTCGCTCTATGAATCCAGTTAGCGCCATGTGGAAGAGCTTCCAATATTCCAGGGAGCGAGCCTTGCAGTTCGCCTGGACCTTTAGTCTGCTCTCCGGTTTGGCATATTTTCTGATTTTTGCATTTGGTATTGCTGTTGTTACTGCCGAACTTTTTGCCGATTATCTGAAATTCGAATTCAATACAAATTGGCAACTCGGCATGTCCAGTCTTCATTATTCTCTCTTGGCGAGCGTCCTCTCTTTTATCGATTGCCTCTTTCTTTCGCGCGGTATTCTCTTTCTGCAACATATAGAGGGTGAATCTAAAGCCGAAGGTGGAGCGGCTGCTAGTGGCAGTCCTGTCGCACCTTCGGCTTAGTCGGTCTTTGGTTTTTCGTCTTGCTTATCGGCGCGACTTGGCCAAGAGTTCATCTACACGTCTTTGATCGAGAGGCACGGCATAGCTGTCTCGGGTGTAACCGTCTGGTCCCGATTGATTCAAGCCTGCCAGGCGACCCTCGGAAGTAACAACCGGACCGCCCGATTGACCGCCTTTGATATGGTTTTTTACCTTAAGCTGACTGGCGTCCGGCTCCAGACCCAGTTCTCTAATATTGCGAGGGCTCATATCTTCGCGCATTGGTCTGATGCCGTCTGATTTGCCTGGTGAGGCATAAAGGGCGCGAGAACCCTGTGGAAAGCCCAGCGCTACCACGTTTTTGCCTTTGCCGGCTTCATCGTTGACGTCTTGAACAGCTGTGAATGGTTTGCAAACTTTTTCAGTGTCTGCGCCGGTCTTCATGGCAATTACAGCGGTATCTTTCTTGGGTTCGGTATAGCGTACTTCGGTGTCATATTTTTTGCCGTCGGCACTGACTGCTTTGATGTTTGAGATGTTTACTTCTTTCCCGCCATTGACTACATGATTGGCTGTGGCGACAAGACATTCACCCTTTTCCACATCTTTGCCTATAATGGCGCCGGTTCCGGCTGGACCTTCTTGTTTGTAGCGTCCTTTTTTGTCATGTGGGTCGGTCATGGTCGAGTCTATGCGCACAGTGCTCTCGGCGGCCTTGTTATAGATATCTGGAAAGTCTAGATGTTTGAGATCTTTGGGCAGGTCTTTCATGCCTTTGAAATCGCAGCCGTTGCTGTTTTTACCAGGCATCAGGGTGGGCACCGTGCCTTCTTCCGGATTGGTTTTGCAGGCTTTGGCGTCGGCATGGGTGAATCTACCGATTGTCTTGCCGCTATCTATGTCGTCAAAAAGAATTCGCGAAGTGCTTTCTTTGTTTGTTTCGGCAGCTTGGGCAGGCTTTTCTGCAATATTTTGTTTTTCAGTCATGTCTATAACCTGGTAAATGCTCAGCCTGAGAAGACCCCTTTTAGGGGTCTGTTCGTGCCTTGAGCTTTAGGGGGTTAGAAAAGTGAGGTGGTATAGACTCTAGAATAGAGCGATTTTGTAATCGACTCGTTAATTCTTGATATTGCGAATAGAAAGCCTATACAGGTCTGCCCAAGTACAGAATAGTTTTTTCTTGATCAAACAGTCTCTATTGGAGGCTTTATAGCAAATTCATACCCATACAGCTTGATAATCGTGGGGAATTTGGTTGTATATGTCGCCCTGACCCTTCTCCTGACTTCTTCCTCCGGTGCGTCTATCGGAACCACCTGCAGCTTTTCGAGATCCTTTAACCTTGTAGCAACTCCACGCCATTTTTCATGAGATGATTTGCGAATTTTCGCTTCTAAAGCAGCCCTTCCATTAATAACTAAATCTGCAGAAACATCGAAAAAAAGGTCTAACAACTTAATATGGGTTCTTTCAAGAAGTGTATCCACTGAATCAGATGGAAATATTGGAAATCTGCGACATTCAATAACTGGACCACTATCAATAGTCTCGTTCATGATGTGAGCTGTGACACCGTAGTTTTTAGCATTTTCGTATAGTGCAAAATTGAGGCAGCCACTGCCAGGGTATTCTACTGGAGCTGGATGAAAATTAACCGCGGCAATTGCAGCGCTCTCAATAATAGATTTAGGCAGTACATATAGACTTCTAAAGCTGAATATGAAATCTCCAGTCCAGTTGGAAGTATCTATTGGTAGATTCTCCCCTCTTCTTTGAGAATTCACAACTGTTAGTTCGCAACCGAGCGTCCTCAAAAGCGTTAGTGCTTTTGAGGTTCCATCGCATCCCTTTCGTCCAAAGAATAATACTTTCAAAACATTCCTCGACCGTTCAGATTGGCTATTAATTTTCACCAAACTACTCATCGAACTTTTCGTTCTCAAGAAACTTGGTGCTTTGAAAAACAAATTGTTATGTTCCAGTTTACCGGAGGTAGTCGAAATCAGCAAACCAGCTAAGGGAATTGTAAATTACCGCTTAGGGAACGCGGGTCCAGATTTGAATCTGTCAATGACATTGGTAATGTGACCCTGGTCGGAAGTAATTATTGATATTCTAGGGGCACTGTCCTTTTTTATGGTTTAGCTTTCTTGTCTGGAGAAGCAGTTTGCGCGATTTTACTCAAGTTGACTTTGCCGTGCTTAAAGCCCGAGCTTTGCCGCGGGAGTATTTGTTGACTCTGGCTCTAACACCTGAGCAGATTGCGCAGCGGTATAAGATTGAGTTTGCTCAGATTGTCGACGAACCTTTGGTTGATAGGTTTGCCGCAGTTAGCTTTACCGGCAGCAATCTCTATTTTGAGCTTTATACAGGCTGTTCGGTAGGCAAGGGCACGACTTGTGTTTGTGTCAGAGGCGGCGATGATGACGGTATTGATGCCAGAAGTGCCTACCAGCTCTTTATGTCCGAGTTTAAGCCGGTGATGCGGGATGTTCTCTGGATTTCAGATGACCTTTAGAATATCAAAGTCTGGTTTTTCTAAGATTCAAAAACCGTTCTTGAGAAACTCGCTCAGACCTTTCAGTGTTTCGTCTTTGTACTCATAAAAGAGGTCATTATGACCGCCACCTTCTATAAGTAAAAGTTTTTTGGGTTCTGCTGCTTTTTCATAGATAAGCTTGCTTTCTTTGCATGGAATGATGCCATCGCCTGTACCGTGAATGATGAGGAGCGGTGGATGCGCTCCAGCGAGAATATATGCTGAGTCCATTTTGTTTTTGGGAAAGAGAAAGTTTGGATAGGCGCGCATAAGAAGCATCTTAGAGCGCGCCACATGGGGCAAGGAAGAGAATGTAGACTGTAGAACTATGGCTGCCGCTTCTCTGTTGCCGGCGATATGAGCGCTGACGCCTCCGCCCAGTGATTCACCGAAAAGTACGATTTTTTCTGATGGGATTTTTCTTTCTTTGCTAAGGTAATCATAGGCGGCTAGTCCGTCTTGGCATATTTTGTCGATGCCAGGCTCACCTGTGCTCAAGCCATAACCTTGATAGTCGTACGCCAGCACAGAAAAATTTTGAGAGAGGAAGTATTCGATTATCGGTATGCGATGTGAGATATTGCCGGCATTGCCGTGGCTTATCAATACCGTACCCTTAGCCCCGGTTTTGTCAAATAACCAGGCGTTTAGTTTCTCGCCCCCTGACGCTATAAAGATGTTTTCTTTGGCGGTACCGGCCAGACTTTCTACCGAAAATGCGTGTTCTTTGCTTGGATAGAAGAGAATTTTGTTGTAGAGCGGGCTAGCCACAGCCGGTGAAAGTAGAGCATAGAAAACAGCTATTTGCGGAATTATTGCAACTAGATTTGAAAAAAGCACTCTTCTGTTTACCTTGGACAGCTTTTGCAGGCAGTTTCTCCACTGGTTCAGTGAGAACGCGCATGTTAGATCATTCCAGAACATGGCGGCAAATTCTTGCATTAGCGGCGCAGCTTTCATTTTGTCACCATCAGATTGGTTGTTTTGCTAGTATAGGCAGTGCCTGACAATCGCAGGTAGGAGCTAAACAGTTAATCAACTGTTGATTAACTGTTTGGGCTTTTTGGTGGTTAAGTCGCCGGAGCCTCTGATGCCTTTGGATGATGTCATAGCACTGACTGTAGTATCATTGTAAAGATTGTGGGTCGTTTTTTAGATAAGCGATAGAAAAAGGAAGGCAAGCAATTGAAGCCGGATAAAGAAGAGAAGAAAAAAGAAGCGAAAGCTCATCTCAAGGAAGAACTGCGTGAGTTTTCAATCATTGCCTCCTATCTGGGTATTTGTTTTGCCTTTCTAGCTACCGTTAAGTCGCTAATTTTGATTCAGCTGGGTATTCACGACTTTGTGCACGGTTACACGGTGGCTGCGGTAGAGGCTTTAGGTTTGGGAAAAATTGTTCTTCTTTGCCATAACCTACCTTTTATGAAGAATACTCTGGACAAGCGTCCAATAGTCATATCTGCCTTAGTGAAGGCATTGAGTCTGGCTGTCATCGTCTTTATCGGCGGCCAAATAGAAGAGAAGATTTTCGCTCGGCATGCGGCTGAAGTGGCGATGCAGCAGAGATTAATCATGGATTGCACGAGATTGTTTTGTCTTGTTTTTGTGTTCTATTTGATGTTCATTTGGCGCGAACTGAATGCTGTACTTGGTCCGGGTAAGCTCAAATCACTACTTCTAAACGCAAGAGGTTAATACTTGTCGATAAAATTTCGAACTGGTTTCTGAGGGGGCTGTAGCCAAGCGTTTACACGTTATGGTTAATAGAGTACTAAAGTAGCGCTACTTTAGCGCTGCTTGCAGCTTTCGCACTCGATCGCTGACGTCGCGAAACTTGAATGGTTGACCATAGGTGGCATAAATTTGCCTGTCGGCAAGCGTCGGCAGATCGGCACCAAAGAGTTCGGAGAGAATTACTCTGAAAGAGTTGACTGGAGTAATGCCGCGATAGATTTTTTCTTTCATATCAGAGGGCACTAAATAGGCATTGAGAATACCGTAGCGCTCTTGGTAAAGTTCATCTTTGGGGAAGTCTTTAGCCATTTCATCTTCTGCATAAGTGCCGTGGTCGCCCTGCAGAACAATTATCGGTTGGTTTTTGCTTTTCTCGATGATTATGTCTATGGCGCTAAGTATTCTCTTTTCGATAAATTTTACCTGACCTAGATAGGCGCTTCTCGCTTCTTCGTCCCAGGCGCTTTCTACCCGATTTGGCATGATCTCTTCGCGGGGGCTGCCGTCGGCATTAATATCAAAAGGTTCATGAGGGCAAAGAATATGGCATAGCACAAACTTAGGTCTCTTGCCGGCATCGGCCAGCTCTAGATATTTCAATGCATCCAGTCTTGATTTTCTGCGCAGGTGAGCTAGGAACTTGCTGAAGCCTGGAGTTTGGCCAATTGTGGTCGATTGCCAGAAGCGCAGAGAAAATTCGTCTATGAGCGGATATCTATTCTGATTAGCCATGACAGTGCTGTCTGTGGGCGGCATCTCGGAACCTATGTGTATATAATCGTAGCCTTGATTTTGTAGAAATTTGGCAAGATTGCTTCTTTGCAGAAGGCGGGTGGTGGGGCCGTAGTCTTTCTGACTTTGTTTGGCTTGACTATCGCCAAGAAAGTCTAGATAAGTCATATTCAAAATAGAGGCGAGTGAGAGCCTGGTGAGAGGATAATTACTGAGGCTTGCCTCATCGACGAGAAAACCGCGCCGGCGCAGTTGACTGACAAAGTCTGAATTATCATAGGCAAAGACACGAGAGAGTACCTCTGGGCTAGCCATCTCATCAAGCACAATCATATAGATGTCGCGTCCGCTAGTTGTCTTGCGGTTCTTGATCTTGGGCATCATTTCTTTCTGAGCTTTAGCCACTTGCGGCTCAATAAAAAAGAAATAGTTGAACTCGTGCTGTGCCAATACCAGTAGCTGTAAAACCAATAGAAAGCTGGTAACCTGACAGAGTAGGTTCTCGATATTTTTTAGCCAGGCTTTTCTCGTGACCAGGGCGAAGATGATAGTGAGAGCGAGGGCCACAGCCAAAGAAATGAAGATTTGTCCGGTAATGATGGCTAAGCCTGCATCTTTGATGGATAAAGTCATCAAACAAAAGTCGAAGCCGATCACAACGTAGGTAAAGGCAAAAAGCGCGGTCAGAACAAGCCAGGTGCAGATGGCGGCATTGTCTATTCGTTTGGACCAAAGTTGTCTGAAGAAGGCATAAACAATTACGCTTAGTAAGGCTGAAACAATTAGGGGAGGCAAGAGATTTTGCAAAGCCACATGATTGGCGCCTCTTATGTTGTACGTGACCAGCACCGGCAAGATACCGGCTGCCACCGGATACAACGGAATCGCTTGAATCTTTGCCACCTATTTGTCTCCGTTCAGTCTTACGAAGTGATAAATGATCCGCTTGGAGTCGACAATTTCCTGCTTCTCTATGAGAATAAAGTGACTGCAAAATGCTTCTTCGAAAGCTGCCTGATTATAAGTTTGACAAATTCCTGCTTTCTGTTTTCGTAGCAGTTCAACCTGACTATCGTCTTCCGGCACAAACTCTATTATTAGTTCTTGCCCTAGCTTAGCCATATAGGCTGCTACTTCTTCCAGGTTGATGCTTCTTCCGATAACCAGATGATGAATTAAGGCCAAGGCCATCAGGAGGTCGCAGGGACCCCGTTCGGGCAAGCTCAGTCTTTCCATCAAGGCCCAGCCTAGTGCCGGAGACGGTGCGGTGCAGTCCATCAGTAGAGGGAGAATATTGCTTTTGCCTCTCTTCTTCAGATCGAGATAATTGTTCTCAACACAGAGGGCGTCGTAATCCATGGCTAGAACCATATCTGCATAAGGTGAAGCCAGGCGGCTGTAGTGCCCGGTGTTCGCACCGAGATCCCATATTTTCTTGCGCTTTGATTGAGCAAGAATTCTCTCTACTATTATTTCTTTGGCGGCAAAAGCCTCGGGGCTATAGGCATTATCTTTATAGTAAGCGCTCCAAACTGAGTCTTCTTGCTTGAGTCTGAGATTTGAGATAGTGTCTTCAAGGTCGTTTAGTACATAGAGTAACTGTTGCAGCTTCACCTTTTGTTTGCTGTCGCTTGCTTGTCCCTGACTTTTTCTGTAGTGAGCGTTCATAAATGCTGTTACTGCAAGATGCCCAATCAAGCTGGGGTTTAGCCAGGTGCTCAGGGGCAATAGCCTTATGCCTATGTCTAATGGTATGCCGTCTGGATAAGCGAGCAACAGCGAGTTGAGGCGAGGTTCGCACTTGGACATCAGTACCAAGGGTAAGAGAAAGAAGCGGCAAAATTGCCCATATGCCGTCCATGGCGAACCTTCTTCGTGAATTTCGAAACTAGATGTGTCGATGAAGACCGGCTTGCCGCCGTGAAACTGCACGTTCCAGGCATTAGCATCTTTCAAGGTCATACCGTAGGCTAGAGCAATTTTTTGAATGCGCAAGGTCAATAGAGCCGCGTCTTTTAGCTGTGAAAAGCACCATTCATAGGGATAAGAAATGAATGGTATTTTGTTTGGCTTGATTACAGTTTGAAAGTCATCTTGTCTCTCGCCCAAGGCATCCGGTGCTTCCACTTCTTCATGGCAGACTAGCAGTCCTTCTTCTGTTAGGTGCTTATAGAGCCCGCTCTGCATGAGCTTGCGATAGGCGGGCTCATATTGGCTTGAGATAAAGCGAAACACGAGCGAGTTCTTTCGATATACCGTGGCGCATTTGTCTCGGTATGAGAGCTTCTTGAATGTTGTCGGCATTGTTTATTTGCCTGCCTTGCTATTTAGGAAGTTGCGCAATGCTCTTTGCAAAGGCAATAGAAAAGTAAGCACAGTGCCGAAGAAAAATTGCACAGCATAACTGCCGGTGCAGGCGTCTATATATGCATGGGCGGGAGGAGCAAAACTGATGGTAAGTGCGCACAAAGCCAGAAGGTAAAGCATGAGTTTCTCCAGTATTTCGGGTTCGAAATTGTAGTAAGTTCGCGGCTGCCTGTTTTGATGTTAGGCAAAGCTTGCGGTGGCGTATATTATCGAGTCCGTTTGGACGAAAACGTGTATAGCCGGCAAAAGGCTTGTGAATACTGAGCTTCAAGATTCTGACTGGAAGGAAACAAAGTCTGTCTGTAACGAATCCGTTATAACCGGCTGTTCTAGCTCAGCTGCCGACACGCCCTTGCACCTTCATAAGTCCCTTTAGCATGTCTTTTGCATCGTTTATTTGGCTGTCTGGTTCGCTTGGGGTCGGCAGACGTTTGGGCAGTGGAATATCAGCCGAGAAGCCTGCGCGCTTATTGTGCCCGTCGCCGGCATTAAGACCGTTCGGTGCAAAGAATTTTATATTGGTGACGTTGACGCCGTTGCCACCGGTCATTTTTTCGCTGACTGTTTGTCCTACACCTTTGCCATAGGTCTTTTCTCCGGCGATTAGAATATTTGGTTTGGCCATGAGGGCGCCGGTCAAAAGTTCTGATGCCGAAGCACTATTGCCGTTGACTAAAACAATGAGCGGCCGACCATTGAGAAGATAAGGAAATTTGCGAGGGGTTACTTCTTTAGTATCGCCTTCGATTATTTGTGAGTCTTTATTGACGCTGAATTGCCGGGTGGCAAAAATAGGAGAGGATAAGCTCGATGGCAATCTTTCTTCGGCCACGGCAAGTTTGCCGTCTTCCACAAGCATAGAGGCAATGTTGAGTGAATCTGCTACTCTGCCGCCTGGATTGTTGCGAAGGTCTAAAACAAAGGCTTTGGCTCCTTTATTGCGACGCAAAGCCTGCTCGACGGCTTTATCTGTATCTTGGGCGACAAAGTCTCTGATGCGAATATAGGAAATGCCGTCGCCCAGATCTCTGTCAAGCACCTTGGGCGTGCGCAGTTCAGACTGTTTGATTTCAGCAGAGATAGACTTGCCTTCTCTTGAGGCATCGACTCTGAAGCTTTCACTGGCTACAAGGGCGGTGATTTCATTGACCGTGAAATCTGAGACTGGTCGGCCATTCAGTTTTTCAATTTTGTCGCCGGGTTTTAGCCCCGCCAGTGCTGCCGGTGAACCCGGCAGCACATCTCGCACCGCCAAATCTATATGTGAATTGATTTTCTTGCCATCAGCCGATGGATTGAGAAAAAGGTCGAGTTCTAGGCCGTTACCCTTTTCTTTCCCGTTCATACGGTCATCGAGGTCGGCTTTTTGCTTGGCGTCAAGCACTTTGGTAAAAGGGTCGTCGAGCACCAGGGTGGCTTGCTGGGCTTGTTTTACGGCGTCTTCGCCACCTTTGCTGCATTGCAGTTTTTCGGCTTTGTCCATTACCTGGCGCGCGCCTGAAACGTCAGACAGTTGTGTTACCACTCTAGAGACAAGTGATAGAAAAACCTGGTTTTCTTTGCAGCTTACTGTATTTGTGTTGTCCATAAGAAAAATGCGTGGGTGGGGAACACACTTTTGCGTATGGTCAGTTTAGGATGGTTTTGTGACAGTTCCGGGGCATCGGCGGTCCGAACTGCTAAGATAATTGCTTGGTGTTTAGGTGGATTGGATAGCCATGAAAATTTGGATTGATGCCGACGCCTGCCCCTCGGCTGTGCGCGATATAGTTACTAAAGCCGCCTTGAGGCTGTCTTTGCCGGTAGCCTTTGTTGCCAATAAACAGCTCAATATACCTGCCAATTCGCTCTACAGTTTTCATCTTGTGCCGGCCGGACCAGATCTTGCCGATGCATATATCGTTGAACACGCCAAGCCCGGAGATCTGGTAATCTCGCAAGACATACCGCTTGCTGCCGCTCTCGTTCCAAAGGGAGTGGTGGTCATCGAACCACGCGGGACCGTCTTTACTCCAGACAATATTGGAGAGCGTCTCGGGGTGCGCGATTTACTGACAGAACTGCGTGACAGCGGCATGATAGGCGGCGGTCCCGCTCCTTTTGGAGATAAAGAGAAGCGACAGTTTGCCTCTGCCTTTGATCGGGAGTTGACAAAACTAATGCGTTCTAAAACCTTGTAATTGGCTTAACCGCGCTCGTCGCTGAACAGATTGCTCAGGAGAGTTGAATTCCATGCCCAATATTCTTGTGTATGCATATGCAGCGAACATTTTGATTTTGCTGCCGGTGCTTTATTCGATGTTCACCGATAGCGGTGGCAAGCCTATAAGAGCCTTTCAAGGGCGTGTAGAGAATTCAGAAGGGCTGCGCCTTTTGGTTGCTTGTCTCTGGTCTTCGATTTTATTGCTTTCTTGTTTGGGCCTAATCTATCCCGAGAGATTTGTCGCTGTCTTGATGCTTCAAGTTGTATACAAGTCTCTTTATTTGTTGCTCTATATCTTGCCTAAGCTCAGGCGTGAAGGCGCTGAAATGATTCCAGGCGGGCTTACTGCCAGCTTTATGTTGATCGTAATCGTGTATCCTTTTTTGATTTATTTCTCTATGACATAGACTGAGGCTAGATATTAATTTCTAGAAAAGTCTGCTTGGCAAATAAAAGTTCTTGTGCGAGAATCGGATAATCGATATAGACAACTGTGGTTTGTTCTTTGCGGCAGAGCCGCTTAAATCATAGATAAAATCACAGGTGGCGGTCACCGGAGGGGTTCTAATGGTAGACAAGAAATTTAATAGCCTCCGCTTTGTGGCAGCAAAAGCCTTTCCAAATGGACGTTTTTGCTCAGACTCGCCGCCTCTGCTGTGTGTTGTTAAGTCAATCGATCGTCGTTGATTTTCACCATTAACTTGCTGCAAACGCGGTCTGTCGGCGGATAAACCGACCAGCCATATTGATTACTTGCTTGATTGCAAGGTCAATCTGAAGCTGGTTAAACCCCACCCGGCACCGTTTCTGTTTGTGTTTTTACATCTGCACGTGTCGTGGAGAGGGCTGCGAGCACCGCCGCAAGTGGCGTATGTGTGTTTCCCTTTTGCGAGATCGATTAATTTATGAATTTAGGAAATAACGCCTTCGCTTTGTTGTTTTCTAGGGGCTGGCATTACGCCGGTTCTCATAGAGAGCTCTTTGTAATCTATATGCTTATGTTTGTAGGCGCTCAGGCTTTTGAGCTGATAGAGCCTTTCGTGATTGGGCGCATGCTCAATGATGTGCAGATTGATTTGGCTGTCGGGCTCAAGCTTGGCGACAAACTTTTGCTTGATGTCGGCAAGTATCTGCTTATGCTTCTTGGAGTATCGGTGGGCTTCTGGGCTTTCCACGGTCCGGCTCGGGTTATAGAGCGCTATGTCGCTTTTCAAATCAGGTCGAGCTTCAAAGCTGAACTATTCAGAAAGGTTACCGCCCTGCCTGTGCAATGGCATTCTGGTCACCATTCAGGACAAACCATAGACAAGATCAATCGCGCCACCACAGCCATGTCTAACTTCTTTCAAGACACTTTTGAAATTGTCTATATGGTCTTGCGCCTTTTGGGCACCCTGGTGATTCTCTTCTACTTTATGCCGATTGCCGCGGCTGCCGCCCTCGGTGCTACGCTCTTGTCGCTTTTGATTATTGCTTTGTTCGATCGCATTCTAGACAAGCAGTATGACGAGCTGAATATCATGGATAACCATGTGGCATCGGCCATTCACGACTATGTAAGCAATATTGTTTCAGTGATTACATTGAGGCTCGAGAATCGCACTCTTGCAGAGGTCTTGAGGCGCATTTATCGCTCGCAGTCACTTTTCACGGTTAACGCCAAGGTGAACGAGATTAAGTGGGCTCTAACTTCCTTTGTTGTGATGGGAATGACGGTTATGGTCATGTTCTGGTACGTGCAAAGCAATTTGTTGGCCAAGCAGGTGATTCTTGCCGGTACATTCTTCACTCTCTTTGAGTATTTGCGACGTATCGGCGAGTCGTTTTATACCTTTGCTGGTTATTATGGCGTGGTTGTTAGGCAAGCCGCCGACTTGCGTGGTGTCGATACCATCGGTGATGCTTACGATGAGCTGGATCATTCTGCCGATCAGGCAGAGACGATAGCGGCTGATTGGCGAAAGATCAGGGTGCAGAACCTCAATTTTACTTATGAGGACGATAAGCATCGTTTGCATCATTTGAACAATGTGGCTATTGATTTGGTGCGAGGCAGATCGATTGCTCTTGTTGGTGAAAGCGGCAGCGGCAAAAGTACCTTGCTTAGTCTGCTTAGGGGTTTGCAGAAGCCGCAGACGGTTTCGGTAATGGTTGATGATGTGAAGATGCCCTACGGTTTAAGGCATCTCGCCGCTGCCACGACACTTATGCCTCAAGACCCTGAGATCTTTGCTGATACCATAGCCTTCAATATTGCTTTCGGTATGGATGCAGAGCGAGCCGATATGATTGATGCAGTTGAGGCAGCTCGTTTTGCGTCAGTGCTAGGTCGTCTGCCTGACGGGCTTGAGACAAATATAGCTGAGAAAGGCGTTAATTTGAGCGGTGGCGAAAAGCAGCGGCTGGCTTTGGCGCGCGGTATTTTCTTTGCTAGAGAGAGTAGCCTTATTTTGATGGATGAGCCTACAAGCAGTGTCGATACTGCTAATGAAAGACTGATATATTCTGCCGTGCTGAGAAAGTTCGCCGATAGATGTTTGGTTTCATCTATACACAAGTTGCATCTTTTGGAACTCTTTGATTGCATCTATGTGCTAGATAACGGCAAAGTTGTAGAATCTGGCAGTTTTAGCGAACTCTTGGCTAAGAATGGACAACTGGCAGCGATGTGGAGGAATTATCAGGTGGTAAGTGCTGGTGACCTCGCACCTCTGATCGCTTAGGCTACCAGGCGGCTCTTTGCCTGTTTGGCTGCACGCGGCTGAGCATGCCGTCAATGCGAGCCCGGTCTATAGGAGTCGCCCAGGTTCTTTCGATATGGGCACGACCGCTTGGTGGTCCACCATAGACCAGACCTTGCACTTCACCTCTTTCGTTAAAGACTGGACCGCCCGAATTGCCGGGTCTGGTGTGCATGCTCATGTCTAGAAGGGGGCGGTTGGCTCTTTCGCCGGGTAAGCTGTGGATAGCCGCCCGTAGGTTTGTTCCTGCGGTTGTTCTTTCGACGATGCCGGGTGAGGCTTGCAAGGTACGGCTGCGTTCAGGGAAGCCCAAAGCAGTGGCTCGCCCTGGAACATCGGCTCTTTCGGCAATGGTGGCTGGCTGGCAGACTCTCTCGGTATCTCTGCCGGTATGGGCGGCTACTATGGCCAGGTCTCGGCTTCTGTCTCTCGCTTCTATTGTGACCGGATACCGCTCGCCATTGGCGAATGTAGCTGCTCTTGAGGCTATTTGCTCGCCTTGTATTGAGCTGACGCTATGATTAGCCGTGGCAATCAGGCAACGGTCGCCGTCTCTTGCGACAATGACGCCGCTGCTCGGTTCGGTCCTTAATCTACCGTCGCCTCTTTGAGATGGGACGCCCACATCTAATCTGACACTCTGGTCACGGCTTCTGTTATAGAGTTCACCGGTATTGAGCGGGGGGAGTTTTGCCCCTGTGTCTCTTGTTTGAAAACCGCTAAAGCTGCAGCCGTCAGAACGGCGTCCGGCTTCTAGGGTTGGTATTTGACCTGGGCTTGGCTGGTTGGCACAGGGCTTGCCGTCAAAGTCGGTGGCCGCCGCTCTTTCGCTTGTTCTTGTCTGGGGCATAGACTGTGCGCGATAGTCTGAAACTTCAGTTTGCATAGCAGTTGTAGCTTGCCTCTCGGCCTGCTGCATGGTTTCACCGGCGCGCTCTTGCACGCGCCCGGTTGTGTCACCGGCGGGTTCTCTGTTCATAGTAAACTCCAGGTCAAAGAAAATGGGGTGTAACTGCTGCCTGTTTACAAGACAATAGTTTGCCTAGTTGACATGAAGATGACATGGACCGCCTTCGCCGCCCTAGATTAACTTCGGCCCGCTCCCACCGGTTGGCGCTTAATCTCTGCTTCCAGTTTCTTGATTACGGCTGGTTTGTCCTTTAGCTTGAGCGCACCGGCAAGTTTGTCGGCAGCATTAACCAGCACCGTGGCAGAGAACAACTTGGGTCGGTCTTTGCACATATGGAACCAGTAGCTTAGTCTGAAAGTCAAAGATCTCTTATAGAGGAAGCCGTAGACCATCTCGTCGAACTTGGCCATGAGGTGCTGGGAGCTTTGCAAAATAGAGTCTTTGTCCGTGCGAACCAAGGCTTTCAGCTTGTTTCTCTGGAAGTCGACAATAGCCTGCTCATAAAGTTTCAAGCTGGCACGCGCTGTTATTTTGCGGTCGTATAGTTCCAGCGCACTTTTCCTCGCCTCGCGACCAAAAGATTCTCTTTTCGCCTTGTCGCAAAGCAACTCCAAAAGGGCGTCCGTCAGCGCTTGCACATCGCTTGGTGGTATGATTATGCCGCTTTTGCCGTTTTGAACATATTCTTTCATGCCACCGGCACTGGTGCCAATTATGGCGGTGCCGCTCGATAGTGCTTCTAAGCAAGTGAGTGGGGCATTGTCATAGAGGCTTGGCAAAACAAAGATATCAGCCGAGCGGAAATACTCTGGCATGGAAGCATGCGGTACTGGCCCGGTAAAGACCACATGCTGACCGCATCCCGATTTCTTCAGTTCGGCTTCGAGTTCGGCTTGCACTGACTTGCCGCCATGGGCCGTATTGGTGTCTTTGCCAATCAAGAAGAATTTGACTTTAGGGAATTTTTTAACCACTTGCGGAATGGCGCGGATAAGCTGGTAGACGCCTTTTCTTTCTTCCAAGCGTCCGACCAAGATCACTTTCAGAACGTCTTCGTCAATTTTGAGTGCTTGCGCACCTTCAGGGGTAAAGCGATTGGTATCGACCAAACCTTTCATTATGTGCATTTCTTCAGAGCTAAAGCCTATGGCATTTGCGACATAGTCGCCCAGATCTTGGCTGGGGCTCACCACTGCATCGGCATTAAGCAATGTCAGTTTTTCGATGATGCTCAATAACTGATGGTCAAAGCCTTCATCAATAAGATGCAGTTTTTCGTCGATAAACTTGAAATGCGGTGTGTAGAGCCTGATCACCAAGGGGCAAAGCTTGGTGAGGGCAAGAAAGACCCCTTCGCCGAACATTTCAGGCACTTCCACGATATCGAAAGGCTTTGCTGAATGCAGTTCTACAAATTTGAGATGCAAGGCCACAAGCGATTTCAATAAGCTGTGGCTGTAAGGCATCAATGAAAGCAGCATCTGATACTTGTCCAGGTCGGCCACTGGAGCCACCCGGTGCAGTTTGATGCCTTTATAGTCGACAGTTGAGTTCTTCCCATCTGCAGACAGAGCAATGACTTCTACTTCGGCGCCAATCTCGGCAAGACCCAAGGCCAGGTCGTGAACGAAGGTGGCTATGCCGCCCCAACCGGTATCAGGGGGGAATTCTCTTGAAATTAGACAAATGCGCAATTTCTTTGCTCCAGGACTTAGGGACTGATCTTTACTCGTTTAGTTTATTTATCTGTAGGTTTATCAAAAGGTTTGTTTGGTTCGGTTCTATAGAGGGGGCTAGGGCGCTACCGTCGCGGTTCATAACTTTGATACTCAAATACTTTGCCTCTTTGTAGGCATTTGAGCAGTTTGGCATTTTGAAATCGAAGCGGCTGTCTTTGGCGGCAAATTGCGGACGGGTGGTCAGAGCTGTCTGCAAGAAATAGATTGTCTCACCTTTGGCATTAAGCAGCCTTGTTTCGACTGTCTGAAAGAGCAGCAGCGGCTTTTCTGCCTTGAAGCGCAGAATTATATCTTTGTCGCTCAGGCAGGCTGTTTCAAGGGCGATGCCGTTATCAAAGAGACAAGCAGGGCTGGCTATTTTTATGCCTTGTGACAGTTCTTTCGGGTAGAGATTTGTGCCCGGTGTCAGGGCATAAATCAAAGCTGGTACTAACGCTAGGCCAATTAGCTCTGAACGGTTAAAGATATTTTTCTTGGCTTTGAACAAAGAGCGGGTAGGCTTTTCTATATAGGTGAAGGTGAAATAGCTGGCCAAGATCAGTATGGCTGAAAACCTCAAGAAGCCTGCTTGGTTGTAGATTAGTGGAACGGTCTCGAATTTATAGCAAAGCAAAATATAGTGCAGCATATACATGGCAAAACTGATTTCGCCAAGCAAGACCAGGGGCTTGAAGCGTAGTGCTTTAGAGAGAAGCCCTCTTTCTTGGCTGAAAACAATAATGACCAAGGCGGCTGACAGTGCTGAAAAACCTGCGTGGCTAGCCCAGAGAGAAAAATAGGGCCAACTAGAAAGGGTTTCCACCTTGGTGGAAAGATGACAGGTGAAAAGAAAGCCGGATAAGCTCAAAAACTCTAGTAGAGTAGGCCAGGGTAAGGGCTTGATGCGAGTGTAAATGAGCCCGAGCGTTATACCCAGCGCAAATTCAATCGAGCGAGCCAGTGGATTAATATACAAAAGACCATGGGCGCTTACGGCACTGCCGGTGGTGCTATTGATCGGCAGGTGCTGCCAATCTGCCAGCCAGAATGCAAACGCAAATGCAATGGCTGTAACAGTCAACGGTGCCAGCAGTTTCTTGCGGCCTAAGGTGAGCAGAAGCGGTAGTGAAAGATAGAAGAACCACTCGGTGGAAATACTCCAAGAAGGAGAGTTCCAGGCAAAGTAATAGTCTTGAATAGGAACCCAGGCATGGGTCATTGTCAAATAAGCAAGGCTGGCTTTCCAGTTATTGAAATGCTTTAGATTTTGCGGCAATAAGATAAGAAGAGTGGCCAGCGCCGCCAAGTGAACCGGGTAAATGCGCATAAAGCGCGAAACGATATAGCTTTTGCAGTTCGTTAAGCCCAAGTTGCTGTGGGCATAAGTGAGAATAAAGCCCGATAAAACAAAGAAGAAAGAAACTGCTTGCTCTAAGGCGAAACTACCGGCTATGCCCGAAAGAAAGGGAAATTGGTCTTTTGCATGGTAAACCACTATCGAGAAAGCGGCAAAGAAACGAAGGGCCGTCAGGCTATCGAGACTTTTGCGATTGGTCTGAGCGCCTGTCTGCGCCAAAGGCGCGGTAAGCTCCGCGCTCTTCTGGGTGGTCTCGATCGGGGCTGTTATGCTCAATTGCACTTCTTTTGGCTCGGAAAGATATAGATCGCAGTTGAAAGCGTCTCTGGCACCAAAATTTAAATCCTTGGGCAACTGATGAAAGAATATATGAAGGTAACTGTTTAATAAAAGGTCCACTAGTTAATTCGTCTTCTAAAAGATTTTCCCCAGCCATTCAGGTTCATCCAAGTTTTTTGCAGTTCTCCTATTGGTTGGTTTGCCTGATGGGTAGTAAAGTCTGCCTTATTTGGCTTTCAGACGGGTAATCTGGTCAGGACTTTGCGGCTGGTAAAGATGTTGATTCTTTATTTCAAGAAAACATCTATATTTGCTGAAAGGTTGAAATTAACAAGTAATAATCTTGCGAATGAGGCATAACGGGCTCTGCAGAATTAAACTATAAAGACGCAAACCGTAGTGGGGACGCCACTTTTATCAATGTTTGCTTACCGGAAAAAATGGTCAGTCAAAAATGACACCTGGCAGCCCACACATCTCAATCATATTGCCTGTACGTAATCAGGCTGATCACATAAGATCTGTGGTCGAGAATCACATAATTGTCCTTGAGTCTAAAATTGTACCACGGTTGGAAATTCTTTTGGTGGAGAATGGTTCCACTGATGCAAGCGTTGCTGTTTGCGAAGCCCTGGCCCGGGAATATCAGGGCCGGGTTCAAGTGATATCTCTGGTCTCTCCCCGAACCGGTTGGGGCGCCGCCGTGCAGTATGGTTTGTCTAAAGCCCGCGGAGAGCTTCTTTGTTATTCAAGTTCAGCCAGGGTAGCCAGCGAAGTGCTTGCCAGTTTTGTCGAGCGCGGCCTGCAAAACCCTGATAAGGTTGTACAAGCAGTAAGAAGCGGGCATGATAATTTCTTGCGCAGTATCGCCTCTTGGGTTTATAACCTTGAGTGCAGACTGCTCTTTGGACTTAGCACTCGCGACGTGAATGGCAACCCGAAAGTTTTTCCTCGCAAGTTTCATCGCCTTCTTGAACTTAAAGAGGAAGGCTTTATGATCGATCTTGAATTCAATATCGTCTGCAAAGAAGCCGGTTATGACGTTTTGTCCGTGCCGGTGGCTCACACCAAGAGGCATGGCGGTAAGTCTATGACTAGTCTCAGTCTGGGCGGCAGTTTGTATGTAGAGGCCCTGAGAATGTTCCGTGAGTCACGCTTGGGTGCTGCCTCCGTCAGAGGTTCTATAAATGAATCCTGAGTCGTCTATTTCACAAGTAGAAACCGCGCTCAAGCCCTGCTATCAGTCAGCCGGATTTTACGATCTACTCAACCGCCAGAAAGACTATGCCGCCGAAGTGGCATATCTATCTTCAAGAATCGAACTGCACAAACAGGCACAGGGCAACAGATTGTTGGATGTGGCTTGTGGTACTGGGCAGCATATCTATTTCTTGCAGACTTCGATGAAATGCGAAGGTCTTGATATAGATTCTGAGTTCCTCGATATTTGTTCCGATAAGTTGCCCGGCATGAAGTTCCATCTGGGCGACATGACCAACTTCCAGCTTGCCGACAAGTTCGATGTAGTTACTTGCTTATTCAGCTCTATCGGCTATGTCAAAACGGTCGATTTGCTGGACAGCACGATTAAGAATATGGCTGATCATATCAATCCCGGCGGTTTGCTCATTATCGAACCCTGGTATACACCTGCTACATTCAAGCCGGGACATTCCACAGTGATTGTGGAAGAAACCGATGAATACAAGATTGTACGCATGAATCTCTGGTTGCAAAAAGATATGGTGGCGCAAGGTCATTCTCACATTTTGGTGATGAACAGCGCAGGCATTCAGCATATTCAAGAGTTGCACGAACTGGCTCTCTTTACCAACGAGGAATATGCCGCATCAATGCGTGCAGCTGGTCTTGAGGTTGTCGAAGTCGACGAGAACGGTCCCATCGGACGCGGTCTTTTTGTCGGAAGGAAAATTGCTTGAGCGAGGCGGTGGAACCGCCTCTTTCAGAAGCGGAGCAGCCTCATAGTGAGGCGGGTGGCAGATCTTATGATCAGGGGCATTTTCTGGCGCTCAGTGCTTTTCTCGTCTTTGTCATCCTAGTCTTTTCTCCCACTCTCTTTGCCGGTAAGTCTATTTCGCGGGTAGATCTTCTCTGCCACTGGGACACGCTTTTTGCTGGTTATAGTGGTTCAGCCATGGTTGGTATAGAACCATCTTCGATACTGTTTATAGTGCCCTATTTTTTCTTTGTCGCCGGTCTTTGGCGTCAAGGCGAAGTTCCTCTCTGGAATTCATTGTCTGAGTTTGGTTGCCCTTTATTGGCTGACCCTGAGTCGGCGGTGTTTTCAATTTTTCAGCTTCCACTTTTGCTTTCGCCGACTTTCTATACATATAACTGCACCTTGGTTTTGAAACTGCTAGTCATGGGGCTGGGTGCATTTTTCTTGGCCAGGCGCCTTGGCTTAGGGGCACTCGCCTGCGCCGCTGCTGCCTTGACCATGGCTTTCTGTCCATACAACCAGTGGTATTTGGAACTTATCGGTAATGGCTACTGTTTGACTCCGTTTCTGTTTTTTGCCTTTACTCGCTTGGCCTTTAGTTTGCGTGAGAGCGGCGCCAAAAAACTCTCGCCTCAAGTTGCCAAAGCGGCTCTTTGGAGCGGCTTTACTGCTGCCGTGATGATTTTATCGGCCCATATCGAAATATCATTTTGCGCTATATTCGCTGTTAGTTTATGGACTTTGTTGCTCGGCGCCTTCCCCCCTCAGGCTGGTGATATGCCGGCTAGATCAACGGCGCAGCGTCTATTGTTCGGCTTACTGGCTCTCACCATATCTGGTGCCACTGCCTTCTTTCTGGCGGCACCGATGTTATTGCCGTTTCTCGAGTTTTTATGCAATTCAGAGAGTTATAAATTTGGCGCCGGCAACCCTAGTTATGTCAGTTTTCTTGCTCTCTTACTCAGTTTCAGCCAGCCTGTCTATGGCGGCGCCAGTCCCTATTTGGGCTTCTGCGCCTTCGCCTTTTTGCCCTTAGCTCTTTTCTATGACAAAGACAATAGAACCGCCAAGGGTGTACCGCTCGCTAAATTGCTGCTTGGACTCAATCTTTTTCTGATTGGGCTCAGTTGTCGCATCTTGCCGGTGAGCTTGCTTTTCAAAGTGAAGCCCTTCAGTTTTATAGTGGCCAATTATTATCTGCATATCGTTATTTTGCTCAGTGCCATACTCGCCGCCATGGGCTTTGATTGGCTGCTCAAGAAAGAAGAGAAAAAAGAGAAGGATTGGGTTCCCTTTCTCGCGGCTATTGCAGCGGGGCTTTTCGCCTGCTTAATTCGCCCTTTTCTGAGTCTCTGCCATTTTTCACTCTCTTCTCTCTCTTTTGATGACACTTTGCCGGCAGCCTCTTTCAGCAATTATGATTTTTATGCTGCCTTGTTTTCTTGCTTGGCTCTTCTCTTCCTTCTTGCCTTGCTTAGAATGTCTCGATGCGCTGCCCGCGAAGCTCTGCGCCGTTTCGCTGCTGTCTCTATTTTACTTGTCTGGGCGGCTTCTCTTTTGTGTCTTTCCAAACCGGCTTTGCCTCTGCGGCAGTCTTTTTCCTATCCCGATGCCGAGCCACTGCCTGCGGTGAAAGCATCTGGCGCGCGGGTGGCGGCCACCGGCAGCCATATCTTTAAGCCCAACATCAATCTTTGCTATGGCATAAGAGATGTGCGGGCGCTCAATGCTATTTTCCCGGCGCGCTATTTGTCTTTTATGGATAAGCTGGGCGCCAAGATAACAAGTTTCAATGTCGAGCTTGATTTGCCTGTTTCGGGCTTGCTTAGGCTGACTTCGGTGAAGAATATTTTGAGCGGCAGCCCTGTGTATGACGCAGCTGGTCTAAACAGGCTGGCAATGAAAGAGGCGGAAGCCGCTTTGCCCCTGGATTTTGGCAGTGGTATCATGTTGCGCCGAGCTTCATTTTGTTATGAACCAAGGCAAAGTGCCGTTTTCGGCAAGCTGGCACTGCAGGCGCCTGAGCCTGTTGGTAAAGAGAAGAAGTCTGCTCGTCCAGGCTTTCAGGCTTATCTTTTAGATTCTCAACAGAATGTCGTCGCCTTATGCGAGCGGCATAGTTTTAGAAAGAATGCCAGTTATTCGCTTTCGGTGCCGCTGAAGCTTAAGGCGGGCAGCCGTCTTCAGCTCTATCTGCAAATTTTTGACAAAAACGGTGCGGTGCTTGGCGCACCGGTTAAGTTGGGTGAAATAGTTTCTGTTGATGCTCGGGGGCTGACTTTTCCGGCCGCCTCGACTGGATTTCAAGATTACAGGTTGGTGAGCGAGAGTGAGTCGGGGGTGCGGCTGTATCAAATGGCTCAAGCTCTTCCTGATGCTTATTTGGTGCGGCGCTATCACTTTGTAGATAGCAAAGAGGATGCTCTGGACTTGCTCAGTAGTGCCGATTTTGATTGGCGATCGGTTATTCTGGAGCGCTCGGAGCCAGGCGTGCAAGCTTTGGAGAAGGATGGCACAATTGATACCGATACTCAAGTCGAGAGTGTAGAGGTGAGGCGCCGCGGGCAAGCGACCCTGCGCATGTCGCTAGACCTTGCTAAGCCAGGCGTGCTTGTGCTTACAGAAATTCATTATCCAGGCTGGAAGGCTTATATTGACGGAGTAGAAGCGCCGATTCTGCATGGCAATTATGCCTTTCGCGCGCTTGCTCTACCTGCTGGTAGGCATCAAGTGGAGATGATTTATCAACCGCTTAGCTTTTATCTGGGCTTGGCGCTACTTGCTATTAGCCTTTTGGTCGCTAGTGGATTTTTGGTGAAAGCTGGAGTTAAGGCTTGATCATCTAGTATCCATATATCTACTCATCAACTACCTTTTCATTATCGCTACTAGTCAGGTCTGAATCTTAATGCAGTTGGATATGGCATGAGCTTGTAGTTTCATGGTCAACGCTGCTTTCTTAAGTTGGTTGCTTTTGATATCCGGGTTGAATTGAACAAGTCTTAATCTCTTGCCCAATAAATTCGAGCTGGTCTTTAGTGACTATTTACAGATGGAAAGGCTTTTCTATTCTTTTCTCAGAAATTGATGTAGGAATTGTTCTTTGTTTGAAGCCTTTGCTAGCTGTTTAGCGGACTCATTCATCTGGGGTTTAGTGCCTTGAGCGACCCAGCCGAGAGGCATTCTCGTTTCAGGGCTTGGCCCGCGATCTAATTGACAAGCGAGAGCGTCTATTAGGTGGTAGCAGGCGTTTGCCATCTGAGAGTTGCCTTCGGCGCATTCATCCTCTAAGGCTACTTTTACGAGGTATCGCATTGTGTCTACAGAAGAGCTGGTTGGTGAAACCTCTATATCAGTAAATTTAGCGTCTGAGTAAAAACGAGCTAGGCCGAATCTAGTGAGGCGCTGAAAGTCGAATGGTGTTTCGTGCTCTTCGTACATGAAGGGCGCGTGAATAAATAGCGCACCTCCTGGTTTTAGGACACGAAATGCTTCGCTGAAGAATTCGATTGGATACTCCATGTGCTCTAGCGAACTTGTAGAGAGAATCACATCAACGCAGTCGTCTGCCAGTGGAATCTGTCTGCAATCGCACAATATATCGTATTCTTTTATGCCCTTGTTTTGAACCCCGGCTATTGGATGTTCCTGAGCAAGATAAATGCAATCTTCGAAAAATGGCTTATATCGTTGGTACCCGGCACCAGCATCCAAAAGAGCACCGCCCGCCGCGTGTTTTTTCGCCGCTAGAAGGAAATAGAATACCTTTTGCGCTTCATAGCCCCATCCCCAACCAAGCTTGTTCTGAAAATACTCTCTTAGCTCATGGACTTTTGCGTTTTCTGAGACTGGCATCGGTTCGGACTTCACGTTCTCTTTTCTCCCGTATCGCTTCTCTGTGATCACATCAGGAATTGGTCTCACGGTAAAGCCAAACTTCGGCTTTACCGGATTTTTTGGCTGCCTTCCCTCTTTTTCTCCGAACAAAAGAAAGTGAACAAGCGGATTTATCTTTGCCTCGCCAACATCAGCGTAGGTCGTCAAATACCAGTTTGTGTCAAACTTATCGCTGGGCAGGCGACCTTCGAATCCTCCAAAAGTTAGGAAGTGGTCTAACGGGTCGACTCCCGAACGATCAATATCAGGATATTGCGAAAGATACCAGTTGGAATCGAAAAGACCGCTTCTTTCAACAATTTTTCTTTCAGAAAGGCTGCTAGAGCCTGTGAGGTTGAAGAGAGGCTTAAGGAATTTCAATTGCACAAGGTCCCTCATTAGTCAAGAACAGATTTAAACTTTCCCTAAAAGAGTAGTCTCTGCCTGTTGAAATTAGCAATGGTTTCTACTCTTTATTGGTATAGATTCTTTCAATTGGGAGAACTTATAAAACCAAGTTTTAATGGAGGTTAACAACGATGTTCCTCTTTTGAAGGAGGGAATTCTGACTCGCAAGTTTTCCTTCTTTAGAATCATTCCAAGCCTTCCTGAGAAGTATTCTAGATGATACTTAGGTGGGGCGAGTTTTTCTACTGCGTAAAGGTCAATTCCATTCGGCAGCATTTATTTTAGGGACTCATTCGGGGAGCTTCTTTGGTTTTGGCTAACTTAAATCGGATAAAACTTGTTTTGTCTTTCGTATTGATTTAACGCTTTTGTCTGGGTAAATGCGGTTCTACCAAATTCCCGAAAAGAAGGATTGCGATTAAGTAAATGCCTCACGCTCGCCTAACGCAACGGCGGATTGTAGGCGTTACTTGCAGTTAGAATTAGAGCATCCGAGCTTGATTAAGATAACATAGTCTATCATGGCGACTTAGCATTGTAAGCTATCAAAATCTAACTTCTAGGGTAGTCTAGCTGAAGCTTTGTACTTCAACCTTTGATGCTACAGCCAGTTGGCTTTGTCGATGATTCAATGTTGGTTGAAGGTGATAGAGATAATGCCGGAAGCTATTGATTCTAAGTCTGCTCCAAGTTTGATAGCGGTTACCAGATTTTCCGCGCGTCTTGCTGCCGCTTATACTCTTAGAAGTACGACTTTGTGTCTTCTAGCTTCTTTGATACTAGTGTATAGCCTCTCTTGGAAATTCTGCCCTTGGCGGGAACTTGCCGAAGTTGATATTTCTCCCTGGATTATTGAATTTGCCGGTCGCAGTGCTGACTTTGCCACCAAAGAACCTCGACAGGATGCTGCTATATTTGGAACATCCTTGATTGCGGCTGCGGCAAGCCGGTTCTCTCCAGGTTCAAAAGTATCCGCAAGCTCAAGCTCCATCAAAGATGTTTATGCCATATTTATTGCTAATCTAGAGCATAGTCTTTGTGCTCGGAGTGGAGCACCGGTTAAATTGGCAATGGCTGCGGTTCCTGGCTCTATGGTTTCAGACCAGTACTTTTTGCTTAAGGAAGCAGTAGGCCAAAAGCGAGCTCCATCTCTTTTGATACTGACTTTGGCTCCTAGGGATTTCATAGATAATGAGGTAGGCTTAAGGGTGGAAGAGACTCCCTTGCGTAGAGTGCTATCGTTTCTATCCTCTAATAGGCATTTTTTTCCGCCTTCTTTGTCTGCTCAGGGATGGCAACTTTGCTTAGAATCTCATCGTAGATTCTTTTCCTTGATTCAAAAGCGTGTAAGAAGAGCTTTGGTCTTGTGGGCATGTGCAGTTTTACATAGGGAAGAGAATCTCTGGTCGTCTCAGCAGCGCATGTTGTCAAACAAGAACGGTCAATCCGATTCTGGATTGCCCAAAGCGCCTGCTATAGATGCTGCTACTTCAAATAAGAGTGGACAAATTTCCGAGAAGATCAGTCAGAGTAATGCTTTGGCTGATGATTTGAGGGTCTATAGGCGCAGGTATTTACCGCTCAATCAAGCCCTGTACTCTATGCAATGCAATTATCTAAATGATCTCTTGACCCTTGCTAAGCATGAAAAAATTGGCGTTGTTGTTTTCTTGATGCCATTGTCATCGGAAAACAGGCGGCTCTTACCTAATGGATGGCTCAATCAGTTTTCATTGAACTGCAAAAAGCAGGTTGCTCAGTTCGGTTTCGACATTTATGACTTGAACGAAGGCGTTTATCAGTCAACTTTTCAGAGAAGCGATTTTGTAGATTCCGTTCACTTAAGTCTTTCTGGGGCTGAGAAGTTCTACAGTATTTTTGTTGAAAAACTTCTGAAGAGCCCAACTGCGGCAAAGAGTTTGAATGCCACACAAAGATGAAAGCACTTACCAAACCGAAAGTCCGCCGTCTATGACGAGGTTCTGTCCGGTTATGTAGCTTGCCGCATCGCTGGCGAGAAAGACTAACGCACCCACCATTTCATGGGCTTCCGCCATACGCCCCAAAGGCACCCGATTTGAGTAGAGGTCTTGGAAAACACCATTTTGACCGCTTGATACACCACCGGGAGTGATGGTATTCACCCTTACTTTGTTCTTGGCCCAGTATGTGCTCAAATATTTGGTCAGCCCCACCACTGCCGCTTTTGACACTGAATAAACCGCCGGAGTATTGATTGGTATGCCCATATACTCCGAGCCTTGATAGATGCGTTGGTCGGGCGCCATGATACCGTATATAGAGGCAGTCTGGATAATCGAGCCGCCGGCAGCCTGGCTGCACATTATCTTGCCGGTTTGTCTGGCCATGAGAAACATGCCGTCCACATTCACTCTCATTACTTCTTGCCATATGTCCATGTCGAACTCTTCAACCGTATCGAAGAACTTGACGAGGCTGCTTGATTTTGAGGCGGCATTATTGTGCAAAATATCTATCTTGCCGAATTGTTCTTTGGTTTTCGCCACTACTTCTTTGACAGAGTCTTCGTTGGTCAAGTCCAGAGCCATGGCATAGGTCTTGATTTGAAAGCTCTCTTCGATGGCGGCGACGGTGGCTTCGGCATTGTCCAGGTTGAGATCGGCAGCCACCACCGTGGCGCCGTGCTGAGCCAGTCCGGCGGCAAAATGTCTTCCCAGTATGCCACCTCCGCCGGTGACTATCGCCACCTTGTTTTTGAGGCTGAAACAGGCGCTCATATCTCTAATCGACTGCGTCATAGCTGGCTTCCTTTCTATAGTCTTGGCTTTGCAAAATTTGTTCGACGATGAACCAGTCGAATTCGCAGTCAATATCATGTGAGCGCAATTCGGGCATGACCATCAGTCTTGTATCGTCGTAAAAGACAGAAGGCTCTTTCAGCAAGATATCGCGTTGCCAGACATAAATAGAGGCATTCATATCAAAGCAGGGCGGTGCGTCTTGGCGGCGGACCACTTTTTGTCCGGTCATTCTTTTGGCTAGAGCGATTTTGCCGTCTTTTAGTTCGACTAGATTGAAGTAAGGCGAGCGTCTCGCTTTGCAGGCTGTAATCAAGTTGCTGGCACCGCTGCCCTCTAAAATTGCCACGGCCAGTTCTATATCGGCAGGCAGGCGCACCGGAGCGGTGGCGTCGAGATCGACTGCGGTATCAAATATGATGCCTAATTGGGACTCGGCGCATTTAAGGGCGTGCACGATAACATCTAATTTGCCGGCATTATCGGTGGCCATTTCTTTCGGGCGGTCCACCACCACTTCTACACCGGCTTCTCTTGCTATATTCAAAACTTCGGGCGAATCGGAGCTGACACAAAGGGCATCAAAGAGCTTGGTTTGGCGCGCTTGTTCGATTGAGTGCAAGATTAGCGGTTTGCCTAGAAGTGGACGCCAATTTTTTCCGGGCACGCCTTTTGAGCCGCCGCGGGCGCAAATACTGCAGAGTCTTTTCTTTTTCACTGGCGCTTCCACTTCTTTAGTGCTCCTATAGAATAGCTTTTGCTTTGTCGTCAGCTTTCGCTATTTTTCTCTGCATCGCTGATCATTTGCATGACGGTGAGCCCATCTTGTAAGGTGGCCGCCTTTTCGCCCTTGGCGAGTATGTCTTGGTGCATTTTTCGATAGGTGTCTTCTCTAGCCACATCGAATTTTTCGATGGCACCGTTCTTGTTGAAAATGCCTTCTTTGACATTCAAAATATAAGTGCTCTTTTCTCGATTGACAGTTATGGTACGCTGCGCTATGTGATCGATATAGTTCATTTGCATCGAAACAATTGGGCAGTTTTCGGTCTTTAAGAGTAAGGAGAAAACATCATCGCTGTCTTTGGTCAACTCGGCGAAACGCCCACCCAAAGCCTTGATTTTTTGTGCTTGCCCAAACAAATAAAGTGCCAGGTCCAATTCATGGGAAAGATCGCGCAAAACCCCGCCGCCCATGGCTTTTGAGACCGAATAGCAATCTTGTATCGGTCGCCCCTTGCGCCAGGTGTTGAGATTTTGACCGACATAGCAGTGGGCTGAAATAATGCGGTCTTCATCCCATTTGTCTTCTTCCTTAAACCTTTCGATGACAGGATGATAGCGGAGGTTATAGCCGACAAAGACGGTGAAAGGGTATTCTCTTGAGCCGGCTTGGCTCTGGTCGGGGGCGCTTGTATAAAGCGGTTTTTCCACCAACACTTTACCCTTGAAACCAAGCTCAGCCAGTTTCTCCAGCGTGTGGCGGTGTTTACTGGTTTCGTTGGCGATCACTATGTAATCGAGGGCTTTGATGTCGAGTCTTTTCCCTTCTTCAGCGCTGGACTCGTCAAGACTGGCAAAGATTTCCACCTGGTTTTGCAAAAGCCCGGCGTCTTTTCTGGATGTCACTATCTGTACTTTGTAACCGAGTTCAATCAGAATCCTGGCGTGGAGTTCGCCGATTGACCCTAAGCCTACTACTGCCGCTTGCAACTCTTACTCCGTAAAATGACGACTATCAATGAGACATATCTTAGAACCTGTACCCTATCGATTGCAGCAAAAGCAGTTAATATAGGCGAATTCCCATGTCATGAGTCTTGTCTCCATGCGCTTTGAAGAAATTCTAGTCGCTCCCGAGGCGCCCATCATCGAAGCAATCCGCATAATCGATAAGGGTTCGGTGCAGATAGCCCTAGTGGGTAAAGAAGGCAATATCTTGGTCGGCACCGTCACCGACGGCGATGTGCGCCGGGGAATTTTAGCTGGAATAGCTCTCGATGAACCGGTTTCTCGCATTATGAATGCTAAACCGACCGTGGCTCAGGCTAATCAATCGCATCGTGAAATTTTGAAGCAGATGCGCAGCACCGAAGTGTTGCAGATACCAGTCGTGAACGAAGCCGGCAAACTTGTCGGGGTTCGCTTCTTAAAAGACTTGGTGGCTGAAGTACAGTTCCAGACCAGGGTTGTACTCATGGCGGGCGGATTGGGCAAGAGGCTTAGTCCCCTCACTGATGACTGTCCCAAGCCCATGCTCAAGGTGGGAGATAAACCTATACTTGAACATATTGTCAGGGGCTTCATCGATTGTGGTTTCAACCGCTTTTCTATGATTTTGCACTACCGCGGCGAGATGATCGTCGATTATTTTGGCGATGGCGCTCGTTTTGGTGAAGGGGTTGAGATAGATTATTTCCACGAAGAAGCCCCCTTGGGCACTGCCGGTGCTCTGGCTCTAGTGAAGGAACGTCTTGATGAGAGCTTTTTTGTTATGAATGCCGATCTGCTCACCAAGATAAATTTCAGACAGCTTCTGCATTTTCATCAAGAGCAGGGGGCGGCGGCCACTATGTGTGTACACAAGCAAAGCACCCAGATACCCTTTGGTGTGGTCAATTTGGACGGACATATCATTAGAGGGATTGAAGAAAAGCCAATCACTGAATATTTTGTAAACGCCGGTGTTTACGTGCTGGAGCCTGAGGTGCTGGAGCATATCGGAAGTCATGAAAATCTTGATATGCCCGACCTCTTCAACCGTCTCATTGCTGCAAAGTCAAAAACAGCGGCGTTTCCAGTCAGAGAAGAATGGCTCGATGTCGGGCGCATGGAAGATTTCAAGAGGGCGCAAAGCCTCTACGTCAAGAGCTGAAGCCGAAAAATTAAGAGCAAGACTTAGCTGCTTTTTAAGCGAAATCAGATTAAACAGGCTATCCTATGCCGGTTGTGGCTAATTATCGAGCAGAGGTAGTCTATGGCTTTGGGTCTTACAAGTGCAGAACTGGCTGGTTTTCAAAGTGACGTTCCCGATCGGGAAAGAGTTAAATATGGTCTACCGTCTGAAGTGAAGTTCTGCAAGAAATGCGTCATTTCAAACCAGAGACCGAATTCGGCGGTGGAGTACAACCATACTGCCGAATCTAAGAAGACAACCATCTTTTTTGATGAAGACGGTGTTTGCGATGCCTGCCGCTTTGGCGAGCGCAAGCATCAGAGCATAGATTGGAACCAGCGTGATTTGGAATTGCGTGAGCTATGCGATCGCTATCGTAAGAACGATGGCAGCTATGACTGCCTGGTGCCCGGCTCGGGCGGTAAGGATAGCTTCTATGCGGCGCATATACTCAAGACTGTTTATGGCATGCACCCGCTCACAGTCACTTGGGCGCCTCACCTTTATACTCCATGGGGCTGGCGCAATTTGCAAAGCTGGATTCACTCCGGCTTCGACAATTATCTTTGCACCCCCAATGGTCGCGTGCATCGTCTTTTAACCAGACTTGCCGTCGAGAACATTTTTCACCCCTTTCAGCCTTTTATAATCGGTCAGAAGAATCTGGCACCACGCATGGCTGCTCTTTTCAATATTCCGCTCATTTTTTATGGTGAGAATGAGGCCGAGTATGGTAACCCCATCGGCGATACCGAGTCTGCCAAACGCGACTGGTCCTATTTCACCGCCACCGATAAATCTAAAATTCACATCGCCGGTACTGCTGTTTCCGAGCTAATCGAAGACTATGGCATCGACGAATCAGACCTGCAGCCCTATTTGCCTTCTGATCCGGCTGTGGTTGAAAAGTTGGGTATAGAGGTGCATTATCTAGGCTATTACCTGAAGTGGCATCCGCAAAGCTGCTACTACTATGCTGTCGAACACGGCGGTTTTGAAGCTTCGCCCGAGCGCACCCCGGGTACCTATAGCAAGTACAACAGTATCGACGACAAGATAGACGACTATCACTATTACACCACCTATATCAAGTTTGGTATTGGTCGCGCCACCTATGATGCTGCCCAAGAAATTCGCTCCAAAGACATCACCCGCGATGAAGGTGTGGCTCTGGTCAAGCGTTTCGATGGCGAGTATCCCGAGCGCTTCGAAGAAGATATCTTCAAGTATCTGAGCATTCCAGAAAAAGAGTTTCCCGAAGCCGCTAAGCGCTTTGAAGAATGGCAGATGACTCGTCCTTACTTTATGGCTTTAGCCGATAAGTTCCGTTCGCCTCATTTGTGGCAGTACAAAAATGGCGTTTGGACCTTGCGGCACCAAGTCAGTTAAGGATCGGTCGCTAGAGTAATGATCAGACTGATAGCCAGATTAGATATCAAGGGTGAGAATCTCATCAAGGGAGTTCATCTTGAAGGGTTGCGCGTCATGGGCGACCCCCAAGCGTTCTCGCAGAAATATTATCTGGACGGTGCCGACGAGCTAATTTACATTGATTCCGTGGCCAGCCTTTATGGGCGCAATAATTTGACTGAAATAGTCAGGCGTACCGCTAAAGATATTTTTGTACCCCTCACCGTCGGTGGTGGCGTCAGAAGTGTCGAAGATGTGCGCCATTTGCTGGCATCGGGCGCGGACAAAGTGGCGATCAACACCGCGGCTGTAAAGAATCCTGGTCTAATTAGCGAAGTTAGCCGGCGCTTCGGCTCACAGTGTATGGTTCTTTCGGTGGAAGCCAAGCAAGCCGCCCCCGGCAAGTGGGAAGCTTATACGGATAATGGCCGCGAGAAGACCGGTCTGGATGTGGTGGAATGGGTGCGCGAGGCGGTTAAGCTCGGCGCTGGTGAGGTCTTGCTTACTTCGGTTGATAAAGAGGGCACCAAGAAGGGCTTTGATATTCCACTTTTGAGCGCTATATCAGAATTAGTCAATGTGCCTGTCATTGCCAGTGGTGGCATGGGCAATCTCGACCATCTTTTTGATGCCGTGGAAAAAGGTCATGCCAATGCAGTGGCCATGGCTTCAGTTTTGCATTATGGTCAATTGACCTTGCCTCAGATTAGATCGGCTTGTCGTGAACGCAATATGGTGTTGAGAGATTATGAAAAAACAAGTAGTCATTGTTGATTATGGCATGGGCAATGTCTTCAGCGTCTCCCGCGCTTTAGAGTTCTGCGGCGCCGAAGCCGTGCTTTCGGCTGATGCTGCCGTAATCGAAGCGGCGCAGTATTTGATCTTGCCCGGTGTGGGGGCTTTCCCCGACGGCATGCAAGAACTTTCCGGACGTGGACTGGTTGAGCCCTTGCGTCGTTATGCCCGCAGCGGCAAGCCCTTTTTGGGTATTTGTCTGGGTATGCAGATGTTTTTTCAGTCGACTGAAGAGTTCGGCTTTCATGAAGGCCTTGGTATTTTGCCTGGTATGGTCAAGCAAATACCCGATCGCAAAGCCGACGGTACTTTGCGGCGTATTCCTCATATCGGCTGGAACCGCCTTTTGTACGGCGCGGCTAAAGACGGTGCCATAGCCACTGCCCTTGGTGATAATTTCTGGGGCTATTTCGTTCATTCATTTGCCGCCGAGACCGCCAAGCCCGAACATCGTCTCGCCTATTGCGATTATGATGGTTTCGAAGTTACCGCCGTGGTCGGCTCTGAGAATATTCTTGGTTGTCAGTTCCACCCCGAAAAGAGCGGACTAGCAGGTTTGAAGCTCTTGGCTCGCTTCTTGGGTGAAGAGACCACAGCCAACCCGGCTTTTCAGACCGAGCTGGCTGCCAGAAAGTAAGCACGTCAAAGTTTCAGATTTAGTTTTCGGCAAAAGAGACCGCAGTCGGCTTTTTGTTTATACTTAAGCTTATTTCCTAATTACTCTTAATTTTCGGAGGCGACCTTGAGACTAGCTAAAGGCCTGAAACTTGCCCTGGTATCCCTCAATATGCTTGCCCTCACTCTTGGCCTGGCTATGCCGGCGCAAGCCGACCGCTGGGAGAAATTCCCAGGCAAGGGCAGTCGTGCCGACTGGGAAAAATCTTGGAACTTGGTCATCAAACAAGCTTACCCGCTCACTCAGCAAGAAAAGTGGAAAGAGGCCATGCCTATCTTGGATAGGGCTATCAAGATTTATCCGGGTGACAGCTTTTATCACTTTTTGATGGCCATGGCGCATCAGAAGACAGGGAATGCCAAAGCCGCCATCCCTGAGTTTGAGAAGGCTATGCAGCTAGACCCCAATGACGACCATTGTCCGTATTATTTGGGGCTTTTATACGAAGAACAGAACGACCTTGCCAAGGCTAAGCCTCTCTTCCGTAAAGCCACCAAGGTGAGCCCGGCCAATCCTGAACCATGGACCGAACTGGCCCTGGTCACCCAGGCCGTGGACGGTCCCAAGCAGGCTGTCGAGGTATATAACGAGGCGCTTAAGTATTGCCCTAAAGAGCTAATGCTCTGGAATAACCTTGGCGGCACCCAGTTGGAGTTTCTCAAGAACTATAAAGAGGCTGAGCGGGCCTTCAAAGAGGCTATCAAAATAGATGGCAAGGCTTATTCACCCAAAATAGGCTTGGCTGAGACCTATTACAAGAAAGGCTCATACCGTGAAGCTCTTAAGGCTCTGCAAGAATGCTCGCGTATGCCCGAAGCAAAAGATCCCGAGCGTTCTAAGTCACTCAATGCCATGATTAAGGACTGCAAGAAGAAACTGGCTCCCAAGCCCAAGCCTAAGAAGAAAGTTCAGCCTAAGGCGCCAGCCGCTCAACCTGCTGGCGGCAGCCCAGCTGCAAGTCCTGCTGCTAGCCCGGCTCCAGCTGCCGGTACAGCCAATTAAGCCTCTGCCTTTACAAAAGCTTTAAATAAGGGCTATAAGCAAAATAATTGCTTTACAGCAGCTTGCTGAAATTGGTATGTCAGCCATTTTCAGGAATTTTCTATGCCTTTAGCCGATGCTTTTAATTCCAGGCAGTCAGGCACGCTCACTCTCAACAAAATGAATAGCGTGCCTACGACTGAAGACTTGAAATACGCCCTCACCGAAGCTTCTCGCCCGGCTCAGGGCAATATTAGAGTGGTGGAGTTGCCCTTCGTCAATCCGCTCAACCAGGGTGGGACAGTCTTTATGGTCACCGTTTCGCCTGCTTCGGGCGTCATTCCGCCACGCTGGACCTTTTACCGCTTGGAGGGGGACAGCAAAGTAAAGCTCTGGGCTCGCGAGACTAGCGAAATAATCATGATTCAAGGGCGGATCAAAGTGGAATCGCTCTATCAGCGTACAGGCGACACTGTGCAGAATTTACCTATCGTGGACAGTCTACAACTGGAGCAGACTGAGGAGAATCTGGAGAGCGTTTCTTCCCCAGAGCATCCCAGTTTGAGCCAAACTGGTCAATTCAGCCGACTAAATATGGCGAGCCCAGAGTCTAATTTTGCCCAGTTTAGCTCTCAATCTTTTCTGGAGCTTGCTTCAGATTCTTGTGCCGGATCTCAGAGCGAAGCGAGCTCTGCCCCTTTTGATGTCTTCGCTGCTCAGTGGAAGAATGCCACAGTGCTGCCTGAGCCTATGGAAATCGATCGACAGAAGGTCAATCAACTGCTTGAACACTTGAGGGAAGATGAATGTGAATTGCTCTCTTATCACGGCTTTTGTTTGTTTTTGCTGGCTTGGTGTGCACCGCGGGCGGGGTCACAGGCGCCGCTTTCACTCATCTATTTGAGAGTGCGTCATCGCAACCAAGTGCCAGCTTTAGAGCATCTGCAAGCTGTGGCTAAATCTCTCAAACGGCTTTGCGCTCCTTATGATGTATTGGCTTATTTTGGCCAAGGCAATTTTGGTTTGATGCGTTATTGTCTGGACGGACAAGGGGCGATGAATGTGGCTAGAGCAGTGAGCGACGTCATAGAAGCCAGTCCTTTGTTGCCGCCTGAAGTGTCACTCAAGGTCAACTTAGGCATAGCGGTCTTGCCTCAGCAGAACGGCAGCGAGCCCGGCACAGCCTTGGCGGCCGCCCGTGCTGCCTGCGAACTGGCCGACAAGAGCGGCTTACCGGCTCTGATCTATCCGGAATGAGGACTGCTTTGATCTTGCTGCACCGGCAGAAGATGCCCTTGCCGGTTGATTTGTGTTTAGGCTCTCGGGGCATATTTTGAAGCATGATGGCGGAGACTGAAAACGAAACTAGCAAAATCTTATTGGTGGACGATGATCTTAAGTTTTGTCGTCTGACCGCCGATTATTTGGGGCGGTTTGGTTTTGCAGTTAGTTTGGCCAATGATGGTCAGGAAGCCCTGACCAAGCTTGAGAAAGACGGCTTTGATGCCGTAGTCCTTGATGTGATGATGCCCGGCATGGACGGCTTTGAGGTTTTGAAGCGCATTCGCGACCGTTGCGATACGCCGGTTTTGATGCTCACCGCCCTTGGTGATGAGACCGATCGCATTGTCGGGCTGGAAATTGGTGCCGACGACTATTTGCCCAAGACTTTCTCACCTAGAGAGCTTTTGGCTCGCCTGCGCGCCGTTTTGCGCCGGGCGCAGCGCCCCGAAACTCGTCGCGCCGAGACTGAAGTCGGTAAGTCTTTTCGCGATGAACTGATTGTCGGTGCCTTGGTTTTTGATCTGGCCGCCCGTTTGGTTTATCTTGAAGGCGAGATGCTGGCTTTGACTCCGGTGGAATATGACTTGCTTTTGGTTTTAGCTCAGTCGAAAGGAAGGATCAAATCGAGAGAGCAATTATTGAACGAGATTAGAGACCGCAATTACGATATCTTTGACCGTTCTATCGATGTGCATATTTCAGCTCTGCGCAAGAAGCTCGGGGATCCGCCGCAGAATCCCCGTTTTATTAGAACGGTGCGCTCGGCCGGCTATATGCTTTTATCGCAGGACTCTGTCTAATCATGAAGAGCGCATTTAAAGCCGGCACTCTTTATCTCAAAGTTTTCAATCTTTTGGTTATCTATGTCTTGCTGTTATTTGGTCTGGGCTTTGTTTTCTTCAATTCGGCCTTTGGTTTTGGTTGGGATACTTTTATTGCCAGCCCGCTTGGTGAGCGGGTAGATATCGTTGCCAGTGCCGTGGCCGGGCGACTGCGCGGTTTGCCTAGCGACCAATGGGAGACCGTCTTAAAAGATTTCGGCAGTATCTACAATGTGCAGTTCTCTGTCTTTGATCAAGATGGACAGGTCTGTGGTGCTAAATCGGAGCCTCCGGCAGCAGTGCTCAGTCGGGTGAAAATGCTTTTGCCGCCTCCTTTTAGGGCGGTCAGACCTCATTTCTTGGCGGGCGGTCCAAATTTTGGTCCAAGACCCGGTCTTAATATTGGACCTGATATTGGTCCCGGACCCGATATCATCAAATTTCATGGTTTTCCAGAGCCAGGCATGACAGGCATGAAAGGATTTCATAGCGGACGTTTCATAATCGCCGGTGGTTTGGATGGTCGCTTTTGGATCGGCACTAGAATCCCTCTCGAAAGAGAAATGCGTGTTCGTCCGGCTGTGCTTTTGGCCGCCAGCGACAATATTTGGCAGAGTAGTCTCTTGGTCGACCTCAAGACCCCGCTCATTATTGTCGTTTGTGTTTTGCTCTTTTCACTGGCTTTCTGGTATCCAGTGGTCTTTAAGCTTGTGCGCGCTCTCAGTGAGCTTACCGCCGCCACCGAGCATATTGCCGAAGGCAATTTCGACGTGCGGGTGCAGTCCCGGCACAAAGACGAGTTAGGCCGTTTGGCTGAGGGGGTCAATGTTCTGGCCACTCGTTTAGATGGCTATGTCTCGGGGCAAAAACGCTTCCTGGGCGATATTTCGCATGAACTGCGCACTCCCATTGCGCGTTTGCAGATGGCTCTAGAACTGCTTTCCGAGTCTGATAATTTAAGTGATGACGATCGCAAACTAGTGGCAGATATTCGCGAAGAAATAACCGAAATGACTCAATTGGTAAGCGAGTTACTGGCCTTTTCTAAGGCTGGCCTGAAGGGCAGCACACCCAGTCTGAAAAACTTTGATTTGCTGCAGTCGGTGCAGTCGGTGGTGCAACGTCTATCACTTAAAGATAGGGTGCGTCTCGATTTTGGCAGTGATTCCTTGGTATGTGGCGATAGCAATCTGCTCGAGAGGGCTATATCAAATATTTTGCGCAATGCTGTGCGTTATGCCGGCTCTGACAGCCTTATCTTTGTCAGCTACAAAAGAGACGGCGAAGAAGGCCTGCTCACTATCCAAGATCAAGGACCGGGGGTCAGTCCTGAGGCTCTGCCTCATCTCACCGAGCCCTTTTATCGTCCCGAATCGTCGCGCAGCCGCAGCTTGGGAGGCGTTGGTCTGGGTTTAGCCATAGTCAAATCGTGCACCGAAGCCTCCGGCGGCAAAGTTAGTATTGAAAATGGTGCCCAGGGCGGTCTTGCCGTCACCTTGAGGCTGAAAGCGGCCGACTGAAAGCTCGGACTTTAATAGAGCAACTTGTCTTAGCGATACTGCGAGACAAGCTGCACCAGTGACTCTTCTTCTCGAGGCGGGCTGCCGCAATAGAGAGCATTGCCGTTTCTATCTACAATGGCAATGCGGGGAAAACTTCTCACTCCATAACGTTGGCTAAGTTCTTGGAAGCTGTCTTCTTCAGCTCCCACTCTTTCGAACCTAATACCTGAAACTTTTCTTTTAGCTGCGTCAAACACGGGCGCAAATTGTTGGCAAGGCACTCAGCCGTCTAAGTGGAAGTAGAAGACTTTATCGGCTTTCTCCCGCCTCTCTGAGCCGGAAGGGGCAGCGGCTAGGCTTTGTCCGCCCTGACCGTTTAGACTTGTCGGGCGGCTGACTATAGAGCTATTGCCGCCGCTGCCGCTCATGCCGCGGGCGCTGCCTAGTTGTCTGAGACCGGCTGCGGCATAGTTATAAAGTTGTCCTCTGTCCAGTTGCATGACCAGTTGATATTCGCCCTGGGCTTGGCTTATATGACCGACAGCCTGATGACAAAGGGCCAAATAATAGTGCCCCATGGCTAGTCTCGGATTAGCCTGGGTAATGGCTTTGAAGCGCTCCAGCGCCTGATTATAATTTTTGCTTTGATAAAGCTGCATGGCTTCGCTCATTTGAGCCGTATTTTGCGCCTGGAGAGGGAGTGGCAGCGATAGGGTATATGTACCTAAAAGCAGGAGTATCTTGAGAAAGTTGCGCCCAGTTTGCTTCGGCATAATCGGCATGAGTTGATCCTATTAATTGTCGAGTGCGTATGTTTAATATAATAATCTAGAAAATGAATTTGAAGATATCCCACAAACTCTTGCTATTGGTTACCGTGCCGCTCTTCTTTGAGCTGGTATTTGTGGGCGCCCTCTATTATTTGTTAGATCAAACCGAGCAAGAAAGAGCCCGTGAGGCCCATGCCCGCGATCTCAGTAAGCATCTAAACCGGGTGCATCAGATTCTACTTACTGCTATTGCCTATGATTCTTCAGAAGTGATTTCGGGGGAAGAGCCTGACGGTACACCGCGTAAGTCTAGTTTTGGCGACATGTTTAGACAAGAGTTCGCCGATATAGAAAAATTGGTCGCCGGTCACCCGGAAGAACAACACGAGTTGAATCAAGTCAAGTCGCGCTTGTTCGACACGTGGGTGGAAATGCAGAAAATCAGAGTGGAGTGGAAAGAAGCTGGAGCCGTGGCTTCGCTTGCCTATATAAAGAAAGTGAAGCCGACCTTTAGAGCGATAGTGCGAGACATCGACGGTTTGGTGGCGGTAGAAGAACGTATCGAGCGAGAGAGCCCGATTATTCAGCGTAAGCAGCGTGAACTGATTAAGGGTGTCTTGGTGGGCGGTATCGTCTTTAATATCGCTCTTGCCCTCTTTCTAGCTCTTTATTTCAACCGGGGCATCACCAATAGATTGGCTGTTTTGCTCGATAATATTAGGCGGCATGGTGCCAATCTGCCCCTCACCCAACTTTCAGGCAACGACGAACTTTCTGAGGTAGACCGAGCTTTTAAAGATATGGTCTCTAAACTGAAAGCCGCTAAGCGCAAAGAGCAAGCTATTTTGGCCAACTTTGTTTTGCTGTTGGAAAGTTTGCCGGTCGGTGTGCTTTTGCTTAAGCGCGATGGTGAAGTAGAACTGGCTAACCTGGCTCTTTCTAATATGCTCGGCTATGAAGACTCGCCGGTCAAGAAAAATGTACGTGATCTTGTCTATCTCACCGATGCCTCAGGTAAGCCTGTAAAAATGCCCGACGGCGAAGATGAGAAAGTTTGGTGTGAGACCGACGCCATCAGCCGAGACGGCAACTCTGTGCCGGTGGAATTTGGTCTGCGCAATATCGAGACGCCCGATGGTGAGAAAGTGCTTGCCATCATGGTTGATATCACTCAAAGGCGCGAAGTGGAGCGCTTGAAGCAAGAGTTTCTCTCTATGGTGAGCCATGATCTGCGCACGCCGCTCAATTCTATACAAGCCTTCTTTGAGCTGGTGGCAGACGGTATTTATGGCAACCTGAATGAAGCCGGCAGTAAGAAGGTGAACCTGCTGGAGGCGGAAGTCGGGCGCTTGATGCGTTTGATTCAACAGCTCTTAGATCTTGATCGTCTTCAGTCTGGGGCGGTCAAACTTAGTATCCAGAATCTTGAGGTTGCGCCTCTGGTTGAAGCTTCGGTCAACTCGGTGCGCAGTCTTGCCGATAGCCGAGGCATTGAGATCGAAGTTTTGGGCAGTCCCTTATCAGTAAAGGCTGATGCAGACAAGATAATTCAAGTGCTGGTCAACTTGCTTTCGAATGCTATAAAGTTTTCTCCCGATTATTCAACCATTACTGTTTCTGTGGTCAGGCAAGGCAGTCAAGCCATTTTTAAGGTGCTCGATCGAGGACGCGGTATACCAGTTGAAGCGCAGTCGGTAATCTTTGAGCGCTTCAAGCAAGTGCGCAAAAGTGATGCCACCAGAAAAGGTGGCACAGGCTTGGGTCTGGCCATCTGTCGCACCATCATAGAGCAGCATGGCGGTAAGATCGGCGTCGAAAGCCAGGAAGGAGCCGGCAGTACATTCTGGTTCAAGCTGCCTGTCGCTTAATTGATATATTTAGGATTGATTTTATAGCCCACGCCGTGCAGAGTCTGAATCAGTGACTCTTCGGCATTATCGTCGTCGATTTTCTTGCGCAGCCGCTTCAGACAAGTCCTTACAGCCTCTGTACCGGCATCCGATTCAGAATTCCAGACCCGGTCGAGCAGCATCTCGGCGGTAAAGACTTGGTTGGGATGACGCATCAAATATTCTAGTAAGGAAAATTCCTTGGGCAAAAGCCTTACTTCTTCGCCGTTCTTGGTGACCACATGGGTGGTAGGGTTGAGGGCAATGGCACCGGCGGTGAGAATACCTGTGGGGCTGGGCCCGGTTCTTCTAATCAGGGCTCTTACCCGGGCGGTCAGTTCCCTCATATTGAAAGGTTTGGTGAGATAGTCGTCTGCGCCTGAGTCTAGACCGTGTTCTTTCTCTTCTACCTTGTCTCTGCCGGTCAGCATCAAAACTGGTGTTATGCCGCCGCGACCGCGAAAATCCCGCAGAATTTCGATACCACTCATATCGGGCAGACCCCAATCGAGTATCACCACTTCGTATTGGAAATCTCTGAGAAGATTTTGGGCGTCTTTGCCATTGTCGGTAAGTTCGACTCTAAACTGCTGAGCAGAGAGATAGTCGACAATCATTTGGGCAAATAGTGGGTCGTCTTCTACTAAGAGTATTTTGGACATTTTTCACGCACCGCTTTCGCTTGCTATTTTCTCATTATGTGCCCCGGCGATCAATCTAGTCTGAGGTTGACAGGAGCTGAAGGCAAAAGCGGCTCGCCCTTCTTGTAGAGTGGTCTGACTCGGACTTCTTGGTAGACACCGGTTTCAAGCTTTTCTGGGGCGATTAGGATCTGGTCTTTACCGCTTATGTCTATGCTTTGGGCAAGATCCAGACGGACTTGGTCCATATTTTGAAAGAAAGAATTGGGTTTGGTGATTTCAAGAACCAGACCGCTTGGTTGAAAGCGCAGTTTTTGGCAATCTATTTTTAGATCTACCGGCCCTTTGCTGCGGGAGTAGACGCCACGTTCGTCTATTTTCAGGTCTGCCACGGTGATCGTCGGTCTAATTGTTTCTTCGTCTATTAGAGCGGCATCTTGCAAAAGCAAGTCGGTCCCAACCGGTAGTTCTAGAGTCAGGCGAGAAATCTTGGGCACGGCAAAATAGCGCCAGTTCTCGCCTAAGGGCAGAATCACTGCATCGGCGGCGGCAGCTTCGATTTCATATAGATTCAATACTCCAGCTTGATCGTCGGCACTAGACAGTCGCACCTTAAACTTGCCGCCCGCGTGGCTTTGGCCTGTTTTGTTCAGGGGCTTGAGTTTGAGCCAGAGAGCATCGCGCCCGCCTCTGAGCGTTTCTATGTCGAGTTCGTCAAAGACAAGTGCGTCGCCGGGCTTGATGTCTTGCAGCAAGAGTCCCTCTTTGGTTGTTCTTGCCCTCAGTTCACCCTTCAGCCTGGCTTGGCTAAGTATAGCTAGGTCGCTTTGTTTTGCCGTCTCTGCTGAGTCTTGTGTCGCCTGTTTGAGTTCGATAAAGTCTCTAGTGGCGCTGTTCCATACCTTGATACGGCAGTCCGGATGCTCTCGCAACAGTTTTCGCAGTCTGGCTGTATTGAGATACCAGTCATTACCAAAGATGACCGGGTCAAATAGATAGACCTGGTCGAGGGTCGAAGCTTTGCTGAAGGGCGGCGAGTTGACCACGGCAAAAGTGATGCTGTTCAAGATCATATGGGCGCCGCCCCGTCTTTTCGGAATGCCCAAGATGACGGCATTAGACAGTTGGCGAGATTTTACGCAGAACTCTCTTACTTCTTTACCGGTTTGCACCCAAGCCAGGTTTGATAGCTGAGCCGCCTTAAGCAATACTGCGAGCATGATGAGCAGAGTGAGACTGGCTAGGGTGGTCAAAACCTGCAAAGGCAGCGGTCTTTCGCTTGTCGGTTTTGCCGGCGCAAGCAAGATTAGAGGCAAGGCACAGAGGGGCAAGGTGAGGAAATAGCAGAAGCGGGCGCCTTCTAATTCATAGCCCAGACCCCAGAGTTTATAGATGGGCAAAAGGGTCGTAACAATCCAGATCGGAAGAAAAATAAGTAACTTTAGAGGCGGGCGAAAAGCGGTTAGCCTCAGTACTGCCACTACCAGTAGTATTGCAAACAAGACTGTGAAGATTTTGTGGTAGAGATGATCGCTTCCAAATATATGAAAGGCAAAAGGATAGAAAAGTCTCTTTAATGTGTCCAAGTCGAGCCAGCGACTCAAGGCTTGCGCCGCTTGGGCGTCGCCTATGCCCTGCACATAGCCCCCTAATATGGTCTTGAGAGCTAGATAGCGGCCAATAAAATAAACCACCGTGGTGGTCCAGAGAGGCAGGCAAAAACGCAGTACATCTCTTAAGCCCGGCTTGCTTCCTGGCTTGAATAAATAGAAAAGAACCGGAGCTAGTACCGGCAGACCAATGGGCATTTCTTTGGTCCACATGGCGATTACAAAAGAAAGCAGGCTGAAGCCCATCAAACTGCGGTATTTCTTTGCCTCTCTATCGTCAAAATGGGCGGCTGCAGCGAATAACAAATTGACCGCTGCTAGATAGAAAACCGAAGAAACAATATCCACTCGTCCTACCACCCAAGAGATGCTCTCGCAGTGCAGCGGTGAAACGGCAAAAAGGGCGGCGCAAAGCAGAGAGCTCAGGCCTGAGCGCAAAGGCGAGAAAGACGCGGTGAGCTTTCGCAGAAATAAATAGTAAAGAACAATACATAGGTTGTAGCTCAAGAGATTGGTGAGATAGAAGCCAAAGGGATTGGCTCCCCAGACAAAATAGTCGGCTAAGAGGCTTATTAGAAGCCACGGACGCCAGACTGCCATGCTGGGTATCTGCATATAATTGCCGGTAAAGTTAGCCCAAATTAGAGCGATTTCGCCGCCGTCTTTAATGCGCGATATATAAGCCACTTCACCGAAATCGTCGGCTAAGAAATAGCTGCCGAGGGTGCGGTTGAAGACCAGCCAGGTCAGGGCTGTCAGCAAAATGATGTGCAAGATAGGGCTCTTAATAAATTTCATGACCTGAACCTAGTGGGTGCCCGCACAGTTCTTTGAGAGCAAGGCGAAGGCGACAGTCTTCGTCGCTCATTAATCTCACCGTCACAAGTTTGCTCTCTCTGGCTATAACCGAGACCGGCAACGGTATACCAAGGCAGAGATGATTGGCTGGTTTTTTGAAATAAGGAAGGTCCATGGTCAGGGTTCTACCATCTTTCTGTTCAAAAATCATTTGGGCTGTTGCCACCTTATATGGTGCAGAACCGGCTTTGCTTATCTCCAATTCCAATAGCTTGTAAGTTTCATTCAGCCGGGCCGGCGACTTAGCGCTCTTTTCGGCAGGGTTGAATTGCAAAACCACTTCTTTGCTGCCGCTGCACTCGATCTTTTCTTTGAATTCTTCAACAAGAGCGTCGGCATTAGCGTTCTTGTCCAAACTCTGAGAAGGCGGTCCGGCCACTATATGCAAGTTCAAATTAGTCTGAGAAAGTGGTAAATTCTGGTTCTGAAGCTTGATTGTCGCTTGGTTTTCCTTTGTGTTGGCAGGCAATTTCCAATCAAAGCGGCTGTCGGTCAAGGCGCGATCGTTTTCCACGCCATAAAAGGCTTTCTCCCAGCTATAGATGTTCAGGCTTGGTTTGTTGGCAAAGCTTTGCCCCTTTCTATCGCTACTAATTTTCTCGGCAAAAAGGGTGAGGCTTTCGCTGCTTTCAATTTCTACCTGAAGCTTGAGCTTGCCGTCCTGCACCGGCGCGTCAGCCAGCACGGCCGGCGGCACCGGCAGCATATACCACTGTCTGATGTCGAGATTGCTTATTCCGCTTGCTTGGGTCATGCAGTCAAAGATATAGGTACATTCGAGATAAGCTGAATTGTCTTTTCTCGCTTTGAGATAGTACCAATTGTCGACTGCAGCCAGACCAGGTATGAAGGGTCCGCGGCAGGTAACTCCATTGATTTTTATATGGGTGGCATTGCGCAAAATCTGCCCTTGATCGCTGTCTATAAATAGATAGCAGTCGCGTCCTTGCTTTTGTACAGTTTCTGCCGGCAGGTAAGTGGTATTACTGATAGTGCCGCCTTGGAATTTGATCAGGTTTTCGCCGATGCGCCCGTTCGCTCGTTGTGGCAAGGCTGTAAGCAGACAGACGGCTAAGCTTGTGCCGATAAGAGGTAGGAGGGCAAAGCCTCGATATTCTTTTTTGACAATAACGGCTAGGCACTTGGCCATGGACAAGAAAGCCGCCAAGGCGGCAAGGCTGGCGATGAGACCTTTGCTAAAAAGGTCAGTGCCTTGCACTATATAAAGAGAATAGGGCGCCAGACTAGCCGATAGAGAGCTGAAATCGTCGCGCAAATAAAGAAAGAGAAAGAGCCAAGCGCCGGCGCAGACTTTCGCCCACTTAAACTGATGATTTTTGATTAGATCGCCAGTTATATAAAACCCGGCTGCGGCAAAAATAAGCAAAACCGGCATGGCGGCAAGGTTGTAACGGGGCACGGTGATAAAGAGCAAGTAGGGCAAATTGAGCACAAAGCCAGAGAGCAGATAGAGTCTGCCCAATAGTTTTTTCTTGGCGGCAAGCTCGTTATTGAGAGCAAAGCCGAGAGCCATGGCTAGACCAAGCAGGGCCCCGGCAATAATTATTTGGTGATAGAAAACCTGCCATTGAAAATCGACTGGGCCGATAGGGGCGCGATAGTCATTCCAGGGAAATTTATAGAGCCTTGCCGGTTTATCGAGCAGCAAGCGAATGAAGCCGTTTGGGCTTTTTTTGTGGGCGCTTTCGATAAGCTCTAAAAATGACTTTTGTTCGATGCCGTGACCGTCAGGATAGGGATAAGATAGAAAGCCTTGAATTTCGGCATTGGTGCCGATAAATAGGTTGTAGTGACCGACTCGGTCTACAACTAGGCTGAGTTTGTTATAGACGGTCTTTTCGTACAAGAGCCAGGGGGCAAGCAAGGCCGAGGCGCCCAAAAGAAAAGCCAGCAAGCTTTTGCCGCATGCCTTTAGAGAGCCCTTGAGATCGACTTTGTTGAAATCGGCAAGTAAGACAAAGACCATGCTTGCGAAGGTGAAAAGCAGCATGGAAGAGCGAGTGAGCTGCAGGGCCACCAGGGTGGCACCCAGTAGTGCCAGAAAAATATATTTTTTTCTGGCAGACTGTGGCAAAGCCGCAAAGAGAGCAAAACAGGCACATTCAAGAAAGGTAGCGAAAACTTCGCTATAGAGGCGGCCGCTGTTAACAATAAATGCCGGATAAAAAAGCGACATTAGCGCAGCCAATCTGCCTATGCTCTGGTTGTAGAGTTGGCGCGCCGTGACATAGATAAAGCCTGTGGTAAGAGCCGCTACCAGTGACTGCAAGATAAGAGGCGTGGTGGAATTAGCCGGGTCGAATGGTCTAAATGTAGTAAGCCAGTTGAAAGCGACCAGAACTAGGGGAAAAGTCGGGCCGGTGATGATGAATTCTTTGAAGGCTTCTTGGGCGAAATGGGGACTGAGCCAATTGACCTGGCTCAAGGCGGTGGCATAGCGCAGATACTCTGAGGCGTCGGCGGCAGAAAAAGCATTGACATGGTTAGTGCCGAAATTAAACCAGAGCAAGACTATTAGCGCCGCCACCGTAAAAAGGAGAAACTCGCCGAAGAAATCCAGACGGTGAGTGAGATCTTTAGTCTTCTCTTCTTTCTTTTCTTCAGTGGTCGCCATTTCTACTACTCTGGGCGAGGCGATCCGCTTCTTGAATCTTGTCTTCCAGTTTGCGAATGAGGGGTGAGCTGGTCACAGCCTTTTTGCCCAGCGGCAAATGAGCGATTTTCAGCGCTTTCAACAAGAACTTGCAAAGAAAGAAACGCGGACGGGCCTTGAGATGCCGCCACCAGTGGTTGATTCTAAAGCGATATGAATATTGGAAGAGCATGTCGTAGAGCATGCGGTCCATGGCATTGAGAAAATCTTCCGCGTCGGTAAGTGCCTGTTGATACTGATGCCGGTAGAGCTGCTTTAGATCGGTCTGGTCGCGATGATTGGCCTGAGCCAGTTTGTAAAGCTCGGCGGTTTGTCTGGCGATTTCGCAACGATCGAATTTTTCCACTGCTCTTTTTCTGGCGCCCTGGGCTAGACGCGCTCTTTCTTGCGGGTCTTGCAAAAGAGTAAGGAGGGCTTCTTTGATGGCGCCCGTGTCTCTAGCTGGAATAATCAAGCCCGACTCTTGATGGATCATGTATTCTTTGGTGCCGCCGGCCGAGGTGCCGATGACGGCTCTGCCGCAGGACATAGACTCAAGGCAGGTATAAGGTGAGTTGTCGTAGACCGAGGGCACGATGCAAATGTCGGCGCTGCGATAATAGCTTGGCAGCGCGTCGAGCGGCACTCTGTCTATGAAAGTTACTTTGTCGAGGGTGCGTGTCTGGCTGAGAGTTTCTTTCAGACCCTTCAATACCGAAGTCTGACCTTGAGCCGTGTTGGTATCATCCCCGATGATGACGAATTCCACCGCGGGAAATTCTTTGATCACTTCGGGAATAGCTGCAACCAAATAGTTGATGCCTTTGCGCTCTTCTAGCCTGCCTACGAAAAGCACTCTTAGTTTGCCGTCGGCTGGGTCGGGCAGAGCCTTTTCACCCTCGGGGGAAAAGACTGCCGTATTAATGGGGTTGCGCACGATGCAAATTGATTCTTGCTTTATGCCCAGGTCGTTGGCCACAAATTCGGCTAAGTCGTCTGAGGGCGAGGTAATCACATCACAAGAGAGCATAGCCACTCTCTCCACCATGGCGACAAACTGATGGTCGAAGGAGGGGCGGACATTGTGCAATTTTTCGGCGATAAATTTTGAATGGGGCGTATAGAGTCTGACCACCATGGGGGCGACTTTGGTCAGCGCCGGATAAATGCCCTCGGCTAGAAGCTCGGGGGTGTCTACTGCATCAAAGGGCTTGAAAGCATGTCTTTCGGCGAATTTGCGCCAGAGTGCCGAGGATGTGCAAATGAGATAGCGGCTGTAGGGCATAGCCATATTGACGCAATCTAAGCCGGTATGAAAGTTGTAGGGCAAAACTCTGTGGATGGTGATGCTTTTGCCACCGTCGGCGCTCTCGCCCACGGCTTCAACATAAGTTCTTTCTTGTTCTTTGGCGAGAGTGACTACTTCCACATCGTGGCCGTTCAAAGCCAGACCATGGGCAAGATGCTTGGTAAATGTAGCAATCCCGCCGAAGCCTGTCTCCGGCGGATACTCTCGCGAGATAAGACAAATTCGCATAACACAATTATAGAGTGGCTCTCTTCTCATCTCTAAAATCCTGGTAACATAGAGGCTCTTATGAAAAGAGTTTTACTTACTTCTCATAAATTTTTTCCAGAGCATAGAGCCGGCACCGAAGTCTTGACTCTCAAGATTGCGCAAGAATTGCAGCGGCGCGGCTATGTCGTTAAGGTGGTTTCGGCTTGTCCGCCAGATCTAGATGCCAGAAGGAAAGAAGAGCACGAGCAGCAAGGTGATTCTTATCAGTACGACTATGAAGGCGTGCCCGTTCATATAGTCTCAGAGGCGCTCAGGCTGAGGGATTATGAGTTTAGTTATGAGTATTATCACCCGCTCATCAAAAGCCATTTTAGCGGTGTCATCTCTGATTTTAAGCCAGACTTAGTGCAGATTGTTCATGCCCAAAATCTTTCGGCAAGCATTATCGAAGCGGCTCAGGCTCAGTCTGTGCCGGTGGTTTTTTACAGTACCGACTTTTGGTTCGTCTGTCCGATCGTACAGCTGAAGCGCCCTGATGGTCAGGTTTGTCGTGGTCCCGGTCCCTTGGCTTTCAAATGTCTAGATTGCTATACACCAAAGCTCTTGCCCCCGGCCAAAGAAGTGATGCAGGCTATTGAGGGACGTTATCCGGCATTTGCCGGGGCTCTTTCCGGCAGTCCAGCTTTTGTTTATGACAGCGCCGCCTTTTGTCTTTCTACCGCTTTTAATGCCTTAAAGGCGCCACCGGCGGTGGCGGCAACGCTCGAGCGCCCCTCTGTCTTGAGGCGGCTCGCCAACCAGCTCGACGCTATTTTTGTGCCCACCGGTTTGATGCGCGATATCTTTGTCGAGAACGGCATCAAAAAAGATTTGATTGAAAAGGTCGGTTTTGGAATAGACACCAGTAAGCTGGTCAATCACAGGCAAAAGAAGCCTTCACAAGTATTGCGTATCGGTTTTGTCGGTACTTTCTTTGAGCACAAGGGTGTCGATTTGTTGCTCAAGGCTTTTCTGGCTTTGTCTGTACCGCCGGTGAAAGACGAAAAGCAACTGCAAATCAAGCCGGGAGAGATTTATCCTGAGCAGTTTGCCGGGGCTCAGCTGAAGCTTTACGGAGATCCGGAGCAGTTTCCAGAATATTTTGCCAAGCTCAGAGAAATAGTCGATAAAGGCGGACCGATGGCTGAGCATGTGCACTTTCTCGGCACTTTTCCCAATGACAAATTGGGCGAAATTTTTGAAGAAATCGATGTTTTGGTGGTGCCATCTAGATGGTACGAGAACACACCTTTGGTTATGCAGTCGGCTCTTGCCACTGCTACTCCTTTAATTGTCACAGACCTGGGCGGCATGGCTGAACTTGTGCAAGAGGGCGTCAATGGACTTCTTTTCAAGCTTAATGATTTCAAACATCTCTCAAAGCAGCTGGCCGAGCTTTTGAAAAGCCCCGCCAAGCTCAAGCAGTTTGCTGCCAATATAAAGCCCGAGCGGACCGTGGGCGATATGGTCGATGATATAGAATCAATCTATGCAAAAGTGCTGGCTAAGCGGCTAAAATAGCGGCTAAAATAGACAAGACCAGAGCAAATAAAACATAGAACAGCACAACGGATATTAATTAGAAGAATGAAAGCAAAAGCTTTAGTGATTGGCGGGAACGGCTTTATAGGCACCAATCTCGTTCAACTTCTTGTCGACAGCGGCCATCAAGTCAGGGTTTTCGACCGCTACCCCAGTCGTTTTCAGGCGCCTTTGCCCCAGGTCGAGTATCTTTCTGGTGATATCGGCAATCATGGCGAAATGGAAGAAGCCGTCAAGGGTATGGACTGGGTCTTTCATTTGGCTTATACCACCCTGCCTCAGACTTCCAATGACGACCCGGTCTATGACATCAGGTCAAACATTGCCGACACAGTGCAACTCTTGACCGAATGCGTCAAAACCAAGGTGAAAAAGTTTGTCTTTATCTCAAGCGGTGGTACCGTATATGGTGTGCCGACTGTTTGCCCTATTAAAGAAGACCATCCCACCGAGCCCATTTGCTCCTACGGCATCAGCAAGCTTTCTATCGAGAAATATTTGCATTTATTTGAAAAGCTCTATGGTCTCGATTATGTGGTGGCTCGCATATCTAATCCTTATGGAGAATTGCAGAACCCCAATGCCAAGCAAGGTGCCATTGGTGTCTTTTTGGGCAATGTCGCTCGTAAGCAGCCCATTACCATCTGGGGTGATGGCGAAGTAATTCGCGACTATATATACATCGGTGACACTGTTAAAGCTCTTTTATCTTGTGCTGAGTACAAGGCTAAAGAAAATTCGCCGCGCATTTTCAACATCGGTCATGGCGAGGGTCATACCCTCAATGAAATTGTAGAAGTAATTAAGGAAGTGGTTGGTCCTCAGGTCGAAGTCAAGTACACACCGGCTCGTCCGGTGGATGTGCCGGTCAACGTGCTTGATATCAAGAGGGCTGAGCGCTATTTAAACTGGACCCCACAGACCGGTTTGAAAGAAGGAATAACCAGGAGCTGGAACTGGATTAACTCATTGCAACTAATTTAAAATTAGAATTGCCAAGTTGAAACAAACGCCCAACTGTTAGACAATCTGCAATTGCTTACAACCTATGAACCGGGTGTAAGAGTTAGGTCGAGAAACCGGCTTTGCCGGTAATAAACAAAATAAGAGTAAATCTGTGGTCCTGGCTGGCAATACTAATATTGATAGAACCCAAGCTGTTGACGTTTCGGTCATAGTGGCGGTCTACAATGAGGATCCGCGCAACCTGGTTGCGCTTCTCGACCGACTGGAGTCGGTAATCGCTCCCTCTGGTTCAACCTATGAAGTCTTGTTCGTCAATGACGGCTCAAGACCGCCCACATCAAACGCGCTCAGACAAATTGCGGCTGAGCACGACCACGTCAAACTTTTCGAATTGTCCCGCAACTTTGGTCAGCAAGCGGCAATAACTTGCGGGCTAGATAATAGTTCGGGTCAGGTAGTGGTCAATATCGATTCTGATTTGCAAGATCCGCCTGAGTTGATCCTCGACATGATCAAGAAGTGGAAAGAGGGCTATGACGTCGTTTATGCCCAGCGTTCCACCAGGCGTGATAGATGGGCTAAGCGTTTCACTGCCTATTGGTTTTATCGCCTTTTGGGCGCCCTTTCCACAGTGGAAATTCCCTGGGATACCGGTGATTTTCGCTTGATGGATCGCAAAGTTGTAAATGCCCTGCAACAGCTGCCCGAAAAAACACGTTTCTTGCGCGGCATGATTCCTTGGTTGGGCTTCAAGCAGTGCGGCATTGCCATAGACAGAGGCGCCCGAGAAGTCGGGGAGTCTACCTATACTTTGCGCAAGCTGATTACCCTTGCTCTCGATGGTCTGCTTGCTCTAAGCATTGCCCCTCTCTATTTCATCTCGGTTGTCGGCGGTGTGCTTTTGGCTTTGTCTTTGCTGGCCCTGGTGCTGGTGGTGGGCTTGGGTGCTTATCTAGGCGAAGCGTTGCGCGGCCAGCTCTTTATTGTTAGTTGTCTGGGTGTTTTCTCGGGCATTCAAGTTTTTTGCACCGGCGTAGTGGCTGCTTACCTGGCTAAAGTGCTTGATGAGACACGGGCTCGTCCGACTTATATAGTGGCTAATGCTTTTGGTCTTGCCCAGAGCGAGCGAGCCGACAGTAAGCCTCAGGCGGCTGTTAAATCTTCACTAGCCCAGTTTGCCGAGTCAGAACGCAATCTCTAAGCTGAAATTATCTATAGACCAGTCTTTATTTGATCTCAACACCGTTTTCTCTGAGCTTCTCTTCTAGTTCGGCTTTGTTTTGTACTTTTAAAAGCAGACCCTTTTGACAAAAGAAGAGCCAGAGCCTATCGTACTTAAGCTCTGTCAGGGTGAGATTGCCGAAGCTGTCTATCAGCCCTTCATTGCCTGCCTTAATGCGATCTGAAAGGACAGTGGCGTTTATCTTTGGGTTTGCGAGAATTATGCGGACTGAATTTTGAAAGTCCCAGGTGCCGTCTAGTACCGGCGCCCATCTGATAAAGCGGCCGATACCAACCAATAAGATACCGTCGCCACTTTCAAACTTGGCGGCATTGTTTTTTATAGCTTGTTGAATTTGTTTTTGGGCTTGCCAGGAAACTATCCAAGGTGTGGCAAACTGCCAGTCGATTAGTATAAAGGCGGCGACCAAAAGGCTAATTAGAGCGGCAAAGACTTTCTTTGATAGATTGCCAAAGACTGAGGCGAAAAGATAAACGGCTGAGGACAAAACTAATGAAACGCCCAGTGCGGCACCGGCATTGACTCTGTTCATGCCGGTTTCGAGCACGGGCATGTGTTCGGGGCTGAAACCATATATGGTGTAAGAAATGGGGACAAGCAAGAGACCCAACCCAAATAGAGCAAGGGCTGTTGTTTTTTTATCGCCGGCCTCTGCTTTAGCCATTAATTTGAATGAGACCAAAACTGTGGCGAAGAGCCAGATATAGCCGGCTAAGCCCATAGAGATTGGCTGGCTTAGTAAGGACCAGTAAATGGCTTGGGCTGCGGGGGCAAAGTTGACGGCTAGTCCCTGAGCAATTACATCAAAGAAATGGGAGCTGTCGCAGACAACAGAATAGCTCAAGCCCTTTTGAATTGTCGGTAGGAATTTGGTGCGAAATAGCACCATAGATAGTGCTACTAAAAGAAAGGGGAGGTTCTCGATCAAAACTTTGATCAGCCTATCTTTGATAGTGCCTGCTTGATTTTTATAAAGGCTTACCAGGGGAAAGAGGGCTAAGAAAGGCAAGGCAAATTCGTAGTGATAGATACTGCAAGCAAAAGAGACTGCCGCCAAACTCAGAAAGAGATTTTTATGGCGCTCAAAACTGAAGACAAAGAGATAGAGTGAGAGGGTGAGAAAGGCTGCCGCCACGGCAATTGAAGAAGCGACAATGGAATAGTGGGTGGCGTCGTGGTTGGGCAGGAGCAGATAGAGCAGGGCTGCCGCCAGCGCCAATGAGCTGTTCTTACACAACTTTTCTAGGAAGAGAAAGAAAAAGAGAGCGGCCAGATACTCGCTAACTGTATTGACTAAATGATAGGGAAAGGGATTGATGCCGAAGAAATAGAAGAGCACTGGATAGTGCAGAGCCTCAAGTGGCCTGACAATAACTTTGGCATCGAGCAAGTATGAATAGATCAAATTGGCAAGACTGTGATCCATGAAATGCAGTTTGCCGAAACTGATCCATTCATCTAAGTAGACGCCAATTTTTGAGAGATTGATGCCGAAAGCGCTGTAGACCGCCAAGAACAATGCCACTGCCGAGAGCATTTTGTTTCGGTTTTCACTTGTAGTCATTTTGTGATTCTTTTCAGCCCTAGAGTTAGACTGGAGTGCTAGACTGTTTCAGTCGCCCAAAAGGCAGTGCTGTAGGGCGTTTTGGTTGTCTCTTATTTCGGTTAAATCAAGCTTCGCCGATGCGACTTTGGAAATGAATCACTCTTTAGAGACGACGACGAAGCTAATTATACGTGTCTTGAGCAGTACGGCGATACTAACAACCGTTCTTCTTTTTGCCACTATTTTATTGATCAATGAAATTGCGCCGCTGCGCTATTTTATCGTCAGAGGCGCTGCTTTAGGCGAACAAGAGTATATTAGAAAGAAGTTTGATGAGGCGGTTGCCAGCGAGCCAAAGCGACTGTTTCTAGGTTCGTCCTTGTTGTTATGTGCCACTCGCCGGGCTGATACCGGCACAGACAGCGACTCTCCGCACCAACTGGAAGACTATCGATTTGCCCGCACTTTTGACGAAAAGATTGCTCAAGACAATATTGTCACCTATAACCTTGCCTTGTCTGGACTTCTAGTGAGCGATTACAAACGGCTATTGGCTGAGCTTTTAGAAGCTGGGCGCCGTCCGCAATCGGTCTATATTTGTGGGCTTTCGCGATTTAATAGACAATTTTCGTCTTGATGGAGCCGGGTCTCATGTCAGTGTTTTTTTTGATGGACGTTCAACACCGCTGACAAGATATCTGCCTGGTGTTGCCGGCAATTATCTTTTGGAACATCATGAAGAGTTGAAGACTGTCTTTCTTTATTATGCCTGTCAGATACTGCGCAGACCTCCTCAATTGCAGGCAGGTGGTGATTTGCAAAAACTAGAATTTGACCGTCTGGTGCAATTCAATCTTGCCGAAGAGAAGCGTGATCGTCTTATGAAGAGACGATTTCGTAACGATATGCAGTCTGATCTGGTGGCTTATCGGAAACGTTATTTGCCGATTGATAGCGCCAAACTTGATAGAGAGATGCAGTCTTTTGAAAGTTTGCTCGACCTCTGCGCCCGCTCCGGCATAGAGGCAAAAGTGGTGTTTATGCCGGTTTCTAGTCGGAATGCCGGTCTCTTGCCTGGAGCCTTTCAAGAACAATTCTGGCAAAGACTGCGCTCGCTTACTCAAGCCAGAAAAGTTGCTCTATATGAATTTCCGCCCGGCAAAGATTTCCAAGACAGTGATTTTGAAGACTCAGTGCACTTGAATGCCGAGGGGGCTAAGAAATTCTGGCAGTGTCTGAAAGAGCAGACTGCTATTTCTCGATAATCTCAATCAGATGTCTGGTGCGGTCTTCCAAAATGGAAGGTGAAACGGCACCGACTGTCAATCTCAAGACCGGCTCGGTTTGAGAACCACGGGCGGCAAACCACCATTCGTTGAAGCTGACTGAAAGTCCGTCGATATGTTCTTTGGTGCCGCCGGCTACGGCTTCTTCCAGCTTTTGCAAAGTGCTTTGAATTTCATTTACTTTGAGATTGATTTCACCACTCAAAGCATAGCGGCAGAGCGGCTTAATTAGTTTAGAGAGGCTTGTGCCGCCGGCATTGGCTACTACATTGATAGCTTCGAGGGCGGTGCGCAGAGCGTTGTCGGAAGCGTACATGTCGCCGTAATAATAGTGACCGGAAAGTTCGCCGGCAAAGAGCGCTCCTGAGTCTTTGATGCTGTTCATCATAAAGTTGGTACCAACCCCGGTGCGAATCGCTTCGCCGCCGGCTTCCGAAATATACTCGGGAACGGCTCTGCTGGCTCTTAGATCGTAGACGACGCTGCCGCCGCCGTTTCTTCTCACTAGTTCAGCGCCGATAAGACCGATCATCAAATCGGTCGGTACCAGTTGTCCTTCTTCATCGATAAAGACAGCTCTATCGGCGTCACCGTCAAGCGAGACACCAAAATCACATTTTTCCGCTCTTACCAGGGCCACCAGTTCGTCGAGCGAGCCTTCGTCTAGCGGATTAGGGCTGCGTTTGGGGAAGGTGCCGTCGGGGCTGCAGTTGAGATAGAGAATCTCCACCTTGTCTTTAGCCTGGGAAGCGAGTTCGATAATCTCGGGTCCGGCAGCACCGTGCCCGGCGTCAATGGCTATTTTTAGACGACGAGAAGGGCTTAGATGCTCGAGCATGCAGCGAATATAAGTGGCGACGATCTCTTCTTTAATTACTCTGCCGCCTTCTTTATTTTCGGTCAATTCACCGCCTTCGACGGCTCTTTTGATTTCGCCCAAACCGTTGTTGGAGCCCAGAGGTTTAGCCTTGGCGGCATATAGTTTGAGACCGTTATGGGCTTTGCCCAGGTGCGAAGCTGTGACCACGGCGCCGCCGTCAAAACCCATCGAAGCGGCGTACCAGACAGCCATCGGCGTAGAGGCTAGGCCAATATCAACAACGTCATTGCCGCTGGCCAAAATACCTTCTATAAATGACTGATGCAGAGATGGCGAAGATGTTCTGGCGTCGTGTCCGACCAGCACTTTGCCTCCGCCGGCGCTCTTTAGATAGCTGCCGTAGGCTTTACCTACCTTGGCGGCAAATGCTTCATCCAGTCCCTCTCCGTATATGCCGCGAATATCATAGGCGCCGAAGAGTTTCTTATTGGTTTTATTGCTGCCCAGCTGAGACATTTAAGTGTGTTCTCCACATTGCTGTATATCTTGAGTATAGCTTGGTTTGCGCATCTCGCCTTTTTACCGAGCGAGGCTTTGAGATGATACTACATGACGTCTGCAAAACTCTTTTTAGTCTTGTCGAAAAACTTGAAGCCAAGATAAAAGACAATTACACCCAGAGTTGTGTAGCAGGCGTAGTGCGACCAATCGGGCGGCAGTCCTTCTAGAACCACCCGTCTGTAATCGGTGATGATGCCGGCCATGGGGTTGATCCACAAGAGGAACTGAAACTGGCTGGGTAGTCGAGAAGCCGGGTAAACAATCGGGGTTGCGTACATCCAGGCGGCAAGGGCCAGAGCCATCATATGTTTGATATCGCGAATATAAACGCCTAAGCTGGCCAGCACCCAAGTTATACCGGCGGTCAGCAAAAGCTGAGAGAAGGCAATGAGGGGCAAATAGGCAACGGTGGCGTGCAGTTTTTGAGTCGTGACCACCACTGCGGCGATGAGCATGGTGAAGGCCATGGTTTCGGTGACCAAAGGCGAAAGAACTGTAACCAGGGGTAGTATCGGCAGAGGAAAAACCACTCTTTTGACAAAGTTAGGATACTCAAGCACGATCGTGGAAGAGCGCGAGAGCGCTTCGGAAAAGGCACCCCAAGGCAATAATCCGGTCATGAGATAGAGGGCGAAATTGCCGACCCCGCCGGTTTCATTGAATTTGACATTCAATACTAAGCAGAAAAGAAAAGTATATAGAAGCAGGTGTCCGAGAGGATTGATCAAGGGCCAGAGCATGCCCAACAAGGAGCCTTTGTATTTACCCAGGCTGTCTCTTTGCACCATCATTCTTAATATGTGACGGTTGCACCAAAGACCGGCGAGACCGCCGACTTCCATATTTACACCGGCCGCATGAGCCTTGTTGGCATTTTGCCTATGGTCGTTTTGATTAATAGCCAGAGTCTTTATTTTGGCTTTTTCTTCGAGCCCGGTCGCCATTGCTTCGTCTTCTGCAGAGTTTGGGGTGAAATTTTCCATACATCCATACGAATGATGCCAAGATGGTAGCACAGGCGGTCTTCTGCCTCATGAGACAGTAATAATTGCTCCGCCTTATTGATCTGATTTGGTCCGGCTAGCTTTGGCCTTTTCTTCTTTCTCTTTCTCTTCTTTTTCTTTGTCTAATAGAGCCTGCACTTCTTTAGCTGCTATCTGATCAGAGCTGATATTGCCTAAAAGCTCAAGATTGACTGCTGCTATTTCGCTCACTTGGTTGGCTGAATGGTCTTTGTCGTCTTTGAATGAAAGCTCGACGGCAAAGTCATTGCCGAAATAATAGACTTCTTTCGGTTGCTTTCCTTGCTCTGTCTGTTTGCCTTCGTCTACCCGCGATTGCGGCGGTGCGTCGGGCGGCAAAAGAGTCCGGGCCAGCTTCAGTGCTGCTTCCTTGGGTATAGGGCTGCCATAGAGCACGTCTATACGAAAACAATCGCCTTCTTTGAATTGCACGATATATTGTCCGCCGGCTGGTGTCCTTTCTCGGCTTAAGTATTGGCTCTTACCGCCGCTTGTCGCCGTTGCCGCCGTGTCCTTAAAGAAAGAGAGACGCGCCTTTTTGAGGGTGGGTTCTTTGCAGACCAGGTTGACCGTGGCAAGGGGCATCTCAAAGGCTTTTTCAGACGAGCCAGGATCTATGATGTCGGCGCAGCCGCACAAAAGGCTTAAGTTAAAAGATAGTAATAGAACCCTGGGCAAAGGCTGCAAAATTTTTTTAGTGCCTAGCATTAAAAACCTTTGTATATGTAGCACTGGCAGAAACTTTCTGACAAAAGTCTTTGACAAAAGCTCGGGAGCCGTTTTCGTTTAAGTGAACCGAATCGGCAAACTCTTGCGACTGGTAGAGAGCTTTGGAATTTTGATTGAATTCTAGCAGTGTTACTTGGTACTTACGGGCAACTGCGGCAATGCGGTCTTGCATTCGGCTATATACATCTTGACCTAAAATAGCAATATTTTCTTTTGTGAGCGGCATGCCTACCAACAAAACCTCGTAATTAGCCTCTCTCGCTAGCTTGAGCATTTCATCTAGATAGCCCAGTTGTCTTGCCAGTCTCTTTTCGTTTAGAGGCAAATAGCGGCTTCTGTATAGTTCCAAATCTTTTTGCAGTTCGCTTTGCGCATTATTGCCAGAGCCCGACTGAACCGGCGCTGCTGTTGCTTGTGCTTGTTCTTGTGGAGCAGTTGCTGACTCTACTGACTGTACCGACTCTATAGGTCTAAGTGCTACAGGATGCCCGGTCACTGCCGCGCTCCAGTCTTTGGCTTGGCGCAGATAAATGCGCCTGACTGCGTCTATAAAGTTGAGATGGGCTTTGCCGAATTCTTCCACCTTTGCCCAAGCCTGGAGAGGATTTTTGCTGTTGAGCAAGTCTTGACCAAGGTTTCGGTCTAGGGCTGAAAAATGAAAAACTCTGCCAATCGGTGTAAAGTCGGGATCATCACCGACATCATTGGCGATGAAATCGCGCGGAGCGCAGGTGAAAACCAGGAGTTTCGGCTTTTTGCCTTCTCTGACCAAGTGCTGCACAATCTTGAGTTGGTCTGAGACCATGGCTCCCGGCACAGCTAATACTTTGACACTTAGCTCATGACCTGTGATTTTACTGAGCTCTTGTTTGTATATGTCGCCTTTAGGAATGATCGGCTCGGCATGGGCTGAGTCTTTCCTGCGCTCTTCCATATCGTGCAACCGTTGACTGGGAGCGAGAATAAGCGAACTGCCCAAGATGACTAAGTCGCGATTTTCTTTGCCGTAGATATATTCCGGTGCCTGGCAGGCCCATTCCACAAGCCAGATCGAGCTATCTAAAGCAGCCAGGCGGCGCCAAGGATATTGACTGTAGACCTGAAAGAGCAAGCCTGCCAGGATAAAAGCCAGTATCAAGGCTGTGCTGGAAAAGATGCGGGCTGGCAGCCTGCGCCAAACTGGCTGCGGCTGTATTGATGTCTTAGTAGAGTTCTGGTTAGAGTTCTGGGGCGCGTTCAGCTGAACCGGCGCGGGCGCCGGTTGGCTCTGGCTTGCTTTGGCTGGCAGTTTGGTGGACGGCATGCTGGCTGTGCAGATTACTCCCACTGTTGTCAGTAAGCAGTTGATAGTAGCACGGTGCGCCACCAACTCCTTTTTAAAAGATCTCATACACCAAATTTATATTAGGTTTTGTCAAGGTCGGGCACTGCGCACATTGCTAAGATTGTCAGGCGGTACGAGGAAGCAATTCTTGTTATTCAGCAGCGTCGCCTACCTGCTCTTCTTTCCTGTGGTTTTGGCCCTCTTCTGGCTCTTGCCCCATCGCTTTCGCTCGCTTTTGCTTTTTATTGCCAGCTATTACTTCTACATGAGCTGGATTCCAGCCTATGGTCTGCTTTTGTTTGCCTTGACCGTGGGCAATTACTTATTTGGTCTGGCCATCGGCGCCTTTCGTGAGAAGCCTTTCGGCAAAGGGCTGCTCGCTCTTGCCGTTCTGCTCAATCTTTCCACCCTTTGTTATTTCAAATACACCGATTTCTTCCTGGCTTCAATCAATAAAGCTCTCGCTCAGCCCTGGCTTAGTTTGAATGTCAGCGCCTTTCCCCTGCAGCATGTGCTCTTGCCTCTGGGTATCTCCTTTTTTGTATTTGAATTTATTCATTATGTAGTTGATGTGCATCGCGGTTCCAGCCCGGTCAAGAACTTCATCAATTTTTCTTTGTTTGCCGCTTTCTTCCCCTCTCAGATTGCTGGACCGATCAAGCGTTATCAGCAGTTCGTCAAGCAACTGGAAGAGCGGCGGGTCTTTAGCGCTGCTCTTTTCGAAAAAGGATTGGCTCTTTTATTGCAGGGTCTGTTCAAGAAAATAGCCGTAGCAGACAATCTCTCTAATCTAGTCGCCCACGGCTTTTCGATGCATACTCTAGGCTGTGCCGATGCTTGGGTTTCGGCTCTCGCTTTTGCTATTCAAATTTATTGCGACTTTTCAGGCTATACCGATATGGGGCGCGGTTCGGCTCTGATGATGGGCTTTGATTTGCCCGACAACTTCAACTATCCCTATCTTGCTAAAAACCTTTCTGATTTCTGGAAGCGTTGGCATATATCGCTGTCTACCTGGCTGCGCGATTATCTCTATATTGCCTTGGGCGGAAACAGAGTCGGCGTTTATCGACGTTATTTCAACTTGTTCATGACCATGCTTTTGGGCGGACTCTGGCATGGTGCTTCCTGGCATTTTGTTGTCTGGGGCGCTTTCCACGGGCTGGGGCTTATTTTCAGTCACACCTACGATCATTATCTAAAAGAGCAGTCAAGCTTGGCTGAAAGCTTGCGCCAGTTTCACAGCGGCAAACTAGGTACTGTTATTTCAATAGTCTCTACTTTCCTTTTTGTGCTTGTTGGTTGGGTTTTCTTCCGTGCCGAAAGTATGAGTGAAGCTCTGCGAGTTTTGCAGGCCATGCTTCCCACTGGGCATTCGCTGTCCCTGCCTTTCACACTTTACGGTGAAATCCAGCACAGTTCGGTTATCTCTGTCTTGCTTTCATATTCGATTTATAGACTTATTGTCGATAATTGCTCTCGGCTGGCTCCGCTCTTGCCTGCGACTTTCAAAAACTTGGCTGCACCCCGCATTCCAGCCAGGGCTTTGCTTTATTTGGCGGTCTTTTTCTTGGCTGTTTCCTTCGCGCCCAATGCTGCCTCTCCCTTTATTTACTTTGCCTTCTAGCCAGATTGAGTGACTATGACCATACTTGATATCGAGCGTAAAAAAGAGATTGGCTTGTCACCAAAGGCGGTGCAGAAGCGACCGTCTGCGCTTCTTTTTTCTTTAGGGCAAGGGCTTGTTTACTTGGTTTGTCTCATTTTTGCCCTGGAAGCTTTCTCTTATATTGTCGGTGTTGGTGATAGTGAACATATCAGACCCGACCGTTATCTGGGGTATAACCTCATCGCCGGAAAGCGCGTCACCCAGCGCAAAGAAGGTTTTGGTCAATTTAAGATCAATAGTTTTGCCATGCAAAACGATGAAGTCAAAAAAGAGAAGCCTAAAGGAGTCTATAGGATAGCTATTTTTGGAGACTCTTATGTTGAGTCGCTGCAAGTGGCGCGCCGCGCTAATTTTCTCTCGCGGTTGCAAGAAAAATTAAACGAGCGCCTGGGACGCGACGGTCGAAACTTCAAGGTGGAAGTGCTCAATTTTGGCGTTTCTAATTATTCGACCGCCCAATCTTATCTGCGCTATAAAGTCTTGGGCAGTCAGTTTAAGCCCGATCTTGTCATTCACAATTGCCGTGTGGAAGAAGTTTCAAAACTTTTGCCCATGACCACAGACAATCTACTTTTTGTTCGTCCGGTTTTGTTTGCCGACTATAGCCGTCATGTTACTTATGACGATACTTGTGTGCGTGAATATTTTCAGTCGGCGGCAGGGCGGCGCATGTTGTCCTTTGATTGGCTTAGAGCCAATAGTCGCATCTGGGGCGTTATTTCGGTGATGCGTGAGCAGTTTGGACGCTTCCTAGAAAATCCAGACTTACTGCTTAGTTTTGCCCCCAAGGCGCAGCCTGCTGCCAGTGGGCTGCCCACCGATGAAACCAGAGCCAACTTTACCAAATGCTATTGGTATATGATGGACGCTCAACTATTTAACTTTGCCAGGCAATGTCGCAGCGATGGCTCTGACTTTATGATTTTGCGCACACCTATGATTCGCCCCTGCCAGCACACTCTCACTGATAATCAGATTGAAAGCGACTTGCTCGCTCGCTCGGCTAAAGATATGAAGGTGGAAGTTCTCAATTTGGATGAGCGCTATCGGCGCTGGGCCGGTAGTACTACCGATGATGGCACTAATTTTTCATCGGGCGGGCATTTTACTGCAGTCATGCATGAATGGGTGGCTGAGCAATTGGCTGCTAAGGTCTACGAGCGCCTTGCTAAATAAAGGCGCCTATTTATAAAATCTCGCCATTTATAAAGTCTCGCTGCCGGTTTCGGCGGCAAGTTTGTTCATCATCAAACGAGTGCGCTCAAGTAGTCTCTCTTTTCTGTCTGGCGCCACTTCACTTAGATAAGTATCGAGCGCCTTTATTGGCGAAAGCACTGAAGCTTCGGTCAGCTGTGGAATGCGGCTGCGGGCATGTTCGGGTACCACTTCCAATTGCAGTTTGAACGAGAGAGCCTCGCTCGCCGATTCTTTCAAGCGGTCTTCGTTGATTTGTTTGAGATCTTCGGCGCCTATCTTGCACTTCAGTCGCAAGACACAGCCTGGTAATATCTCGCGGCGTACTGCCTGAATGAGTTTCTCGGTGAGTCGGTCGCTCTCTAGATTTTCTCTGTTTTTGGTTAGGTCAAGCTCAACTGTGATGAATGGGCGCGGTGATATCGACTGGTATGAGAATGTAGTAGCCCCCCTGATTAGGTCTACTTTGACGAAACCTTTGTCCTCTTTTTCTTCGCCGAAATCTACTCTTTCAAGTGAGCCGGCATAGACTATGGCTGGATCTTTCTCTCTTAGTATTTGATATTTGTGGATGTGCCCTAGCGCCACATAGTCGACACCGTCATAGATAAACATCTCGGTGGGGAAAGTCATGGTATAGCCGACCAATAGTTCTTCTTCGATACCAGCCAGCGCTTTGTCGGTGCTCATATGGGCAGTGACCACACAGGGTTTGCTCTTGTCCAGCTTGCTGAAAAAGCCGGCAAGTAGGCTCTCTACATGCTGGGCTAAGACACGGTCAATTTCTTGAGCGCTTGCATCTTTATACTTTTCCAGACTGGCTAAATTGTGCCTGGTGATATGAGGCAGACCGATTAGTTGAAAGGGACCGTGCTTGGTTTCTATTTCAAGCATCATCGGTTTGTCCACGATTAACATGTCTGGTACTTCTAGACTCTGAAAGACAGACATGGCATGGCTTTGGGTAGATCGCAAGAGCTGGTCGTGATTACCTACTACCAAGATGGTCTTGACTTCGTGCTTGGAGAGTCGATTTAGCTCGCGGGCAAACATCTTTTGATAAATCGGCTCGGGAGAGGCATTGCGATAAGCGTCTCCCGAAAAGAGGAAGACATCGATTTGATTTTCAATGGTGTAGTCCACAGCCTTTTTCAAGGCCAGTACAAAGTCTTCAAATCTAATATTCAATCCGGTGTCGGGATTGAGGCGTCCATGACTCTCTCCTGATCCAAAGTGGATGTCGGAGACATGGACCATAGTAATTTTGTTGATATTTCTATTTTTGTCGCTATCTGTGGCCATTCGCTCATTATATGGTAGATTTATGGCGTCTAATAAATGGCATCTATTTAATCTTTGGTGTTCTTGCTCTGCCTGCAATGAATCGTCTTTATATCGCTGGATTTTCTTATGTGATGGCGCTTTTGTCGCTCTCTATTGGCTTTGCGCCACTGGCAGCCGCCAAATCTATAGGAAATTATCAATCTGACCAAGCTTCTGGCCAAGCTATAGATAAGTCTCTGTCTGGCTCTGGTCTTTATGTCGCTGCCAATGCTGGCAGTTATTCAAGCAATTATTCGACTTTGCAGAATCAGATTAGAATGGTTCTGACCCAAAGTCAGCTTGGCAAGATGGCTAGACTTGCCGGTCCAGAGCTTGTGTCGATAGACCGAGGCAAGGGCGAGATTCGCCTCACCATTTATAGAGATAAGAGAGCCGGTTTGGCTGACCTCAAAATAGATACAGTATTGATTGCTCGTCTGCTTTCTGGGCGCTTTAGCTGGATGCAGGCGCTTAGCTGCGACTTTTATAGCCCATCAGACCAGAGCCATTTTTATCGTTTAGTGGTCGATAGGGCTGCTGTCGATTGCTTTGCCCAGCGTTATCTAGACGAAGATGCCGTGCTTAAGTGCGTCACCCTGACAAAGATTGAAAGGAATAGCCTAACTGCCTATCGCGGTAAGACCTATGCCGAGATCTTAGCCATGCCGCCCTTGCAAAATGGACCCTATCGAGCCAGGCGCAAGGCTTTATATGAAAAATTGGCTTGCAGTCAGTTTGACCAGCGCCTTCTCAAGGGCAAGTTTTTCTTGATTGAAGACCAAGTGCGCAGTGGTCGCAGTAGCCGCCAAGAACTATCAGAGAAGCTTGAAGAACTCGAAGCCGGACTTGGGCTTTCGGTGGTGGCCGGGCTTGACGAAGGGCTCGAGCAAGCCGGCCTAGATTATGACAATGGGCGTGGTTTAGGTACTTTACTTGATTCTTCTTTTGATACTGTCGGTGATACTGGCGGCGATATTAAGAAGCTGAAGATAAGCGGACGCACCGATAGATCTCTGTTAGACTAGCTGGTCTAGGCGGTTTTTGGCATAGACAGAAATTGGCTTTTGCAATTTCGCTCGCTTAGTTTGGATTAGTTTAGATTAGATTTGTTTGTTTAGTTAGTGATTAATTTGAAATTGGTTCGTAATTAGTATCAGGGGCAGGCAGGAAAAAGTTGGCTAAGATAAGACAGGCGCATAATCTTGAAAGAGATACTCTCATTGATGTCGAGATTGAATCGATGGCCGGCGGCGGCGCTGGACTGGCTAAAGTAGAAGGTCTGCCGGTCTTTATTGAAAGAGCGGTGGTCGGCGACAAACTCAAGGTCAAGCTCTTTGATGTGAGAAAAGATTTTGCCAGAGCCTCTATTGAAGAGGTTTTGTCGCCCTCTACCGAGCGCGTTAAGGCTGAATGTACTCATTTTGAGCGTTGCGGCGGCTGCCAGTGGCAGAATATGAATTATGCCGAGCAGTTGCGCTCCAAATCTAGTCTGGTTAGGCAAGCTCTCCGGCATCTTTCCGGTGGCAAGATTTTCGATGACGAAAGATTGGCTAAGATTTTAGAGCCAATAGTCGAGTCTGACCCCTGGCATTATCGCAATAAGGCGCAGTTTCCCTTTCAGTTTCAAAATGGCAAAACTTTGGCCGGCTATTATGAATATGAAAGCCACCGTTTGGTCAATATCGAGAGTTGCTCGATTCAGCCCCAGGTGATGGACCGAGTTTTGCACAGCGTGCGCAATCTAGTGCGCAAATACAAACTTTCGGTTTATGACGAGCACCGGCATCGGGGTTTGCTTAGGCACTTACATGTGCGCATGAGTTTCGCCAAGCAGAAAATGCTGGTCACCTTTGTCGTCAATCATGAGCCGATGAAATATCGTGACTTTGCCAAAGACGAGTATTTGCAGGTGTTTACCAGCATTGCACAAGATCTGATGGGCGAGGTGGAAGAGGTCGAAGGGGTCTCTTTGAATTTCAACAAACAGAGCGGCAATCGCATCATGGGCGATACCACTCTCAATGTTCTCGGTAAAGACTATATCGAAGAAGTGCTGCAGACGAATCGTCATGACCTGCCGGCAGTATTACAGAAAGGGCTGACTTTCAGGCTCTCTTCCGAGAGTTTCTTCCAGGTAAATAGCCGACAGGCAGTAAAGCTTTTAGAAATAGTGCACGACATGGCCGCCCAGGCTGTACACGGTGTGCACAGTCACGCCACAATCGTAGATGCCTATGCCGGGGTGGGTACAATCGCTATTTGGCTCTCACATCTGGCTGGCGAAATGTTTGCCATCGAAGAGAATGAAGAGGCGGTGAAGGACGGGCAGGCCAATGCCGAGTTGAATGGGCTTAGCAATCTCAATTTCTTGGCTTCCAAAGTGGAAGACGCCTTGGAGGAATTGCTCAAGAATCGCCCTGAAATTGATTTGCTGGTCTTGGACCCGCCGCGCAAAGGGGTGGACGCCCGTGTTTTGCAGGCTATTAAACAATTCGGACCGCGCAATATTATTTATGTAAGCTGCAACCCTGCCACACTCGCGCGCGACTTGCGAATTCTGGAAGAAGATCAAGGAGAAGGGGGCGAAGACCTTGGTGAACTGTCATCATATGGGTATAAAACAATTCGGGTGAAGCCGGTGGATTTATTCCCCCAGACTTATCATGTGGAAACCGTAGCCCTGCTAAATAGGATTTAAGATGGTTCTATCCGGAATTTGGCGCAAAAACGAGCACTCCAGAGATCTGCCCCCTAATCTTAAGGTCAGTCACGATAAGGCTGTGCCGCCCAGAGCCGTTCAGGAACTATGCGCCTCGGTGGGCTGGAGTCGCCGGGAGCCGGATTTGATTGTCAAAGCTTTGGCTAATTCTATGGCTGTCGTATCGGTTTGGCACGAGGGTCAATTGATTGGCTTTGCCCGGGCCACCGGAGATATGGTTTTTAACGCCACAATTTGGGATATGGTGGTTCGTCCCGACTATCAAAAGTTAGGGGTTGGTCGGCTTGTCATGGATGAGCTCTTGAAAGAATTGGACGAATTCAAGATTCCGCTGGTGACTCTCTATGCAGATCCCGGCACTGACGGCTTTTACAAGCGTTTCGGCTTTATGTGCGACCCTTCCGGGGTGCGTGGCATGTTTCGCGAAACAGGACTTGATTACTAGTGGCTTGGATTATTGCCAGTTAAGACTTTAGGGTTTTGTGAAGCGACTTTTCAAACCAGACTAATTTAAATTGCTTTTGTTGGCCTGGGTGGGTTCTGCGTGGTAATCTGGCATGCTCATATAGCATGCGCATATATATTGTTTGGAGTTGTTATGAAGGTCATTTTGCAGCATTCAGTACAGAAGCTTGGTCAGGCTGGCGACATTGTCGAAGCCAAACCGGGTTACTTCCGCAATTTCCTTCAGCCTCGCGGTCTAGCCGTGGTCGCATCCGCCGGTAGTTTGAAGAAGCGGGAAGAAGATCTGGAAGCTCTGCGCCGCAAAGCTGAGCAATTGCACAAAGCAGCAGTCGAACTGTCAGAGAAAATCAGCAATATCGGCACAATCAAAGTTGCTGCTCGCGTTGGTGAAGGCGGCAAGCTTTATGGCAAAATCACCCATAAAGAAATCGCTGCCTTGATCGAGAAAGAAGTCGGAGCACCCATCGACAAGAGATTGGTAAAGACCAACGAAGATGTCGCCGCTCTGGGCACTTTCACTGTTCACGTTAAACTGGCTCCTGAAGTTCAGGGCGAAGTTAATCTAGAAGTGGTGATGGAAACAGCCGCCGGCTAATTATCGGTTGCGTCTTCGAGACATTTCAGTGCTGGGCACGTTGAATACGCGTCCGGCACTATCTTTTGGTGCACCTCCCACGACAAAGCCGTCTCTCTGTCTCATCATCGAATAGAGAAAATCGGGTGAGACCGGCGCCGAATTGGTGCGATTGCTTCTGGCCGGATCGCCGACTATATAGTCGCCATTCTTATCGCGGCCTGCCACATAGATGTAATGAGGGTTCTTTGTAGTGGGGTTGATTACTTTCACTACTGCCGATTTTCCTTGGTCGAGCTCGCGGTTGAGATCTTTGAGGCTTTCTCTCGATACGTTGCCAAAGCCATATTCGTAGGCTTTTGCATCAAGACCAATCTTCTGTAGTTTCGCTTCCACCGATTTCAAATCGCCTCTATAGCCGTGGTTGATTGTGCCGGCTAGTTCTTTAAAATACTGAGCCTCTGAGCCATGCTTGACTGGTCTGCCATAAAGGTGATCGGCGGCCATCATGCCGAAAGAAAAGGCAGAGCAACTCTTCGAATCGTCTTGATGGGTGTAGAAGCGCGAGCGCTCCGAAAGAGTGCGGACAATGCGGCTCTGTCTAGGCTTGTCGCCTGCTTCTGCCTGGCTCTCGGCAGGATTGAGAAGCTCCGGCTTGGGCTTGGCTTCAGGCTTTGTTTCACGGCTGTCTGGGTTGGTCTTCTTGGCGGCAACCTTCTCTTGTCTCTCCATCTCGTCTAGATTGACCGGCTCAGGTTGTTGCTCTCTCTCAACTCGCTTTTCTGGCTCAGTTTGTCTAGCAGCATCTGGTTGCTTAGCTGCTTCAGCTTGTCTAGCGGCTTCAGCTTGTTTAGCGGCTTCGGCTTGTCTAGCAGCTTCGGCTTGTCTAGCAGCTTCGGCTTGTCTAGCGGCTTCGGCTTGCTTGGCGGCTTCGGCTTGTTTGGCTGCTTCGGCTTGCTTGGCGGCTTCGGCTTGTTTTGCAGCTTCGGCTTGCTTGGCTGCTTCAGGTTGCTTAGCAGCTTCGGGTTGTTTGGCGGCTTCAGCTTGTCTAGCAGCTTCAGGTTGCTTGGCTGCTTCAGGTTTTCTCTCTGCTTCGGTGGTTCTGCCTGCTTGGGGCTGCTTCGATTCACTGAGACCTTTTAGTGTGTGAAAGCCTTTTCCCTCAAGCGAGACTTGTTTGCCATTGCCTATTTGTTTTTCTACTTGTGCACCATCCATGATACCGCGTAGAGCGGTCTTCTCGCCCTTGCCGTCGTTGACAAAAAGATGCACCATTTCACGGTTGCCGGCTTTCTCTACTTCTAGGCGCAGCTTGCTGTCTTTTCCCTGTTGATCTTTGGCGCTCAGATTGGTTGTTCCAAGGTTGACTAGCTCTTTTACCGCCTTAAGGCGCTCTTCCGAGCTAAGATTATTGTCTAAGACTCTTGCTTTCAGGCTCTCTTCTTGGCTCGCCTTCTCGGGTTTCTGCCCCGCACCACTCTCTAGCCCTCTGCCTTGACCACTTGCGGCACCACGCTCTAGATCTGCGCCGACGAGCATTATTCCTGGCAGAACCATCTTGCCGTCGTTTTGATAGAGCGCCGATGCGGCATTGGTATTGTCATTGTTATGCGGCATAGCGCGGGCGATGGCCGGTTTGTCAGAGTAAGAATCCCAAACCGATCTAGAGAGATCTTGTCTGTTCTGTTCGCTTATGTCTTGACGCTGAGATGCAGGCGCTTCGCTATGCCGGATCGGCTCGGTTTCAGGTTTTGTTGACATAGTAATCTCGAATGTAGAAAATCAAGGCTCGATTAGTATCTGCTCATGCCTGTGAAATTCTCGTGAAATTGCTCGGTCGCAACCTTAACTTCTGCGTTTCCGGTCAGCTTTTGTTCAGCTTGGGGTCAAAGTTTGAGTTCAAAGTTTGAGTTCGGTGAGAGACTGTACCTTAAGCAGCTGCATAGCTTTCTTTATCTCTGTTTTGTCTAAAAGGGGCGAACAGTTTTCTTGCTCAGATAAGTCTTTTATTTGAGCCAAAACTTCTTTTTCTCTTTCTTGATGACTCAGAGCTTTGGCTATATATAGGTCCAAAAGCAGTACTTCTAGTTGCTTTTCTCTATCCAGCTTGATTTTGCTTTTCAGCAGGGCTTTAGACATTGCTGCAGAAAGCTTGTAATTTGGCTTTTTTCGATAGACATAGCTGCGCAGCCGTTCGACATAGGCTTGCAGCTTGTTCTTCGCTTCTTCGTTCTTGCCTGCTTCTTGCGCTTCTTCGATAAGTTCTATCTTTTGCTCTGAAAGCTGATTGCCGACTTCAGGATAAATCACCGCCATTGCCACACAAAACAAGATGAAGGCGGAAATGAGTGAAACAATGATGATGCCTTTATTGTTGTCACTCTTTTGTTTGTCGGTCAGAATCTTTTTGCCGAGAGGATCTAAGCGCAATAGAAAGGTAAATAGATGGTTGCTTGACCAAATGAGAATGAATAAGAGCCCTATCAAGCCCCTTACGCCAGGTATCAGAAAGAGCACCAGCAAAAGCCCCAGCCTTTTGCGGTCACCCATCTCGACCAGCCAATGGGTGAAAAGCAAGATCTTGTGATAAATAGGATTTCTGGACTTGATGGCATCAAGTAGGGCTTCTTGCGCCATTGATGAGTTAGGATCAAGTCTCAATGCTTCTTTGAGGTTTTCAGCGGCGGCATCGACTTTGCCTTGCTTAATCAACAAAAGAGCATAGTTCGTATGAGTAAAGCTATCATTCGGCTCTAATTCCAGAGCTCTTTCCAGATCGTTTCTGGCTTCTTCGATGCGCGAGAGTCTAGCCAGTGAGTAGGCTCTGGCGTTAATGCTCAGAACGTGGTCACCATCTATTTTTAGTCCTTGCTCGGCATCGCTCAGGGCTTTGCTGTATTCGTGCATATCGATGCGAATCAGCGCCGACATGGCCCAAAAGTCGGGATCATTCAAATCAAGTTTGAGGGCTTGTTCTATGTGCTTGAGAGCGCGTTTGGTGGCGTTCTTCTTGATATAAGAAGAGGCCATGATGTAGTGCGTGAATGGATCGTTGGGGGCGACAGCAATGGCTCGTTCGCCCGTGGCGATCGCTTCGTCGGTTTTGTTTTGGCACGATAGAGCCGAAGCCAAAAGACTGAGCGCCGTTGCATGATTAGGATCTTGAGCCAGCGATAGCTTTAGCTCTTTTTCCGCCTCGGCATAGAGGTGGTGCGAGAGCAGTGTGGCGCCTCTTTCAAAATGTTGATTCATAGCTACTAAAGCTTAAGGTACTTGGCGATTTCATCATAAAGACCGCTTTCGTTGGAATAGATTGCATAGTTTCTTGCTGATGAAAACCATTCCAGTGTCGAAGGCTTGATGATTTTGCTCGACTTTTCTAGGTCTTTGGTGGTTATTGGTCGTGGTTCGCCACCTTTAGACATGGCTTCCTCGATTTTCTTTTCTATGCAGTCTTCAACCAGGGCATTTAAATCTGCCCCCGAAAACCTCTCAGTTTTTTTTGCGATAAAGTCGAAATCTATATTGTCTTGAGGCTTGCCCTTCAATATGATGCGCAAGATTGAGGCTCTAGCCTGAGTATCAGGCGGTGGAACAAAGATAATCTTATCGAAGCGCCCGGGCCTTCTAAAAGCCGGATCTAAATGCCAGGGAGCATTGGTGGCCGCCAGCACCAGTACGCCTTCATTGGATGTATTGACTCCATCCAACTCGTTCAGGAACTGATTGATTGTATGCCTGTGATATGACTGCTTCATATCGCTGCGGCTGGCTGCCAGAGCGTCCACTTCATCAAAAAAGAGTACTGTGGGTTTTTGTTTTCTTGCTATCTCAAAAATACTATGCAGATTCTTTTCACTGGCACCAATCCACATATCGAGCACCTGGTGCAAGCCTATCGGTATAAATCCTGCCTTGATTTCGCCAGCTGTAGCCCTGGCGAGATAAGTCTTGCCGCAACCAGGCGGACCATAGAGCAAAATACCGCCGCCCATTTTTTTGCCGTAAGCTTTGAAAGTCTCGGGGTGCTGCAGTGGATAAATGATCTTCATCCTGATCTGCTCTTTGACGCTATCCATGCCGCCTACATCAGCAAAACCGATGCCGGCATTTTCGACCAGGTCGCCAAAATCTAGATCATTACTTTCATTGTTATCTTCGTTGTCATCTGTGTCGTCGTTTAGTAAATTGTTGACCGAGAACTCGCTTAAGTCGCCGCAGGCTGTCGCCCCTAAGCGTCTTGCACTATCTTGCTTGCCCGGCCCTTCTTTGGCAGTAAAGTCTTTGCCGGTCAAGCCGAGGCGCTCTTCGAGGGAATTGTCGGTGAGCGAATGCTCAGCAGCAACGGCTTTTGCATAATATTCTCTGGCTAGAGCCAGTTTGCCTTCATTGAGCAGCAGTCGACAATAGAGCAAAAGGGCTCGCGGCTGGGGTTCGGGCTTCTTGACCAAATCTTCGATGATGACTAGAGCTTGGCTGTATTTGCCGCTGCCGAAAAAGGCTTGGGCTAGGGACGCCATTATCTTAGAGTCGTTCGGCGAAAGGGCGAGAGCGGTGGTGAATTCACGCTCGGCTTCTTCCATCCGTCCCACTGTGAGAAGATTTTCGCCTAATAGCAAGCGCAACGGTAGGTTGTCCGGTGAAAGGCTAAGAGCTTGTTTAAGGCTTTCTATCATTTCATCTTGATTTGGCATGAGCTATTTGTCGCCTCTTTCTTAGCTTTCTGTGCTGCCTTCTTCTTCAAAGCTTTCCGGTTCCATACTACCGTCGGCTTTCTTCTTTAATATCTCAATCTTCTTTTTGGCCCCTTTGATAAATTCCTCGCATTCAACCGAGAGCTTTATACCCGTCTCAAATAGCTTAAGTGCCTTGTCTAGTTTTACTTCGCTGTCAAGTTGCTTGACCACGTTTTCCAGTTCGAGAAGGGAGGCTTCGAAGTCGATTTTTTCTTCTTGTTTGGCTGTCATAGTTCTTTTCTCCTTTACCTCTTTTTCTTTCTCTTTTTCTTTTTCTTTTGTCTTTTTTCGCAGCGGTGCTTGTTCAAAACCAAGCAGAGTTAGTTGTTTGATGTTGTGCTCGTCATTGGTCATAAGCTGTATCTTCATCAATTGAATCAACCGTCATATTGAGCCGGCCTCGCTTGAACACTGCTTGCACTTTGTCGCCGCTTTTTAGGCTGCCGACATCGGTGATGACATTACCGGCCAGCCCCCGCAAAATCGAAAAACCCCGACTCAAGACGTTTCCCGGACCAAGGTCCTTTAGTCTTTCAGTCAATTTAACTAGTTCGTGTTCTTGCTTGCTTAGCAGTCTATCAATGGCGGTGTCCAGTTTTTGTCTATTGCGCTGCACATTTGCCAAGCTAAGCTCTAGGCGTCCTTCGTAGCGAGCGAGGGCATTGATGGGGCTGAGCCGCTGTAATTCTCTTTCAGCCAATTTCAGCCGGTCCTCTACCAAAGAGCTTAGTCTTTGCGTGAGATAATGCCACTTGTCTAAGAGTTCTCTTTCTCCGCGTGCCACCAGTTCTGCGGCGGCTGTTGGCGTCGGTGCGCGCAGATCGGCGACCAGGTCGCAGATAGTTATGTCGGTTTCGTGACCAACCCCTGAGACCACAGGGATGCGGCAATTTGCCACCGCCCGCGCCACTACTTCGGTGTTGAACGACCAGAGGTCTTCTATTGAGCCGCCGCCTCTGGCAACGATGATTACATCAATGTCGTCTCTTTCTTCTAGGGCTTTGATGGCCAGGGCAATTTCTTCAGGCGAACCTTCGCCTTGCACTTTTGCCGGCGAAATCAAGACAGAAACAGTCTGGTTGCGGCGACCAAGAGCACTTAATATATCTCGCAAAGCAGCGCCGGCTGGGCTGGTCACCACGCCCACTTTGCGGGGCAAAATAGGAATCGGACGTTTTCTCTCTGGGTTGGTCAAGCCCTCTTCTTCCAGCTTTTTCTTGAGTTGTTCGAAAGCCAGCTGCCACTCGCCTATGCCTACCGGCTCAAGGCTGGTGGCGATCATTTGGTAGGCGCCGCGGGGTGGATAAACACTGAGCTTACCCCTCGCTACCACCATCAAGCCGTCTTCCAGCTTGAACTTTATTGCCTGGGCTGAGTTTTTGAAACAGACACAGGGCAGAGTTGCTTCTTGGTCTTTTAGCGAAAAATACCAGTGCCCACTTGGGTATATCTTGGCGTTTGATATTTCACCCACGACAAAAACCGAGTCGAATTCATCTTCGAGGCAATCTCTTATCAAATTTGTCAGTTGGGATACCGTCAGCACAGGGGCTTTGGTACCGGCTTCTATCATGCTGTGCATTTTCTCTACCTTGACCAAGATATATAGAAGTATAACCGTGAGATTTAATCTGCACTTTCTTTGTTTCGTTTCCTCAGAACTGAAGCATTACATATGCACTGGTGTTTGTGGAAGTATTTCTTCGCTATTTAATCGATCGCTCTTGTCTATCTTTTGAAAGTGGCTCCGGCTGCGGGTTTGGGCTTTTCAAGAGGGTTTCCCATCCTTATTTATAGGGCAAAAAGATAGTGTCGGAGAAAGAACAGTCATAAGACACAAACCAAGATATGCATCCAGAGATTTTCTCTCTCTGGGTTTCATTTGACTGTTCAATGAGGATACTATAAATTAGTATGACATACAAAAATATGGTAATTCCAGAGGGGGTCTGCGCTATGGACCGTACATTGTTCACACCAGTAATGCTGGAAGCCTTTCGCGCTTGCAAGAGGGCTTATTTCCTTGCCTATCATCGTGATGGCGCCGCTCAGGCTAAAGAGCAAGCTTCCAGTGTATGCAAGCGCTTCATCCTTCGGGCTCTATCTGAAATCAACAGGGCTAAGTTGACTTCGGTGACGCAGATTCAAAAGTTTATGGGTCAATATTGGCCGGTGGACAGGCTCAGTGCCAGTGCCGATCTTAACGATGCGGGTACCAGGGCTTTCCTTTATACATACAAAACTCTTCTGCGCTATCAGAGTCGTCCCTATCATCCAAGTGGTTCTAACGTAGAGGCTGTCTCTTTGCGGGTTCGCTCTCGTATAGCCGGTGAGCGAGTCTACCTGGAAGAAGTGTTCGATTTGGTTCTTTATTATCCTGCCGAGAAAAAATTAGAGCTTGTCATCTTTAGCTTGAAAGAGCCCAGACCATCTAATCCAGCCTGGCCGACCCCCACTGAGCTAGTTCGACAATTCTTGGCTGAGCGCCTGCAAATGCGTTATCCCTTTGAAAAGCTTTTGCTCACCACCATTAAGGTTAGCCCTCAGGAAACTAAGGTGAGTCGTAAAGAAGCCAGCAAGGAACTATTTGCCCTGCACTGGCCTGAAGTGGTCAAGAGTTTGGCTGAGATGAAAGAGCTAAACGAGATGTCTAGTCACGAAGAGGATGGTTGTCGCTATTGCGAGGCGATAGAGAGTCGCATGGTGCGAGAGCTAAACAGTGACGAGGAGACAGCCGACGCGGTGCAGAAAGAAGCTGCTGGCGAGACCATCCCGCTTTCGGCCTAGTATTCGGTATAATTTCCCAGCCGAACGAGCGCTTATGTCAAGCGCTGGGCTGCGCATTCTTGGAAATTGAAAATTGCCGGGTGAGTATATTTCTGTTTTAGTTGTGAGCAGGGGGGCAACTCCCTGCTTCCGTATATCTGAGGTTTATCGTGCAGGCTGATTTACTTATAGACAATATTGGCGAACTGGTGACTGCTGAAAGTGAAAGTGGTGCTTTGAGAGGCGGCGACTTGGGTCGAGTGATTCGCCTCGGCGATGCCGCCTTAGCTTGCTTCGGCGGCCGGGTTGTGGCCTTTGGCAAGCGCACCGAGGTCAAAGCCCAACTTCAGTTGACCGCTGATGCCACCATATATGATGCTGGTGGCGGCTTGGTCACTCCCGGTCTTGTCGATAGTCATACCCACCTCATTTTTGACGGCAATCGCTCGGCGGAATTTTTGATGCGCTGCCAGGGCAAAACCTATGCTGAGATTGCTGCCGCCGGTGGTGGCATAGTGGCCAGTATGCGTGCCACCAGGGATTCTTCTCTAGATAGGCTGGTTTCGCTTGGGGAGCTGCGTCTGCAGCGACTTTTGCAGAGTGGTACCACTACTTGTGAAATCAAGACTGGCTATGGTCTTAGCCTCGAAAGTGAGTTGCGTATGCTGCAAGCAATTATGCAACTGCGTAAACAGTCAGAAGTGGAAGTGCTGCCTACCTTTATGCCTGCACATGCAGTGCCTACCGGCAGTAATAAAGAAGAATATGTCGACCATGTTATTAAAGATATGCTGCCTGCGGCATCACGTATGGTGACAGAGTCGGCGGTGCCGACCTTCGTCGATATCTTCTGCGATCGGGGTTATTTCACCCTCGATGATACAAGGGCGGTATTTGATGCAGCACTCGGGCTGGGTTTTTCACTGAAGGTTCATGCCGATGAGTTTGTCAGTTTGGGCGCCACCGCCTTGGCCTGCGAATATGGTGCGGCCAGTTGTGATCATTTGCTCAATGTTTCGGAAGAAGAGATGACTATGCTCGGCGCCTGTGAAACGGTGGCAGTGCTTTTACCCGGAACCTCTTTCTACCTCAATTTGGCAGCCCATGCACCGGCTCGCCGCCTGGTTGAGAAGGGCGCCATCGTCGCTATTGCTTCAGACTATAATCCAGGCTCCTGTCATATATTTTCTCTACCCTTCATTTGGGGTCTTTCTTGTTTGCATTTGAAATTGACTGTGGAAGAAGCCCTCAATGCTTTGACCGTCAATGCTGCCTATGCCCTCAAGGTTGGCGATCGGCTTGGGCGTCTTTCGCCCGGCTACCAGGCCGATATCGCCGTCTACCAAGTGCCTAGACTGGAGGAGGTTCCGTACAACATGGGGTGGAATCCAATCAAGGCTGTATTTAAGAGAGGCCGATTAGTTCACAATTTATAAGACGCCACCTCTTATGGTGCTAATGGATGGCCGAAGATGGTATCACCTGGAGTGGTAGGTACTGGTATCAAATTTGGTCATAAATTCTTTCGTTTTTCTCTTGCCTTATTCTCGGCATTGGTTATAATTCATACGTGCCACCACTCGTGGGGGCGTAGATCCATAAACCGCAACCTAAAGAGTTAGGGCTTCTTATTGCCTGAGAGTCATTGGTTTTTCGTTTCTTTTCACCTTGGGGTGGGTCGAGCGAGGCTTTCGACTTGTTCTGTTTTGCCCGGCTGCCTGATTGCAAGCAATGATGACTTCGCAAGTCTTTGTTTGGTTGGGTAGCCAATAGCAGCGATAAACAGCTCAAATCTAATTCTTATCGGTACAACAAAAACAGAGTCAAGCACAGAGGGGAAATAGATGGCAGAGGCTAAACGGGTACCGCAGGAACAGCCCGAAAGGTCTGAGTCTGGAGTAGACATGGAAGGCTTCGACCAGTTCTTCTCGGCTGGTCCGGGCGAGTCCCAGGAGTCTGGGAGCGGAATCTATGGCGATACGCATATGCGCCAGCAAGTAGAAAAGCTGGTGGAGAGGTTTACTGAACTGATGTCGGTGAGCGTCGATCAGCGGGTCGAGACAAGCAAGATTGCTTCGCAGCTTATCGATAACCAGAGGCAGTTGGTTGCCACGCAGCAGATTTTAATTAAACTGATGGAGCGCTCTATCGAACTTACCAGGCACATCACCAGCATTGAGGAAAGAATGCCGGCATTGTTGGAAGTGCCCCGTGTTGTCGAGAGCCTCAGGCAGAGAGTGGCTCAGATTGAAGGTGTAGAAGTCGACTAACTGACGACCTTCGTCTCCTGTCTCTAGCAAAGAAGCTAAAGTTTTTGCAAGCTTCGGCGATTGCGTGGTTTCACCATTTACTTCTGTCTATAGATAAATAAACTATTGGCTATACAGGCTTTTTAGTTCTGGATGGAGCAATAGCTTTGAGCAGTGTTTTTATGGATGGCGGGTCCGCCGACGGCGGTGCAGAACATGGCGGTCACGACCATGGTCATGACCACGGGCACAACCACGGTAGCCATGCCAGTGGACACAAGTCGGTGGCGCAGTTTCTCGGTCTGGAAGGTGAGGGCGACGGTGTTGAGCATGGCGGTCACGGTGAGAGTCCATCTCAAACTGCTGTTTGGAACAATGCCGTCAATGGACTGAGCCTAAAGAAGCTTTTCGAAGGAATCGTCATCACACCGAATTTCCTTCTGCTCATGATGTTTTTGGGTTTTACCGGCTGGCTAGGCGTCATTTATTGGGTCCGGCATAACGAGCCTTTCGCCAATCATGTCCTGGGCTCGCACAAAGCCTATGCGCCGACCGCGCATCAGGACAGATATATAGTTGAAGGCATCAAGGAAGCTTTGCCGATTAAAACCTCGGCAAACACAGGCTATATTTTCCAGCCCGGCAATATGATGCCCCACAATATTCCGGTTCCAGCGCCCACTGCAGCTGCGCCGCAAGCAATGGGGCAACAACCTGCCTACATGACTCACCCGATGCACCAGTCTATGCGTACTTTCGGTTTGCGTGACCGCCAGGCCCAGCCGCAGGCAGCTTATGGGCAGGTCCAGCCGATGGGTGCCCCCATGCCAGCGCCTATGCAGCAGGCACCGGTTGGTTGGTCACTTTCCAATCATGACTTCTCGCAGCAGAGCGCTCATTTTATGAATGAGTTTGGTGCGCCGCAGGCTCACTATTACACTGCCGTGCCCACGTCCTCTGGCACCCGCATCAAGATGATCACGTCCCGCTAACTTTAAATTGGCAGTTCTTTTTTGAAACCGGTAAGTTGAAGTTCAGTCAGGTGTTTCAGCTCTTCTTCGCTTAGACTTTCAAGGCAAGCTTCGACATTTTCGTCCACCTGTTCGGGCAATTTCATGCCGGCCAACGCCGTCGATACGGCGCTTTCGCCAAGGGCAAAGCGCAGGGCTGCTTGTCCCATTGTTTGCTTTTCCCTGACCAAAAATTGCAGCCTCTCGGTTGCCTCAATGCGGGCTCTGATGTATTCAGGCGGCCAACTTCTTCTCATATCTCCGGCTGCAAACCTAACCAAGTTTGAGTTTTTGTATTTGCCTGTGAGAAAACCATTGGCTAGACATTCCCTGGCGATGATGGCGCAGCCTTTTTCGTTGGCCAGTGGAAAGAGCTTTTCGGAAGGACGAAAGCTAAAAATGTTGTAAGCAATCTGAATACAGTCAGGTTGCCCCACATTGATTGCTGCAATTCCTTCCACATCAGAGAATACCGAGACTCCCCAACTGCGTATCTTGCCTTCTCTCTTTAGTTCTTTCAGCTTTTCATAAATGGCTGGGTTGTTGAGCAGTTTCAGTGGCGGATTATGCAGCTGGTAGACATCTAGATAATCGGTGCGCAGTCTGCCTAGGGTCTTGTCAAGGGCGAAGCTAATATATTCGGGCGTAAAGGTTTGGAAACCCTGTCCTTGATAGAAATCGGCGCCCACCTTCGCTGCCAAAATTATTCGGTCTCTTTTGCCTCTAAAGCATTTGCCTAAAAGGCTTTCGGCGTGTCCCCAGCCATAGACGTCGGCAGTATCAAAGAAGTTGATGCCCAGGTCAAGAGCTCGATTAAGGGCGTCTGTGGAGACCTTGTCATCGGTCGGTCCATAGCTCATGCCGTGCGAATTGCCGCCGATGGGCCAGGTGCCGAAGCCAATTTCGGAGACCTTGATGCCTGTTTTGCCGAAGTCGCGATACTTCATTTTCTAAGATGCCAGTGGGTCAACGTATCAGGTCCTTCATTATTCATGAATACGAGCGCTTCGGGGCGGAAGTCTGTATTACAATAGCCCCTTGATTATTAGATTTAGCTGGAGACTTGGATTCACTCATGGATCTATATGACATAACGATTATCGGTGGCGGTCCGACTGGATTATTTGGCGCTTTCTATGCCGGTCTTAGAGGCTTGAAAGTGAAAGTAATCGATGTATTGCCGGAACTTGGCGGTCAGCTCACCGCCCTTTATCCTGAAAAATATGTATACGACGTTGCCGGGCATCCAAAGATCCTTGCCAAAGATTTGGCTAAGAATCTGGCCACCCAAGCTTCACTCTTTAAGCCGGCCATTGTGCTTGGCGAAAAAGTGCTCGACCTTAAGAAGAGCGAAGAAGGTCATTGGCAAATCATTACCGACCAAAATGATGGTCATTATTCCAAAACAGTACTTTTGGCCTTAGGCGCAGGCGCTTGCGTACCCAAGCGTCTAGATGCCGAGTATGACCGCGAACTGGAAGGCGAAAGCATTTTTTATGCCGTCAAGAATAAAGAGAGATTCCGCGGTAAGAACGTCTTGATCATCGGCGGCGGCGACTCTGCTGTTGACTGGGCTAACGAATTCTCGGTCTTGGCCAACAAAGTAACCTTGATTCACCGTCGTGACCAGTTCAGAGCCGTGCAGACTTCAGTAGAAGAAATGAAGCGCAACAAGGTTGATATCAAGACATTCTATGAATTGAAAGAAATCAAAACCAGCGGCAAGAATGTTGAAGAAGCGGTCATTTTTGATAACCGCACCGGCAAAGAAGAGACCATTAAGATTGACGCCATCGTCATCAACATTGGTTTCGTCATCAACCTCGACTTCCTCAAGAGCTGGGGTCTCAAGATGGACGTTAACGCCATCACCGTAAACGAAATGATGGAGACCAGCTTGCCCGGCGTTTATGCCGCCGGTGACATCGCTGCTCATACCGCCAAGCTGAAGTTGATTGCCACTGGTGCCGCCGAGGCCGCCACAGCAGTCAACTTTGCCGTGACCTTCATTAATCCGTCGGCGAAAGCCTTCCCGGGTCACAGCTCCAACCTCAATCTCAGTATCTAAAAAAGAGAGCTCGATTAGCGAATTTAAAAGAGGAAGTGTCTATTGGCACTTCCTCTTTTTTGGCGATATGAGAAACTAACAGGGAAGGAGGTCCGAATGAGTAGCGCAGATCACGGGCAGTCCTCTTCGCCAAGCAAAATAAAAATTGCCATAGTGGAAGACCATCAATTGACCAGAGTTGGTCTCAAACTTGCTTTGGCGCATTATCCAGAGATTCATATCGGCCTTGAATGTGTTACCGGAAATGAGCTAATCAACCGCATTGCCTTAGCGAAAGAGCCGCCGGTGCAACTAGTTCTTATGGATATTGGCCTGCCTGGTTTGAGCGGCGTGGATACGGCCCAGCGCATAAAGGAAGAGCATCCTCAAATTAAAGTGCTCATGCTTACCTCAAAAGATAGTGATGCGACCATAGCGGCAGCTCTTTCCGCAAAGTGCGACGGCTATTGTTTGAAAGACTCGCCGGTTGAGAGTTTGATTGATGCCATTCGTTCAGTGATGAAGGGCAATATTTGGTTGGAGCCTTCCATTGCCCGGCGCGTCGTCAAAGTCTATGTCGACAATAGTTCAGAGAGTGACAAGTCTGGCAGTCTGACCCAACGCGAAACTGAGGTTCTTAGACTCTTGGTGCAGGGTTTAAGCAATCAAGGTATAGCTGATGCCTTGAACATTAGCCCTGAGACGGTCAAGACCCATATGCGTAAAGTTATGGAGAAGCTATCAGTTTCGGATCGCACACAGGCGGCGGTGGCGGCTCTCAAGCTTGGCTTGGTCTGACACTTTTCTGATTTAATGGTGCATACCATACAAATGTAGTATAATAAGAGCATCTGCAAAAACTGAATACTCATTAACTGTTGGTCTTCGCCTCGGCCTGGGCTTATAGTTGTAAGGGAGGCTTGTCAATGTTCAGTGCCAATGCTTTGCGTGTTCTTGAGAAGCGCTACTTTTTAAAAGACGATGCCGGTCGCACTAGCGAAGATCCGTCGGCTTTATTTCGTCGCGTTGCTAGGGCGGTTTCCGCTTCTGAGCTTAACTATGGCGATGAAGCAGAGCGAAAGTCATTCGAAGAGAAATTCTACGAGATGATGATTAATCGCCGATTTATGCCGAATTCGCCTACCTTAATGAATGCAGGCAAGGCGGGTGGTCAGCTCTCTGCTTGTTTTGTACTGCCCGTGCCGGATAATCTTGAAGGTATATTTGAGACCTGCAAAAATGCTGCTCTCATTCATAAGACCGGCGGTGGCACAGGTTTTTCATTCTCACGCATTAGACCGATGAATGATCGGGTTGCCACATCTACCGGGGTGGCGTCTGGCCCTGTCAGCTTCATGACTGTTTATGATGCCGCCACCGAGGCTATTCGTCAGGGTGGTACCAGGCGCGGTGCCAATATGGGTATTTTGCGTATCGATCACCCCGATATAGAACAGTTCATAAGCTGCAAGCACGACACGTCAAAGCTCAATAATTTCAATATTTCAGTGGCGATTACAGATCAGTTTATGCAAGCTGTCAAAGACGATCTCGATTTTGCCTTGGTGCATCCCTCTACGCTTGGCTCGTCTAAGCCCTTAGTGGTGCGCAGTGTTAAAGCCCGTCAGCTCTTTCAGAAAATAGTAGTTAATGCACATGCCACCGGCGAACCGGGCGTAGTCTTTATAGACCGAATCAATGCCCAAGACCCGGTCAAATTGACTTTTGATTCTTCCGGAAAGGTTATTCCTGGTACAGAAGATATCGAGGCCACTAATCCCTGCGGCGAGCAGCCTTTGGGACCTGGTGATGCGTGTAATTTGGGCTCGATAAACGTAGCTGAGTTTTTGCTTGCCGATTCTTCCGACTTCGATTTTGATCGTCTTGGCGAAGCTGTAGATCTTGGTGTTCGCTTCCTTGACGATGTTATCGATGCCAATCATTATCCCTTTCCCTTTGTCAGAGAAGCCACTTTGCGCAATCGCCGCATTGGGCTTGGTTTAATGGGCTTTGCTGAAGCCTTGATTAGATTGGCTCTGCCTTACAACAGCGAGGCTGCCAGGCTGAAAGCCGAACAGCTCATGTCTTTCATTAATGAAAGGGCTGCTCAAGCTTCTGAAAAGTTGGCTCTGCAGCGGGGCGATTTCCCCAACTGGCAGTATTCTACCTGGGCTGAAGGGGCTGAACCTCGTCATCGCCGCAATGCTACTGTGACAACCATAGCCCCAACCGGTACCATATCAATTATTGCCGGCACCACATCCGGTATCGAGCCTCTTTTTGCGGTCTCCTTCATAAGGCGGGTTCTAGGCGGCGAAGAACTTGTTGAAGTTAATCCACTTTTTGAGGAAGTGGCTAAGGCAAGGGGCTTTTACAGTGCTGAGTTGATGCGCAAAATCGCCCAAGATGGTACTTTGCGTCATATCGATGAGATACCCGCTGATATCAAGGCAGTATGGGTCTGTGCCCATGATATTGATTATCAAGCCCATGTTCGTATGCAGGCGGCTTTTCAGAAATATACCGACAATGCTGTATCTAAGACCATAAATTTCCCTGCTGCCGCCACAGTAGAAGAGGTTGAGAATTCTTACCTTTTGGCTTATGAGCTAGGACTAAAGGGGATCACTGTTTACCGTGATACCTCTAGGCGGGGGCAGGTTCTCAATATTTCGCCGCGGGCAACAAGCCAGAGTATTGATTCAGGCAGCTCTTGCGTGGAGGAAGAGCCGCTAAAAAAGATCGATTCTGCTGGCCGAAAGGGGACTGCGACTAGTCCCCTGGTTTCTTGTCTCGAGATAGTTGATGTATATACGGCTCAGGGGCAGTGCCCCCAATGCGGCGCCCAATCTGAGAGTTTCCTCAAATATGAGGCCTGTCGCTTGTGTGTGATGTGCGGGTATACTAAGTGCTGATAATATCTAAGCTGGCTCGCCGAAGCCGCCTATTACTTGGAGAAGCAGCATGTCTATACTCGTTGATCATGAAATACGAGATGAGGTAGCTAAGGGTCGTTTGATCATTGAACCTTATGAAGACAGGCTGATTCAGCCGAACTCTTATGATGTGCGCTTAGCCGATCGCTTCTCCTGGCATGAAGATTCAGATGAAGAAATCGACCCATTTAAACCGGAAACCGTCACAGCCAATGTGGTTGAGTGTGTACAAGATTCTATTGTCTTGAATCCGTATGAGTTTATCTTGGGCGCCACTCTTGAAGCTCTCTGTCTGCCCGATGACATAGTCGGACAGCTGACCGGTAAGTCTAGCTTGGCTCGCCTCGGTGTAATGGTGCACGTGACAGCAGGCTTTATTGATGCTGGTTTCAGCCATCCGCCAGCTCAAATTACCTTGGAAATTCTCAATGTCGGCAATCGACCGGTTAGACTGCATGCCGGTATGAGTATCGGGCAGATGGTTTTCACTCGCACCGCCCCCTGTGAGTTGCCGTATCACAAGAAACCAGGCGCTAAATACAATGGGCAACAGGCCGCTGCCCACAGCAAGTACTATCTAAATAAAGCAAAAGTCTAGAAGAGCCTAGTTAGCAGGCTGCTTTGACTATTCGTTGCGCTTAAGTAGATTCCTAAAGCCGGCGCCTTGGTTAGACTCTTGCTTCTTGCCATCTGCTTCCTTTGGTTTTGTTGCTGAACCATTTTGTCCATCGGCTTTCTTGGTCGAATTAGCATTAGGACTAGGATTAAGCATTTCAGGAACCACAAGGTTTTGCAGTGTTTCGGCATCGGTGTCGCTGACATTGTAGTTACCGCTGTTATAGCGTGAAACTCGCGGTGCTATTGTTTCCCTGGTCTTAATCTGTGATAGGGGCTTATAGGCTTGATAGACCCCTGAATCTTTTAGTTCGTTCAGTCCTTGGGGACTGACCTTGCATTTCTCTTCCAGCTTGACCGCTGCTTGTTGTCTGTGCGTTTCTCTCAATAAAGAGGCATAGTTTTTGACCACATTCAGGGTGTGGGGATGGTCCATGCCCAATTGTTTGGTTTGAATTTCCAGCGCCTTTTGATATTCGGCTTCGGCCAGGAAATACTTACGCTGTTTGTGATAGAGCAGAGCTAGATTGTTTATATAGACCCCGACATCGGGATGCTCGGGACCGAGCTTTTCGCTATGTAAGTTGATTATCTCTTTGACCAGGGGTTCAGCCTTGACATATTTGCCTTGCAGAAAGACAACTTGGGCTTGATTCTCCAAGACCAGTGACTTTTTGCTGTCGGTTACCGGCAAGCCTTTTCCCATGACCATGAGCTTGTCAAGCAAGCCCTCCGCCGAAGCTAAATCGCCGTGCCGAATCAGAGCTTGGGCTTGGGTCCAAATCTCATTCCAGGAATTATCGAAGGACTCTTGCGAAGTCGGACTTTGCATATCTATATCTATATTTGTGCCGGATTGCCGGCGGCAGTGTTTTTGGCTGAAAGAGTCACCATTAATAGATATTCCCGCTATTCAAGCTTAAATTCTCACTTTTCTTTTAAAGCAGTGGGAATTCCACGAATTTACGTAAGGCTAAGTTGTGTCTAATATGAGAATGCGTTTGTATGGGCATATTGGCAATAGTTAGAGAAAAGCGCATTTTCTAATTGCAGGGGGCAAATCATGGTCGGCGAATTCCCTAAGGATGAAGGCAAGGACAAAGGTGAGAAACGGGCTCAGAAGCCCGAGGAAACCGGCGTTACCTTCGTTCAAGCTGTAGAAGGTCAAGCTCCCGGTGTCGCACCTGGCTTCAAGACCGAGCCGTCAAAAACACTTGACCCCTTTTATCGCCCAGCCAACGGTGGTCAGCAGCCGGAAGGTCCGAGACGGGCTAGTCCCTATTTGGGTTCAGATATAGATCCTGTCACCGGCAAACCCATAGAGAAACCTCAAGGCGGCGGTCAGCAGGTTCCGAGTTTCAGAGACCGTCATGCTGATAAGCAGGTGGACCCCACCAAACCTTACGAAAGATACAATCCTAATAACCCTAATGGAGTTCGCACCGCCTCTAATGCAGACTTGAATGCTCGCGCTATAGCCGAGCAAAAGATTATGTCGATTATCGAGCGTCGCGGCTTGCATGGCGATATCGCTCGTGACCCCGATATGAATATTGCTTCAATGAAGGGCTTCGGCCGAGCCATATTGCCTGTTGGCATAGCCGGTCTGACCGGTGCCTCCACTGATTTACTCTTCAAGGGCGGCAATTTTGCAGCAGACAAGTCTGTGGCAGCGGGCAATGCCATGAAGGGCAGCGAAAGCAAAGTTATTCAGAGAGCCGGCACTTTGGCTGAAGCACCAGGGCAGTTCTGGAATAGATATGTGACAGGCAGCGGCGATCTTGTGCCGACCAAAGTTGCTAATGAAGTGGCCGAGGCGGCAGCTACGCGCACCTCAATGATCACAGCCGAAGAAGCGGCCTTGAGAGCGGCGGCTACTGAAGAAGCCAAGGCTGCAGCTAATTTGAGGCTTGCCACCTTGCGCGGCTCTATTGACGGTAATACTGTCGCTGTTGCCCGCACAACCCAAGGTGTCTGGTCTGCCGATGAGATTGCCAAACTTGAGCAGATTGCTGCCGGTCAGGCTAAAGCTGCACCGCGCACTACAATTGCCGGCAACTTGGCCGAAAAAGCCAAACCTCTGGAAGGTCTGAAAAATGGCGTAGTTGGCGCCATGGCCAACTACAGTTTGATTCTTGCCGACAGATCTATAGCAGAGAAAATCAGTGGACCCAAGGCGGCATCTGAGTCTTGGAATACCGCTCAATGGTTGACACCAGCAGCTTTAGCCCTTGGCAAAACTTGGCCTGGTCGCCTTGCTTATGCTGCTGCTTCCATCGGCGTATCAAGAGCTGTTGACGGTGTTTTGCCTAAAGCACCCGATAGCTGGAATGCTCCCACCGGTGTGATGAACTGGTCTGATGCTGCTGCCTTCGGCGGTTCTTATGCGATGGCTCAACGCATACCTAGTCCTATTGGCCGAGTTGGTGTGGCTTTGACCGCGGTCACTGCCTCTAAGGTGTTTCACGCCTTCGAAGATAGCAGCAATGGCAAGATCAAACCGACCTTCCTCGATGCTAAAGAGAATACAGTCAAGGACAGTAGAGAACGCAGCTATGACACCTTAACTGATATGAGAGATTCATATCAGAAATTGTCCGGTCTAAAAGAAGACTATATGTTCGACCTAATTAGAGCTTCCAAGACTGAGGCCGATGCCCGTTGGAATGGTCGGAACTCTGATGGTTCGCCGCTGCTTCGCACCGATCAAAAGCTGCTTTATTTTAGACAAGATGCAGTTATGCGCAATGCGCTAGGCGCTGAGCACCTTGAGCAAGGTACTCGCATTATCGATAAGTCTAAAGTTGACTATATTTTGCGCGGCTACAATCTCGATCTAAATGGTACTGCCAGTGATTTGCTCTTGAAATCGGCTTTCAGCAGCGATAAAGCAGCCTCATACACTCTCGGTATTGTCGAGAACAATAAAGATCCTAACCGTCCTAAAGTGATGGTCGAGGGCACAGCGCCAACCGAACAAGAAGCGCAAGATTTGAAGAAGTTCTCTGACGAGACTAGAAAGAAAGTCAATGAGGTTCTTCATGGCGAACACGACATTCCGGGCGCCATTAGAGACTTGGCTAAGTTTACCGGCGCCAATACCGACGAAGTTTTGAAGTCGATAATCAAAGAAAGCGACAGCAAGCTTCTTGAATACGCCGACATCGGTAAAAAGGCTCAGCAAGCCAAACTAGAGGCTGAGCAAAAAGGAGTGGCGCCGGTTGTTGAGATGACATCTCAGCATCAGCAGGACGCTACAGCAATGCTGGCTAAGCTTTATAGAGACCAAGCCGTCGCCTATTTGGCTATGGCTAAGAACAAGCTTGAAAAGGGCAGTGATGGCGGTGGTGCCGAGAAGCTGCTCTTTGATGAGGCTGTGCCGCAGGGTCAAAGAGACATGATTATAGATAGGAACGGCAGAGCTGTCGGTCAAAGAAACTATAACGGTGCTCAAGGCGCCTTGCGTATGGCTGCTTACTTCGGTGGCGGCTGGGATAATCCAGACATTAAACAACTAGTCACTGAGTTTAATGCCCTGGCTGAGAAAGTACCGGAGACTATCAAGAAGAACTACGCTAATCCTAAGCTCAATCCACTTAACGTAGATAACGGTCTCTATCAGAGATAAATTAACCTGGGGAATTGAACTTTTTTCGCTCTCAATACGTCTTTAACTATAGAGACATATTGAGGATGACTAATGACTTCTGTGCAGAAAAGCACCGAGGGTTGGTGGTTTAACGACCATCCCCGGTCTGATCCGGTGAATATAGAAGAGTGCCACTTCTCTTCTTTGTTGTATGTGGCCGCCTTGGCTGCGCTTCTCAGCGCACTCTGTCTAAACTTACCGCTCAATGTCAGACTACTTATATATGCTATTTTATTTGCCTTTGGCGTCGTTTGCGGTTTGCTGTCTAAGTCTTTGCGCGCACCGGCAGTGGTGGCACTGCTTTGCTTTGCTCTTTTGGCTTTAATTGGTCAAAGTAAATTTGATCAAGGGTTAGCTGAAGAGGCCGGCGGTGGCGGTGAATTAAATCGTGGTGAGCGCGCTGTTTTCTCTGGTTTCCTTTCTTTGTCGCCCGGCTCTCAGTTGTGGCAACTTGAAGATGCATCTCTGATATTGCCTTCCGGTGAAGTAAGCAGCAAAATGAAACACTGGCAGACCACCCTGCATCTAGCAAAAGACTTTAGTGCAGAGCATACTCTTCAGCCCGGTCGTTTTGCTGTCTTCTGCGGTAATGCTTATCCTTCATGGCAAAGCCGTCGGCTTAGTCTCTATAATGCCAGACTTTCTGCTTCTTCTGTTTTCTCTTCCTCTTCTTTGTCTTCTACCAGTTTGTACTATGAGCAGTTCTTTGCCGAACTGAGGGGCAGCCTGGCTACTTTTCACAGCCAAGCGATGGGCAAAGAGGCTGGCAGTCTCTTGGGTTCGTTAGTCCTCGGTGAGCGCGCTTCGCCCATAAGCGCAGATCTGAAACTCTGCTTTACGCAGTGTGGTCTCAGTCATTTACTTGCTGCCTCAGGAATGAATTTGACCATTGTTGTCGCTTTCGCTGTCTTTCTTAGTCGCCGCTCCAAGTTCGCCTGGTTTCGCCCGACTGCCTCGCTCTTCTCTATATTGATCTTTAGTTCTCTAGCCGGTGCTAGTCCATCGGTGCTGCGCGCCTCTTGTATGTGCCTTTTGGCTTTATTCTTCAGCCTCTTCAGCGGTGTTCGCGTACCGGGTCTGAAAACCTTGGCTCTGACAGTTTTGCTTTTCCTCTTTATTGATCCCCTTGCGGTATTTGATGTGGGCTTGCAACTTTCCTTGGCTGCAACATATGGCATTCTCACTCTGGTGCCCTGTATGGAAGCTTTGCTTTGTGAACTTGTTGGGCAGAGGCAGTCTCTAAGAAAACTTGTCTCTTTATTGGCTGTGATTCTTTCAGCCCAAGTGGCGGTCTTGCCTTTGCAGCTCTATTACTTTGGCACAGTCAATCCAATTTTTCTGCCGGCTAACTTGCTTGCTGAACCACTGGTGGTGCCATTGACGATCTTGGGTTTTCTTTCGACTTTAATGGCGTTGCCCTTTTCAGTTTTGGGGCTGACTGAGTCTCCCTTTATTTTTCCGGCTCTGGCTCTCGATTGGTTGTCTTTGCCGCTGGTGCAATTGCTTGCTCTTATGACCCGTTGGCTTGCTGGTAATTTTCCTTCTCTTGTTTTAGAGAAGCCGCAGGCTCTGCATTTACTTATTTATTATTTGCTGCTCTTTCAAATTGTTTTGTTGAAAGGTCGCTTCGCATCAGTCAAGTTTGCTCGTCTGGCATTACTGAGCATGCTTTTGGCTTTGCTCTTTGCGGCCCATTTCTATATTAAAAGTCCAATCTTTGAATTGGCATTTAATAGCAAGGGTTTTGTGGTGCGGCGCAGCGGCGGCGCGGTTTATTATCATTTTTCTTCTGAAAGCGGTGCTTTGTCTCGTTATCTTCAGCGGCTGCCTGAGAAAAAGATAGAGGTTTCACTGGCTAAGCAGGCAGTGCCGTCAGGCAGCACCTATGAGCTGACCTTTGCTAAAGACAGGCTTTTGATCAGGGTATTCCAAGACCCAGATGGAAGAAACTATCTCTTTCAGTTTTTCACCGCCGATAGTGGCGTTCTCGGAGCGGAAGCACCGCTTTTGACTTTGCGACGAGGCGGTGTCCGTTCTTATTCTTTAGACGGACGGCTCTGTTTGCCGATTTTACCCTTGGTTGTCTTGCGGGGGCAGGTGCAAACTCATGGTGGTTTGACTTTCTGCCGTCTTGGTCTTTGAATACCGAGTAGAGAAACAAAAAACACCCGGGTACCCCGAGTGTTTTTGTTGATGTTTTGATCTTGGTCTTATTTGCCCATAGCCGCGAAATAAACGGCGCAGGCGTGGTCCAGATATTCTCTAGAGAGCCTAGGATCGGTCTGCAAGAAGGCGCAGAGGTTGATCACCTGGTCGACGATATCGCGAGGGTGGCAGCAACGCATCATGCGCTTACCGCTTCTGTACTGCGATTCAATCAAATAGTTCACCGCTTCTTCATTGTAGGGTACGCCGGTTCTCTGGCAATACTGCAAGAAGATCCACTTAAATTCGTCTTCGGTGGGGTTGGTGATATTGATTTTGTAGGGAATCCTTCTCAAGAAGGCTTCGTCAACCAGATCGGCAGGGTTCAAGTTTGTCGAGAAGACGATCAACTGTTCAAACGGCACTTCTAGTTTTTTACCAGTGTGCAGAGTGAGATAGTCGACGCGCTTTTCTAGCGGTACGATCCAGCGGTTCAAGAGTGATTTGTGGTCGATTCTCTGACGGCCAAAGTCGTCGATGAGCAGCAGTCCGCAGTTGCTCTTTAGCTGAATGGGGGCTTCATAGAGCTTGGTACCATAGTCGAACTGCAATTCAAGCATGTCGATAGTCAACTCACCGCCTACGACTACGCAAGGACGCTGGATGCGCACCCAACGGTGGTCATAGTCTCTGGGGTAGTTGGCGGCAGATACTTGCTCGTGGTTGTGGTTATCGTAAACCCTGATGATCTGACCGTCGATCTCAACGGCGTAGGGAATGAAGATATGACCTTTGAAGGACCGCACAATTCTTTCTGCAATTGAGGTCTTACCGTTACCGGCTTCGCCGAAGAGGAACATGCCTCGTCCGGAGTTGATGGCAGGACCGACAGCGTTGATAGTTCTGCGGTTGACCATGATATCCGAGAAGGCAACTTCTAAGTCGCGAGGGGTGACGTGTTCACGACGGATGGTCTGATACTTGAGAGAGTCTACATAACGGCTCCACGGTACCGGACAAGGGCCTACGTAAGCGTTGTGGTCGAAATAGGCGCGGGCGCGGTCTCTGCCTTTTTCGGTGGGGGTGTATTCATAGTCGGCAAGGCCGCCGGAGCTTCTTACTTCGATGAGCAGCTGCTTCTTCAAAACTTCGATGATTTCTTCAACGATTTTGAAGGGCAACATGGTTCTCGAGGCGATTTCTCGACCGAGAGCGAAGTTGACCATGTAAATGTCTTTCAGTACCAGCTCTTCAAGGAAGCCTTCCTTCATACCAGTCTCAGCGATGCTGGCTGGGTATGGCGGAACAAACTCCTGTTGCTGCTGGGTCCCGGTTCTTACCTGTTGCATGTGTATCTCTCTATTTGTGCAGCTTGACTACAGCCTTGCTATAACTTGCCATGTTGACCATGTAAGCATAGCAAATATAACCACTTTAGCGCGTTGTGCCGGTTCTTTCCAGCACCTGAGAGCCTTTAGCTAATTAAAGTTCAGTTTTTCGCTGTTGTTGCCAAGCGTTTTATCTCTTGTGCTATCTCGGTAAGCTCGTCTAAATAGTCGTCCCCGCCGAATCTGTCGGCGTTGTACAGTTCCATGAACTTGCTGACAACTGGGCTCAGTGCTTCGGGGACTGTTCGTCCTTCGTCTCTCAATGTGTCGAGACGATCACTTAACCTGGTTGAAATCTCGTCCACAGTCTCGGTGGGGAACTTGACGATGTCGAAACGCTTGAGGTCATCGAGAACTTCTAGATAGACTATGGTCGACGGCTTGTACTGGGCGAGGAAGAGCTTTTCAGCTTTGTCTTTCTTGTGCTTGAAGTAGACCACCAGGCAGAAGATAAGCAAAGCGAAGGCGAAAAGAATAGCCAAAACCCGGGCGAAGGTTTGCATGACCTGCGGGTCGACCGTGCCGAGCATCGGCAGTTTGAGCCCTTCTTTGCCTTTTTCGCCCGGAGGGGGCGGCGGCTCTAGATCGGCCTGCTCTTGATTGCTCTTGTTGAGACCGTTCAAGTCGGTCAGATTGCGTTTAGGTTTGCGGTTTGATTTTATTTCTTGGGCAAAGGGGTTAGCCAATCCGCTTCTGATGAATTTGCTCAGTACATTGCCGCCCTCTTCGTGTGCCGGCAATCTGCCCGATGGCGTTGGATCAAAGGGAATCCAGTTCCAGTAAGGCATATAGATTTCGGTCCAGACATGGGCGTCTTTGCCTCTGATTTCAGAAAAGCCTGTGTTCTTATTAAAAGTGCCAGGCAGGTAGCCGATGACCAATCTTGAGGGAATGCCCTGGGCTCTGCAAAGAAGGGCATGGGCGGTGGCGAAATGCCTACAGCTGCCCGACTTCTTTTGGAAGAGAAAATTGTCGATAGCCTGATAAGGATCTTCGCTGCTATTCTGCTCTTTAAATAGACCATCGGCTTCGTATTGATAGTTGGTCTTGAGATAGTTTTGTATTTTTTCTGCGCGAGTAAACCAGTTGGCTTCAGGGTCTTCGCAAATTTTGTTGGAGAGTTCTTTCAGTTTGTCCGAGAGTCCGCCACTTAGAGTTAGGCAGCTTTTGGCTGTCTCCAGCTCATCTTTTCGTTCTTCGTCTACTTCATTGAGGGTTTCCAGCTGCTGCTTGCGCATCACCTCAAGGTCGTAAATGGGTGACTGGCAGATTACCGAAAAGGCTGAGCCGCGCAAAATCGGTTTGGTTGCTTTGACTGTGCCGTCGGTATCTAGCCTGACTTCATCGCCGGCGGTTCTGACAATCTGCGGAATCCAGCTGGTTGGCACATAATAGCCGAGGTCGGCTTCGGCGCGGCAGTCTAGTTTGACTTCCAGGGTGGGCAGAGCGGGCGGCACATAGACCGAATTAGAATTGGTTAGGTCAAAGCCGAAAGTTTTGTTCGGCTTGAGGAGCATACTGCTGGTCGGCAGGGCTCTTTTCCAGATCTGACCATCAAAGCCGTTCATGGCATATTTGCGCAGATAGACATTGTGATTGCCTGAGACCTTCATCACCAAGGTCTCAGCTTGCGACTGGGGATTATTTAGATCGACGCCTTCTTTTTCATAGGCTTCGCTGAGCACTTTGTCTTTCTTGACCTGCTCTTTGAGCTTGGCTGCCTGAGCCGGTGTAAGCGGTCCTTTGATTTTGCTCAAGTCGACTTCGTCGTTACTCTTATTATTTAAGGGCGTCGCGCTTACTGTTGTGCTGCTGCCCTTGCCCGGCTTTTTGTCTTGGGCGGTAGTGCCGCCGGCGGTGCCGTGTTCGCCGCCCTTGACCGTAAAGCTAGAGCCCCCCGTGTCGCGGCTTTCGGTACCGCCTCTTAAGGCTTGGCTGCGTCCACCCTTACCCAGCTGACTGCTCAGGTAAGCCGACAAAGGAAAACGTGAACGAATACTGCCTATAAAAACGTCGAGCAAAGAATCTGAGCGCGGCATGATTGTAAATAGCGCAAAGCTGGCTATAGGCAAAAGCAAGATTGGTAGGAAACTGGTGAGAGACAGCGCTCTTAGTCTTTTTTCTACGACCGGTTGTTTGCCTTTATCGGTGGCTGCCACCGCCCTTGATGGTCCAAGTTCATGGGAGCGCGAGGACGAATCGAAGAAGAGGAGAAGACCGGCTAAAACTGTGTAGAGCAAGATAAAGAGTCCGAAGAACGGATCTTTGCCGCCGACGCCGGTAAGGAAAGTAAGCAGAGCTAGGCCGATAAGGGATGCGATGGAGAAATCAGTGCGGGTGCGCAGGTCAAAGCAATGCAAGGCCGAAAGACCGGCAATAAGATGCACGAAAGCGGCTACGGCTGTGGCTGTCGAACTCATATAGCCGTTAATAACTTCAAAAACGAAGTTGGTGAAAAGCAAGATCGTGCCGACTGTCGGCAATGTGCCGAGCCAGCCTGGTCTAGAATCGCGGTACAAGTAGGCTAGATAGGAGCCGAGGACGGCGGTGAGAATATATAGAAGAGTAGCCACAGGCAGAGTGGGCACATAGCAGGCGGCCGCCAATAATAGAACCAGGTTCATAATCAGGGCTGTAAGCCTGGTTCCGACCGAGCTTTCTGCTGCTTCTTCCCGTTTTTTCTTTTTCTGGTTCAAAGGTGTGATAGCTCCTCAAATTCAGAAAGCGAGGCTAAGATACGTCCGTAGCGTGCTGGTTTTTCACCGGCAGCGGCGGGGGCTGTGCCTTCACTGCGTCTGTCGCCCGAGCCCATGGCATGCAAGGGAATGGGGGCGGCAGCCTGACGTTTGGCACTGAGTAAGGTGCTGTCTGCTTCCAGATAAGCGCGGGAAAGCACCCAAAGGTCCACTTGCCTATTGGCTCTTTCTTCGCTGGCGCGATCTTTGGGGGCGTCCTCCTCTTGCTCCTGGTCGATATTCTCGGAGGGGCGAACGGTGAGAAGTGCCATAGTATCTGAAAAGCCCACTTGCGGTACCTTGGCTCTATATTCTGAGTCTTGCAGCGACAATGCTTCCACTCTAGCAAGTATTTGCGAAGACCACCCGATACCCCTGGCAATTGGCGGCAAATCGGTCAAGATTTCGGGAAGTTGTTCATGGTCTTCATCCAAGCTTGGAATGACGAATAGCTCAGGGGCGCCGCCCAGTTTATAGCCCAATTGCAAAAGAGAGAGGGTGATGGAAACAGCTAGTTCGAACTGGTCTTCGTTTTTCCAGTCGGAAGTGAGGTCGAGTAGAACATCAAAACCTGGTAGACCTTCCGACTCAAACTCGCGAATCATCAGTTTGCCGGTTTTGGCAGAGCTTGGCCAGTGAATGAAGCGCGGGCTATCGCCGCTTCTAAACTCTCTTAGCGAGCGCACTGAGGCCGAGGTGAGAGCCGCTATCGGTCTTGATGATGAAAAGAACAGGGCGGAGTCGCCGGTTGCCCTGAGCCGGAAAAGGAAATTGCCGTCGATACTATTGATGCGCGGATAGACAGTCATCTGAGGCAGACTGGAGCGACTGCCGTCAATGGCTCTGGTGGTATTGCCCGAATAGAGTCTATCTTTGTCTTGGACTTCTAGACCGGCGGCCAGTTCGGCGGCGAATTTGTCGGTTAGCTTGGAGCGCTTATTCCACCAGGCTAGACCAAAAGGGTAGCAACTAAAAATTTCAATGGCTTCCAGGGTATAGACGCCGCGACGCAGCCTCGGTGTTTGAGCCACTACCCAGGCTTCGCTGGTCAGGTGTTCGACCATGATTGGTCTGAGCATATTTTCTTTCTCGCCCAGGCGTACCAGCTTGATTTGCACCAGTAGCCATTTGATGGGCAGGAACTTGGCCAAGTAACCCCACCATTCTTTGCGGGTTACTTTTACTCTGAGATTGAGACGCTCGCGGGCTACCGCCTCTGAGGGCAGATTGAAGAAGACTTTTGTTTCTAACACTTGAGCGAGGGGCAAAAGTACACCGAGGACAACCGCTGCCATTGCCACTGCCGCCAGCATATAGGCCCAAAGGTTGCCGGTTTCAGAGCCAAATATATAGAGTGCAAGAAAGAGAAAAACAATGACGAAGAAACGAGTCTCGAGAATGAGATCAAGTTCGGCCGCGTCGCGGTCGAACTTGAAAGTGAACTTCAAGCCTTTTGGCTTCAGTTCTTCTTGCTGTTTGTCTTTACCCTTGGAAGAAAATCTATACCGGAACGGGGACTTCTTCGAGGACTCTTTCAATAAGTTGAGCATGGCTGACCCGGTTGTCTCTCACCTTGGGAATAATTCTATGACCTAGTACATAAGGGGCGAGCAGTTTGACGTCGTCCGGCTTGACATAGTGTCTGCCGTCGACCAGAGCCGCTGCCTGTGCCGCTCTCATCAATAATTGACTGCCGCGGGGGCTGACTCCCAAGACGATGGACGGGTGTTTGCGAGTGGCACCAACCACGGTGACAATATAGTTCTTGATTGACTGTTCTACGATTATGCTTTTTACTACCTGTCTCGCTTCCAAGACTTCTTCTTCCGAAAGTACGGCGTCGACGGTAAAGGAACCTTCGTCCAAAGTCTTGTCTAGAATTTCCACTTCCTGGCTGGGTTTGGGATAACCCAGAGACAGCGAGATCATAAAGCGGTCCAGCTGGGCTTCCGGTAGGGGGAAGGTGCCGTGGTATTCGATAGGGTTTTCTGTAGCAATGACAAAGAAGAGGTCGGGCAGTCTTCTTGTTGCACCGTCTGTGGTGACTTGGTTCTCTTCCATGGCTTCCAGCAAGCTGGACTGTGTTCTAGGCGTGGCTCGGTTGATTTCGTCAGCCAGCAAGATATTGGTGAAAATCGGCCCGGGCATAAACTTGAACACGCCTTCTTTCGCTTCAAATACGCTCACTCCGCTGATGTCAGAGGGCAGAAGGTCGGGTGTACATTGAATACGCTTGAACTTTGCATGCACAGATTGGGCGAGAGTCTTAGCCAGGAGGGTTTTTCCTACTCCGGGCACGTCTTCGATCAGGGCATGACCGCCGGCTAGAAAAGCTACCACCGAAAGGCGAGTAGCGTGTTCCTGTCCAACCAGGACCCCATTAATATTGTCTAGAAGCAGCTGAATCTTAGGCGCCAGATACTGCACCTTCTGGGCCGGGGTACCGTCATATCTGTCGTCCATGTCGTGCACGCCCGTATTTCGATGACTGTCCAATCTGGGCTCCTTCTAAGTTAGTGCCTTATCAATACTAATGACCAAACTAATGACTAATTTGAGTCTGGCAAGATTATACTGAGTTGAACCAAATTTGCCCATCCAGCTGGCATTTCTAATCTCTTTGACCCTGGTTTGCCAAGTAGACGGCTCTAGAGTAACGGCATCGAGCTCAACGCAGCTTAGTCCAGTTTTCTAGAGGTTTTTTACTATGACTATCGAAATGGCAGAATCTAATACCAAAAGAATCGAGAGAAGCCCCAATACTGATGTGCCTGATGCCTTGGCAATGTCTGTCTATGACGATATGCAGTTTTCGGGCAAGCGCTCCAGTATTGCCCGCGCCGGTGGCGAGAGTGGCGCCAGTCTAGACTTCTCAAGCAATATTTATTCCGACTCCAAGTCGCTTTCTAAAGATAACGAACAGAAAGGTGCTCTTGAGAAAGGACATAATTCATCTCTGTCCTCCGATTCGCCCTCTGGTGGTGTGCGCTCCGAACCCAAAGTTAATGAAATAGCGGAAAGAAGCACCCCTCTTGCTGCAGCACAGAGAGAGGCTCGGCTTGCCACGCTTGGTTTCGAAATGAATGATGTGATTCAGAGAGAAAGCAAGGACAACGAGATTAATGAAGCCGAGCGTTCCACCCCTCTGGCCGTTGCCCAGCGCAATCAGCGTCTAGCTAATTCGGTAAATGCCAGACCGGCTTGGTAGCGCTTTACATCTAGCGATATGCCTGGATGTCATTAGGGCTGCGATTAGTCAGAAAGCTGACAAATAAAGCTTACAAACAAAGCTTGCAAACAAAGCTCACAAACAAAGCTTGCAAAGAAAGCTCTGGCCAGAGACTTGCAGCAGAAACGTAAAGAAGACCCCTGTGTAGACACCTGAGGAGACCATCGGGTCAGGAGCTTTTGCTAAACTTACAAACCGTAAGTTTGGCAGATATAGCGGGTGGGCAATGGCTCTTACTTTTCAGCAAGTAATTCATAACCTCAACGACTTTTGGGGCCGTCAGGGTTGTGTGGTAATGCAACCTTTCGACCTTGAAAAGGGCGCCTCTACGATGAGTCCGGGCACCTTCTTGCGGGTTTTAGGGCCTGAGCCTTGGAACATGGCCTGCGCCGATCCCTGCCGTCGTCCTACCGATGGACGTTACGGCGAGAATCCCAATCGCCTGCAGCACTACTTTCAGTACCAAGTGATTTTGAAGCCTTCTCCTGACAATGTGCAAGAAATCTATCTTGAGAGTCTCAAGCAGCTGGGAATAGATCCCCTTGAGCATGACATCAGGTTTGTGGAAGACAACTGGGAATCGCCCACTCTTGGCGCCTGGGGTGTTGGCTGGGAAGTTTGGTTGGATGGTCTTGAGATTACCCAATTCACTTATTTTCAGCAGGCTGGCGGCTTAGACGTCAGACCGGTGGCGGCTGAAATCACCTATGGTATAGAGCGTCTTTCTATGTATCTGCAGAATGTAGACAATGTCTATGACCTGCAATGGAACGATACAGTCAAATATGGCGAGCTCTATCATGCCAATGAAGTGCAGCAATCTACCTATAACTTTGAAAAGAGTGACCCCGAGATGTTGAATACTTTGTTCCATCTTGCCGAAAAAGAAGCCCTGCGTCTGCTTGATGAAAAGCTGGTACTGCCTGCATACGAGCAGATTCTCAAGTGCTCGCATACTTTCAACTTACTTGATGCCCGCGGTGTGCTTGGCCGAGATGAGCGCATGGCGTGCATCTTGAAAATTCGCAAGTTGTCAGAGAGAGTGGCGCGCGGCTTTTTGATTCATCGAATTGAGCTTGGCTTCCCGCTTTTGCCCGAGGGTGAGCGTCAAGAAGCAGTAGCGTTATTTAGAGACAAATATCTAAAACCGGCAGAAAAAGGACCTGCCAAGGTGAAGTAAGCTTACGGTTGTCAGATGTATATACAAAGGGCGCAGGCTGAAATCTGCGTCCTTTCTGTCTTCTAGCTGTTTTTATTTGCAGGAAGGAAGAAATACTGCTTGAATAAGTAAGTGTAAAAACGGGTATATATCAATCTGTGATCTAGCAGGAGATAGAAATGAAGGGCCGCGCCATTATTAGCTTTGCTGCTCTCTCTGCGCTGGCTGCCTGTGGTCTCAATATGATGCAAGCTTGGGCCAGTCTGCCTGCTCAAGCCGGTAATCTCAAAAACAAATCTGCTAAAGAACTACTCGCTCTTGGCTTTGTGCCGACGCCTATGCCACATATGCGTTCGCATTCAGCTCTTAGGCGTGGTGTCTATCTAAATAAAAACCGCAATAGCTCATGGTCTCGGTTGGGTAAGTCTTCCACCAAGTCGGGCGACAAAGACAAAGCTAGCGGCGCTGCCACCAGCAGTCAAAGCCCCGCTTCGACAAGCGCTGCACCAGTTGCACCGGCGCCAAAGTCAACCCGCAATGCGGCGGCTTCTAATTTTGCATTAAAGACGATTTCGGTAAAAGAGATATATCAAGGGGTCTTCTACAAAGTTTTTTCTGGGCAGCTACCTTCGGGCGGTCGCGCTCGCATCAACTTGCTCGACATAAACATGTCAACTTCGCCGGTGCGGTTGCGTCCGGTCACCGGTTCTTATGCTTTCTCTCGCCTAAAAGATGTACGCGAACATAGTCGAGACAGTGGTGCCATTGCCGCCATCAATGCCAATTATTTTAAATCTAACGGTGTCCCCTTGGGTACCTTGATACAAGATGGCGACTGGCTGGCTGGACCGCTCTATGACCGCGTTACCCTTGGTTTTACCAAGGGCGGTTATGCTCGCATCGATAGAGTTTCTCTGCATGGCTTGCTTTATACAGATTCTGTCGAGCATCCGGTACTCTGGGTCAATAATGTCAATCAGCCCAGACGCACTGGTTCGCATTGCATTCTCTACACCCGTCACTGGGGTGCCAAAGCGACCTTGCCTTACCCTGGCGTTTTGATTGCAGTCGACGCCAACGGGCGGGTTATTGATCGTGATGATCTCAAGCTCGACATTCCCTATGGCGGCTATGTATTGGCCGATTCAAAAGGCTCAGCCATTGCCTCGCTAAAGAGCGGTGAGAGTGTCAATATTAGATGGAAAATCAATCCAGGCGACTGGGACAATGTGGTCGAAGCTGTAAGCGGTGGACCGCTGCTTCTGAAAGACGGCAGACTGGCTCTCGATCTCAAGAAAGAGAAGTTTCCCGCTAGCTTTGTCGGTAGTCATATTCATCAGCGCACTGCCTGTGGTATCACTAACGATGACCATCTGCTTCTGGCTACATTTGAAGGTCCGCATACTATGTACGATGTGGCCAAGTTCTTTCAATCGCATAATTGCAGTGAAGCTATGAACCTTGATGGCGGCGGCTCCACCACTATGGTGGTTGACGGCCGCACGGTCACGGCTAATGCCCATTCTTCACAGCGTCGAGTCGCTGTCGCACTCGGGGTCTTCCCTCCTGAAAAGGCACGAGCCCTAGAGTCTTACCTGGGCACCTCTTACAGACCGCGCGAAGACCTGAGCAGTCTGGTCGGCACTTCCTTTTTGCCCTATGAGAAGATTTACCGGCAGGCTGAAAATCTTGAAGCCGTCGACCCTCTTATGACCAAGCTGATGCATTTCGATTTCACCGGGCAGTCCGATACTGTGCGCGAGGCTTCGGTCAGCCTTCCTGCGCCGGCTAGTGACGATGAAAAAGCGGATTAGTACCAAAAGGCTTCCGAATCTGCTAAATTGAACTTTTCTTGGTAAGCGATTTAGCTGGTTTTGTAGGTGCTTTGCTTTGGGCGATAAATTTGCAGTTGGCGTCGATCTGGGGGCAACCAAGGTTCTGGCTTCGGTTGTCAATCTCAGTAATGGCAAAATAGTTTCCACTTCAAAAAAGAAAACACGGGCCGGCACAGAGGGCTTTGACTTAGTGCAAAGGCTATCGCTGGTCATTGGTGATGCTTTGCAAGAGTCGGGCATGTCCACCGACAAAATTAGTGGTATCGGCATTGGTGCGGCAGGCATGGTCGACCGAGAGCGCGGCGTGCTTTTAGCCGCAGCCAATATCGGCACCAACGACGTGCCCATTTGCGAACCGCTAAAAAATCAATTTGGCTTGCCGGTCAAGCTGGGCAACGATGTGGAAGTGGCTACCATCGGTGAAATGACTTTTGGTGCCGGTCGCAATTGCTCTAACTTTGTTTGTATCTTTGTCGGCACCGGCATTGGTTCGGGAATAGTGCACAGCGGTAAGTTGCACCGCGGTGGCAGCGGCACAGCTGGTGAGATTGGTCATGTCGTGGTGGTGCCCGATGGTTTGCCATGTGGTTGCGGCGGTCATGGCTGTTTGGAATCTTATGCCAGCCGCACTGCCGTGGCTAAGTCGGTTGTTTACGACCTATCTCGTGGATTTGATTCGGTCTTGCGCGACAAAGTCGACCCGGCCAAAGGCATATTGCGCTCTAAGGCTTTAGCCCAGGCTCTCGAATCTAAAGATTCTGTGGCCACCCGCGCTATAAATAGAGCGGCGCATTATATGGGTCTTGGTCTCACCAATGTGATTAACTTCTATAATCCGGCCCGCATTGTCATGGGCGGCGGCTTGATTGAGGCAGTACCGCTCTATCTAGAGCTTGCCGAAGAAGAAGCCCGGCGGCGCTCACTGCGCATACCGGCGCGCAAAACTGAAATAGTTAAGGCTGAATTGGGAGACTTTGCCGGAACGATTGGTGCAGCTCTGCTTCTTGTTTGATATAGCGCGAACCTTGCTTGGTGCCTCTGCGCCTCAATTCATCCTCAATCTTTTTCATCACCCGCTCCTTTTCAAAGGCCCAGTCTGGGGCGATAATTTCGTCTTGTGAGCCTTCGGCAACCAAGCGCATAATCACTATATCGGGCGGCAAAAGTTCTAGTGCGTCAGCGACAAGGCGCACATAGTCATCTTCTTTCATGGTCTCAAGGCGCCCGGCTCGGTAATCTTCTTCCATGGGGGTGCCTTTGTAGATGCAGAGCTGGTGAATTTTTATAGCGGTAAGACCAAGTGGCACCACTTGCTTGACTGTTTCAATCATGTCGGCTTCGCTCTCGCCCGGCAATCCGAAAATAAGATGTGTAGCCAGTCTTAACCCACGTTTCTGGGCCCTCTCGACGGCATCGAAGAACTCTTCGGCTGTATGTCCGCGGTTGATTGCTTCAAGGGTGCGATTGTGAACGCTCTGTACGCCTATTTCGAGGAAGGTGAAGAGCCTTTCGTCATAGGTCTTGATCAAATCTAATATATTGTCATCCAGGCAGTCCGGTCTGGTTCCTATGGCCAGACCGACAACATCTTGCGGCTCTATAGCAGTGTCATAGAGTTCTTTAAGAACGCCTTCGGGGGCGTAAGTATTGGTGAAAGCTTGAAAATAGGCGATGAACTTACCAGCCTTAAAGCGTTTGCGGATGCGAGCCATACCCGATGACATCTGGCTCTTAATTGAAAGGGCCGTCTTAATTGTCGGTGCTCCCGAGCCTCTTTCGTCGCAAAAGGTGCATCCGCCGAAGGTCTTGAAGCCGTCGCGGTTGGGGCAGGTAAAGCCGGCATCGAGGGGCACCCGGTAAACGCGCTCGCCGAAAGTTTCTCTAAGATATTGATTAAAGGACCGATAAAGTTCCGACATGTTACGTTCGCTTAGCAATGCCCGGGAGGATGGAATTTCTTTGATTGCCCACTCTGTCGGGGTGGAATATCTTTCAAAGTGGTATCTCATGGTACTACGAGTAACAGGAAATTGATTTAGCCTGAACTCTTATTGACACTATTCGTCGCGTTTTGTTATCCTCTCAAAACCGTTAGACATGCCCCCATCGTCTAGAGGCCTAGGACACCTCCCTTTCACGGAGGTAACGGGGATTCGAATTCCCCTGGGGGTAAATTTTAAAAGAGCAAAAGCTCGGAGCTGCCTGCAAAGGGCAGCTTTTTTTATCTTAAGAGCTGTGTCACACTTATCGTTAATGCTAAGCTCATAAAGAAACTCAAGATACGAGACCTATTTGTGAAACCGGAAACAAAAACTTCTCAACGACTGGGAGAACTGCTCCTTTCATCTTCTGTCTTGACCCAGGCTGAATTGGAGCATGCCATCGAGTTATCCTCAGAGACTGGTTTGCCCATGGGTCGCGTTTTGGTCATGTGCGGCTATATTAGTGAGCGGCAATTGGAAGCTGCTGTCAGGGCACAGTCTTTAGTTAAGGACGGTGCCCTAACCACTGAGAAGGCGCGTGAAGCCATACAACTTATGTCAAAGAAAGGCATGGACTTTGAGCGTTGCTTGAAGGCGGTGGGCTTTGCCCGAGAGACTGCCGAGCCCACCTTTCGCCTCGGTGAGTTGCTTGTCGAAGCACATGTATTGACTAAATCACAGTTGAAAGACGTTCTTAGAACCTCTCACGAGACCGGTCTGCCCGTGGGTCGCGTTTTGGTTCTCACCAGTGTCATTTCGGAAGAAATGCTCTCGGCGGCGCTCACTGCCCAGGTTTTGGTGCGCGACGGCAAAATTTCGCCCGAGCAAGCGGTGCAGGCTCTGCAAAGCAGTCGCTTCCGCCGGGTCAATATCGAAGTCTCTTTGATGGATCTTGGCTTTTACAAGCCGCCGCCCCGGCAAAGAGTCAAACTCGGTGAACTTTTAGTACTCTCGGGCCTTGTCTCTGAGCCTGATTTGATGACAGCCCTCGAACTTGGTTTGATAAGAGAAGCGCCGGTGGGCCAGATGCTGGTCGAAGGCGGCTTTATCTCGAAGCGCATTCTCGATGCCTCCCTCAAATTACAAGAGCTTGTATCCGGTCATTCTTTGAGCGCCTTGAAAGCATCAGAAGCGCTGAGAAGAGTAGCTGTCAATCATGTTTCTTTAGCCCGGGCGATTTCGGAGCTCGATCTCGATGCCGGTGAAAGAAGAGAAAGAGTTAGGCTGGGTGAGATGCTCAAAGCTTGCGGTATCGTCGGCGACAACGACATAAAGAAAGCTTTGAAAGATGCCAGTCGCAATTCGGCTCTCTTAGGCAAGGTGCTTTTGGTCACCGGCGTTATCGACGAACATACACTTCATGCCGCTCTGCGTCTGCTTCTTCTTATTAGAAGCGATAAGTTGACCATGGAACAGGCCATTATGGCTCTCAATCATGCCCGCAAGCATAAATTGACTGTGGAAGAAGCTTTGCAAGACCTGAAATGGTCGGTCGATTTAGAAGCGCCCGAGGCACTGGAAGTTTCCAGTCAAGACGCCTCTAGCCAGTAGTGAGACTATAAAACAGCAGAGTCTCTCGCAAGAGTTCTTCCAGATTGAGAGGCTGTCGCTCTAGTTTGCCCAGGTTGTCAAATTGCACAAGCCAAGCTGTTTGTGTCTCGTCGAATTCTAGAGCTATATGCTTGAGCGCGGCCGCTACTTTGGTATTGCTCTTAAAGCGCTTGTCTTGTTTGAGGGCATAGACAGTCTGCTCTCGGCTGCGTGCCTCTCTCAGCAGAGCTGCTGCCCTAGATTTGAAGCTTTCTAAGTCAAGCTCATTTCGACTTTCTGTTCTTGATACCAAGAATGGTGCTTTGCCCGAAAGCAGTCTTAAGGGCAAATGGGCTTTAGTAATATTGTGGGCTTGCCAGGCGCCGTCTTGAGCCAAGATGGGGCGCGCGTCTTTAGCCATGGCTGCCGTCAAATAATGACCATAGGCTTTTTCAAGTAAGGTTAGATAGCGAAAGCCATAGTGGGCGGCGCCATAAACTAATTCGCCTGCGCTTGTCTCTTCCACAGTGATTGGTGCGATGGCGCCGCCAAAAGTGATTTGATATGTATTTGTTTGATTTACTTGATTGCCTTGATTTGTCTGATTACTTGTTTTGCCTGGTCTAATCAGTTGCGACAGCTCGATAATGCCATCTTTAAGGCAGCCTCTCAAGGCTAAAAGAAAGTTTTCGGATGGGGCAAAACCGGCGCACCAGTCTTTAAATTGCTCGTCTGATTTATCTTGCAGTTTTGGCGGTTCGGGCAAAAGTAGAGAGGCCTGCTTTTTGCTTTCGAAGAGGCTGAAGCGGTCGGCGGCAAAATAGCCAAAACTCAAAAGTCCATCTTCATCGTACCAATCGAAGTCATCTTCTTCCACTCTTTCTCTGCTATTGCGGTAATACCCCGCCAATAAAGCTGCCACCGTCGCTATCGTGCCTTCAACGCGGCTATCCGCCACCACTTCTCTAACCGCCTGTACAAGGGCATAGCGCTTTTTCTCTTGGTCTAGATCTAAAAGAGTGAGGTTTTGGCCAAGGGCGCCCAATAGCTCTAAGCCGGCGTTTTCAAGATCTGCCGCCATGGCTTGCCTGGCTGGGTCAGAGGCGCTGTCGCTGACTCTGGCTGTTCTTGGCGCTTGCGGCGGTGGCGTGCCAAATTTCTCCAACAGAGCCTTCTCTTTATCGGTGACTTGTGGTTTCACCCGTTTTGAGGCAACGACCTCGTCTCCTGTGAAGATTTCAAAGGTCTCTTTCTGTTGCCCCAGACCACTGGCTGCCGCCAAGTCGGTCATTGACTCGAATTGGTCTTTTTTTGACTGTTTTGACAGTTTTGTTTTTGTATCGTCGTCTCTTTGAGTCATTTGCAGGTTGAAGCGGTAAAATCACATGCTATGAACCGGTGTCCAGGAAGAAGTGAATGAAAGTTCATCCCGTACTTCTAATCATAATAGCGGGCGCGCTCTATCTCAGTTATGCCCTTTACACCCAAAAGAGTGCGCTTCGTTCTGAAAATACGGCACTTTCGGAGGCGCCACCGGCTGAAATGTTGGCTGCCTCTTCTTCCAATAGTAAGTCACTATCGATAAGTGTTCCGAAGCAGTTCTCAGAGACCGGGCGTAAGCAGGTTGCTTATCTGCTTAAACCAATTGCCCAAGTGCCCTTTTCCTCTCATGAAAGATCGCTCTGCCATTTTGCTTATATAAAGCTGCTCGAGCGCTCGGAAGAAGGCGATAGCTTAGGACCAGTTGAAAGGCTCAAGCTGCAATTGCAAAAGTCGGCTGAGCCCTCGGCAGCAGCTGTCTTGCAGATTTTGAGCGATGCCGAAAAGAATGACCCTAAGGCGGGACTGAAGCACTGCCTTGAGTTTATCGATCAAATCGATATGGCCAAGCCCTCTGGTGTGGCCGCCCAGGATAAACTGCCTGCATTGGCTCAGCTTGTTCCATTTTTGTATGGAGCGCGCTTTGCCTTGATGGAAAAGGATGACTCTGAGGCTATTTCGCTTGCCCAAGAAGGTATGCCCCTGAGCCGTCGCGCCGATGATTTTGGACTTGGCGATCTAGAGACTATTTATTACAGTTCTGACCAGTGTGGTGCTGATTTCAATCTCTATAAGAAGGCGGCGGCAGATCTGATCGCCGGGGTGAAAGCCGGCAAGAAAGGCGAATTTAGAGACTATAGTGCCGACTTACTTAAGTCTCTGGGCGATCTAGACAAACGCAGCTATCATGTCTTGAACGCCCGTATGGGCGGGGTCTTGCTGCAAGAGTACAGCCAGAGGCGCATTGAAGCAATCGAAGACGCTAAGTCAGTGAGAGATCGCGCCAAAGAATGCGGAGATCTGGCTGTGGAAAGCGAAGCCGGTAAAATAGCCGAAAAGCTTGCGCACCCCTGATTTAGCTGGTGCTATCGAGATTACTTATTTGTATGAACAGTCTGCATGAACAGTCTGCGTAGATAATCTGCATAAATAATTGGGCTCAACCATCCATATTGATCGGCTGCTTGTTTTCGATCTTTTCCGGGGTCTGCTTTATCTGAGGTGTTGTCTGTGGCTTTATCTGGGGCTCTATCTGAGGCTCTATTTGTGGCTTTGCTGAATCGGGCTCTGGGGTTGGTTCTATTTTGGTTGCGGCAGCATCATCTTGCTTTTCTAGTTCAGAAGCCCGGCTTAGCAGTTTTGCCGCTTCTTCTTTCTTGCCGATGCGATCTAGAAAATTGGCATTGCTGTTTAAACATTTGAGCAAAAGATGGTTGTCTTGAACCGGCATGTTTTCAGCCTGTTTCAGGGCTTGACCTAGTTCATCTTTTGCTGCATCTAAATTATTGCTGTCTCGGTCGATTTGACCAAGGTGCAAAAGGGCTAGAATTTCTTTGCGCTCATCATCGCTGGTGTTTTGTTTATAGATTGCCAGGGCGTCACTAAGATATGGTCGAGCCTTGAAGCCTTTTTCTTGCCTTTGATAAGACTCGGCGAGTAGTACTTTTAGGTCAGCCACAAGAGGGTCTTTAGGTCCAAGCAGATCAGCTAGTACCTGATGAGCTTTGAGCAAAATTGACTCGGCCCGCAGCTCTTTGCCCTGGCCGTTTAAGCCGTTCACCACTAGTCTCAGGCGATAGACAACATACGGTGCCAGGACTTTTTTGACACTGGCACCACCTTTGGTGTCGTAGTCGTTTATTTCGTCGAGGTCTTTCAAGAGTTTGTCGCAGTTCTCGGCCAGCATGGCTTCTTGGGCCATGGCTATGCGGTCGTCCACTGCTTCTAGGTCTTCGAACATGCGCGCCCTTTTATAGAGGTTGTATTGCATGTTCAAACAAGTGATCAGGCGACCTTTATTGCTGAAGCGTTTGCGTGCGGTGTCTTCGACTTGCGTCAAAACTGCTTTGGCGGCATCGTATTGATGCCAGTCGCTTAGGGTCTGAGCCAGTGTGGTTTCGAAATTCCAGATAGTCTTTTCTAAGACAGTGCCTCGGTCGTTTTCGGGGCCATGGTCGAGAGCCATATAGGTCAAGAGTCCGGCAAGCAAAGTAAAGACAGTCCAGAAACCCAGTCTCAGTCGGAATAGTTCTTTCTTGTGCTTGACTGGATGCGCCACCGATTTGACTTTGAGCGAGCCTGAAACCGGCTGCACAACAGGCAGATCTGAGATAATTTCGGCGGCTGACTGGTAGCGGTCAATCGGTCTTTTTTCTAGACAGCGGAAGACTATTGCCTCTAAGCTGGCTGGAATTTTTGTATTAGGGCAGGCTTTGGCGAAGTCCATAGGGGTGCCCGAGATATGCAAAGCCATTGTTTCATAGGCATTGTCACCTTCGAGTGGAGGTTTGCCGGTGAGACATTCATACATCAAACAGCCCAGTGAATAGATGTCGGAACGATTGTCCAAAGTCTTGCCAGAGCATTGCTCGGGGCTCATATAGAGAGGGCTGCCAAATACTTCGCCGGTTTGAGTGAGCTGCAGCGCGTGCCTGCCTGTGCGGTCGAGCAATTTCGCTATACCAAAATCGACTATCTTGATATGCTCGTGTCCGTTCTCGTCGTGCACCAGACAAATATTGCTGGGCTTGAGATCGCGGTGCACAACGCCGTGACGATGGGCCGCATCTAGACCTAAACAAATCTGTCTAAAAATTTCTACCGACCTATCTGGGCTGATTCTGCCGTCGCTTTCGAGAATATCGGCGATGGTTTTGCCTTCCAGGCAGTCCATTACCAAATAGGCTTGCTCGTTAAACAAGCCAAAGTCGTAGATGCTGATAATATTGGGATGGTTGAGCAGGCTAGCTGACTTTGCTTCTTGCTTGAAGCGTTCTATTGCCGACTGATCGGCGTCGCCTTGCAAGACCTTGATGGCCACTATACGGTCCATGAGCTTGTGTCTGGCCCGGTAGACTACGCTCATACCGCCTCGTCCTAAGATCGAGAGAATTTCATAATGCCCGGCAAAAAGATGCCCCGGTCCAAGGGTACTGCGGCCGCTCACCAAAACCAATTCTTCCCCGTCATGGGGGCAGGTTTCGATGCTATCTGAAAAGCTAGAATCGCATTTCGGGCAGGTCTTCAATTTGCCAAACCAATCTAATAGCTCAGTTTGCTTTATTCCCGCCACTGCCGCTTGCTTATCCCAATTATCGGTCCCTCAGCGGCCCCTCTGCCTTCTCAGATTAGCTCCTTCCAGTACGGTCGAGAAGAAGAGCTTAGGCATGGCACCATGGGCACCGCTGCCGCCGGTGGTTAAGTCGCTGCGCTTGAAGATAATTCCATTAGCGCCGACAGTTTCTTTCGAGATTGGTCGCTTGCCGTTTTTATAATCTTCTTGCACAAGTGCCGGGGACAAGCCGGCTTTACCCAAGGTTTCTTTGACAAACTTGGCTTGAGCCAGACTTTCTTTTGTGGTGTCATTGAAAATATTGATAAATTGCTTTTCTCCACTGGCAAGTTCTCGGGCATTTTTGGCCAACCATCCATTGAGGGCGGGTCCGTTATAGGCTGAATCAAGCATTGTCAGGCTTTTCACCTTGGGACCAATGGTTGGGTCGTAGATCATCTTTGTGGTCGGATTATAGCCGGCTGAATGGGAAACAATATTGATAGACTCAAGATCGCTGATGTTTTTGCCTTTCAGACCAGGAGTCTTATTCATGATTTCCTGCAGCATGGCGGCGTACTTGCCCTGACCGGCCAAGGCTCCTTGGTCGCCGTTTTCAGCACCCGGGCTGCGCTGCCATTCAGGAATGACCAGTACTGTATTTGGTGGCGCACCGGCCATTTGATCGCCAAGCCGTTCGTTTTTGTACGAGCTGGTGGCTGTAGAGCGCCAACCGTGGTTGTAGATGACCAGGTTGATTGGTTTTTCAGGGTCGAAATTGCGCGGCAGGTAGACTAGGGCATCTGGTTTGCCGTGATTGGCTGCGTGGTTCTTCAGGTCCATAGTAAAGGCTCTGGCCGGCACATCGGGTTTTTCTGCTGGTTTTGGTCTTTCGATGCCCCGGTCGCTAACTGAGTTGCCGCGATCAGTAATAGAGCCGCGACGGGTATCGGTGACAGAGCCGCGACCGGTGTCGGTGATAGAGCCGCGACCGCTGTCGGTGATAGAGCCGCGACCGGTGTCGGTGATAGACCCACGACCGGTGTCGGTGACAGAGCCACGACCGGTATCGGTGACAGAGCCGCGACCGGTGTCGGTGATAGAGCCGCGACCGGTGTCGGTAACAGAGCCACGACCGGTATCGGTGATAGAGCCACGACCGGTGTCGGTAACAGAATCGCGCCAGGCTGGAGATAAGGTGTGGCGTCCGGCTTCGGCGATTTTGATATTTGGTAAGTTTCCTTCTCTGGTCAGATCCTCGTTTGCCCGATTTGTCTGGTTGAGACTTGGTAGGTCGCGATACAGCTCCCTAGTATTGAAGGTGTCATTATTGGCACTCTTATTTCCAGAGTCCAAGACACGATCATTTCGTGGTTGTGAATGTAATTCTGTAGTCACGGCTTTTAGAAAATTTAGGGCGCAGGAAAATTACAAAGCAAAGCTTAGTTTTGCCTGCATAAAAAAGTCGTGAAAATCTAGCCTATAATTTCTGTCGCAGCCTGCAACTGGAATTACTGACTCTAGTGTCCTCTTGCTCTCGCCTTTTCTCTAGCTATATTGGACCAATAATTGGCATGTTTCTTGTTTTTCAAAGTGCCTTGACCCTTCAAATACATATCTGAAACTTTCTGGACCGCGTCTAGCTGACCAGCTTCTGCTGCCAGTCGGTAATAGGCGAAGGCGATGGACGAATTTTCTTCGGTGCCTAAGCCATCTTCATGCAGCCTGCCCAGTTCTAAGGCGGCCTGGCGAAGGGCTTCACTCTTTTGAATTGATTTGTCCACAGCGCTTTCAAAATAAAGACGCGCTCTGCCAAAGTCGTTGCGGCTAAGAGCCTCATAGCCCATCAAAACCAGCCTGGTTGGGCTGATTCCATCCAGCGATTGCCAGTTAATCAGGCTTTCGCCTTCTCCGTCGAGAGCTTCATGATTCATCAGACGCACCAGAAAAGGGTTACTAAATCTAGTACCAGGTTTAGGTACCTAAATTCATATATCCACCTACTTTCATCCTAGCAGACGCCCTGGCATTAGGGGGACCTTGAACCTCGGGGCTATCTTTTTTGCGGGAAGAAGTAGCCTAGACGAAAGTCCGCTGAGAATTGCGTCCTCTTTACAATTGCAACACTTGCTCAAGATATTGTTGTATATGTCTTGTGACTTGGCGAAGCAAAGGCAAAATTTATGACATATTTTCTTCCACACCTAGAACCTGTTACCGAAGAGTTTACGTTCGTCCGTGCGAAACCAGCTGATATTGTTGAAGGTTTCATGCGATTTGAGAGGCAGGCAAGGGTTAAGAGTCGGTGGAAGGTGACTAAGTTTGAGGCTGCAAATTTGGCGTCTGCCATATCGAGAATTGATCGTTCTAAGCGTTCGCAAACTGAGTATTTGCTAGTGCCTACAAATTCCGAATGGACTGCATTATTTGAACTTCACGGTGGCTGGAAGGGTGGGGATATAAACTCCACCCCAGAACGTATTTCGTTTTTTACCCCGGCTGATGCAATTGGTCTAGGTATGGCGAGAGATACGGAGCGTGCTCATCGAAGTGATCCTAAGGTGAAACTTGAATATGGTTCTATTCGATTCGACTTTGTGCGTAACGGTGAAGTGATTCGGCACGTGCAGGCTATGAATTCAGGTTCAGGAGGGCGTTGGGAATTTCACACATTCGGCGAACCACTTCCAAAGGAAAACCTTAGCAATTTTTCAAAGAAAAAAATTGCGGACAGATTCACGTTCGATAATATTGTCGAGTTGCTTAGTAGCCAGTTTGGAATTCAGCTCTTAGATGAGTCGTTCTACAAACCGCAACTAGGGTGCATTCTAGTAAATCAGGTTTAGCCGTAGACAAGCTTCTCGCTTCTTTTGTCAAGGAACAATACGAGAGTGACCGTAGGGCAGTTGCTCTATGGCCCTCTCTTTTGAATCGAAGAGTTTCTTTTCCCGTTTGAAGCCGATAAGAGTGCAAGACCGAAAGGAAAAGAAGAACCTCGAAATCTATCGCGTTTGGATATGCCTAGGAGGCGAAGTGCCGCCGTTCAAAACAAAATTGATAACTTCCTAGCGGCCTTCGATTCTTTTGAGTAATTTTTCCGGCGTCATTCTCAGAAATGCGAGATCGGCCGCTGCTTTGCTTTTCCGTGGAGGATATGATTTGGCTAATTCGAGAATGCTATTCAAAACTTTATCACGAGACCGATGATGACCATTTATCCTCATTTCATTTTCCTTTTCGGCTTTCGATAGATTTTCTAGTCTTGAGCACAATTCTGGTGAATCGCGAACAGTCCTTAATATTTCGTTCGATCCAGCCGATTGCCCAAGTTGTGCGCAATATTCAATTTTTCGCTTTTGTCCTGGCGCTTTATATGACTGATGACAGATTCGTCTTTGGGCACCGTTAATGGTGTCACCTTTTTTGAGTCTGGCACTCTCCTTGGTGGTGGTTGATTTGAGCTAAGGCGACCGATTATGTTAGGTCCGACTTATTGCTAAGTCACGCCTCAACAACTAGCGAGACATATCCCCATATTTGATAGACTGAGTTAGAGCGAAGTCGCTCTCAGGATCATTTACCGATTGCAGATAATGGGAATATTTCCACCAAACGTAGGAGTTCTCTGGATTCAAGGCTAAAGCTTTCTTGTAGAGCTCTTTGACCTTAGAACCGGCTGGAATGCTATTCGCCTCAGAAATGTATAACTCCGCAAGCTGATCCCGAGGATCAAAGCGAATATCTGGTTCCCATTTCTTTGCTGAAAGTAATTGCCAAGACTTAAGGAAAGAACTTTCAGCCTCATTGATGAGGCCAGATTCCTTAAGTACTCCTCCCATAAGATAGTAAAAACTCCAATCATGTTCCTCTGCCAAATATTGCTTTGAGATCAATTTCGATTGCTCTGGAGGCATCGCCCTCAGGCGCAACAGGTCTTGTTCGATATGACTAGGTATCTTGAGTCCAGAGGACTTGGTTTGGTAAACGAAGATGGATTGCACCGCTGGACTTTGCTCAGCACAGCCACTAAGAACTAGAATCGACAAGCTTAGGAAGAACAGGCGCTTCATGTATTTCGACCCTGCAATTGTAAACCTTCCTCCCATTCTACTCTCAGAAGAGAGAAGGTGAAGGTTTGATGCACCTTCTTTACGTATGTCACAGAAATTACCTGGACATAAGCAAAAGTGACCCGGCAAGATTTTGATAAACCTTGCTTACATCGGACTTGGTTCTCAACGTTCTCTGGCTGGGAGGTATTTCCTTTGTACTGTCCGGTTTTTCCTCTCTTTTCTGGGTCGGCAAGCGCTGGCAGATTACCAGAAAGCCTTTCCCATCTGCGCTCTTTTCCTGTGTGCGGATTCGGTATACTTGAATAAGTACCTGCTCTTGAAGAGTTGGAAAGGCATGTCTAAAGCCATAAACTTCGTCGTTGCATTCTTGCTCGCCTCTTCAGTTACGACATTACCGTCCCTTGCGTTGGATGCACAGACTGAGGAGCAATACCTTGAAGGTATTTACAGCGCCTATAAATCTGTTAGTGGGGCACAGTCAGCCTTGCAGCTTCAAAGCTGGCTGCTTGATCCTCAAATAAAGAAAATATCGGCAGAAAGTCTCAACGGCAGAGCTAACGAATGTTTTAAGCGTCAAGCTTCCTTGACTGCCGCAGCCGTCTACTTGCTTGCTGCTGATGCATATGCAAGAAACAATAACGCTAAAGACTATAGAAAGGCAATGGAAACTGCATACGAGGTAGCTTCAAAGCTGACTCAAGCCGAGAAACTGTATTTTTGCAAAGCCCTTCTTGACTATAGGAGTTTAGGCACTGATCCTCTAAAGAATACGAATGAACACTCGATGGCATTGATGTTCGCTAGAAGATTAATGGGTTCTGAGCCACTGACTCCAGATGAATTGGAACTTCTTCGCCTTGACTGCCAGCTTCGTCTAGCATCCTACAGCAAGGAAGCTGTGCTAGCGCCACTCGAAGAGCAGAAGAATGCCATTAAATCTAGAATAGATCAATCGCTCGACACTAAGGTCTTGGAAGCTAGAATTGGGGCTGCGGAAGCGCTCAAGGCAGGAGATTATTCAAAGGCTGAGTTACTTGCCAATGAGAATTTAGACGTCCTAACTAAAGAGTATGGGAACTATTCAGTCAAGCTATTTCCTGAGCACTGTATTAAACTTCAGGTTCTACTGCAAACTGATAAGTCTAGAGCTTTAGAGCTTCTCGATTTCTTGAATTCTGTTGTTGATAAACAAGCCTCTTCAATTGTTCCAACAGAGAGCGATCAGACATTCAAGACAGCTATAGATTCTCTCATTGGCGCAACAAAAGCTTCTAGAAAGAATCCTGAAGTTGCTCTGAGAGCCGCTGCAATTGTTTATAAGTTGAGGATTGAGTCAGGTCTTCCCCTCTCGCCAGGGCAAGCTATAGATTCCTTTGCTAATACTCTCGAAAGAGTTCCGGTTAGCAGGTCTCAGATTAGGAAGTTTTTGGTCGCGTCTGCCGATTATCTGGATTCAGTTGTGCCCGATTTTAATTCAAATGGCACTATTGAACTGACTTCGGCAAGACTGCGCGCCCGGGCGAATAAATTCAAGTAGCTTCGCATTGAGTTGGGTGAGAGCAGTTAGACCTCTTTTCGTAGCTCCGCCCTTGCCGAAAGAATTTTGGCTTCTCCTCTGTCTCTAGACTTGTTCCTCGCTGCCGCAACTGCCATTAAGTCATCGTTTGACACCCAGGCTCAGGGGCTACCGATCTCGGCGTTTGAGATGGTTTAAGTATCCAAGCCTATGGCGGTAGTAGATCCTTCTATCCGGCTATCCTGGGTTTGGGGCTCTCGAAAAGTCACCGCTCCAAGAGCCACTAGCATTTTGCAGTGGGGGCGATTCTAAGTTGTTGCCGGATTTTGGTTTTGACTAACCGCTTATCATTGCTAGAGGCTGATTTACTGCAGATTCCTCGCCTCCTTCTCCGGTCTTCTTCGGACCATCCGGAATGTTCATTTTGGGTATTTATTCGTAAGTCATCACATTCGAGGGTAGTGCTATTATTGGTAATTAGCGCGAAATGGCTTGAGGGTCTATCTTCTTGCAGATTGTCTCTTCCTTTAGAAGCATGACTCTATTGATAATTTCAAGTTTCTTATGAGTAATATTGCCTGTTCCCGAAACGAGTCAGAAAACCAGCTAGTGGTCGCGACTTTGGGATCCTTTGATTCCTCATTTCTGTTCATGCTATCCAAGTACGCAAAGGTTCAATCCATAGATTCTTCCTGTGGTACAATGCCTGATTTGTATGTTGTGTGCTTAACAGACCGGGTCCTAGAGCTTGCTGAAGCTTGCCGTCGAATCGAGCATAGCTTTCCTAGTGCTAAATTCCTCTATATTACAGATTTGCAGACCTTTAGAATATACAGAAATCAGATCGCCAGATGCCCCACTCCAAACTGTCTGCTAACAACATCAGTTAACCAGTTTCTACCGAAAGCCATCACAGAAGTATCAAAAGGACTACCTTTTTTCGATCCAGATATTGCCGACTTTTGACCTGTTTGATCGGCTATACGGCGCGAGTCATTTACCTTTATACCTATATGGGTAGTTGCTCGCAGAAGTCTATCGACCCAATGAGCAGAACAATCGAGTTTAGCCAGGCCAACTCTACAACAGGTGCTGTTGCAACAAAATCATTTGCTGGTATGGCAGAGTTTCTTGCCGGAGCGTTTGTTTCATCGGAAGTCAACATCATTCCTGACACTTCCGTCTTGTCACGCACGCAGCTGTTCTGTTAGATATAGGAATGGGTCCAAACCAAAAGGCGCCGTCAATGATTTCAGAAGAGCAATTCGAACGCCTCAAAAAGTATCTCAACGAGGAATGTCTACTCGCCGGTAGAGATACTCAAAAGGTTCGAGAGGTATACAGCGAGCGTTTAATGTCTGCGATTCAGGGCGCCCTCGTGAAAAAGATGGACAATTGTTCCGCATGGCAGCTTACTTTGACAGAAATCCGACAACAAGGATCAAAGCGCTTTACTCTTCTTGAGAAAACAGCTTTTTTGTCATACTTGGCTTTAGCCGTAATGCTTTGGGAAACTTCCCTCAAGAACCGGGGTGTCTATGGAGACATTCAAATTCTATTGGATATCTCTGAGGTGTTGCCATGGAAAGCTCATCAGCGAACATTTGATGAATTCGCTAGATCATCGTTATTTTGTGGGCAGCAATTTACGGATAGGGCTTCTTTAGAAGTACGCTATAGCGAGCTTTGCGATATGAAGGAGAAGCTTCTCAATCTCTTGACGCGCATAATTATGTCATGCCCAGATGACACTTCGAATCTTGCAAACCTTAGCCAGCAGGCAGTTCTTTTGGATGAGATGTTTACCTTTAAGGTGAGGGAGTTTTATTTGAGATTGACGCAAAACGGTGTATCAACCAAATCGTCTCCATATTGAGGCAGTCCCAATTCAGAGAACCGTTCCAATGACCTGTGCAGCGTCACAACCGCTTGAGCTTGCCAAGATCAGCTTCTAGCCTATTGTTTAGGTGCTTTACTTGTCGGTGCTGAATATCTGGTTCACATTTGCCTTGCGCAATCATTTCATTGAGAACGGCACTATAAGCTGAATTTTTGTCGGTATTGATGAAGTCTGGACCACCTCAGGTTGCATTTTCTTCAATGTTTTACAGAGAAGGCGCTTTGCCATAGCCGCACGTCGCGCAGGAGAAAGGTAGAAATCAATTGTCTTGCCGTCTTTGGTGATCGCGCGATAGAGGTACTTTCACTGCCCCTTTTACCTTGAAGTAAGTTTCATCAATGTGCCAGGTACTGTAAAACAAAGCGGGACGGTCATGCCATCGCAGCCGCTTTTCCATCTCGGGCGCACGGTGCTGGAACCAGCGATAAATGGTGGTGTTATCGCTGTCGGCTCCGCGCTCCTTCATCTAGTTGCCGACTAAACTTGGGACAGGTCATTTCCTATTCTTTTCCTGTGAGCGCAGCAAGTATTTCGCGCAATATTTTGTTGTTTTCTCTTTGAAGTTCGAGCGTATCTGCAGCTTGCTTAAGCGCGACTTTATGGCCATCTTTTATTTTGAAAGCCACATATATTATGCATAGAGGCGCGACAACGCCAATAAGAATGCTGCTTAAATCTAACTCAACCTCCAGGATTGAACTTTGATAATTATTGCATCATCTGGGGGATCGGTTTCTATTTTTGGCAAGAAGTTCGTTCAGCTGGACAGTCTGCGGTTTTGGCCTTATTCGAGATTGTGAATTTTCTCGATAAATGTCAGGTTTCTATTCACGATAAATCTCAGGCTGCCTAACTGCCTGTAGTATCAGGAATTAAGCAGCCTGTATATCGTTGAGGTATGCACGCTGGATGTTTCAGCAATGTCTCTGTCCGAGTGACCTCCTTTCAAAAGGCGCATGGCTAGCTTCTTGTTCTAGTCGGTGCTCTTCTTGGGTCGTCCGAATTTTACGCGCCTATTTCCTGCAGCTGCCTGTCACTTTGCAAGAAAAGCGCTACAGTTTTTTTAGGATAAATGTGACACTAGAGATTCTCTTGTGACTTAGTGCGTTAACTTGCAAAGTTCGGCGAATCAAAATGTAATTTTTCAAGGCTGAAAGCCGCACAGTGCTTGGAAATGCAAAACAATTCACTAATTCACAGGAGGGCTTGATAGGCTGACTTGTCAAAATAACCTGTTATTTTGCTGCCGTTCCACCGATAAGTTATATGTCTATCTTCTCGTGCATTCGATAACACGCGCGCGCGCCATACCGCCACGCACTCGCCTGTCGGGCTGTTGCGCACGCTTTGATAGACGATACCCAGACTGCCTGCGCTCCTCAAATTGCTTGCCAGAGACTGAGAATGGCTATAATTCGATGGATCGTATACATTAGCTAACGCCGATCTCATAAGACGAATGTCGTGCAGTTTGCCTTGTAGATCTGCCAAGATTAGCAATTGATCAATGTCTTGGGCGGGTTCGTTGGTTGCCTTCATGAATATCGTGCGGTGGTGTACTGTTTCGTAAATTGCTGTCTTAAGATCTAGGGCCGCATAATAGGCACCGTAAGAGGCAGTACTAAAGCGCGTTCCGGTTGGGTCGTGAAAGGTGAAAGAAGGAAGGATGCGTCCCGCACCTGCTCCGGAAATTCGATCTTCTTGTTCCAGCGAGCCCAAGTAGCCTACGCTAAATGTTGGGTCTGTAAGCCTTTCTACCTCAAGCAGCATTTCCCACTCTGCTGGATCTGCTGTAATTGTTTCGAAAAAATTGATCGCTGGATAGCGAGTCGCAATGATGCGAAAACAAGGCGTCCAATTGATATTCGATTCAGGAATGGATAACAACTAGACGCCTCGTTGGGCAGCAAGATAGTGCCGTACTCGGTACAAATCAAGCATTCGGCCTGTTTCAGTCATGTAATCCAAGGCGGCTCTGCCGCAAAATGGTTCAGCACTATTTGGTTTTTTGATCCACGTGCGAGCCGATTCTTCGTTAGACAATAAGGTGCGAAGGTCCTTGTAGATACCTAAGACTAAACTCAATCGCTCAAGCTTATCCGGGTCGATTTTTGCACCTTCGGGTGCATTTTTGTACTTGTGGAAGGTTGATTCGCTCGTCATTCCGAGCAATTTCATTTGCTGCTGGGTGTTTAGTTCCCATTGCTCGGCAATTTTGAAGAATGCCGCCAATGCTACGGATTCCCTGGTTTTGTCTCTTGGGATAGTTTGTGCCATGTTCCCTCCTCCAAAAATGGAGCTTTTCGTATCCTAGCTCTAAATATAGACACAGTCAAGAGGCGTTCTGTTCGCTTTTGTCAAATAAACCATTCGATTTCTGGCACAGACCCGTCCTAGCCGTGAGTGCTGGGCTGAGATGCCGTGACTAGCTATATGCTTCAGACCACCTTAATGGGACACCTCTATCGCTCTCGCTGTCCTTGATTTCTGCCATAAAAATAGAGACTACAAGAAAGAGCGGAGAGGCGGGCTAGAAGACGCCAAAAGGAACCTGGACGAGAAGGAAAAGGACAGGCGGGAAGCAATTTAGCGGACAAGAAGGCAAAAGAGGCACTAATGGGCAGGTTCGGGGCGGCTTCAGTGGAAGAAGCGAGAGAATCATGGATAAGAGCACTAGGCATAAAGGCAGAGCAAGACCAGAGATAGTGCAGGGATGACCACTAGTTTTTTATCGGGCGTAACAGGGAATATTAGGGCAACCGTGGGAGAGGTGCGCCCCTGTATGGCTGATGTGGACGAGAAAAGAGGCAGCGGGGCATTGGAGCGCCAGGGGCTAGAAAATCAGCCGGAAGCACAGGCGGCAAGAGAGGCCGGGGTGGCTGATGTAAAAGCAGTGCAAGCGCTCAACCCAAATGCACACAATGGCAGTGCCGGCGGCGACCAAAACGAGAGCATAGAGATAGTGATGCCGAAAAATGGCGGCGGGTATGACGTGTTGGCGTCAAGGTTACTGGAACCGGAGAAGCCAGCTCAGACTTCGACAACGCAGACGGTACAGAGAGCAAAGATAGAGACCGTAACAGTGGACTTCTTGAAGCAGAAGGCGCAGCAAGGGGACATATGGGAGGTAGTTCATGCCGGAAGTAGAGCAAGCATACAAGCTGCCAGACGGGGCTACACGGGACTTGCTTGTCGATCAGGTACTGAAGAAAGCCGAGGTAATCTTTAGACCGGAGGACCAGGTAAAGGCGCAAACGGATCAGCATGTAGATGACCAAAGCCAAACAGGTACCGGAGCAATAATAGCGAAGCAGGCAGAAAAGAACCCGGCCGTAGAGCCAGTGAAGGCGCTTTATGACTGGGCTAGCAAGTTAGAGCAAGGACCAGAAAAAGAGAAACATCAGCAGCTAGCAAGAGAGCAGCTCGTAGCGCTAGAGCCCCAAACGAAGGGAGCCTTAGACGCCCTGGACCAGAGGCGACGATTGACTGCAAAGCAAGAAGACTGCGGAGTACATGATTTACCGCCCAAGCCAAAAGACCCAATGCAAGGGCATGTCAGCTATCCAGAGAAAGAGATAGAAGGGCTAAGAAGGCTAACGCCGGAAGACATTAAGAAGCTAGCCCAGGCGATGGAGGCAGGCGGGCCAGCGGCGGAAGAGTCTATTAGACAGACAACGCAAGAAATACTAGTGAGGACAGGAGAGAGCGGACGGGATACCCTGCTAGCCGGTATTAACCTATTGGTAGGGCTCTTGAAGTATGACAGTGATTTGATATTCAATCCAGAGAAAGCGAGAGAAGATGCAAGCGAGGCAGGAGAAGCGCTAGGGCTCTTGCTTGTGGCGGGAGTAGAGATTGGCGTCGGCGCAGCTGTGACAGCGCAAGAGGCAAGGCAAAGCGGGGATTACAGCCTGCCTCTGAAGCGCATAGGCGAGGCTATGAACCGGTGGTATGAGAAACAAAGCCCAGCCGATCAGATGGCTATCATGTCGGAGATAAGCGCGGGGTTTGGGGTAGCAGCGTTTTGGGGAGAGGCAAAAAAGCTCAGTAAGCCGGGAGCCTTCATGGAGTTTCTGCAAGAAGGGCTGGCGGTATTGCCGAGGAACCCGGAGGCGGAAAGGAAAGCGCTAGAGGCGCTTGTCGGGGTGCTCAAGGGGCGGCAGGTGATGAAGGAAGCAGCCGCGATTGGCTCCGTAGAGAGGGCTGGCGAGGTGGTCAAGGAAGCCCAGGAGAAGGGCTTAGGCGACCACATCATGGCGATGGTGCGCTACTTTGAGCACGGTAAAAAGAAGTCTGTCAGCCAAGAGTATGTCGCTCAGAAAGCCGGAGTAGACAAGAAAGAACTGGAAGCGATGACAGATGCGCAGTTACAGGCTTTTGGTATTGAGCGTGTAGCACAGCATTACAGCGACACCTTTTACAACGCCTATCCGCATCTGGAGCACATGAGAAGTAAGATACAGGTACATCATGCATTGCCTCAGAGACTGCTAGAAAAGCAGCACGCAGGGCTGTTTAGTGCTCAAGAAGTGAATGACATAAGGTATTTGAGCGGCATACCAAATGACGCAAGGCTTGATGGTAAGCGTATCCACCAGCTAATTTCGGCCAGTTGGAAAAAATGGTTGGAAACCAACACTGACCCAACGAGAGAGCAGGTGCTTGAGCACATGCGCGAGCTAGATCGAGAGTATGGGCGGTTCTTTGTGCCGCCATTGAAGAAAGGAGCACGATGAAATTTTATCTATACGAGGTAGAAGCTTCTGGCAGTTATGGTGACAACACGGTGTATGTGGGAGATCCCAAGTCGCATCCACCCGTTATTTCACATTTGCATTATGAGTTTAGCCTCTGGCCGGAAGAAGATTTGCAGGCAGCCGTTTTCCATTTCATAGGCACAGAAAGGCTACGGACAGCCCTAGAAGCCTTGCGTCCGCCTGTTACTGGAATTGAATTCGCTGAAGTGGAAATATCAGGAGATGAAGACGAATTTGAGCGCATGGAGAGACAAGGGCGGCCAGACTCAGCTTTAGGCAAGTGGTACTGGTTCAAAATAACGGGGCGGCCAGGTGTAGATGACTTCGGTTGTTTGCGTTGGGCAAAGCTAGTAATCTCGGAGAGAGTCAAGGAGCTTCTGATTGAGAGGAAGATGGTAACAAGTGTGTCGTATTCGTTTAGCGAGTATGAAGGCGAGATGGAGGGGGCTGCAGTTCCCCAAAAGGGCCCGCCGACGACGAGTGAATCCTGAAAAGCGCATAGGGTGGGTAATTGCAAAAGTGTGCAATGAAAAATAATCAATATTACGAGACGCTTGCGGCCAAGGTCAAAATAATACTGCCATCAGCTGCGATGGCAATTTAAAGGCCAAAAGGACAGAAAGTTCCGAGAATTTGCAAGCCTTGGCGACTCACCGAACGAACACCAATTTCACACATTCGGCTGCTACGCCTGCTCAAATTTCATTTGCCAAAATCATTCATTAGCCGGAGAACAGATCAAGTGAGAGCGTCATAGCAACCCCATTTTTCTGATGCTTGATTATCGGATTGAGCAGTCCGGACCGCCATTTGTAAGGCGAAATCCCTGTATTCAGAGTGGCTCCTTGGCGGCGCCATTTAGTAGCATCATCAGAATCTGCGGCGTTGACTGATTGACGCTCAATCCGACGTATGCCGGGCTCAATAATTCACAGATTCTTCGACATCCGAACCTCTATCGCAACATACTTGTTCAACAAGAATGTTGCGATAGAGTGCTACCAACAGCCTATGTTCCCAATTAAGCAGTCTAGCGGAAGCTCTTGGTTTATTTGGAGAAGGGGCTTGTCCCCATCTCCTCTTTTGGAGCTTGTATGAATTTCGCATTGTTGATGCCAATTCCACGAACTCTGTAGAGGAATGGAAGCCAGGTCTTTTCGTTAAAAACTACGTCGAGATGATAGATGTTTTTCTCTCCAATTCGAACTGACGGAACATCAAAAGTGACAAAGTCAACAGGCAGAGCCCCTTCTATTTCAAGTTTCTTGAGCTTTCCCCAGTTCTTCTCACAAACTGTTTTTGATAAATCTCTCCAGATGTGACTTCTGTTGTATTCTTCCGAGGAGACATTCGCAGAACTACCTTGCTTGGCTTGAAAACCATTTAAGTCAACAAGATAGCCTGTTCCATCAATAGATACTTTCAAACAGAATGGCAGTTTTGCTTCTGATGGACCGAGTGCAGCGGTGTAGCCGTTTCGGTACTGAATGATATCTTCCTTTTCTGGGTCTGGCAGAGGGCAGTTAGCCAATGCCACGTTTGAATACAGCAGGACTGCTGAAATTGCGCAGAACGCTCTCGTCAATTTCAAAGAAATTCTCCCCATGTTGGTTAAACTTCGAATTATATCCTTGGTACAGTCCTTGCGCTCAATCTATGCTCTCTGAGCGCGAAGCTGCCCCCACCAAATGCTTGCCCTGAAACGCCTACTGGGACTGTGTTTCTAGGCGTCCCCTATTTTGCTGCGCGTGACAGCCTTACCTGAATTTTGGCTATGCTTTGATTATTGCTGAGCATAGGAGCCATATCATGCACTCTTCGATTAAACCATTCGTGTTTCATTTAGCTTCTAGGAACTCGACATCCACTCATTAAGACCGTCACCACCCTAAGAGAAGAGATTTTTGAGGGCATTGAATTCTTTTACGACAGGCGAAGACTTCACAGCTCACTTGGGCATTAAGCACCAGAGGAATTTGACAATGAGTACTGGTCAGTTAATGCAGCTTTGTAATTCTCTAGTTGTCTACTAAACTTAGGACAGGTCACCCTAACATCTTCCCTTGTTGATGCTAAACTGAGAGCTCCATAGTAATGTGTGACCTATTATCTGGCATTCTAAGCTTGTCAAAAGTTTTGTCCCCAGGCGCGACAGCGACAACTTCGTCTATAGAAAAGGCTCTACTAGCGGTGTCACCTTTGTGGCTCATTTAAACTGCACCCGCCACTGCTTTATTGAGGCTCTGCCAGGCAATTGAGCTGCCTGCGAAGACGTCTACATCCTGATTGCCAACTTTTCGAGAGTGACCGGATTGCTCGTGAACTCAACCACTTAGCCGATGAAACTAGGCAATTAATCTTGAAGTGCTTTCTCGCGGTCTTTCTTAGCCAGGTCGGCTCTACCCAGCTTGTCGTAGAGGGCGGCTCTTTCGTTGAGAAGTGATGTGGTTGGTAAGCTTTTGATTGCCAGGCTGTAGTCGCTCAAAGCGCCTTTGAGGTCACCGGCTGTAACCTTGAGCTTAGCTCTCTTGTGCAAGGCGGCATCGTCGTCTGGTTTTGAGGCAATTATTTTGTCGAGAAGCTTGATGGCTTCATTTCTTTGCTTGAGGTGTTCCAGGCAGCTTATCTGATGATAGATGACCGTATCAGTCTTGCTTGCCTTTTCAGCCTGCTGGTAGACGGCGAGCGCACCTTTGTAGTCGCCGATATTTTCTAGACAAGCCGCTTTCATAAACAAAGTGTCTATGGGTTTGTAGTTGGTCTTAATCAGTTGATCTACTACCGGCAGGGCTTCTTTGTCTCGATGCAGGCTGCTGAGCGCCACTGCTTTGGCTCTCAATGAGAGAATGTGCGGGTTGCTGCGATTGAGGGCTATGCCCTTTTCTGCGTACTGCAAACTTGTGGCGTAGTCGCCGTTGATGTTGGCGCAGTCGGCTAGTCTTCCCCAGGCTTCTTCATTCTTAGGGTCATAAGTGGTCGCCTTTTGAAAGCAATCCATAGCCAGAGGAAAGCCTCGGCTCAATGATTGATTGTTTTCATCAGAGTTTATATGAGTAACGCCGAGCGCCGTGAGCGCCCTCGAATCGTGCGGATTGGCTTCAATTATGCGTTTCAAGATAACGCGGGCATCTCGGTAACTGCCTCTGTTCATCAATGCTTGAGCTTCGTCGTAGAGCTTATTATAGTTTGGCGCGGCCAAACAGGAACTTTCACCTGCAAGACCTAGGGCGCACAATAGCAGAGCGCAAAATACAAGAGCACTACTTAGGCATGGTTTGCATTTCTTTGAAAACATTTGGCCTCGGAAGCGCGGTACATGAATTCATAATACTACGCTTGCCGTTTGTCATTTTTTCTTGAGCGAGTCGAGCAGCTCTTTTGAAGGCGGAAAGCCTAAGTCTGTGCACTTGTTGTCGTACTGTGTGCGCAGTCTTTCTGCCTCAAAAAGAGCGTTTACGCCCTGGTTTCTTGAAGGATCGGCGAAGTTTTCTAATTGTCTTTGCAGATCGCGGCATTGCTCAGTTTGATTTTGGCTCTTGTGGTCTAGCATTGTCTTTTCTCCCGCTGTCGGCAAGGCTCATCGTCATATTTGCAAGGTGAAAAGTGCGTGAAAGAAATTGGCCGGCTTCGTGTTCTCCGCAAGCCCATCAGGAAGAAAGAGCCTTTTCTTGGCGAAAAGAGCTAACAGTTGAGGCTGAGGCTGAGGTTGAGGTTGAGGCTCAGGTTTTAGCCGATACTCTGGTTTCTTCGTGCTTACCGGCCTTGACCACCAAGATGCCGCAGCAGGCAACGGCAAGGGCACCGAGCAAGGTGTGCCAGGCTGGTATCTTGGCAAAGAGCAGGGCGTCGAAGAGAGTTGCCCAGATAAGCGATGTGTAGTTTAGCGGCGCCACTGTAGATGCCGGTGCAAACTTGTAGGCTTCGGTCATGAATATCTGCGCGATACCACCGGTGATACCGATGGCGAGCAAGATGAGGGCGTCCTTTAGATCGGGCATTGTAAAGGCGAAGGGCATGGTCAAGAGCCCAGCCAGAGAGCAGGCGGACATAAAAAAGGCTACTATGGTGATGCTTTTTTCGGTTTCGCTGAGGCGGCGCAGCTCGATGGCGACAAAGCCGGCGCAGAGTGCCGAGCCTAGCGCTATCAAGGCGCCGGTCAGATTGCCGTTGCTTTGCGGTTGCAGCATATAGAGAACGCCTGCAAAGCCAGCCATAACGGCGATTAGCTTAAGCGGAGACAATTTTTCTTTGAGTAGGAAGAAAGAAAGTACAGTGGTAATTAGCGGTGCTGTATAGAAGAGGCTGGTTGCTTCAGACAAGGGGAGCCAACGCAGTGCTTCAATACAGAGAAATGCCGAGATTAGTCCCATGGCTGAACGGGTTAGATGCATACCCGGGCGACTAGTTTTAAAGACTTGCCAACCGCCGTTTTTCATTATGGCTGGAAAGAGTGGAATAACGGCGAAGAAGCTGCGGCAAAATAGCACCTGCCCGGACGGATATTCTGGTCCGAGCATTTTGATTAGGGCAAACATCACCGAGAAAATGCCAGTGCTCAATATTGCCAGTTTTACGGCGGTGCTCACCGAGTCTTGGGTCAAATTTGCAGTTGTGGCTTCCAGGCGGCTTTCCATATTGTCATTATGGCAAAAAAGCAGACTGGCTTGGACATCTGTTGCCTTTTACAACCTAGAAAAACATTAAGGAGAGACGATCCCACCATCATCTCTCCTTAATTTTATTGATCACGGACTAGCACCGAGCTTTGCTTTTGCCGTAATTGCCTTTCGACGGGATTAATTTACAATGCCTTCTGTGTCGAGTTCATGACATAGTTGTGTCGGTTATGTGACACCAAAATAATTTTGGATAGAATAAAGCAGAGTTCCGTACTCATCTGAGATTTATGACTGTGCCGGCAAATTTTAGCTATCGAACCTTTTTAGTCTCTCGCTTAGTCTCTGGCTCAGACCCGGGCTTAGTCTCCGGCTTAGACCCGGGCTCAGTCTCTGGCTCAGACCCGGGCTTAGTCTCTGGCTTAGTCACTGGCTCAGACCCGGGCTTAGTCACTGGCTTAGTCACTGGCTTAAACCCGGGCTTAGTCTCTCGCTTAGTCCCTGGCTGGCTTGCCGGCTCAAGCTCGGCGCGGCTCGCCTCGTCAGAGGCTGCTGGGACTTTCAGAGCCTCCGTCGACGGTGATTCAGGAGATCGTGATTCTGGGGGCTCCACCAAGGTCTTGGAGCGCCCTCGTGAAAAAATGAAAAAGCCGCCTATGTACAAGGTGCTTTTGCATAATGACGATTACACGACCATGGAATTCGTGGTTTATGTTCTCAGGGTTGTTTTCTTCAAGCCGCCGGCTGAAGCCGACCAAATTATGATGAATGTGCACAGACAGGGGGTCGGTATTGCCGGAATTTATCCGTTTGAGGTGGCTGAGGCCAAGGTCGAGAAAGTTACTCGCTTGGCAAGAGCTAGGCAGTTTCCTCTGCGCCTCACCTTGGAACCGGAATAACTAGGCCGGAACGAGCTAGAAGAGTCTGTTGAAAACATCAAACTAGAAACATAAAGCTACAAACGTCAAACCGGAAACGTCAGATCAGAAACAACAAACCGGAAACAACAAACCGGAAAAATCAAACCGGAAAAATCAAACCGGAAAAATCAAACCGGAAAAATCAAACCGGAAAAATCAAAAAGGATAGGCGCGATGCTTAGTCGGGAACTGCAAAACACACTCAGCCAAGCTGGTCTAGACGCCCAAAAGCGTCGTCATGAGTTCATTACTCTTGAGCATTTGCTGTTAGCTATGACGATTGAGCCCTCAGCCCGCCAGGTCTTGACTGCTTGCGGCGCAGACGTGACCGTTATGGCTCGCGACCTGGACCGCTATCTAGAGGATAATCTGGAAAAAATTCCTCAGAATAAACCAATATTGCCAGACGAGTTCAACTACGGCGATACTTTGGCTGGCTCAGGAAAGAATGCCGAATTTGAAGATGACAGCGATTTTCCGCAGCCTACGGCAGCCTTTGAGCGAGTATTGGAGCGTGCCGCCATGCAGGCTCTTTCTGCTCAACGTCAAACCATCGACTGTGGCTCGGTTTTGGCTGCTATGTATTATGAACGGCGCTCGCATGCAGTTTACCTTTTAGAGCAGTATGGGGTCTCGCGCCTGGACGTGCTCAACTTCATATCGCACGGTATCGCCAAAGACGAGGACTTGCACGAAGGTTCGAAAGACTCTGAGTCAGATTTTGATTTAGGACCTGACTTTAGTGCTGAAGTCGGTGAGGATGGCGAGAGAAGCGAGGGGGTGGATGGCGAAGGGCCTGGCGGTGCCAAAAGGCGAGGCGGCAAGGAGCCGGAGAAAGGTCGACGCACTGCCCTTGATAAGTACTGTGTTGACTTGCTTGAGCAAGCTCGAGCAAACAAGATTGACCCGCTCATCGGGCGAGAGGCGGAGGTGGCGAGAACCATTCAGGTGCTCTGTCGACGCCGCAAAAATAATCCCGTTTTTGTCGGTGAAGCCGGAGTCGGAAAGACTGCCATCGCTGAGGGCTTAGCCCTCAAAATTGCCCGGGGTGAAGTGCCTCGTGCTCTCAAAGCTTCTCATGTCTATGCTATCGATATGGGTGCCTTGGTTGCCGGTAGCCGTTTTCGTGGTGACTTCGAAGAACGACTGAAAGCTGTAGTGCGCGAACTCAAGGCTTTGCCCGGGGCTATTGCCTTTATCGACGAGATTCATACCATTGTCAGAGCCGGCGCCGTCGAAGGCGGCGCTATGGACGCCTCCAACATTCTCAAGCCGGCACTGTCGTCTGGTGAGTTGCGTTGTATTGGTTCTACCACCTATGCAGAATATAAGAACTCAGTCGAGAAAGATAAGGCGCTTGCTCGGCGTTTTCAAAAGATCGATATTTCTGAACCCTCCATTCAAGACACGGTCAAGATTCTGCAGGGGCTGAAGCCTTATTACGAGGAATTTCACGGCGTCAAATATTCAGACGAGAGCTTACACGCGGCGGCTGAACTATCAGCTCGCCACATCAATGATCGCTTTTTGCCCGATAAAGCAGTTGACGTTGTCGATGAAACCGGCGCTGTTGTGCGCTTGCGCCGCGAAGGCGAGCCCTCTCAAGATTCTGAAGCGGGCGCTGGAGCGGGTGCCGGAGCGGCTTCTGGGGCGGGCGCTGTGACCAGGGACGACACCTTAGCCGGGGGCGGCGCTTCAGGCAGAGTCAGCGCATCCGCCGGGGATAGCGCTGCTGTAGTCACTGTTCATGATGTCGAGCTGACCGTCGCATCAATGGCCAAGATTCCGCCAAAGACAGTATCTGGTTCAGATAAGGACAGACTCGCGCTTCTTGAGAAAGAGCTGAAGCAAGTCATCTTTGGTCAAGATCATGCCATCGAGAAAATGGTGCGAGCCATCAAATTATCCAGGTCTGGACTTGGTAGTCCAGACAAACCTATCGGCTCTTTCTTGTGCTCTGGACCGACTGGGGTTGGCAAAACAGAGTTGGCTAAGCAGTTGGCAAAAATACTCGGTGTCAATTTCTTGCGTTTTGATATGAGTGAGTACATGGAAAAGCATTCTGTTTCTCGCCTTATCGGCGCGCCGCCTGGCTATGTAGGGTTTGAGCAAGGTGGACTATTGACTGATGCTGTCGGCAAGACGCCTCACTGCGTGATAGTGATGGATGAAATAGAGAAAGCGCATCCAGATCTATTCAATATCTTGCTGCAAGTTATGGACCATGGTTCACTGACCGACAACAACGGTAAGAAGGCTGATTTTCGAAGCGTCATTCTGATCATGACGACTAATGCTGGGGCGCGTGAGATGATGGGTGATAACATCGGCTTCCGTGCAGCTTCTTCAAAGACTTCGCTGACCCAACATCTTGCCGAAGAGATGGAAAAGACCCGTCAAGAAAGAGAGTCCTCCGAAGGCGGAGTCGGATCGGGGCGCGAAAGAGCCGAATCTAGCGGTAGCGGCTATGGGCTTGGTTTTGGAAAGGGACGCGGCGCCATTGAAAGAACCTTTTCGCCTGAATTTAGAAATAGGCTTGATGCTTGGATTGCCTTCAACCCGCTCACATATTCAAATATATTGCTGATTGTCGATAAATTCGTTGACGAAGTTCGCACTCGTTTAGTCGAGAAGAATGTGAGCTTAGAAGTTACTGCGGAGGCGCGTGACTGGCTGGCTGAGCATGGTTATGACCGACAATATGGAGCGAGACCCATGGGCCGATTAATAAAGGAACGCCTAAGTGAGCCTCTTGCCGAAGAACTACTATTTGGCAAACTTGAGAAGGGCGGCAAGGTTGTGGTCGATGTGCAGGCTGAAGAAAGCAGCTCCGATGTTTATAGTCTAAAGCTGATAATAAGCGAATAACAGTGTTTAAATGAATCCAAATTTTCAACTATTCAATCAGTTGTCCCAGCTGAACCAAATACTGAACGCACAGTTTTTACCAATAGGCAAAACGACAGTTTCACTGACCATGCTCATTTATGTGGCTGTCCTGTTTTTCCTTTTAGTTATTGCCACGGCTCGTGCGAAGACTTGGTTTGAGAGAGAGCTTTTATCCAGAACCAAAATAGAACCAGGAATGAGAGCTGCTGCTGGTTCATTCTTGCGCGGTTTTGTTCTTTTCGTCGGTTTCATCGTCATACTGCAGACTGCCGGTATCGATTTGAGCGCTCTTACTGTGGTTGCAGGCGCCGTCGGTCTGGGTGTCAGCTTGGGTCTGCAGGGCTTGATAAGCAATGTCGTTAGTGGCGTGATTATTGTTCTTGAAGGACCTTTTAAGGTCGGAGACAGAATTGAGTTTGATGGAACGATTGGAAGTGTTATGCGAGTAGCGCTTCGCACAACAACAATAGTCACTAATGACAATGTCGCTATCATTGTCCCAAACTCAGAATTGCTCAAAGGGAAGATTACAAATTGGAGCTGTAACGCTAGTGATGTGAAGCACAGCGTTAGATTTACTTTTCCTGTAAGTGCAGATGGCTTGCTTCCCCCTTCTACCGTTATTGAGGCAATCCTAGAAGCTGCAAATGCGCACGCTGGTGTTTTGTCTGAGCCGGCTCCGGAGGTGGTTCTGCAAGATTTGGGAGAGAAGACAAATAGCTATTTGCTTCGTGTTTATACTTCTGAGTTTTTGTCTAAGCCCAGTACATTGAGAAGTGAGTTGAATCATTTGATATTTGAAGTTTTTCGCAGGCGGAATATTAAATTCTCGGCTGGGGATAAATCATAGATTTTTGCTTCGCTCGAAATGGAAAACCAAGAGAAGTAGAAATTTTCTAAAATTTCTACTTCTCTTGGTTTTCTTTCCATCCGGTCTCGGTCCCGAAGATTATTTTCGCGATGTCAAGGGTCGCGCCGATTGAACTTTTTGGTTTCGAATTACGTCTTTATATACAGAACCCAATGCAGTTGTTTCCGCGACTCTGACTTATGCTGCGGCAGAAGGAGGCTTTATGCCCAATAACCGAGAAAAAGAGAAAAGACCATACAACAAAGATTCGCTATCTTTGGTTCGTAGATACTTGTCTATGCTGCCACCTAACTATATCTTCACCACCAGAGAACTTCTCACTTTGGTAGAGGAACGACCTTCTCTAGATTCTTTCCTTTGCACGGCTGTTAAGGTTGGCTACATAGAAAGGTTGGCTAGGGGCGTGTTCCGTCGCAAAATACGAGGTCTAAAGCCTGTGCCGGAAGAGGTGATTGTTGGAATCAAGCGAGTGGCATTCGCAGGAAAAGTCTCAACAACAAAGCTTTCAAGAGAAGAACAAAAGAAAGAAGCCAGAAACTTCCTGCTGAGCAATCCGGTAGATTCTTCTCGTTGTGTCGAGTTTCTGTGTGTTTCGAGCGGAGGCAGATTCAAGGCAGAGCAGGAAATAAGAGATAGAAAAACTTCAAGCATCTATTTGAGAGAGGCTGAAATCAGTATCTTAGCGATTGGAAATAGGAAGTCCAGACTGGGCGAGACTGAGGCCGGTAGGAAGTTCCGAACTCTCTGGCTCAGGGGCGAGAAGTACTGTTCGGAAGAAGAGATATACAAGACATTCTTAAGCCTCTCACCCAAAGAACGTTTGGTCGTTCCTTCACTTAAACAGTTCCTCCCTCAATGGATTAGCGATTGCCTTCCGCGGTTGCCGTATGAATCACTTCAGGTCCTAATCGACAGAGTTAAAACTCGTAAGGCCGGTCTAACCGGTAAGTATCGAGTTCCGGGCTCTAGAATTTTCGCTTAGAATCTATTGGAGCCTTGAGGGGTGTCCATAGACTTAATTCGTGGCTTGAGTCGATATAAATACTGTCTCGATGGCACTGTTTAAGCCAATTATCTTGATGAGTACTTTGCGTTATTTTTCTGTGTTAGGAGATTTATTGAGATGAAGAAGTAGAAATTTTCGAAAATTTCTACTTCTCTTGCCGAAAAGCAATCAAGATCGATTTGTTGTCGCCTACGCGAAAGTGGTCACCGTCCAGGCTGGATAGTACATTCTCCAGCCGAAAACCAGCCTCTTCGAGCATTGCGGCTACCTCTCCAAGCCTATAGATATAGTGCCTGGCTCTATGTTTGCTTGTCCGTTCGTCTTCCACCACGATATATTCCGCGTCTGCTATTCCAGCGATTGGATCGTAGTTTGTCTTGACGAGAAGGTACGCTTTCTTGCCATTGAGACTCACTTCCATCCACTCTCGTTCGCCGACGTTCAGCAAAAAGCTCTCGGCGATGGCTTCAGACTCTATAATTAGCTTGGCGCCGGGAGCCATACAGTAGCTTAGTTGCGAGAATAGCTGCTTCGTTTCAGAGATATTGAAGTAGCCAAAACTATTGCCCATACAAAAGGCACCACCAAATTTCTGGAAAGAAGTGGAAGAAAAATCTTGGCGTAGGTCTTGCTCGATAAACTGGACTGATAGCCGAAGTTCTTTCGCGCTTCTTTTGGCTTCTGCTATAAACTCTGGGCAAGAATCTAGCCCTGTAACTTTATAGTCGTGCATCGCCAAACCTAGGCTCAATCGTCCGGCTCCGCAAGGAAAGTCCAATAGATGTTCATTTGGACTGTCGGCAAACTGCTCCTGCAGAAAGTCCACTTCCTCGGCGGTTTCTTCAGGACTTTTAGCAGAGCGCCAGATGTCTAGAATCTGCCCATTGAAAAAACTCTTGTCCAAAATAGCATTTCCCCTCTAAGGCACTTTGTCGGCGTTGCTCCTTAAGTTAGAACACCTCAGCTTTTCTGAACTATGACTTATTCATTCTTTCCGCTTTTTAGATGTTTTACTCTAGCCAAAGTATGAAGCATCAATGCGCATTCAATTTCTTCGCCGTTTCTCAATACTGATACGGTTGCTTCCGCTATCACAAGAGTTCTGCCGACCTTAATAACATTACCTCTGGCTATGAGCTTTTCACCGCGAGCGGGCTTTAGAAAGTTTATTTTGAACTCGGCGGAAACGCACTCTTCATCTGGCGCCAGCACTGTATAGGTTGCATAGCCGGAAGCCGAATCTGCTGCCATAGCTACCATGCCGCCGTGGAAGAGCCCATGCTGCTGCCTGACCATATCGCTGTAGGGCAGATGGGCTTCGACATGTCCTAGCTTTATGACTGGTAGCTCCCCTCCTAATCTCTTAAAGCCCTGATGTTCGAAACTATTTCTCACTTTCTGTTCGAAATGAGGATCTAACTCTTTAAGCGGGGCTCTTGAGGATGAGGCAAATACTGTCATTTGTGAGTTTCCTTTTAGATGGTTTCGCTTGCGCATGCTTGAAGGCAGGCTTATTTTAGCAGGTCACAGAAGCCAACCCTCAAGACCGCCTGCTAAACCAGCCGCTAACCCAGCGCTAGCGCAACCGCTAACCCAACCGCTAACCCAACCGCTAACTTTTGACCGATTTTTCTCTCTCTAGCAATACGCGCTTACGCTCAATTCCCCATCTATAGCCTGATATCTCTCCGCTCTTTCTTACTACTCGGTGGCAGGGGATGGCTATGGCAAGCTTGTTAGAAGCGCAAGCCGAGGCTACGGCTCGCACCGCTTTTGGTGCGCCAACCAGGTTCGCTAATTCTTGATAAGAGATTGTTTCGCCGATTGGAATTTGTCTGAGTGTATTGTAAACACGCCGTTGAAACAGTGTTCCTTGGATATCTAGAGGTAGGTCGCCGATTTGGCTATCGAGACTGGGGCTTTCAATCTGTCCGACAATCTTGCCTACTACGTCGTCAAAAGTACTATCGGCTCCTATGATGTCAGCATTGGCGAAACGTTCTTGTAGATCGTCCAAAAGGGTATCGGCGCAGTCTCCAATGAGAATGGCGCAGATGCCTTTGGCGCTTCTTGCCACCAGTACTTCCCCTAGATTAGAGGTGCCCACTGCAAAGAATATTTGTGTGCCCTGACCTTTCTTCTTGTATTGCTCTGGTTTCATACCAAGAAGCTCGTTTGCTTTCTCATAGAAACGACCAGTTGAGTTGTAGCCGGCTTCAAAGAGGGCTTCTGTCATGCCTTTGCCCTCCTTGAGAGCTCGTTCTAGTCTTTCTCGACGTTCGCAAAGAGCGTACTGGCGAGGGGTCAGTCCAGTGGTCTCCTTAAACACGCGGTGCAGATGATGGGGGCTAACGCCGCAATGCTTCGATAAGTCCGAGAGAGATGGCAATGTTTCAGCCTTTTCAATGAGCCTGCAGACTTTCTCAATTATTGTCAGTGTGCTTGATGTACTCAAAGTGCTTAATGTGCTTAATGTACTCAGTGAACTCATTTTACTCAGTGAACTCATTGAACTCAATCTACTCCCCTTCAATAACTCGCTTGCTTGCACTTCGCTGCAGCAATAGCAGTTTATTGCAAGTGAAGAAGAATTCTGCTCCCGATCTTGCTCAATTTAGACGACTGCTTGTTTTAGTCGTCTTTGTAGGGACATAGCGACTTTCAGCTTCTCTCGATGCTGGTCCACTGTCTTTTGCCCTTCCTTAACAGGATTTTCGGCGAAGAATTTTTCAGCTTCCAGGCTCAGTTGCTCGTCAATTAGTCCGGTGATGCCTTCCACAAGGCGGGTGATAATCAGGGCGGGGAACTTGGCTCTGATTTCGCTCCAGTTATCTTGGACGAACTGCCAGCCGACCTTTCTGCCCCAGGGATTAAGCATCAGGTTGCGCACCAAATATGGAGCATTCTGGCTGCGAATCTCGCCGGTCAGGGTCATAGAAAGGGTTCTTTTCAGCAAATTTTCTTGTTTAAACAGGGCTAAAGCCTGCATGTATCGCTCTTTCTCTTGCGGTGATTGAGCCGCTAGATATTTGGCGTGAAAGGCATTGTAGCGATTCTCATCGCCGCAATAAGCTAGTACCGAAAGAGCTGCCGAAAGTATATCGGGCGGCAAGTTGTCCTCGTTCTTTTCATAGAGATCGCTTAGTTGCTTTTGTATTTCTTTGTCATCACCGGTGGTGCCAATAGCTTGTAGCGCTAACCCTCTGAGTTGTTTGATCTGCTCGCTTTCGCCGGGCATCTCCGCCAGCCCTAGGCAGCTGATTGTGGGTTTGAGCAGTTCCAGGGTCAAATCTCTGATGGCAGCCGTGCTGGGGAAGTAAACTCTCTCTAGATATTGCAAGGATGAGATAAGCAGAGCCCAGACATTTTTGTCGCCTTCCAATCGGAAGAGTTTCAGGAAGTCCAGATATTCCGGCAAGGTTGCAGTGCCGTTTACGGCTAGTGCAAAAAAGTCGTTGATCAGATTAAAGCGTTCCAGTGTACTTAACGGAACATCTGTTTGCTTTACATGACCCTGTGCCGGAGCGGCGAATTGTTCTTGCAGGGCACTCTTGAAGCATTTCATTAATTCACTATCGTAGTGCACACGGTAGAAGCCGCTGCCGCCGGCATTGACAACCAATAGTTTCAGGTCTGAAGCCTCTGCTATCACCTTGTTTTGTTTAGAACTTTGGCTGAGCAGCTCGTTTAAATCCAGGTTCGCTTCTTTTTCTTTAAGCAAATACTTGATCGTTTGGAAGCGCCCCATGCCACCGTTTGGTGCCTCTGGACTGCCGGCCTTGGCACCAAGAGCGACTTTTATTATCAGTGGAATCTGAAAGAGTGTGTCGGCGCTGTTTTCTCTCAAGTAAAAGAAGCGTTCTTGTTTGAGCTTGATTGTGCCTGGCTTTTCACCTTGTTCGACTTTGACGAGCGGATAGCCTTCTTGGTAAATCCATGAATCCATTATCCCGCCGACCGGCAGTTTGGCGCTCTCTGCCAGAGCTTGCCAGAGGTCGGCAGTTTCGGTATTGGCATATTTGTGTTTTTGCAGGTAGGCATTTACACCGGCTTTAAATTCACTTTCCCCGATGAACTGTTCAAGCATGCGCAGCACCGAAGCGCCTTTCTCGTAGGTCAATACGTCGAACATGCCGTTTGCTTCTTCCGGTTTAATTACCGGAAACTCGATCTTGCGAGTGGCAGAAAGTCCGTCTGTGGTCATTGCCGTCGCCCGTGAGACTCCGAAAGTCTCCCATCTTTTCCAAGATGGCTTGAAGTTGTCCACGGCAACCAATTGCATAAATGTGGCAAAGGCTTCGTTTAGCCAGATGCCGTTCCACCACTTCATTGTGGTCAAATTGCCGAACCACATATGGGCTAGCTCGTGGGCAATAACATCGGCAACTCTCTCTAGTTCCTGATGTGAGGCTCTATTGGGGTCAACCAAGAGGGCGTTTTCTCGGTAGATGACTGCCCCCAGATTTTCCATGGCGCCGAAGGCAAAGTCCGGAACGGCAATCATGTCCATCTTTTCGCCTGGATATTTGATGCCGTAATAGCTGTTGAAAAACTGTAGAGCAAAAGCGCCAATATCGAGGGCGAACTTTGTCAGATGTCCCTTACCCTGGGGCGCGTAAACAGTGAAGGGTATGCCTTCTACATCAATAGTTTCTGATTTGTCGAAAGAGCCGACCAAGAAGGCGACTATATAGGTTGACATCTTCATGGTTTCTTTGAAACGGACGGTTTTAAGCGTCTGCCCCTGGTCATTGCTTTTCAGAATTTCTTCCGCTATTGGTGTATTTGAAATGACTGTAAGTGATTTTTCTACTGTCATCTCCAGTTGGAAAGTGGCTTTGAATTCCGGCTCATCGAAGCAAGGAAAAGCTCTTCTGGCATCAGTCGCTTCAAACTGAGTGAGGGCGATAAAGCTCTTTTCTCCCGTTTCGGGATGAACCTGTTCGCTGCGATAAAAGCCCCGCAATTTGTCATTGATATGACCAGAGAACTCAAGTGTGATAGTGGCTGCCCCTGGTTCTAAGGCTTCGGCAAACTCGATTGTCAGCCTTTCGAGCTCATGATTTAGTTCGATTTTGACCGGCTCGATTTTGCTGCCGTCCCTCGATAGAGAAGCATTCTCTATATCCAAATCCACCGCATTCATGACGATTTCGCTGATTTTTTCAGTTTCGCCTGCGTTTATCAGGACGTCAATTTCGCAGTTACCGGTGAAGGTAAAAGTTTGCAAGTCTGGGCAGAGGTGAATACGGTAACGTTCGGGTAAAACAGCTTTGCTCAACCTGTAATCATCACATTTGCCTGTGGTCACTTGCTTTACCTCTTATTTGATTTGGATATTTGTTTTTTTTTCGGCTACTAAATTATTTCGGCTACTAATTTATTTCAGCTGCTAATTTGTTTCGGCTGCATGCTTCAATTCAGACTTGAATTTGGTCCAGAATTTGGTGCCAAATTTAGTTTGAATAAGCGCGAGTGCTTATTCTACTCTTTTCGCTTAATAATAAAGTTAAGGCAAATCGCCCCCGTTCCAGGTACCATATGCAAATCAAACTGCGCTGCCGGAAGCTAACCGGGGAAAGCGACGTTTTGGAATAGGACCTGTCAAGGGTGATTCAACCAGAAGGAGTTAACATGGTGGAAGTACAGGCATTGGCCGTAGAAAAGGTCACCGAGCTTGCCCGTCAGTTCAGAGTCGACAGTATCAGATCGACCACTGCTGCCGGCTCCGGTCACCCCACATCCAGTATGTCGGCAGCCGATCTCATGGCCGTGCTCATGACAGGCTATCTCAAATATGATTTTGACCGCCCCGATTACGCCTATAACGATCGCCTCATCTTTTCGAAGGGGCATGCTTGCCCGCTTCTCTATTCTATGTACAAAGCCGCCGGTGCTATCGACGATAAAGAACTGATGAGCTTGCGCAAGTTCGGTTCTCGTTTGGAAGGTCACCCGGTTCCCAAAATTATTCCTTGGGTCGATGTTGCTACCGGTTCGCTCGGGCAGGGACTGGCTCTGGGCGTTGGCATGGCCTTGAACGGCAAGTATCTAGACAAACTCGATTACAAGGTCTGGGTTTTGCTGGGCGATAGCGAGATGGCTGAGGGGTCGGTCTGGGAAGCCATGGCTTGTGCCTCTCATTACAAGCTTGATAACCTGGTGGGCATACTCGACATGAACCGCCTCGGTCAAAGAGGCGAGACCGCCCTTGGTTGGAATTCGCATGCTTATGCCGAACGCGCCAAAGCCTTTGGTTGCCATGTGATTGAAATAGACGGACATGATCTCAAGCAAATAGACGACGCTTACAAAGCCGCAGTGAAAGTGCAAGGTCAGCCGGTTTTGATTATCGCTAAGACCGAGAAAGGTCATGGTATTCCTCTCACAGCCAATCAAGATAACTGGCACGGCAAGCCTCTTTCGGCCGAACAGGCCCAGGAAGCAATCAAGCTCCTCGGCGGTGAGTCAAGTATCACTATCAAAGTAGCTGCTCCACCGCAAATGCCGGCTAAGGCTCAGCTTAGTGCTGAAATTACTGGTTCGGGCAAGTATGCCGCCCCTCACTATTCGGCTCCTGCCGCCACCCGTGAAGCCTACGGTGATGCTCTCAAAGCCCTCGGTACTGCTTACGCCGATGTCGTCGTCATCGATGCTGAAGTCTCCAACTCAACCTATGCCGAGAAGTTCGCCAAAGCATTTCTAGACCGCTATTTTGAAATGTTTATAGCCGAGCAGCTGATGGTCGGTGTTGGTCTTGGTTTGGGCACAAGAGGCAAGAAAGCCTTTGCCTCTACCTTTGCCGCCTTCCTCTCGCGGGCCTACGATTTCATCCGTATGGGTGCCATCAGCCGCGGTACCATAAAGCTATGCGGTTCCCACGCCGGTTGTTCAATTGGTGCTGATGGTCCATCTCAAATGGCTCTGGAAGATATTGCCATGATGCGCGCCATCCACGGCTCCACCGTGCTCTATCCCTCCGACGCAGTTTCAACAGCTCGTCTGGTGGAAGCGATGTATCATCTGGATGGTATCTCTTACATGCGCACCACCAGAGAAAAGACCAAGCTTCTCTATAAAGAAGACGAAACCTTCCCGATTGGCGGCAGCAAGGTGCTTTATTCATCTAAAGATGATGCAGTCACACTCATTGCCGCCGGCATCACCTTGCATGAATGTGTGAAAGCCTATGAAGAGTTGAAGTCGCAGGGTATCAATGTACGAGTCATCGACTTGTATAGTGTCAAGCCTATCGATGTGAAAACTCTAGAGACCGCTGCCAAAGAAACTGGACACCTGGTCGTGGTGGAAGATCACTGGCCGGAAGGCGGACTCGGCGACGCAGTCCTCGATGCCTTTGCTGCTCAGCCGCCATCCAGAGGCGAGAAGATCTCCTCCAAGAAGATGCCCAATGTGGTCAAAATTGCTGTGCGCGAAATGCCCGGCTCGGGAGCTCCCCATGAGTTGATGGACGCCGCTGGCATCTCCGCCCCGCATATTGTGGCTACAGTTAAAGCTCTATTGGGATAAGACCCCATTAGGATAAAGCCCTATTGGGATAAAGCTCTAGTTGGATAAGACCAATTTACGCTAAGCCCAATCTAGAATAAGACCAATCTAGATTAAGCCTAAAGAAAGAGAAGAGGAAGGAAATTTCCCCTTCTCTTTCTTGCTTTTGACAGCCCGATTTTGTCCAGTCTTCTCTCTTTTCGGGTATATATCGTCTATGGTTTCAAGAAATGACGAGCCTAGAGAAAAGCATGAGAGCGCTCAAATTGGTAAAGGCGTTCTTTCTACCGAGTTGTCTATGCTCGGCGGCAGCCTGCTCTCTAGTCCTGAGGCCAGGCAACCTTTTCAGCATCGAGAAACGGCCAAGACCACAGAAGCCCCCGGTCTAAATAACTTGACCCTGGTTGGTGATGACTCCAGCACCAAGGCTAAAGACGGCTACCGCGGCAAGCCTGCCGACCAAGGTAGCTCTTTTTCGCCCAGCTTAGACTCGTCCTTTGGTGACTTTACAATTTCCGGTAAAAACGAGTTCAATCAGTGGGCCGGCAACCGGGCTAGGGCTCATAATCTTGTTGAAGACAGTAGGCGCGATCTGACTGAAGAGAACGCTTTCCGCCATACAATTACCTCGGCAATCTATGCCATGAAGTATGGTGAGCGCACGTCCCTTGAAATGGGCTGGATGAATGAGCAGAAAGACTTCAATCTCTACTCTTCATATCGGGGCAAGATTGACCTGGCCAAGATAGCCGATACTAATGCCGATCTGCTCAATAACAGGGCGGGGGTGGAAATAGCCAGGCGACTCATGCAAGAAAAAGGCGAAGATAAGGTGACGGTCAAAGATATCGAAGACGCCGTCATCAAAGCCTTGAAAGAGGGCAAGTTGGTCACCCGGCCGATGCAAGAACTGCAAAGCGGCAGATTAGCGGAAGAGATGCTGAGCTATAGACGTATGCCTGATTTAATTAAGTGGCAAGCCGAGAATGGTCCCACTGAGCAAGACCGCCGTGCCGCCCGTGCAATAGTTAGGGAGCGCAGGCTCTAAATATAGCCTAGAGCTAGAGCCAGACTGACTGCTAAAAGCATGATCGAGGCAAGAATTTCGATTTGTCTAATTGCCACTTTCTTGAGAAGTTTGCTACCAAATATGGTGCCAAGCAGTGCCGCTATGGTTGCGGCAACTGTAATCGGTAGCTGTAATTGGCAACTGTTATTGCATAGATTAAGGCTGCTTTGGTAAACCATAAGGCGCATAAGGTCTACCAAAAAGGCGAGGGCTGCGCCCGTGGCCACCAAGGCTTCTTTACTCAAGCCCATTCTTAAGAGAAAGGCTGTACGAAAGGCGCCCTGATGCCCGGAAAAACCACCAAATAGACCGCTTAGGGCTCCACCTGCGGCTAGCCAGAGAGTTTGCTTGGTCTTTGGCAGCTTGAATTTTTCGGCTAGCTTAAGCAAGTCTACTATGGCGAAAACTGCCATCAGTAAAGCCATAGGCAGTTTAGGCGCCTGTGTCAGTACCAGCAGTTTTGCACCAAAATAGGAGGCAATAAAGGCTGGTAGTCCGAATTTAAGAAGGATCGGGCCGCTAGTGTGGCGAAAAGTTAGGCAGAGTTTGCCGGTTGAATTGATAAAGTGCACCAGCGCGGTTGTCGCAATGGCATTCGGTAAAGGTAGAAAGACAGCCAGGACCGGCAGCAAAACGGTACCAAGTCCAAAGCCGGTGAAGAAAGTCAATAAAGAGGCGCCTAAAGCCGCCAAAGCCGCTATGATTATTTGTGGGTCCATACTCCTTGTTATACTCTAACTATCATGAGTAATTCTATGCACGATGTAATTTGGTTTGTAGCCATAATAGGTGTCTATTTTGCCCTTCAGCTTTGGATATTGCCCAAGATGGGCATTGCCACCTGAATGTCGAAGAGCTGTTCGGTCGAACAGCCGGGAAAAAAAGAACAGAGACCAGAACATAAAACAGAACTGAAAGCAGAACAGAACTCAGAACAGAACTCAGAGTAGAACTCAGAACAGAACTCAGAGTAGAACTCAGAACAGAACTCAGAGTAGAACTCAGAGTAGAAAAGTCTGCAGGCAAAGTCTGACAGTGCCGGGACGCCGGTAAGTGACTCTGTAAATCTAGAACATGAAAATTGAATTGTATCTGCTTTGATTTATTACTGTCTTGAATGGCAGGTTAGTCTGGGGCTTTCGGCAGTTCGAACCAAAAATTAGAGCCGGCTCCCTGGTGGCTAATAACGCCCATGTTGCCGCCATGTTTTTCCACAATCTGTCGAGCTGCCAGAATCGTGCCGGCGCCGCCTTCGCCTGTGACGGTGGGCTGTCTGAGTGGGTCAAAGAGAGCGTCTTTTTGATCTTCGGTCATGCCTGGGCCACGGTCGATGATTTCCACTCTTGCTTTGTTGCCGACATCAATAACTTGCACTCTTACCTTGCTGCCCTGGGGAGAAAAGCGTACAGCATTGGCAAAGAGAGTCATGACCACGGTCATCAGTTTTTCTTCGTCCACCATGACGGCAAGTTCGGGACCGTTTATTTCTAAAACAAGCTCTTTCTCTCTAATTTCATAAAGCATGGCCATGAGCGCTTGCTGCAAGAGCGCCATAATATTGTTTGGCGCCACATCGAGGGCGAATGTGCCCGATTGCAGCTTGTTCACCTCAAGAATGCTTTCGATGGCGGCAAGCATTTCATGAATGTCTTTGAGAATGGTTTCGGCGCGCCTTTTACCTTGTTCGTTGAGGTTGCCGTGTACTCCTTCCAGAGTTAGTTCGATGTGCATCATGATGGCAGCCAGAGGTGCTTTTAACTGCACCTGCACGCTGTCGATAAACTTTTGACGCATGCGCTGCAGTTCAAAGCGCTCGGTGGTATTAATGACGGTGCCAAGGTACATTGGCAGTCCGCCTATATTGACACGTTTGAGCGAGAATTCGATTGGTATTTCGCGCTCTTTGGCTGTTAATACACGCATCTGCGTTTTCTTGTCTATGTAGGCGGCAAAAGCAGAGTCACCGCTGGCGCCCACCCTTACATCCATTGGGAAAACTGTTCGGATCAATCTTTCCGAAAGTCCGAGGGCGCCGGTTTCCATGAGATTTTCTAGGAATTTGTTGGCAAAATCGATTTTGCCGTCCACACTGGCCAGAAAAAGCCCCATTGGTATGCTTTCCATAAGAAAACGCATGGTTTCTCGCGCTTCTTTGTATGGGTCTTCACCGCTTTTCGGCTTGATATGGTCTTGCGCCACCATGAGCATGGCATTGTCCATGTCGGACCATTGCGCCGTCCAGTACATGGGCACAACAATAGAATCACGCCTCACTACCCGACATTCGAACTGGGTCGGTTGTTTCATGAAAGTTGCCGAGAGCAGCGCTTGCTGGGCCGACATCATATCTTCGGGGTAAAGAATGTCGAAGATAGAGCGCCCAACCAGTTCGTCGGCAGACAGCTTCCAGGCTTCAAACGAGTTCTGGCTGATGCTGAGTACTTTTCCGTTACCGTCTACCGAGGCAATGACTTCCATTATATTTTTTGCTTTTCGTTACTAAGTAAGCAATTAAAGGCGCTTTGGCAAATGCTACCACCCGGCTTAATATGCGGTCAATAACGATCCAAAACGATCCATAGCTCTAAGTGCTTAGCAGAAAAACCACTGTTCGGCACGCAATAATTCTACGGCTATTTCCCTGATTCTAAGAGCAAAGGCAAACTGCCTCTGTTCTAATTCGGTGAGGCTGGACATAAGCAGCTCGCCCTTTTGATCGCGCAGAGGATAGCGCAAAGGCGTATTCCAGAAAGGTAAGCGCCCCGGACCCGGCTCCGATTGGCTGGGCTCTCTTTCACAGAACGGAATAGCGCCATATTCTTCTTGCCAGTCGGCAAGAATTAGTCCTACCTTTTCAACTGCCTTTTCTAATATCCGGTGTCCTTCTTCCGAGCTATAACCGGCGTCTCTTTCAAAGATGTCCGGATTTTTCATTTTGGCTCGGTCCATCGCCTGTCTGACCATTTCTTCGCCGTTGATCTCGGTCTTGCTATCTCTTGGTCCGACTGTAATATTGGCAAAAAGCTCGGTCATGATGCGCAAAACCCGCGTCACTGCCAGGTGAGTGCGACGGATGCCGTTCAGGGCTAAGGTGCGTACTTCGGGCAGCAAAATCTTGTAGCTGTCGCTAAAGCTTGCCATAGCCGATTCGAGCGAATCATATATGGTCGGATCTTCGAAATAAGCTTCGGTGGATGGACCTCTGATCAAAGCTATCTTGGCAAAGCCATCGGGATTATTGTAATTAATCGAATGATCGCCGGCGATGAGGGCGTGGGCAATAACCGAGTCGCGCACATCTGGATGCGGCACATACCAGTCTTCTATTTCGATGGCCGAGAGCATTTCTCTTTCTTCTTCGGTGAATTTGATAGTGAGCAGATCATCGCTGAGATGCTCTTTCTGGTAGGGCAGTCTGATTTTGCTATAGATTGAAATTACGCGCCTATTGAGCTTATTTTTTGCCTGTTCTATGGTATTGCCGCGGGCAATCAGGCGATCAAAGGGCTCCAGATCAAACTTGCGGCAAAGCAGCACGGCTACGGTGCGGGCCATAAATTCAGGCGGCGCTATTTGGTGCTGCTTTACAGCTAGAACAATCCTTTCCACTATCTTTATTTCTTCCGGATTGTCGGGGTCGAAGAAATAAGAAAGCACCTGGGCGGCGGCTTGGGCGCCATGCACATTATGAACAATGAAATTGCCGCGGTTCTTTACCGCATCCGAGAAGATTGAGGCGATCATGGCGTCTCGCGCTTCTTGCGGACTCAGCTCCAAGATACGACAAGCTTCCAAAACCTGGTCCAGTTCGCCGCGGGTGTGCTTCCAATTCATATTCCATTGGTAACCACCGCCACCGGCCTGGCAATCGGCATCTTCCAGCTTCAAATAAGCTTCGCGCACCAGGGCGAGGCAATGCCAGATCAAATCTTTGTCAGCCCGGCTTAAGTCTTCTGCTTCGATTTTGGCATAAGTGTTTGTCACTTTGCCGTCGGTGCCAAGTACCGGCACCTCGGCTAGGTCTTCACGCAAAGAGGCCAGGGCGGTTTCTTCGTTTTCGAGGGGCGGAAAGAGTTCTTTCCAGCGGCCAAAGCCGGAAAGCTCGTTTAAGCGTTCCTTTCCTGTTTGTTTTGTTGCCTTGGCTTCAGACACGACCCAACCTGTCTCTAATTGAGTTGCCTATTATCGCATGGACCGGGCCGGCAAGAACACGTCCTGGCATTCCCCGTTGCCGTTAATTTGCCCGGCGAAGCGGTAGTTTTCCTGCAGGGCGGCTTTCAGTTTGGCGCTCCATTGCATGGCGTTTCTTGTACCGTCCAGCTCTTTGTGGTTCATGACTACTGCGGCATACTGGCAATGGTTGAGCTTTTCGGTCATTTGCTCAGCTTGCTTGCCGTCTCTGCCGAGCACTTGAATAAAGGTGGTTATGTCTACCGGCTCGCTCTCGGCGCCAAAAAGTACCCCGTAGCCGCCGTCTTCGGCAAGAATGCTTTTACCGGTTACTAGCCCGCGAAAGGTTTCAAGACTGATTGGTTTGTCAAGGTGGGGCTTGTCTGAGAGCTTGGCGGGGTTGAACTGCGAGTAAGCCAGAAAAGACAAAATCAGGGCTGAAATAAAATTGGTGCAGGCTGTTGCTATTTTGTACAGTTTGCCGCCTAAGCTAGGGCTTTTTATAGACCAATCGAGTGCCAGGGCGATGAAGAGCGGCAGGGGAATGAGGGCAATAAGAAAATGATTGACATTGGAATATTCGGTGCCGGCGGTGTAGAGAGTAACTGGCAGGCTGGTGATGAGAAGTAGGGCGGCAAGGACTAAGCTGGTGCTCTTTTCTTTGTCTTGTTTGGCTATGAGCGGAGCCAAGAAAGACAAAGAAAAGAACGCCATGGCAAACTTGGGCAGATCACCGAGCATTAGTGTGAGGCGATCAACTAAATATTGCCATTGAAAAGGCATATGAGAGGCAAAGCGCATATGGGCGATGAAACCTCCGGCGGTGGCGAGTTGGCAGATGCCAATTTGGGCTGCCAGACTCAGGGTGAAAGTACCAGCCATTATTGCTAGTCCTTTCCAATTTTTTTGCAGCAAAAGAAAGAGACAATAAGAGGGGGCAAACAAGGCAGAGGGCTGCTTTGTCATCGCCGCTAAACTAAGTGTGACTGCGCTAAAAATAAGATTTGACTTTCGTTTCCAACCGGCAAAGAAATAGAGCGAGATAAGGGTGAGGCAAAGTGATAGTTCGTCTACCCGAGCCTTAGCCGCCCAGAGCCAGACAGCCATAAAGCTCATAAATAGGGCGCTGCCCGTCATGGCGCTGAGTTTTGATAGTTTCAGTCTGCGCAAAAATAAATAGTAAAAGAGAGCCGAGCCCAGCGCCGTCAAAAGAGAGAAAAGCCTGGACAGTCTATAGCCCTCTGAAAAAAACATGAGGGGTGCCGTGGCGAGAAAATAGAGGGGTGGATAGATGATGACGGCAAAAGGGCTTTCGCTCAAACTTTCTAAGGGATATGGATTTTGCCCGTGAAAGATGCGACTGGCAGCCCAAAGGCAAGGACCTTCGTATTCGATGGCCATCTCTTTTTGTAGGGCATAATTGCCATAGAGAAAATAAGAAAAGATAAGTCCCGCCGAAAGCAGAACCAAGCTAGCCACCAAATACGGTGAGCCTAAATGCTTTGTCCGTTCTTGAGAACCCAATCTATACTCCTGCGCATACCTTCTTCCAGTGCGATGGTTGGCTTATAGCCGAGCTCTTTTTCCGCCAAGGCGACAGAGCAAGCAATATTTTTATTCATTTCAGATAAAACATGGAACTTTTGATGATAGAGACCCAAGCCCTGCAAGGTGGCATCTATGCCTAAGGCTACCTCTGAAGCTAGATCGGGCAGGTGCATTCTAGTGCCTTTGCATTTGATGTTGAAATCTTGGCTGAGCACTTTTTCGATAGTGTCAACAATAAAGTTCATCTTATAGGGCTCCTGGTCGGCGATCCAATAAGTGCGACCGGCTGCTTCTTTTACTTTCTGGCAGAGCAAAAGACCCTGGCAGATATTGTCTACATAAGCCATCGATCTAAGATTTTCGCCGGAGCCGACTATGGGGGCTTTGCCGTTTTTGACCATGGTGAAAAAGAGAGTTTGACGGGCCGGTTGACCTATGCCATAGAACCATGGTGGTCGAATAATAACTGTCTCCAGCTTGCCTTCGCGTCCGGCCTGGTTGACTAAATCTTCGGCTAATTTCTTGCTCTTGCCGTAGTTCATATAGGGGTTGTACGGGCTATTCTCGTCAAAGACGGTGCTGCCGGCTTTGGCTATCCCAATTGGTGAATTGGAGGAAACATGGATGAAGCGTTTGACGCCTTGTTTCTTTGCCTCATCGAGCATTCTTCTTGTCCCTTCCACATTGACGTCATAAAACTCCTTGACGCCGCGGCTAGGATGAATGATGCCGGCCACATGAAAGACGGTTGCGCCTTCTGCATTTTTGAATAATTGGTGGAGATTGTGACCCTGAGGGTCACTGGCGGCAAGATCTCCCTTTACCAGTTCCAGACTGCCTGCAGCCTCTTTGACCAGTTCTTTTAGTTTGCCGTCTTCAATTAGATTGGGTAGGCAGAGGGCGCGCACTTTCTCGCTCTTCACTTCTTTGAGGGCAGCCACTTCCGGCATGCCGGTAAGTAGGGTCTCTAAGAGCCTGTTACCGAGCCATCCTGGAGTGCCTGTGACGATAGCGAGGCTCATTCTCATTCTCCTTTTGCTTGGCGATTTTCTACAAAGTTGAGAGCATTGCGTCTTGCTATTGCCATGATTGTGCCTTGCGGGTTGATACCCGGCGAGTCAGGCAGCATACTGGCATCGGCAAGGTAGAGATTTTTGAAGCCGTGTACTTTTCCGAAAGAGTCGGCGGCGCATCTTTCGGGGCGCTCACCGATGGGGCAAGTGGAAAAGCCATGTACCGTGGTGAGACTGAGGGCAGACCTTGGTAGGCTTTCATCCAGCCACCTCACTGCTTCCAATTCGGCATTGATTTTGGGCAGTCCGAAGACGCAGGGATAGACTTCTTTAGCTCCGGCTCTCAAAAGCAAGGTGGAAAGTCGTGCCAGCCCTTGGCTCAAGTGTCTGATATCGACGTCTGAAAGCTCATATTTTAACTTGGCTTCGCCGTCCGAGCTGAGAGATGGACGAACGGTACCATGGCCGGTGCCGCGCACGCCTACATAGTAGCTGGCCATATTGCGATATTGTCTAATCGATTTTGAGGTTTCCAGCCAATTGTCGGCTAGGTTTACCGAGAGATGACCGACCGAAAAGAAAGAGCCACCCATTGAAATATCCGGCCAAAATTCTTTCACTTGCAAAAGGGGCATGACTGAATTTTGGGCATTGATTTCTTCGTCGAACAAAGCAGTAACTTTGAGCATCGGATGAATCTGGAAAGTGTCGCCGATATGTTCTCTGATGCCGCTCTTGCGCAATAGCGCCGGTGTTTGGGTGGGACCAGCACAAACAAAAATATGGTCAGCATCGATGCGCACCAGTGAGGCACTACCGTCTGCACCCACCACATCGGCGAGGACACCGGTGGCTTTGCCGCCGCTCTTCAAGATTAGCTTCACTTTGGCGCCGGTCAAAAAACGCGCCCCTTTCGCTTCTGCTTGCGGAATCAGTGAAACGCTCACCCCTTGTTTGGCGCCTTTCGGGCAGCCGGTGGCGCAGGCATTGGTATTGACGCAGCCTGAGGCCGCTCTTTTCACTTCCTGGGACGACCAGCGCATAGCTTCTATGCCGCGGTGAAAGACTTGGGTCGATTTTGGCCATTCTCCATTTCGACCCTGTACCAAGAGTTTGGCTTCGGCCCAGTCAAAATGTTCCTCTAGGCTCTCTAGGCTGAAATCGTGCAAGCCAAAACGGGCTTGCCAGCGCAGCAAAAATTCCGGTGGCAGACGGTGCCAAAAACCCGAATTGATCTCGGTGCTGCCCCCCAGGCAGCGTCCTTCTACATAGCCGATGGGCACACTGCCCATTATCGGCATCATGCCGCGGTTTCTATAGAGCAGATTCATCGCTTTGGTGGGTGGCTGTCCATAGCTGTCCAGCGTATGTCTTTGTCCTTCTTCTAGAACCAGTACTTCAAAGCCATGCTCTGCTAATGTATAGGCGACAGTGGCACCGCCGGCGCCACTACCTATGATCAAGACTTGTTCACGTTCACGTTCGCGTCGTTTTTCTTGCGTTCCGCTCATGCTTGCCGCTCCGCTTGCAGGGCACTTTGCACGCCTTCATCTTCGAAGTAAGCTAAAAGAGCAATACTGCGCAGCGGCTTGAAGAGTTTGCGGGTCAAGCCGATCTTGCCGAAGGACCAGGCTTTGACAATAGCTTGTCTCTTGGCTAAAGAGAGATTTTCGAAGGCATTGAAATTGGTCAAGATAACAATTGTGCGAAAGCCGATTATGCCTATTTTGAGCATGGTGCAGAGTTTTCTCGGCAAGGAAGATACTTCCCGGCAAAGAAAGAGGGCCGAGTCTTCCAAGGCTTGCTTTTGCTTGTCTTCCTCCTTCAAGAAGATCTCTCCGGGCGGCATAATCATGGCTTCGGCCAGCTTTGTCCAGAAGAGGCTGGGTTGGAAGCAGAGTGTTTCGCTCTTGATGCGAGGGGTCGAGGTAATCAAAGCCACATCGGCAAATTTTTCCAGATCTTGCCTGGGCAAGGGTTTTGCTTCCCAGGCAAGAGCGGCGGTGGTACCCAGTTCCACACCGTAACGGGCCATGGCAATAACGCCCCAAATGGTGACGGTGGCATAAAAAATCAGATGCACGACTACTGCGTAAGAAAGGGCTGTATCGGCTTCTACCGCCGTTGTCGAAAAGGGCATTATTGTCTCAAGCAACTGACTGGGAATGAAGGGGGTGAGCAGTCCGGCTCCTTGTTTGCTGGTCACCGCCTGCAAGGCTTCGGCGCAGCATTTATGATAGACAGCCAGATAGCCCGGGGTGGAAGGGACAAGAATGCCGAGATTGGTGAATGCCATCACTGCCAGTGCCTTGACCGGGCTGAAAACAATTTGAAAGCAAGGTAAAACCAGGCCAAACATCAAGCCTTCTATGCCCCAGATGAGAAAGCTCAGCATCAGCACCAAGAGCGCCGATGCCCCGCTGCGCAAGCAGCCGAAACCGCGGGTCACCTGAGTGGTCAGGGCGAGAGCCTTATGGTGTAAATTTCTGCCGAAAGGATGACTCAGCTGTGAAGCCAAAGAAAGTGACAGCTGCGGGAAAATTGCTAGGACAAGAACACAGGGCAGGACCATGGCAAAAATGAGGGCGGCAATCTGAGAAGCTGAGGTCATCCAGCTTTGGGTCGGGGTGATAAAGCTTGCTAAAACGAAAAGAGTAAGAATCGTCAGACCGTCAAGCAGTCTCTCTAAGAAAGTGACCGTAAGAGCTAGGGCATAGGGCAGACCGGTGCGTTCGGCCAACATACCGGCTCGGGCGAACTCTCCCAGTCGGGCCGGCAAGATATTGTTGACTGCATAACCAACGGCAATGATGTTGCTGGCGGTGGCGACGGTGAGGTTGGCCTCGCTTTCCACTAATTTTTGCAGTCTCAGGCCTCTGAGCAACATGCCGACTGTATAAGTGGCTACTGCAAGTGGAATCCAGGGCAGCCAGACAGCTGTGGCAAAGGCATCATAGACGACGTTCCATCTAATTGTTCGGGCTGTCATGATAAGCAGGGCTGCGCTCACCGCCAGTCCTAAAAAGACTACGGTGCCGCGACTTTTTATAATCTTAGTAAGGTTCGAGGCCACTTAGCTTCCACATAAGTCAGGTAAGATCTTCCCTGAGAGTGTTAATTAAACTCTCTTGAAAAGCCTCTGTGTAATATTTTCTTACTGTCGAACTTACTATCTGAAAGGTAAACGTGGCGGAGATGGACAATTCAAGCAGTCAAGAAAACGACAATTCTCAAGTTGGTGCGACAGGCCAAGTTGTGGATGAGTCGTCTTTGCGACAATATTTCAGGCGGGTCTTGAATGTTTCAGCCGGGGGTGGTCGTAAACAGCTTAGACAGGCAAGAGATCGCATATCAGGTCGTCTGCGTGATCGGTTGTTGCAGACTCAGGGGGGCGAACGCGAGAAAATTGAAAAGGCCATGGTGCTGGTCAACACAGCCTTCGACTGTCTCAGTCGTCAGGAGCGTTTTCTCGAGTATCTAGAACAGATAAATAAAGGCGAAGCCAATTTTCTCTCTATCGAAGAGGTTCCGCCCGAACTGGGTGCGCCGGTAAAGCCGCCATCTGCGCGACTACTGGAACGTCGTCAGGCTCATACGCAAGAGCGGGTGGAACGTATTGCCAGTTTGATAGTCGATGCCGTCAGAGCAGCCGGTTTAGAAGAGTCGCATCGCCAAACCAAGATGGACGGTACTCTTCCCGACCCAGATCTCTTTTACGAGACAATCTACGATGTGGCTAGAAATGCTGGTCGGCGAGTCAAGAAAGAAGAATTGGCTCTTGCTGAAAAGAGCGGTAAATTCGACCTCACCGATGCCACCGCCGAAGAACTGGACGCTCTCATAGAGGACACCGCCGACATTGTCGCCCACAAAGAGTACGACCGACTCGAATATTTGGCCGCACAGACTGAGCCTCCCAAGGCAAAGAACAAGGCAACCGCTTTGGTTTTGGCTTCTTTGATCTTGTTTTTAGTTGGTTTTTACGGCTGGTATGCAATGACTAATGGGCCAACCATGGTCAAAATGGCTGAAGGAGACGGTAAAAACAAGCAAATTTTGCCCAATTCAAACGATACCCAGCAAGCTGAATTTCTATTTGATCCTGGGTTTCAGGTTCGCCCACTGAAAGAATTGACTGTCATCGATAAATTAGTGAGCACCGCTGGTTTCGCCGGTATCTCTGGTCCTCCGGTCAATAACGGCTCTCCGTCTGCGGCTAGTTTTAGCGTGGGGCTGAAAGCGGCGGTGGAAGGTCGGAACGACGAAGCTCTGCGTTACTTTGGCGAAGCCAAGAGAGGCGAGAATTGCCGGGCTGAAGCCTTATATTGCATAGGCACAATTGAAGCCGCACAAGGTCATTATGATGATGCTATAGCTTCATTTTCCAAATGTCTCATCCTCAACCCAGGTATTGCGCAAGCTTTCTATAATCGGGCTCTTTGTCATCATGCTTTGGCCAATAGTCTGGTACATGAAGCCGATGCCGCGTTGGTGGAAAAATGCAGCAGGCACCTGCAGGCGGCACTGAAGAACTATAGCCTGGCTTTGCAGGTGGATCCCCGTTTAAGTCAGGCTCTCTATAACCGCGCCTGGACCTATTATTTGCTTGGTAAGACCGCCGAAGCGATAGCCGATCTTGATAAGGCGCCGAAAGTGACACCCATGTTTACAGCCGCTGCCGAATACAATCGCAATTTGATCATCAATGCTGTCAGTCCGGCAAGCAATATGCCTGTGGCTGCTTCTCCGCCTGCAGCACCGGTCGGTCCCGCCGGTCCAGCCGGTCCCTCAAAATAATTTGTTGGGCATTCAGCTTGCTTGACCGCCTACGCCTAAGCCCAAGTCTAGGTCTGATTTTGAGGACTTGTCTTTGCCTTTGTTTGGAAAGAAAACAGCAAGCAAGCAGGATTTGATAAAGTGGCTTGCTTTTCTTGTGTGCTCGGCGTCTACAAATGTGAAAAGAGTAAAAATGAAGGCCCATTCAAAGACGGGCAGATTGACCATATACTCGATGCCGAGGTGCAGAAAGACTAAGCCGATGACCACCGCATACCGGCATTCTTTCAAGAAAATAGCATTCCAGCCGAGAAATTCGATGAGCAGAGTAAACCAATTGAGCAGCCTGAGCACGGTCATATTGTCTGAGACGAGAGGTAAGGGGAAGCGCAGCATGTCATCGAGTCTGGTGGCATAATAAACCGCGGTACCGTCTAGCCACTGGTGCCCTGAAATCTTGCACCAAAAAGTTTGATAATAAACCAGGGCGATTGAAACTTGAATCATGCGCTGAGCCCACGGGCTTTTTTCTATGGGCAGAATGCCCTTTCTTTTGGCGATGAGAGAGTCTATCGAATAATGATCGCTGCAAGGAGAAAGTGCTAGAAATATGCCGACAGCTCTGAGGAAAGCATCACCGCCGTTTATGTTGTAGGGATTGTGGTGGTGCATCGAGACCAGAGTGAGCCAGACTAGAAAGGCCGCCAGTCTGCCTTTGAAGCCGAGAATGAGCATGATTGATAGCGCCGCTGCCAAGAAATAAATTATGGTATAGCTTTGCGCTTGCTGTGGAAAAAGCAGAAATAAATCTAGACGTGGTTCTCTGTGCCAGAAATGATTGATCACTGTGCTGATTCTGATCATAGAGTCTGGACCGTACCATTCTTCAAATCTTCCTGCCAAATGAATGAGAAAGATCTGACTAACGAGAAGACCATAAAGAATTCGGTAGACCGAAATGGTCTCAGTGCCCTGCGGCTCAAACCAGAAACGTCGCCAAGCTTGCCAGATAGAAGCTAAGGTCATTGCAGGTCTCCCTCTTTGAAGCGATAGAAGAAAACATTATTCATGCGTGTGTGCTCAGGTAGATTTTCTACTTTGGTAAAGTGCTTTTCTGGGTCGGGAATGTCTATCCAGAAAAGTTGCAGGCTGAGTGAGACTGGTTTGTTTGTGGGATTGTAGAACTTCTTGCCCACATAGACAGCAAAGTCGGGATGGAATTCTTTATAGTCAGGCCAAGGCAGAGAATCTATGCTCCACTTTCTGAATTTTTCGTCTTTGAAGCGTTGCCAGAAGTCTAGTCTTTTCATGCGCGGCAATTCCCAGATTTTCTTGCTGCCGTCTTCAAAGGTGAGAATAGCCAGGGTATGAAAGTTGATATCTTTAATCTCTGGTGAAAACAGTCTCCAGTTTTGGTCGAGACCAAAGAATAACCACGCTGTATTGATTGGCTCGATGATGCGTTTGCGAGTCTCATTTTCGGGTGAGAGCCAGGCTATCAAATAAAAGAGATAGGTGCAGATAAAGAGACTTATGAGCAGCTCTTTGCGACTAGTCTTGTTTGCTAGCTTGTGATTGATTTCCATCTCTTGCATTTTCATTTCCTAACGGTCAACTAGTGTAACCTCAATCAGCCCTGGGTGTCTTTGTTTTCACTCTTCTCTTTCTCTTCTTGCGGGTAGTCTTTGTTTTCATCAAGTAAACGCCCGAGTAATTGTTTTAGTTCGTTGCGGCTTTTGCTGTCGATAATTTGTTCATCGGCCAGACGTATGCGGCAGAGACTGAGGGCGTGGTCGTATTGTCCTTGGGCATCTAAAATCCGAGCCATCTCTAGAACGATTGCTTCGTCTTTGCTCTCCTTTTTCAAGCTTTCTAGAATCGGTAAGGCTGCGGCAAAATTTTGGGTGTGGGCGAGGGCTCTTGCGTAATGAAGCTTGTCGGTCTTGTCTAAGCCTTCAAGGGCTGCCAGCCTGCCATATGTGTCCACAGCTTCTTCGTTGAGATTGAGTTTTGTTTGGGCTGTGACAAGATATTTGAGGGCGCGACCATCTCTTGGCTCTCTTTCTGTAAGTTCAATCATGGTCAGTCTGGCTTTTTCGAAGTCGCCGCTCAGCAGGGCTCGGTAAGCCAGAGTCGATAGTTTGTCATTGTTGTAGTTTTTATAGAGCTCATGGGCACTCTTGGGCAGATCTATGACAATTTTGGCGCCGGCATCAAGCTTGCTGCGGCAAAATTGCAACAGCTTTGCAGCATCGGCATCAAGCCCGATAAGTTTTTGCGCTTCTTCCAGGTCTCTCTTGCAGCTGGCTAGTTGTTGTCTTGCAAAATAAAGTTTTGCTCTTTCCACTAGAGCTTTTTGTTTGTCTGCGTGATTGTCTTCGTGATTGTCTTTTTGATTCTCTCTTTCGCTCGACTCAATTGCCCTGGTGAAATAGTCTATGGCTGATAGTTCCTGCTTGAGCAGGTTGGCTACTTTGCCGGCTAAATAGAGTTCACTGGCGCTAGCCGAATTTTTATCCAGCGACTTGATGATCTCTAATGCTTCGTCGTCAAAGCGCGAATTGTGCTCGCTCTGTCCGCGTCTGGCCAGGCAGTATGCTAGTAATATTTTTGATTTTTCCTGATTGGTTTTTCGCAATAATCTTTCGGCGTCTTTATAGGCGTTAATTTGTAGATAATACTCCACCAAAAGTGTTTGTCCTTGTTTGTTGTTCTTAAACTCTGGCATGCCCGAGGCTTGTGCCAATATTTGTCCGGCTTGCTGCACTTGTCCTAAGGCAAGCAGCTGTTTTGCTGAGTTGATTTTGGTATCGATATTGAAACTATCTAGTTTTGCCGCGGCAAGTAGATCGGCCGAGGCTTTTTCTTTGTTGCCTTTCTGTAGATGCAGACCAGCTCTTAGTCTATAGCCGGTTACATTCTTGGGCTCGCGCCCTATGGCTCTGTCAAAGTCGCGCAGTGCTTCTTCGTATTTGTTCAATTGCTGCAGGCAGAGTCCGCGCATGGCAAAGACATCGCCGCTTTCGGGAAACTGATTGATCAGATCTTCGCAAAGATTGAGGGCGAGTTTGGTTTTCGACATGGCGAGAAGACTATAGATTCTGCCGCTGTAAAAACTAAGATTATGAGGTTGGTTGGTTGTGGCCTTTTCGTAGTTTTGTAGGGCTTCTTCAAAATGACCTGTGGCATATTGGGCGGCGGCAAGGTTGCCGGCTTGATAAGCCTCGAGCTCGTTTTGGCTTAGACCTTTGAGCTTCTCTATGTCGGCGATTGTTTGTGCCGGTTTGTTTAGCTTAAGCGAAATAGCCGCTCTGCTATCGAGAGCTTCTTTGTCATTGGGGCTGAGACTGAGGGAAAGGCTCAGGCAACGCTCTGCTTCCAAAAGGCAAAAGTCTTTAGCCAATAATTTGCCTCTCATAGTATAGGCTCTGCTATTGAGAGGATTGTAGTTTATAGCATCTTGCGAGAGTCTCAGTGCTTCGCCAGTCTTGTTTGAGGCAGCGGCATTCTCCGCTGCTTCGAGGCTGAGTTTAGAAAAATAGGCAAGTTGAAATATGGCTGTTATAGTAATGAAGGCAGAAAGAAACGCACCGATGGCGATACCAGATTTGACATTTTTACTTAGTAGTTCTTTTCTTTCTTCTTCGAGGGGAATGCACGGTAAGTCTTGTCTAGTACTTCTTTTGACCTGGGGCTTGGTTGTGTCTTCTGCGGAGCTTGTCTTTTGGCAGCGACTGATATAGCTTTCGGCTAGTGCCTCTTTGTACTCTTCCTGCTTTCTTTCCGACTCTGCCGCTTTGCTTAGTTCCTGCATTACTCTTGTGATTTCTTCTGAGCTTTCTTTCGGGCTTTCTTGCGAGCTTTCTCTTTGAGGCTTTAGAGTCATCTGCAAAGACAATGTCTCGCCTGATTGCAACAAGGCTTCAAGGTCTTCATAGGTATCGGTGCCTGATCCAAAAAATGCTTCGTTATTCATTGCACTGACTCGCTTCTTTATTTATAGGTTTTGCAAACTAGTAATTGATGCTCTTCGGCAAATCGGCTGCCTGTGACCTTATCATCTTTGTTGAGCGTGAAACCTAGGTGAAGCGCCAACATAAAAACTAAGTGAATTTTGCGTGAAGTTGGCGCTTTTCCAGCCTTTGCGTGAGGCTTATGTGAAGTGCTTATTGACACCGCCCTTTGTGCTCATTACCTTGGGAATTACCCCGGCAGCGAATTGAGCACAGTTTTGGAACGGAGTTTACTATGAAGATGGCAGCGAGAAGGAAAAAGAGGAGTCGAGAGCGCCAGCTCGGTTATTCAATGGCCGAGTTACCGGCTAGTCTCTGGTTACTATTAATAGGTCTGGCTTTCCCTTTGATCATTATGATAAGCATGAGTTACCGTGCTTGCTTCCTTTATTTTGCCAGCGATATCGCTGCTAAGAAAGCGGCTAAGTCTCCTACCTATACAGATGCAGTGGCTAATGCTGCAACATCTCTCAAGGGGGCGCTAAAAGATTTGACTGGTATCACGCCCGGTGCACCGGTTTGTTCCATATTGGTCAGACCTCTCAGTGGTGGATCTTTGACTGAATATAAGTCTAAGCTGGCTGCCGGAGCGGTCGATACTTCTAAAAATCTCTATTTTGTCAGAACGGCCGTAGATGCAGATCTAGACCCGCTGGTTCATTTTGATCCTAAGTGGTTGTCTATGTCGGTGCCGGGTCTGACCGGACCCTATCATCTCCGCTTTAATATCGATACTTATTCGGAGAATCCCAGTGGCCTGACCGAATAGGGCAGGCAGTCTAAGCGTTTAGTGTTTTGGAGTATCAAGAATGTCAAACTATAGACAGAAGCGAAGAAGAGGCGCTACAACCGTAGCACTTATTCTTGTCATTGCTTTTTTTGTTATTTTGCCGCTTGGGCTGCTCGGATTTGAGTTTGCTCGTTATACCTTACTATGTGCCCAGTTGCGTTCGGTCACCGATGCCGCTACATTAGCCGGCACAGCTGCTCTTGCCAGTTCGCCGCCTGGTTACACTTATACGCAGTTGCACGATTTGGCTATGGATGTTGCTATTCAGACTTTTCAACAGAACAGTGTATTGACCACCAGTTTTAATAAGTCGAATGTGCAAATAGATCGCAATACAGGCAGCCCACTAGGCACTCCGGCCGTTAATAAGGTCAATCTAAATTTCACACTGCTCGACAGCACCGGCAAGCCTGTGGCCAACGGCAGCAAAGATGCAGTGACCATGCGGTTGCAGGCTATCTATTCCGATAAACCGGTTTTTTCATCTTCACTCTTGAATATCGGCTTGATTGAAACAGCATCAGCAGTATCTGACGGCGGCTTGCCTCAGCTTGATCTCTTCCTTTGCTTTGATGTCTCGGGTTCGATGGACGACCAGACACCAATTAGTCTGGTCAATCGCTACTGGAACCCGGGCACAAGTACTGTGGAGTATAAGTTGGTCTCAAGCGGCAAGTCGATTTACGATACTTTCTTGCCGACCTATACGGGCACCGGTTTGAATGCCGTCCCTCCGCAGAATCTATCTTATGGTGCCTATGGGGCTCCGTCTAATAGCAAGCCCTTCATCTTTTCAGAGTCGAGCTACCCCGCCGGCAATGCCCTTAAGGGCTTAAGAGGCAACCAGTTTACTTATCCGGCCGGCAGCATTCCTGGCTTACCCGCCGCAACTGTTTATCCGCCCGGCGCACTCATCAATGAGCAGGGGTGGCCTCCGGGCAATTTCGATCCTACCAATACGCTCAATGCCAAAGGTAATGGTGTCGATGCCAACGCTTACGCCAACGGTTTCACCGATTTGATTGTGCCTGTTCCTAGTGTAGGCGCCTATGACTTTTCAAAGTACGAGACCTGTGTGGAAGCTGCCAGGGGCAATATGGAGAGCGACGCTGTCTGTTTGCAGAGCCAGGGGGGTACCAAGATAAACCCCAAGCTGCCCCCTCGTCAGCCCGGTTATTATGCCGCTTATTGGGCTCAGGTTGAGAAGACTCTTGACCCCATGGCGGCCGCTCGTCTGGCTGCCGGCAATTTCTTTTACACAATGAATATTTCAAGCAATGCTCATTTTGGCTTGAGTGCCTTCTCCGACCAGGCGGGAACTTCCGCCACCTCTTATTGGCCAACCACTACCGCCAGTTGCGACCCCGCATGGCTGCACGGCGGCAGCAATAACTTTCCGGTGCCTCTGGTCAATCTAGACAAAAGTAAGTCTAATTTTGACGATGTAAACGATGCCTTGAATGGCAAAGGGGCTATCTTGCCCTTGAGGCCGACCGGAAAAACCAATATTGCTGACTCTTTGCAGTCGGCACTCAATGAGCTGACTGATGCCGCTAAATATAGACCGAGAGCCAAGCGAGCCATCATTCTCTTTACCGACGGTGTGCCTAATGAACCGGGCGGCAGCTCTGCCGCTGCAGAGTCGGCTGCTTTCGCCAAGGCTAGTCTGGCAAATAGCAAAGGCATTCCAATCTATACAATCGGACTTTCTCAGAACGCCACAATCAAACCTAAAGAAGACGCGTTTTTAGGCGATAATAAGGGCGGTTCCGGCAAAGGTATAGCCTTTATCTCAGGCAACAACGCTATCTATGTGTCTGTGACTAAATCAGCCGATCTCAATAAGGCTTTTCAAACTATCGCTCGCAGTCTGGTGGTGTTGCAATGAGAAAGAAAAGATATAGATATCTAGGCCGCACCACTGGTAGCACCACTATCGAGATTGCTGTAGCTTCACTGCTCTTTGTTATCTTTGTCATACTTGCCTTCGATATGCTGGTGGTCGTCTGGGGCTATTCGGTAGTCGACTCGGCTGCTCGTGATGCTGCCAGGGCCGCCGCCTCGACTTCAAATGCCGCGGCCGGTCTGCAGGCTGCCCAGCAGGCCGCCCTCGCTCATCGCACCGACGGTTACTTTGTTTCGCAGCCTAAAGTGGCAGCCACCGCCACCGATTTCATTTATGTTACACCGGCTACCGGCTCGCCTTATGTGGCAGTCACCACTCGGGCTGATGTCAGGCTTCCCGTGCCGATTCAGTTTTTCGGAGCACAGCTCAAGGACGGGCTCTTGCCTTATGCCAGGACTTATACCTTCCCCATTCTTGGTGTGCCATTTGTTCCAGACCCGGGCTCGGGCGCAGCGCCTCCACCAGTGGTAGCACCTCCGGCTCCAGCACCGGCTCCGGCTCCTGCTCCAGCACCGGCTCCGGCTCCTGCTCCAGCACCGGCTCCAGCTCCAGCACCAGCCCCTGCTCCAGCGCCAAAGCCGGCTCCCGCCCCGGCTCCTGCTCCAGCGCCAAAGCCGGCTCCCGCCCCGGCTCCTGCTCCAGCGCCAAAGCCGGCTCCAGCACCAGCTCCTGCGCCAAAGCCGGCGCCAGCACCAGCTCCTGCGCCAAAGCCGGCGCCAGCACCAGCTCCTGCGCCAAAGCCGGCGCCAGCACCTGCACCCGCGCCTAAACCGGCGCCACCGCCGCCACCGCCGCCACCACCACCACCACCGCCGCCGCCTCCTCCTCCAGCGCCTCCGGGAGGTTAAGACAATGAAGAATAAATTGAGCATTCTCTTTGCTTCCCTTGTCTTAAGCGCAGGCATTCTGGGCAGTATGGTCTATGTGAATGAGGCTAATACTGCTCTAAAAGAGACCAATCACTGGCAGAATCTAGAGGGAGAAAAGCTCTCGCTTGCCGCTCTTTACGCCCAGGGTAAGTTGGACCGAGTCGGTAAGCGCCGCCTGGCTGCGGCTTACCGACAAGACGGTGAGCTTGATAAAAGTGCCGAATTGCTGCGCAAACTCTGGATTGAGCCAACCTCGGCTGATGACTTCAGCAAAGATGCCCAAGAGCTTGCTTCACTTTATAGTGAGATGGGGGCTTTTGATAGCGCCCTAGAAAGCTATCGCAGCATTCTTGATTTCGACAAATCCCGTTTGTCTCGTGCTGATGCACAGATTGGTCGGGACTTGACTAATCTAGCGGCTTGTCATTATCTCAAGGCTTGTTGCCAGAGCGAGCCTCTTGCCAGGCGCAAAGAGTTGCAGCAGTCTCTTAAACTCTATGGCGATGCCAGACGAACCATAGCGGCAGTCGACACAATATCGCTCGAAAAGCGTAAGCAGATGCTCGAGGTGATTGACGGCAATATGCAACTGGCGCGCCTTGATTTGTAGAAAGAGAAATATATCAATCTAGATTGGTCTTAGTCAGACAACAGTGCCTAAACTGTTGATCGCGGCTCTATTTGTCTTGCAGGCTTCGTAGACTTTCTGTAAGCCTAAAGAGGAGCGAGCCTGCGATGAGAAGACTATTGGCGTCAAAAACTAAGATTGGAGCCGGGCTCTTGGCTCTGACACTGTCTCAGTATTTGACTCTATCTCTAACTATTTTTCCGGCGCCGACTTTCGCCCAGACCGCCTTTGGCGAGCCGGCTCTGACCGCGAAAGTCGGTTATTCAGCCGATGCCTTGAGCAAGGAGAGCCTATCGGCTGCGGCTAAGCACTTTCAAAATGATTTAGAAGGGACAGACCGAAACGGCGCTGCCTTTGCCTTGGGGATTAGCCGCTTTCTGATGGCTGTGGAAGGGCTTGGACAAGACCTATATAAATTTGGCTTCAAGCCTGGTAGGCATATGGGGGTTATGAGTCTAGTCATAGGATTGAATCCTAATCCAAAGACTCTAACCTATAAAGATTTGCGCCTCTCCATCGAACGGTTTTTGGCTCGACTGGCGCAGAGCCTGCAAGCACTAGACATGATTGACGGCGATGTGAAATTGCGTCTGCACTTTGGCAAAATCAGGCTTGACCTCAATGGTGATGGGGTGAGGGAGCGCAGCGAAACTCTCTGGCGTGTCTATAGTCGTTTGATGAGGCAAGACGAGAGTCAGCTTGAGGCGCCATCGGAGCGTTTCGAGATTGCCTTTGACCGCGCCGATGTGCACTGGCTCAAGGGTTATTGTCATTTGCTTTCTGGAATTTGTCAGACTCTTTTGGCTTATGACAGCAGTTCTTCTTTCAATTTGGCGGCGCCCCTTTTCTTTAGCAAGACAGATCTGCCTACAGCCCAGTTCGGTGACCCTGATATTCTAGATTTGGTAGGTTTGGTTCATACAATCAGTTGGCCTTTGACCACTGTAGAGTATGAAAATAACATTCATGCTCAGGACTCAGTTGCTGGAACCGAGCGTTTGCGCTTGGCCCATGAGCATTTCCTGGCAGTGGTGGCAGAGAGTCGTATTTCTTGGCAATACTCTAGAGCCGAAGTGGACAATGATTGTGAGTGGTTGCCGAATGCCAAGCAAACCGGTGTGATTCCGGGGGTGAAGGTGAGTGATGAAATGATCGACACTTGGATGTCTATCATGAGCGAAGGAGAAGCAGTTTTGCTTGGTAAGAAGCTCATACCCTTCTGGCGTGACTATAAAGAGCAAACTAAAGCAGCAATTAGGGGTGAGGCAGAAACCGGTTACGGCATTAACATAAAGCGTTTTTTCTTAGAGCCAAGAAAGTTTGATTTTGTGCTCTTTGTGCAAGGTTCAGATGCCCTCCCTTGTATTGAACACGGTCGACTTTCGCGCGGCCGTCAGTGGCGAAGATGGATGTCCGAGTTTGGACCCAACTTCCCTGGCTTTGCTGCTTGGTTTAATTAACTTGGTATCTTAGTTTTTCAAGCGCACCGATGAGACTATCGAGTTCCAGATTTGATTGGCTTGATTGAGATTGAGACCGGCTGTGGTTAGGCCAATAGCGTAAACTTTAGCCTGTCTATCGTCTTTGATATAGGCCGACAAATGATGAACCTTACAGCCATTGGTTTCAAAGGTAGACTCTCTCACTATACTTGGTAGACTGCCGCTGTCTCCCAGTTGCTTCGCTTCTTCCTTGAGCTTTCTATATTCTTTGAGTGTGGCAAAGTGTTTTTCTTCCAGTAGTTCTGAGATCTGCCCTAGACCAAGATCGGCGTCACCATCGCCTCTATAAACATCAAGGGCAATTATTTTTCCGGCTTCTTCATGCACAGCCTTGAGGCAGTGATCATCGCTGTCTGAAACTTTCTCTTGCAGATTGGCTGGAAAAGAGATGGAAAGGCGACCGTCCTTGCTTGTCCAGGCATTTGCCTGGCTATTGGCTTTGCTTGGGGCGTCAGAAGAGTGTTGGGCGCTAATTTGATTTGGACCCGACCGACCTATTGAGCCTATAGCAGCCTGCCAGACTGACCCGGCTGCTGCATGCGACTTAATTGGACCAGTCAAAGTGACAAGTATTGTCTCGCGGTCTTTGAGAAAAGCTTGTTTTTGAAAGAAGTCTGTGTCGCCATGTTTGAAGGTTACCTCACGTTCATAACCTTTTCTGTAAGGGGTGATGCAGCGCAAAAGGCTATTGTTTTTAAAACTCGGCATTTTGCTGAATACAACTTCGTCTAGAGTCTTTATGCTTGTCTCTAAGCTCATTTCCTTAGGTAGGTCGAGCTTTGACAGAGCTAATTCTAAATACTCAGAGCCGACCAAGCCGCTCACTTTCAGCAAGTTGTCTTTGTTGTCGCTGCTTGGACCGATGGCAGTTTTTTGAAAACTCTGGGGATAGGTAAGCTTCATACCATTCACTAGAGTAGTGGTCCAGCCGCCGTTCGTCTCATCGGCGGCTGCGCTAAGCCAGACATTGTTTAGAAAGAGAGCTGTTGCAATAGCCGGGAAAACATGAGATCTGCGAATAATAAGGAGATTTCGCAGAATACCAAAGATACGAGCTTTTTTCATAACCCTTCCTATAGTTTGGAACTTGCACTGAATACCACTTTTGCTCCGGTTTCCGAGGGTTTGACCTCGAGCTTCACTATCTTTAGATTTTTCCACTTTTGATCGGCAAACAAATCTATGGTTCCTTTGTGTGATACTGGCACTGTGATTTGGCGCAGATGCGAAAGAATGACATGCTTTTCAGTCGACTTAAGTAAACCGGCACCGACTTCTGACCAGTCTAATTCCATGTCTTCCGGTAAAGGCAATTGCAAAGAAAGCTGATAATCAAGCTGGGAGAGCTTGCCGGCTTCTTTACTAAACTGATATTTGACCGAACCGCTGCCTTCCAGATGTCCTGCCAGTTTCCAGGGCTTTGTCTGCCATTTGTCTTTGCCGATAAAGAGCCCACATTTTTCTACACTACCTAGCAAAACGGCGTCGGCCGAGGCTTTGAAATCAAGAACGCCTGGTCCGCGCGCTTTCATATCCAAAAGTTTGAGATTCTCGACTTTTACTTCTTTGCCGATAGCATTGCGATAGCGCCAATGTTTGTTTTCCACTAAAACTTTGTTGAGCTTTAAGTCAAATTGGCTTGGTGTCTCGGTTTGAATCGCTGCCGCTAGAGCTTTGTCGGTCACTAAGACTTGGCAGTTCTTGAGATTTAAATTGGAACTCTTGTCGCCGATTTTTAGATCTAGACCACGCACTCGCACATCGGCTTCGTCATTTTTGAAGAGGGTGGAATGTTTGATATTGAAATCCAGGTCGGATTCCATTTCGATTTCGCCTTCTACGTCGATACGCAGTCGACCTTTTAGATCTTCCAACTGCGTTACCGTATCGCCGAGTTTGAAGCTGGCGGTCCCGACGGCGATATCAATAGGCAGGGACATCGAAGTCTTTGTGCTCTTGTTCTTCTTTTGTAAGAGCATTTCGCTGGGCACCGAGAGCGTTGAATTGCCTTCTGCATACAGAGCGAAAGAATTCTCACCCGACTGCCATTCAAAGCTTTTGAGATGGGCTTTTCCTTCTTTTAAGCTAAAGTCGAGGGTGCCGAACTTGTCGAACGCGACTGGACCGATTAAGCCGTCTTCCAGCAAAAGCAAGAGGTTGGAATGAGCTTTGTTTATAGTCACGGCAATGGCTTTAGCGACTGCCGACCCTTCAGTCTCGAAATGAGTTATGCTCTCGCTGCCGGTCGTGTCAATATTTAAGACTGTATGCAAGATTCCTGGTAGGGTCAGCTTCGACTGGTGGTTGCCGGTGTTGATATCGCAGGCGGTGTCGGTCAAATTCATCACGCTCTTGAGAAAGAGGGTCGGCTCCTTAAGTTCTCTTCTCTCCCAAGTCAGTTCTTTGATGTCAATTTCGGCGGTGCGACTGAGTGATATTGATTGTTTGTTGTGACCAAAGTTGAATCGACAATCTTCCAGTTTGATGTCCATGTGGCGATTGTCAATTATTAGTGGATGGTTTGTATTTAGTCCTAGCTTCAGCCCTTTGCCCCGTCCTTCGGCAATTAGATAGAGCTTGGCATAACCGCCGTTAAAGCGCACATCGACTTTCTTGCCGAGCCAGTCACAGCCCTTTTCAAAGTTGAGATCAAAAACCAAATCACCTTTATAGTTTAGGTCTTTGTCTATGGCAACATCGCTAAGAGTGATTGTCGAATCTTGACCGACGATGACGCTCTTCTCACCGAAGCAGAGTCTGGCGCCGGGCTTGAGTTCAAGTCGGGCGCTCTTGATCTGCATGTTGGCAATGGTGTCTCTTAAGCCGCCGTCATTCGAGGCCAGTTGCAGTAGATTGACAAAAAAGGCTCCCAGCCATTTGCCAAACTCCACTTCTCCAGAGGCTTTTCCTTCCTTTAGTTGAATTTCTTTCGGCACCGGCAGAGCGTTTACCGAGAATTCTTTAGACGTGCGCAGAAACCCTGTGGCAGACCTGGTCGAAATCGAATCAGCGCTCTCGACAGGCATTTCGACATCCACTTCAAAGTTGGTGTCGGGGCTGAAGCTCAATTGTTTGCCATTACTCCAGTAGCTGCCTGGTTTGAAAGAACCTGAGGCGACGATCTTGATTTTAGAAGTAACGCTGAGAAGATTTTTCAAGTCAGGCTGCTTCACCGGCAGCGCTACTTCGGCTGCTACCGTTTGCTTTTGCGGTAGCTGTTTAACTGAGCCAAGCAAATTATCTACCGAGCAGGCTGTTAAGCTAAGGCAGGTTAATGCAATGATCAAGGTTTGCACAGTTCTTTTGATTAGCTCAACAGTATCTTGCTTAAGCCGCGGCAGATATTTGAGTTTGGTTACCTTGAAGCCGGCGATGCTCATCAAGGGCAAGCTATCTCTAGTCAAAAAGAGCCGATCTTGAAAGCGCCTGGCGTTTTCGGTAGTTAGCTCTTCTTTGTTCTGCAAAGCCTTTTCTATATCGCTCTTTAATTCTTCTAGAGTGTGGCAGTTTTTGTTTTGAGTCAGTAAGCCCTTGATCAAAAGCCTAAACACCGGGCTTGCCGTCACGAGGGTACAGCAAATTGCAGTAATGCCGGCACCAAATAGAAATATCTGAATCATCACTAAAATGGAGATCAAAATTAGCATCGGCACAAGAAAGAGCTGAATATACTGCTTGCGGAAGAAATATTCGAAACTAACGTTCTGTCTTAGGCAGAGAAAACGGGCAAGCTCCAGTTCTAAGTCTTCGATTTCGCCGGGGTACCAACTATCATCTAGAGAGAGCTCGGGAGGATGAGCACCGGCCATGTCATTTTCGTATTCATTGGCTTGTCTTGACAGGCTCTCTGGATTTGGTCTGGCGCCAGCCACCGCTTCATGCCAGGGCATACCCAAGGTTGCCGTGTCATAGGCTTCTAGATCGAGATTGGCGGCACGTCTGTGCGCTGCTCGAATTGGTTCTAGCACTATATCTGATACCATGAGCACGAGCATGCCGGCTAGGGCGGATAGATTTAGCAGTATGTTGGGGAAGCCGGCATCGGCTTTAGGAAAGAGAAAATGTCCCAATTGATAAATGATCAAACAGACTATCAAAGGGCTGAAGCCCAAGAGAATTTCTAGATTGCGCCCGTCGCGGGCATGCCCGAAAGCGGCTCGGTGCGCAGAAAGGTAATGCTTAAAGGACTCGTGATTTTTGCAGATTGTGTTGGGCACTATTTCTTCTCTGGCGCTCTTTTTTGCTAGGCTGCTTAGTTCTTCTGCCTCTTGCGCAGCACAGCCAGACCATAGCCGCCGTGTTCGCCGCCGTCTTTATCGATATAGCTCCAATCATCTATAAAGGTCACGCGGGCTGTGGCTTGTTGCCCGGCTTGCAAGGTACCCTGGGGATCTCCGGAAGCAAAATGGCCGACAATATCAAGATTGTCCATCTGATCAACAATCAACCATTTGTGCACTTCTTGATCGCCGTCTTTAAACGCCGCCTTGACCGCAAATTTTTCCCCTGGTTTCTTATTCTTGAAAGCTTGCCTGAATTCTTCAAAGTGTTCGAGGGCGTCAATTCTCGCTTTTTTCAATTCTAGGTCTTCGCTGGCGGCATAGGTGGTACCTTCCGGTGCCGGTTTGTCGGGTTTGACCGCGCTGCTTTGATTTTGGCAGGCAGAAAGGTTCAAAATGGTCATGCCGGCGGCAAGGGAAAAGACCAGACATTTCTTGCTGATATGGACCAGACTGGCGCTGCTTTGACTATGACAAGGCTCGGCATAAACCGGGCGAATTTGCTCTCGACCCTGGGCTTGGTCATGTCTAAACTCTTGCAAAGAACCTTTCCTCTGACCACTGATTGGGTTCATGATAGCACGGCAAAAAGGCTGTGCTATTGCACATGGCTAGATTTGTCCGCCCTTTGTAAAGTGGTTTCGTTACTGTTGGGGAGAGCGATTATGGACGGCAATGATTTGAGCAATTTGAGCCATGAAAGGGCTTTTGGCAAGAGAGACGACGCCTCGGATATTTTCTTTGACGAAGTGACCGCAGATCTGCGCCGGGCCAGTCGGGGCATTTTTCATACCGGGGCGCGTGTATCTGATGGTCTGACTGTTTTGGGCGGCTGGTTGGGCTTTGACACTTCTGGGCATTGCCAGCATTTAGAGAATGCTTGCCGAGAGAGCCTAGCGGCCGGGCATGAGGCCGCCGCCTTAGAGTATCTCAAGCGAGAATTGGTAATTAACGAAGCCGTCAATGGCTATGACAGCCCTGTTGCTGAGAGAGTGCGCCAAGCCCTGACTAATTTTCGACCGGGGCAATAGGTCTCTTTGCACGGGCAATATCTTCACCTTTGGGGAGGCAGTGCTAGACTCTAAGAAAGAAGGTGAATATGCAGCGAATTCTCAAAGAAAGTGCCAAATTAGTCGGTTGCCTGGTCGAAGGGCGGTTCTTAATTGAAGAGATTATTGGGGTGGGCGGTCTGAGTACGGTTTATCTAGCCGGTCACAACCGTGCCGACTTGAAAGTGGCCGTCAAAATAATGCATTCCAATCTTACCGATACAGAGGAGAGCATTGAACGTTTCCGTCGAGAAGCTGAGATTATCAATAAGTTGAATCATCCGAATGTGGTTCATATCTATTCAGCCGGTGTTTTGGAAGGCGAATTGAAGCGTGAGGACGGCACCACGATGCGCCTTGAAACACCTCGCCCCTATTTGGTGTTAGAAAGATTACACGGTCAAGACCTTGATAATGTGCTTAAAAAGGTCGGTCGTTTTGATGAGAAAGAAAGCTATCGCATCATTTCCAGCGTGCTAAAAGCCCTCAGTGAGGCACATCAACTGGGCATAATTCACAGGGACATAAAGCCCAGTAATGTCATGCTCGTCGATAAAGTTTCTTGTTTCGACAAGCACTATCCTCTTGATCAGTTTGAGCCGGTCAAACTGCTTGATTTTGGCATAGCCAAATGTATGCGCTGCTATGATGAGAATCGTGATCGTGAACTGACCCAACCGGGCATGGTTTTCGGCAGTCCTCTTTATATGAGCCCAGAGCAGTGCCTGGGGCGCCAACTCGATTGTCGCACCGACATCTACTCGCTTGGTTGTATGTATTTTCGCATGCTCACAGGGCGTGCCCCATTTGAGGGCGAAAGTCCGATGCATACCTTTGCCATGCACATGTATGAAACACCACCACCGCTGACTGAATTGCTTGGTGCTGACGGACCGGCACCAGACCCGCGGCTTGTGGCACTAATCAATAGTTGCTTAAGCAAAAAAGCTGACGAGAGACCGGCTAGTGCTGCCGAGATGCTAGCCGAACTGCAGTCTTTCTATTAGAAGCGTGAAATGACTTTGAGTAAGCCGAGAACTTTCTGCTGCAGCGGTTTGCGGTGGGCTGACCCTTCTTTGCCTTTCATCGATTGCTCATAGTTGGCAGTGAAGCTGTCATAGCTTTCGCAAAGCATTTCGTCATTTGAATACTTCGGCTTCCAACCCAGCTCTTTGAGATGATTGACATCGAAAAAGAAGTCTTCGCCATAGCTTAGATAGTGCCAGGGTGCAAGCGGGCTGAGATTGAGCTTGTCGAGCATAAGCAAGGAAGATTTAGCTAAGTTTTTGGGTAGATGTCTGACTTTTGATTTGGACCCGGCATGCTTGATTAGATTGCCTAGATTTTCATTCAAGCTGGCGTAACGGTCGGTTCCGACATTGTAAAAGCCTGGTCTTTTAAGATCGTTCAAAAGTAGATAGCAGTTGATCAAGTCTTGTGCATGCAAAAACTGTATACGGTTTGAGCCGTCGCCAAGTGTATAGACATTGATGTCGTTTTTGATCCAGTCGAATAAGACTTGGAAAATCCCCAGGCGACCTTTATCAATGATGGTACGCGGCCTTATTGAAATTAGCGGCATGCCGGTTTTCTCTGAAATGCTCTTTGCTTTCAGTTCGCCATCCAGTTTGCTTTGTCCATATTCTTCGGCTGGTCGAGGAGTGACAGCGGCGTCCACCGGCGACTTGGTAATGCCGTAGATGGCGCTTGAGCTCATATAGATGAAGCTATCAACTTCGGCTCTGGCGGCTTCCTCAGCCACTATGCCGGTACCTTCCACGTTCACTTTTCTGAACATGTCTCCTGCCTTGGTTACCGGCACGAGGGCGGCAGTGTGGTGAACAACATTGACCCCCTTGACTGCTTTTGCTACATTCTCTCTGTCAAGGACATCGCAGCGTATAAACTGGGCCTGTTTGGGGCGATCTGGATCTTCCCAAATGTCCAATATCCGCACTTCTTCGCCTCTCTCTACGAGATGCTGGGCGATTAAATTGCCAAGGAATCCGGAGCCTCCGGTAACTAAATGTCTCATCAGTGCCTTTCGGTTGCCAAAACCTTCGCAAGTATAGCTAATATCCTCCCAGGCAGTCTCAAGTATTACCTCTTTAGAAGACCTTAGAAACTTGGAACTCATACAAATCGAAGAGCTCATCAACCAGGGTCGCAAGATCACCCTGAAATTGCCTGGCAGCACCAGCAATTTGGGTCCCGGGCTTGACTGCCTTGGGCTGGCTGTAAATGTATACAGCCGCATGACCTTTTTCTTGCTCGATGAAAATGATCCGGAAGTGCCGCTGATTACTTTCAAGGGTGATATTGAAGCCTCTAGTTTGGCTAAAGACCGCGGCAATCTTACCTATACTATTCTGTCCAAACTCTGGCAGAGAGACCACCACCTTCTAGACAGGGTGCGTATTATGGTCGATTCTGAAATACCCTTGGGTGTGGGTCTAGGTTCCACTTCCACAGCCATAATCGGCGCCCTTTGGGCGGCAAATGTATTGAAAGATCGCATTCCCACTGCTCCAGCTTTGCTGGCCGAGGCTTGCGAATTGGAAGGTCATCCAGAAAACTTAGCGGCCTGCTTATTGGGCGGTCTGGTGGTCTGTTCACCGGCGGCAAGCGGCAAGCGCATAATTACTCAGCGTTTGAAATGGCCTGACGATTGGCGCCTCTTGGTGTACACACCCAATTACACTCTCAATACTACTGCCACAAGAACTGTTTTGCCTAAGCAGGTTCGTTTCGATGATGCGCTTTATAACGTACACAAAGTGGCGCAGCTGGTGGCGGCAGTGGCACGCTCTGATGAGTCGGCTCTGCGCGAGGCGATGGATGATAGATTGCATGAGCCATTTCGCGCCCAGCTTGTACCCGAGCTGGCTCGCCTGCGGCGAGAATTAGTGAATGAGCCGGTTTTAGGTTGTGTCCTTTCCGGTGCCGGATCATCTGTGGTCACTGTTGTGCACAGGCGCAACAAAGACGCCGTAATGGCAAAGATCAAGGGTTGGATGGAAAGTGAAAAGAATCCTGGTCATTTGCTTGATTTGAGAGTCGATGATCACGGCATTCAAGAATTAGAATTATAGAAAAGAATTTCTAAGCAAAGGCTTGAATCTAACTTGGTCAAACTGGGCGTTTCATTAATGCTGGAAGACAACTTCTTTGCCGCTTTCTTGCCCCTTTATAGGCAAGGACTGGTGCAGTGTCTGGAATGGAGTTTTGATACCGGGTTGGAATCTATGCCCGGTTGGGCCTATGCCTTATTGAACGACTACGGCGAGAGGGGCGCCTTGCTTGGGCATGGCGTCAGTTATTCGCTGTTCAGTGAAAATGCGAGACAAACGCCGTGGCTGCAGGCTCTTTCTGACAGTGTCGAAAGCCACCGGTTTACTCTCTTTTCGGAGCATTTTGGTTTTACGCAGGCTGGGCGCTATATAGATAACGCACCGCTTTCGGTACCATTTTCGCAGGCATTTGTTGAACGTGGTCGCGCTAACTTGGCTAGATTGCAGCAACATGCAGCTACCAGGGTGGGTCTAGAAAATTTAGCTTTCGCTTTTTCAAGAGAAGATGTGTTGCTGCAGGGGGCTTTTCTTGAAGCGCTCTTGCAAGACCAACCGCAGTCTTTCTTGTTGCTTGATTTGCACAATCTTTATTGCCAGGCGACCAACTTCGGTATCGACGCGCTTGAACTTTTGGCTACCTATCCATTAGAGCGAGTGGTCGAGATTCATATGGCTGGCGGCCGAGTCGAGCCGCGCCTCTCTCGTTCAAGTCTAGATGATTTGCGCCGCGATACCCATGATTGCCCGGTACCAGAAGAGTTATTCGACCTTTTAGGGCATTGTTTGTCCGTCTTACCAAATTTGGCTTATGTGATTTATGAGCGTCTAGGTACGGCCTTTGTCGATGAAATTGACAGACAGTGCTTTCAAAGTGATTATCTGAGGCTAGCCGATATGGTGGCGAATGCGGTGTCCTGTCAAAATGTTCGTGGTCAAAATATGCCTGGTCAATTTGAGCGCAGATTTACCGGCGCTCTTTACCAAGACGATGCTGCTTTTGCCGATGCTTTTCTTGAAACTTTGAGCGAAGGGCTTGCTTGCGGCAACAATAATCTAAGAAGTGTTTTGAGTCAAAAGTTCGCTTGTTATGCTCCTTATATAGCATCTATGCAAACCGATATGATCGACCTGGCTGCGCGGCTTTATAAGCGCTGGGGTGTGCCTCTGCACTAGATTTTTCCTTTGCCTTGGACCGATAGATTTATTGCGTGCTTTCTTCCCAAGCGAAGCTTTGCCTGTGCTATAACTTCTCGAGAATTTGTCTGAGAGTTTTGTCTAATATCTAATAAAGGAAGTGCCTAATGTCTTATGTCGGCTTTGCTTTTCAACCCTATGTGGGACCGTGGCAAGAGTCTGGGGGCAGTTGGGCGGCTGATGCTTGGAGCGCGTATTCTGAAGAGGTGGTGCAAAGTCTCCTTGGGGCATTGCTAGGGCAAGGCATAAATATGGTCTCTACCTATGGCAATGGTTATTCAGCCTATGGTGGTGTGGTGTCCCAAACTGATTCCAATCAGTACATCTTGCCTTCGGCCTCTAGTCTTGGCATGACTGTAGTTGCCGGTGCTAATCAGTGGCTGGATGCCACTCAGCCTAGCGGTTGGAATTTGGCTGTCACTGAAAGCGATATAACATCGACCCTGGAGTTTGCTAAGCAGCATCCTGAAGTAGTTATTGGTTTGAATATCACCAATGAGGCAATTGAGTCTGGGACAAGTACTTCTGACGAGGCTCAGTTTGCCGAGAATGTCTACACCCTTGTGCAGTATGCCATCAACCAGCTGCCCAACTATGGTTTTCAGAATACCGACCCAACCAATGCAGCGACTTTTATGCCCATTAGTATCAGAGAGAGTCAGGGCATTCTTTGCGGTGTAAGCCAAGGTCAGTCTTATTCGAGTACACTTTTGCAGATTCTTCAGTCGGTCAATCTTGTCTATGCCAATATTTATCCTTATGGCTTTACCTACAATTTAGGTGCCAGCCCCACCCAATCTGAATTTCAAAAATATGTCAGCTCACAGCTAAGCGCTTATTACCAAGCGATTGTCAGCAGTTTTTCGGCAGTGGGGCTAGGTAATTTACCCATATGTATAGGTGAAACCGGCTGGGCGACCCAAGGTGTCAATGCCACTAACCCTTCTCTGCCGACCAGCGTCGAACTGGCGCAGTGGAATTATGCTGCAGTGGTTGATTGGGCAATCAGCAAGCAAATCACTACCTTTGTCTTTGAGGCTTTTGACGAGCCCTTCAAGTCTGGCTTGCCGGGATCGCCGCCCAGTGCTCCTACTTATTCGGGGTCTGATCAAGCCTTCTTTGGTGTATTTCAAGCTCAGGGGCAGGTTCCCTCAAGCGACTATCCCTATAATCAGACCAACAATTACAGTTTGAGCGGCACAGTGCAGCAGTATTGTTATTTAAATGTTGGTGCCGGTTGGCTTTTGTCTCAGGCTGCCGATTAGAGTGCGGCGTGGTGAGACTCAATGCATTTGATTATCTTTTCGGCAGTCGGCTTGCCTTTCTCATAAAAACAAATGCGGCCTTGCGGGTCGACAACGACCACGGTACGGCGATTTAGCCCTATCCATGAGGTAAAGGCTTTGTACTGCTTAGCCACGGTGCCGCCATTGTCGTGCAAAATAGGAAAGTTGAGCCGTTTACGGGTGCAATATTCGCCCGACTTGGCTAATGAAGCTGTATTCACCCCATAGATAAAGGCTCCCAGCTTGAGGAATTCCTGAGTGTTCAAGCTCATCTCTGCCAGCTGCGAATTGCATGTCGGCGTGTCGTTGGCTGGATAAAAAATAAGCACAACAAAAGACCCGAGCAACTGAGAAAGGACGACCTTTTCTCCACTTGTGGCATCGAGAGTAAATGGCGGGGCTGTTTCGTTTAACATAGGCGACTATTTTAACAGCTAATTGGCAAACAGTAGCTTGCGGCTCTTCATTTGCGCCCCCCAAGCGTTGAGAAGCATGCTTATCTTGGGGGCCGTATCGCTCTTGAATGGCTCGGCGCCGCCTGAGCGAATGCCTATGAAGACAAATTTGTTGAAATCTTCGATGAGATAGCCAAAGAGAAGGCGCTCTTCCACTTCTTGGTGTTCGAGTAACTGGCTCAAGAGGCTGAATAGTCTTAGTCTCGGTCTATAAAACAGGTCCACAAGCTGACCCAATTCGTTATCAGGCAGCACCAAATCGTCCTGAACTTCTAGGTCTAAGAGAGCCGGTGGTAGTTTTCCGTCTGTCGGGCTCAGTTCGTCTCTATAGAGCTTGATAAACTCCCATGAGCGGCGAAAACGTTCCTGGTCGTCGTTCTGCACCATTTGCACGTTCATTAGACGCAGTTGCTTATAGATAAAGACCAGAACTACAGTATTGGTGAGGGCTTCCGCCCAATCGGCTAGTGATCCGGGGTCAATTGGCATAGGCAGGCTTTCGCAAGGAAGATGGGCTGAGCGAACATTAGTTTAGCATTGACCAATTTTGCTACCTTTATTCAATAATCACAGTGTCAAAAGAGGTACGACCAAAAATCTCACTTTTGTACATTTCTTCTATTTTTGCAGGTGCTACTCTATAGCATCCTGGTGTTGTCGCCAGCATCTTGCATTTATAGCTATACTGACCAGCCCTCAGCATGGTATCAAACGCTTCCACTCGATCGTCGCGAAGATTTTCCTTACCGACCCAAGCGGTAATTGCCTGGTCAGGCTGTTCAGGCTCGTTGTCAAATGTTGCAAAGTTTTTGGAGTCGCTTGCTTCGGTCCCGGCAGGCAAGGGAACAACCAGCGCTACATGGTGCCTTTCACCCGGCGTGGCTAAGCGTACAACCTCGTTTATCCTGGCTCCGGCTTTGATGTGCCAGATGCCTTGTTCGTCTCTATGGACGTCAGCTTTGTTGTCTATAGCCTCAAAGCTGCGCTCTATCTTAAAGCCGCGGTTGAGACCGCCTTCAATGACGCTAGGTGTATAGTCGAGAGCAATTTGATAGAACAGTTTGCCTTTGCCGGTCTTCTCTAGTTTGATATTGATGAAGTTTTGGTCTTTGAGTTTAGTCATCGGTACTCTTATTGAGGCTTGCTTGTTTTCTTTCCCGGCAAAGTTCACTTCGCTGAGCAGATTGTCATTCAACCAGATCCGTGTCTTAAACTTCGTTTCCTGGTTTTCGTAGCGCTTGCAGTATTTCGCTAAAGCTAGCAAAGCGCGGCAATTCTCTTGTGAGTTTGCCCATATGCCATTTTTTCTGCATTCTTGCAGGGAGCGCACCAGTTTTGCGATGAGATGACTTTGCGGTTGATCATCCATCAAGGCTTCCAAGACAACGGCTTCACTTCTCGTCTGGCTAAAGAAGAGGCAATGATCGAAATCGTTATAGTTATCTTGTGGGACATCAGCACTAGTTGAGTTGACTGTGATGCGACTATTGATAAGTTTTCGCAGGTTCTCTGTTTCCAGCTTGTTATTTTTGTCGGCTGCAATTATAGGGAGGAGCCATGCCGCTGCTTCGGTCGAGAGTGTCGCGGCTGTGTCTTTGCTTCTTTTTTCGCCCTCTTTATCTCTTTCTCTTTCTCTTTCTCGGCGCCCTCGACCTCCTATTGCTTTTTCAAGCGGCATGACTTGTGCCAACAGAACTTTGGCTGCTTTGCTATCGGTGTCTTTGTTCCTGTGTCTAACATTGAGAGCATAGGAGAGAAGGGCTACTCTTGATTTTTCGTCGTACTCGCCACTGATTTGCTTACCAATGTCTCTTAAATATGTATCGGCAAGTTCTATTGTTTGCTCTGATACAGCATATTTTTGCGCCGCTGCCATTTTTAGAGCGCTTATTGTTTGGATAGAGGCGAAAGGGCTGCGTGGGGCTGAATTTCCCTCCCAGTCACGGAAGGAACCATCAGGTTCTTGTAGGCGGCAGAGTTGCTCTATATCTCTTCTGATAGATGCCTTCGTATGTTCTTTCTCTTTTTCGTTGCTGATCGGCAATATAGAGATCTGATCATTCATTGACAGTAGGACAAGCAGGCGTGCAGAGATCTGCTCAGTGCATTGGTAAGGATAGTCTCGTAGATACTTAATGGAGTCGGCCAGTCCCGAAATCGCTGAATTACTGGTGCTCAAGGTTAGTCCACCTAGATTATCGAAGACATTATCTGGTATCACCAGCGGTTCGACTCTTGCAAGAGTTTGCGCATCACCTTCATTCGCGCCTCCGAGCACTCCGTTCTGTGCAATTGTTTCTGATTTGGGTGGCATAAGAACCGGCAAGCTGCATTCGGTTGCATCGCAATAGGTGTCTGTTGTCATAGCGCACTGCAATTGTGCTATCCCTAGAGATATCGCCTTTGCTGGAAAACGTACTTCCAGTCTCTCATCGGCAGGCACGACGACCTCTTTACCTGGATCGGATATGTCTAACTTGTCAGAGCGAAGCGCTAACTGAACCTTTTGTTCTCTGTTTGTTAGATTTTGCAGAACCATCGATATCTCGGCTTGGTCACCCAAATTGAGAAATCTTGGTGGTGAAGGCTTAATAGCTATTGGCAGTTTGGTTGTCAGACTATCTTCGACTGTGCCAAATTTATCTTGTGACTCCGCCACTGCCATAATTCTATAGCGGGTTATGCCGTCTGGCAGCTTAAACCGCACCTGGGCTTTGCCATTGGCGTCGGTCTCTATATCTGGTTTGAAGAAAGCTAGAGCTGAGAAATTACGCCGTAGATTGCCAGCAAAAGCAGGAACACTTTGAGGCTCTTTTGCTTGGCTTATACTTTGCTCAACCGGTCTGGTAAAGGCTCTAGAGTTATGAACACGTATCCATAAGCCGCGCCTAAGATTTCTCGAATGTCTACCTTCCAGATAATTATGCATACTTCCGTAAAAGGCTTGGAGTGGATCATTCAAATTGTAATCGTTCAAGGTCAGTACCGCTTCGTCGACCACCGCCAGCGCTATTTGCCCACCTGCCACCGGCTTGTTCTGATCTTTGAGCTCTAAGTCTATTACCGCTTCTTTGCCTGGTGAAGTTAATGGTTCTCTAGGCTTGGCGGTCAGATCTAAGCGTTTGAGCGATAGCGGCAGCAAAATGTTCAAATCGCCTTCACATATGGTGTCAGCATCCTTAACCAAAAATACCTTTATTGAAAAGGACGGAAAGCAATCTTTGGTGATTGGAATTTTGATTGTTTTTGCCGGACCCTCCATTGTCAGTGGCATAGGTGGGATTTGTCCATTGCTATTGAGCAGCAGCCCTTTTGAAGGGTAGACTGGTGTTTGAATTGTTACTTCTGCTTCTTCGCCTGGATTGTAAAATGTTTTGTCGGCAGTTAGTGTGCAGCGCCTGTCGTCCACAATGAAACTGGTGTTTTCTGAGTCGGGTTTTATATCGACGATTATGGATGCTTTCTGCAGTTGTCCTTTCGAGAGAGCCGACCGTACTTCAGCTTTGACCTTCTTGGCTTGAGCGCTTGGTTTGTAGCAGAGCTGTTCAGCTTTTGTAGTTATATCTAAAGACTCTTGTTTTGTTTTTATTATGTTGTCGTTTTGGTCGTATTCTTCTATAGTCAACTCAACCTTTGTCGACTTGATTGTGCCTTCGCGATCGACGGCAACTAGGCTCAAGGGGAGCCATTTGCCAGGCGCCAATACTTTGCTTGGTGAATTGATGCCGACATAAGTGTCGGTTGGATGTGTCACCAGATTTAGTGTCTTTGACCACTCTTGCCTGTTGATATCGAAGACGGTGGCTTGGCAGCAATAGCTCATGGCTCCTTTAGAAGAGTTGGCTAGGGTCTTGATGAGAAGCTTGGATTCGCCTTTTTCGTTGGTTTTGCCTTTGATAGTCTTTGTGATTGCTGTTAAGTCACAGATTTTCTCTCTTTCATCTGCTGATTCAAATTCATAATCGCGCCAGCCTTTCGGACTGAAAAAGATGGGACAACTTTGTACAGTCCAGTGTACGGGGCTGTTTGCCACCAGCCCACCGGCAAGATAACTCGCCTTGCTTGTGATTATTGTGTCTTGTCCCTCTATAAGTTCAAAACTGCTCGGTGAGCTCAGGTGCATTTCTATATCGGTTTTGCGAAATTCTTCTACGTTTAAGGATAATTGACCAGTTTCAAATCCATATCCAGCTTTCTTCTCACTCGTTGGATAGGTCCAGAGGACGTAGCGTCCCAAAGGCAAATCTTTCGGAATAGAAAAATGAAAGGAGAAGCCGCCGTGGCTGTCTACCATAGCATCGCCTTCTAGTTTTTTATCCAGACCATGAAGCTCGTAATGTACTGCTAAACAGTTTGCTGGAACCAAGCACTTACCTGGCTTTAGTTCTCGAACCCAACCCTTTACACTGCATTTTTCACCAGGTCTGTAAATACTTCTATTCGAAGTCAGATACCAGACTTTCCGGCTCTTACCTGGATTTATTGCGCTTGGGCAAATTTCGGTCAAGAGGCAGGAGTCCTCTCCTTTCTTGCCAATAAGAGTTTGTATAAATTCAATATGGTTTGGTATCTTGATTGTTGCCAAACCATTTTTGTCGGAGGTTGCACTGGCACTGCATACAGTATCAGTCAAGGTTAGAACAACTCCTTCAATAGGCGCAGCATCAATTAGCTGGTTGGCGTATACAGTCAGACCTCCCCCACTGCTTGATTCTTCTGGTTTGAATGAATCCAAAGCCATATCTGTAATTTGAATCCAGGTATAGTCAATCGCTCGGGTTTCAGGAGGTGAGTTTAGAAGTCTTGCTTCCACCAGCAAATGTCCGTATTTGGACTTAAGAGTATGGGATAGGTCAAGCTTTATATCTCCGCCTTTTTTATCGACAGAGTAAACTTCTTGTGAAAGTTCCTTTCCGAATGGCTTTTTTGCTTTTCGGAGGTTGAAAGCTCGCCAATCTTCTGCTTTTACTTGGCGAACAGTTACTTTAAGCTTTGCTCCACCTTGGGCCCAGAAACTCGGTGTTATTGGTTTTCCTGGTTGTATAGACTGGAATTCTTTGTTTGCCTTAACTAAAGGACTCAATTTGCCGGTCTTAATCACCCCGATGCAGCCAGGCGCAAGTCTTTGTCTAGATTTATCGGTGATTGACTCGCTAAAGGCAACCCGGTACTCACTGAATGCATCGAACTGCCCGGATACGATTATCTTATTGCCCTTGAGAACGACCTTCTGTTGCGCCAGTGGCGGTGTGACTTTCACCATGTCATTCTGAAATGATGATGGATCAATTGGATTTGAAAACGAGAAAACCTCACCTCTTATATCTGTAGTCCCTTCAAGCTCTTTCTTGCTTCTTGCTTGTCCTTTCAAATTAGGGTTGGTAAGCAGCAGCGGACTATCACCTCCTACTTTGTAAGTCTGTTCTGGCGAGTCTTTGCTAGTCTCGCGGAGCGGCCCCTCAGCCGACGGAAGGTTGCGGTCAAAGCGGATTGTGGCTATGCAGTTTTTGGGAAGGGGATCTACTGTCGTAAAGGCGATCCAGTTTTTGCCCTTTGCCTTAGCGCCTAGTTCTTCATCTTTAGACAGTCGAAGGGCATATGACTTCGAGTTCGCCACAAGACTAATGTGCTTGATAATGGTTTCGGGTTCTATCTCTTGATTAAAGACAGCACTAAAGGACGGTTGCGTGCATTGTCCTAAATTTGCCACCAGAGATTCTTCTTCTGTAGGTTCTTCTTCTGTAGGTTCATTATAGTGGGGCTGCGGCTGGGGAAAGAATTGCCGAACTTTGACCGTGGGTGTCTCAATGGTCCATTTTATTGCCTTGCCTAGTTTGCTGCCGTCGAGCGACGCGACTGAATCTGGAATTGTTACTTCATAAGCAGTGGCTTGGGGAAAGCGGTCTTTCTCTGGAATAAAGACCAGGGTTGCTGGGTCTGCCCATTGCCACTGGCCTGAAGGTTGAGGGATGAGCTTTATGTACTTTCCCGCATCGGTTGCTGCAATTTGACCAATAGGTACCATTGGCTTTGAGAAAGTGACTGTAAGTTGTCTAATTTGTTCTACTTTATCGCGGTGACTAATATAGATTACTTGCAGAGGTCTCGAATCAGCCGGTTTGGCTGGGGTCTCTTCCTGTGCTTGCAGTCTGGATATCGATGACATTTTTGACTGCGCTTGCGTTTTTGTCTTGAATGCAGCTGAATCAGTCGCTACCGGCGCTGGCTCGTTGCTGCAAGGCAGTGGCGGCAGCTTTGCCAGAAGGGCTTCTACGCGTTCAGCTGATAGTATTTTCGCTTTTGGTTCTGCTCTATCTTTAACCGCGGCTGAGCGGGTTAATGTAAGCTCTGCCTTTGTATCTGCGAGCCCTGAGTCTTTATCTGCAAAGTCAGGGCTCAAATAGAGCTTGAACGAATCGCGCACACGTTTTGTATTTTCTTTTTGATTCTCAGCAATTTCTAGGGGGGCTGCTTGAGCCAACAAGGGGCTGCTAGTTGAGAGAAGCAGAATGGTCAGAAAAAGACTGGTTAGTTTGGCTGTTTGAGTGTGCTTTTGTTTCATAAGAATAGGTGTGTGACCAAGCAGTTGGTTCGGCAGCCCCTAACTTCTTGGCTCTCGACTTCTGTACATCTTTTCGGTGAGTCCGACTTGGGTGAAGATGGTATAGGTCGTCACAACTTTATGTCAAGTCGAGTTCAAAGCGCTCGATTCGAAGCACTAGCTTGATTGTAGTAGATTTTGTTAAAGATCTAATAGACGGACGTGCTAAAGTGCTCTTGAAATTGTCAGGCTGTCTTGCTCTACCTTTGAGTTCTATTGCCGAAGGTTTAGGTGCAAAGCCACTTTCCGGATATCGATTTTGTCTTCAGTACTTGTGTGCAGTCTTTGGATTGTCACTCGCGATCATAAGATAGTGCCGCATCGTTGCCTTGTATATTCATCTCTATGACTATTTCTTTGGCTGCATTGCGGTCAAAAACATACTTCAATCAAGGTCTACTTTTAAATGCAAAACAATAAACTATTCGTCAGAAACCTAGCTTTCAGCACCACCGACACTAAGCTTGGTGGAATCTTTGCCGGTCATGGCGAAGTACTTTCGGCAAGAATGGCTACTGACCGGGATACCGGCAGATCGCGCGGATTTGGCTTTGTCGAGATGAGCTCACCGGAAGCCGCGCAGAATGCGATTCGTACTTTGGATCAAAGTCAGCATAACGGCCGCACTCTCTATGTGGCCATATCTGAGCCGCGTGATCGCAAGCCGTCTACAAGCTATGGAAACGGCTGGTAAGCAATAACTGCTGACTGAGCAATTATTGCTCAAAACTCGGCTAAAGGCTTAAAGAAGCAGGGTGGTTCTGGTTTGAACTACTCTGCTTCTTCGTTATCTTCGTCTTCGCTTTCTGTTGCTGGGACTGGGAACTTGATTGGAATAGTGACCAGAGAGATAGATTCTTCGCCCAGCGAGTATTCTACTTCAAGGTATGTGTCGTGGGCGTTTTCAAAGTCCATGCACATACAGGTAGATTGAACTACGGCGGTGCCGTGTGTTTGACCGACGCGCATCTCGCATGGGGTCAAATGTTTGATTTCATAGCCATATTCGGGAAATCGAGTGATGCAGATGATATCGGAGGATAGTCTTTCAGTGGCGTCGAACCGTTCCACGTGCAGCGACAGGCGCACATTCTCTAGGGAATGTGCAAGATGGCTCTTTCTGCCAATCAATGGTGTGGGAGTCGCCGTCAAATGTTTCACTGCGATGCCGTTCTGGTGGATGCTCAAGGGACCGTATTTTGTCGGTGTATCCGGCGGCAGTTGCACTATTTGTCTGCTTGGTTTCGATTTCATTAGTTCTCTATACCCTTCTTTTCTTGTACGTTTGGTCTTTGGATTTCCTATTTGATAGGGATGCAGCGCTCGTCTGGTGCACCACCGGTTTCTCTATTTCCGGTTGTTGTATCAGTAATTGCTCACCGCAATTGATACCATTTTCTTTCTTCTTTTTTGGGTTCTACTAGGCTCATTGAGAGTTTTCTGCCATTTATGCACTCGCCGTTTAGACTTGATATGGCTTCTATTGCTTCTAGAATGCTGTACATTTCAACAAAGGCGAAGCCCTTTCCTTTTTCGGTTCTTGGGTCTTTGGGAATCGATAAAGACTTTAGCTTACCAGTTGTTTTGGAGAAGATTTCGCAAATTTGTTCTTCTTTTGCATCTGTCGATAGATTGCCGATAAGTATTTGTGCTTGTTTAGTCATTTAACAGTCTCAAGTAATCGAGGGGGATACATATAGTCTTACTTGCGAAATTGCACATCTTTACAGCTGCACAGTGGCGCATTTGTAGTTGCGTGATCGTGAGCCGCTCTAGAAGAGCTAAGCGGCTGTATATTAAGCGTTAGAGCCTGGATGCGCGCAGCATAGGCATAGCTTGAGAGAACCGCTATCTCGATAACCTCACGTCGTGGTTCTTACCAGACCGAGTGCAACTAGCGGCAACTTACTAAGTTCTTAAGCTTAACAAAAGGGCGCACATCACAATCTTTCTATTAGCATCATAGCATTGTGTGAGCTTCTTTGGGTTGCCCTCGGTGTGGCGAACAGAGCGCAATGGCGCCCCGCGCACGATATACGGGCAAATTAATATTCGAAGCAGTCGCTCACCAATGCCGGCTGCTTCGGTTGAATAGGTAGTAGGCAGTTTTTCTGCCGGTTGTGTCAACTTCATGTCAAATTGCCTTGCTAGATTACTCTCACAAAGTTCAAACGCGGTGCTTACCGCCTTTTCTATTAGGAGAATTTACTATGCTGGAAAATCGCATGACCACAAGTGAGCCCGAAGGTATTCGTCCGCAGCCGGGTGATAATTTTCGTCAGCTTGCTCTTGCTGAGTGCTGGCCTGGCGGTCCGGTGGTCTCCAACCCGGCGGATTGCCGTGGCACAGAAAGGGACAGTTGGAGACGGACACAGGATTCTTTGCCGGACCTGCAGCTGACCAATGGCAATGAAGTGGTTGCCGGACGCACTCAAAGAGACAATGGTAATGGCGATAAGAACAATGAAAGAGACTCCTATCTGGATAGACTTTATGCCTAATCCGGCTGTCTTTGAAAGAGGCTCTGGTCTGGATTGGCTGATTAATTGAGCTGACTTTTGGCGGCAGGTCGATCGACAATTGAGCCGGTGCCTCATACGGGCACCGGCTTAACTGTTTGGGGGCTGCTAACTCTAATGCAGGACATATGCCAGTTCGCTTTTGGGAGCGGCGGTTTGCTTTTTGCCTTTGCTGGCAGCCCGAAAGTATTCCCTCTGGGATTAGGGCTATGGAAAGGACAAGGAAAGTTAAGGACTGTGCTTCTCAGGCTGATGCACTTTTGCTAGGGCAAGGAATTAGACTCTGTGCTTAAGATAGCCAACTACTAAGGCGGCGCCGCCAAAAACAATCAAGGAAAGTGAACCCCGCTAAAGTAGGCTCAGTCCTGTATTGAGTGTGACCGCCAATATGGCAGCGGCGATATAGACCATGTTCTTCGTTTGCGTAACCAGAAGAAAAGTAGAGTAAGATATCGTATAGAAAGTCAAGTCATTCGCTTACAATGGCTGTTGCGATGGTGTATTTGAGTAGAGCTTTGATCGTTGCTTTTCTGCTGGCAGCAAACGCGCCGGTAAACGCAGAGTCAGAACCTATTTCGCTAAAAATTTTTGGACGCCCAGGGCTTGGAAGCACAGGACTGTGCACGATGGGATGGTCTGCTGAGTCGATCAAAAAGCTGGAGAAACAGCAAGAACGCCAAAGGACACTAAGTTATTGGTGCAAGCAAAACCGGCGAGCAATTAACCCCAAATATCGCCAGCTCTTCAAAGATCATCCAGTTTCCTACACTATTTCATTTGAAGGAAAAAGTGATACCGGTCTGCTTCGACCGACTGCGCATTTTTCTGAAAAGGCAGAAAACGCAGCCATGGAAATTCTCAAAAAGGAGCTGCCATTTACAACTCCGCCGACGGATTTACCCTACCGTCGCGGAGTGCTGATCAGATTCACCAGCAAAGGAATGACCGTTGCGCTGGCTTCGAGAAAATTTTAGGCTTTATTCTGTTATGCCTCCAGTAGATGAAGTCTTTTGTTGGTAGTGAAGGCTGTGAAACCTTCCAAATCGTTGGTGAAAGTTCTGTGTTTTGGACTGTTGCTTGCATCTAAGGCTGCGACATCGACCTTGGCTTTCGCGATATCAATGCCTACAGAAGCTTCGAACGCTTTAAACATCAAAGCTCCTTTCTTCTTTAGGGGGATTGCTGAGCCGTGGCTAACCGTACCTAAAGGCAAGCTTTGGTCCTAGGTATAGTCCAGCCTTAGCAAACTCCTTGTAATGAAGCCGAAGTCAAGCTTCCTTTAGCTATTCTTGCGCTGTTGGTCTGAAGAGCGCTTTAGCCAAAGCCTCTTGTAGGCTTGGGTTGTCGACAGATTTTAACGGCGCTAAAGAAGAATATGGAATGTCAATGTTTAGGGACAGACAATTTTCGATGACAGCTATGTGTAGGCTCCATGTATTGCAGGGAGGCTCATTGAGAATCGCAAGGAGCTTCTTTGATTTGTCTTTGTCATCTAGTTCTCTTAGTCTCAACACGGCCTCACGTCTAACCATCGGTCTTTTGTCGTATAAGGCAAGACTTAGCAGCCATTCAGGCTGACCGAGAGTAGAGGCATGGACAAAGTAGCTTTCTAAGGCTTCGATTGCCATCGATCCGTCAGTATTTTGATTGATTATTGTCTGAAGCAGTTTTTGAGCAATATGTTCATTTGGCTCTAAGTGTTTGCACAGGTGAATGCTGCTTCGTCTAACTCGAAGGCATTTATCATTTAGAAGGTCATACATGCTCTTGCTGTTTTTCAAGACTTTGCTTGCTTCAACAGCCAATAGTCTTACATTTGGGTCTGGGCTTTCGCTAAGAAACTTCAGTAATTTTTTTTGTTCTTGTTTGCTGAGATCTCTAAGCCTATCCAGGTTGCGGTATCTGTTGATTTTCTCATTCTTCTGACCATTCTCAACTCTTAGGTCTGCAATTATTTTGGACACATCGAGTTCGTAGTTGCTCGACTCGGGTTTTTGTGTAAGCTCAAATTGGCAATTATTGTTGTTTGAATTGCTTTGAACTGATGCGTCTTGGTCCTCTTTTGGGGAAAGTTCGTTTTCTTTCAAAAGCTGCCTGGCAGGCTTAGACCAGTTCTCAAAATATTGACGGGCAGAGTTATTTTCCCAGTATTTATCGCTAAGGAAGAACTTGTATTCCTTTGCTACCCAGCCAAAGGCGTTCTCGTATTCCGCTTTCATGTATTTGTCGGTGGTGCTTTCCTTTAGTTCAGCCAGTTTCAATAAAAGTTCATTGCTGACGCAGTAGCAGAGTGTGTGAAGAGCAGCTTTGGCTGCTTCTCGGTCGGATTCCATGGCTATTTCAAGTAGTCTCTTTTCGGCCCTGACTGGTTGTTCCCAAATAAGAGCTTTTGCTGCAATTGCTCTAAATTTGGGCTGGTCTAGATCGAGGGCTTGGATGAGTATTTCCTGATAGTGTGGTTCGCTCCAACTTCCAAGTTTTTCTAAGGCTTCTGCAAAGAAAGGGTTTAGAGGGTCTTTGGCTAGTGCCACAACTAATTCTGCTTCTTCCTTCTCGGCCACTCTAATCGCATGCCGTTTGATAGTTTCATCTCCGTCGTGCCACCACTTCGCTCTCTCTTCGGCAGTTTCATCTGTGCAGTAGCTGCAGAGTGTCAGGCTTGCTGTTTCTCTGACTTTAGCGGCTAGATTGGCGTCCATGACGATTTCGGTGAGAGGCTGAACTAATCTGTAGTCGTCTAATTCAACGAGCGCTTTGCTAAGTTTCTCCAGATCTTGATCCTTTAGTTCGTTGCCGTGGCGAAGTTCTTCCAGCAGATGAAATGGGAAAGATCTATCTCTTTCATTCTGTTCTAGCATCGAGACTTTCTCCCTTGGGCAAAGACCAGAGCCATCCAGCTATGTGTAGGTGCATAGCTGACGCTGTCAATATTTGCTTGCAATGACTATTTCTGGCACAACTTGAATACGAGAAGGACGCCGGGGAGCCTTCTGTTTTCAAAAGGTAAGAGTAAAGCCTTCCTAGAGGCAGCCTTTGGAGAAGATGGTCTTCGTCATATTCGAATCCTCCGCGTGCCCTAATCATTTCAGAATAGCACGTGCGATTGCTTTCGGGGCCAGCTCAAAATCATGTCACGAACAGGACACAGGTCGGGCTTATTATCCAGCCACGAAATGCGAAGTTTGGCTGAGGTGCCAAGTTTAGTCCTTTCCCCTAAACTTTTTTCTTTCTGTTGGTTGAATTACTATGGCAAACGAGTCGTTCGATTTATCTGCAAGCCCTGAGAAGCTGGCGAAAGCTCTGCGCAATCAGTTCGACAATATAGATGCTGACGGCTCGGGTGCAATAACTCATGCTGAGGTGAACGACTTTGCTCAGCGAAAAGACTTAAATCGAGAGCAAACTGCCGTCTCTGATTTTTTGCAGAGACATGTCTATGATATCGGAGCGCTTTCGAAAAATCGATTTTTACAGACAAGCGATATAGACCGAATGGAAATGCTTGCAAAGTTTGACCCCTCCGGTGGCTCTAACTCAAGTAAGATTCTGGTTCGCTCGATAGCGGGTGGAGCCGCTGGTGGTGCCGCCGCTACTTCTTTGGATTCACAGTCGTCTGCTTCTGATTACGCTGATGGGACCACCAAAGGGGCGGCTGTGGGTGCAGCTATTGGCGTAGTGGCTGCGATAGCTGAAGAGACTAAGTTTCAAAACGCGGTGCGCGATAAGCAGGCCATGGCTGACTGGGGATTTTTCAAAGGTACTAGAAATGAGATTGAGCCAAATGAGCCGCATGTGCGCCCCGGCTTGCAGAAGAGAGATATTAAAGAAGTCGCTGAGAAATACCTGCCCATGCTTGATTTGAACCAAGATCGATCTCTATCAAAAGACGAATTGGCTGAAGGGCTTAAGGCTTCTTCCAAGTTCATTCCTGATGAAGTAAAGCCAGAGTTGAAATTTATCAACGATAATATCGAGGGCATTTCTCATCTTTCTGAGGCGACCTTACAAGTTGTAGACGACAAAATCGATAGGGGTCTTGCCAGCGGCAGAGACTTGGAAGTACTGGCTGGCAAACTAAAGCAAGAGAAGCCTGTAACCTTGACTTTGGGCTCAGCTGTTCTGGGCGCAGTCGGGTGCGCCGGTGGTGCAGTGGCTGGAGGTCTTGTCGCTAATGTGCCAGGTGCCATCGGTGGCTGTGTCGCTGGTGCGGGGCTGGCTAGCGGCGGCAAAATGGCTTGGAATGCCAGGGGCATGGAAGAGCGAAACCAAAGAAGAGCGGCTATCTATACCAAGCTCGATTCGCAGCTTCATTAACTTCTCCAGTTTTCATCAAATAATGCCAGCTTGCTATCTTAGCCGGTAAACTACAATAACTGGTGTGGTTTACTTGTACAGCAAGCAGGAGAGATTTGATGTCTAGAAAAGAGCAGGTTTTGGCTTCGGTGGCGCTGGCCGCTTGTGTATTGGCTCAGCCTGCTCAGGGTGCAGATCTAGATAAACTCAAGGGCGAATTGGCTAAAGAGAAGCCGGGCAGTCAGTCTGAGCGGGTTTTGCTCAACGCTTTGGGTCATGAAAGCTTTAAGGCCGGCAAGAAAGAAGATGGAAGGAAGTATTTCAAGCAGGTTGCCGATGGCTATAGAAAGGCTGTGCAGGCGGGTGAGAGTGCTCTAGTGGGGGCTGCCAATGCTGGGCTGGCTTTTTCGCTCGAAAGTTGGGCTAATGATGAGCTTGCCTATGGCGCCGATCGCAAGAAAGCAGAGGCTTTGCTTTTGGAAGCAGCTCAGTATTATGACAAGATGCCGCAGTCATCTATTCAGAGAGTAAGCTTTCACAAGAGACTACTTGAGTTTTACAAGGGCGGCAACGAGAAAGAGAAAGCCGATAAAGAGGCAGCCTTAGTGGAAAAGTTGGAAGCCAATCGCCGTGCCGTCGATGCTTGTGTGGCTTGTGGGCGGGGCTAATTCCCCACCCCTCGAGTTATTTGGGATCTCTTCGCCGCACCCTTATCTCGGCGTAAGCTGCCAGAAATCCTGACCAGCCGGGCTTAATCACCATGGCGTAGTATCCAAAAGAAAGAGAGGGCGTATTTGATCCACCCTCTCTTTCTCTAGTCTTTCGGGAATTGGCCCGGTCAACCCTAAAATAGTTATCTAGACTACTGTCCTAAAATATAGGCGAACATCAAAGGCGCCACTATTGAGGCATCTGACTCGATTACGAAGCGCGGTGTATCTTCGCCCAGCTTACCCCAAGTGATCTTTTCATTCGGTACGGCTCCACTGTACGAACCGTATGAGGTGGTGCTGTCTGAAATCTGGCAGAAATAGCCCCAGAGTTTGCAGTCTTCTTGCAGGTCTTGCTGAATGAGTGGCACAACGCAAATGGGGAAGTCTCCGGCGATGCCGCCGGCAATCTGATAAAAGCCGATTGCTTCGTCTTTGCTATTGGTCTTATACCAGTCGATGAGCATGGCCATCTGTTCCAGCCCCGATTTGACCACCTGGAAATTGGAAATATCTTTGCGCACGACGTGCGAAACGAAGATATTGCCAAGAGTGGAATCTTCCCAACCCGGTGTAAAGATAGGCAGATTTTTCTCGCAAGCAGCGATCATCCATGAATCTTTGGGATCAATTTGGTAGTGCTTCTTGATTTTGCCGCCTCGAATGAGCTGATACATAAACTCATAGGGAAAATAGCGGTTGCCGGTCTTGTCAGCTTCTTGCCAGAGTTCCAAAACTTCGTGCTCGATACGTCTGATTGCTTCGTCTTCGGGAATGCAGGTGTCGGTGACTCGGTTCATACCGCGATCGTGCAGTTCTTGCTCTTCCTTGGGTGAGAGCTGTCTGTAATGAGGCACACGTTCATAGTGATTGTGGGCGACCAAGTTGAAGATGTCTTCTTCTAAGTTGGCGCCGGTGCAGCAAATGGCATGCACTTTGTCTTGGCGGATCATTTCTGCCAGTGACAGACCGAGTTCGGCGGTACTCATGGCGCCGGCTAGAGTCATGAACATCTTGCCGCCTTTATTCAGGTGCGCAATATAAGCTTCTGAGGCGTCCACGACAACGGCTGCGTTGAAGTGACGGTAGTGATGCTTGATGAACTCCTTGATTGCCATTGGCTTGCTCCCCGATAAAGCGATAAAGATATAAATCTGAACAGTTTGCTATCCTAGCGCTAATAGTTGTCAGGTGCATGCGGGGCTATGCGATTCTTAACCATAGAGCGGTTACATAACATTCATTGAGCGATGTTCTTTCAGGCTGCGCAAGCTCTGTCAATCAATGCAGCCAATATGAGGTCGGCTTAACAAGTTGTCTGTCTTGGCTTTAGACTAGCTGGGCCAGCCGTAATCGAAGCGCCCTTGCGCGGTTCGACCCATTCGAGAACGCCATTATTTCCACCTCGGCAAGCCTCGGCTGCTTTATTTTAGTCTTTGCTAATTTAAAACTTCGCGCGAGCGGCGCTGCAAGCCTTGTCCCATGGCTAGCCTGTTTCTTATGGTCAGTTACAAACTACTTTTCGCGTCTTAGAGGAAATCTAACAACTTAGCTTTTACTTGCCCGAATAATAACTGGGTCTAGCAACTTCTTCTGTCACCACATTTGGTGCGACAGGCGGGTTGGCAAAAAGCATTTTGTTGGCGACCAGTGGTCGTTTCTTCTTATCAGTCATGCGCTTAGCAAGGCTGTATGCCGCTTTGCGCAGCAGACTCAGTGGCGAAGAAAGTGGTTTCAACCAAATTAAACTCTCTCTAAGGAGAACCGAATGTCCAGCATCTTCCTGATTGGGCTGGGTGCGCTCGCGCTCCTGGCTCTCTTTCTTTTCCTGCGTAAGTCGCGCCGGTCTTCCGACCAGCCCGATTCTTCTCATGTTGACTCTTCTGGTGTCGACTCTTCGCCCGACGATGCCCACAAGGGTCACAGCCACAGTGTGCCGGTCGGTGAAACCGAAGTTCTGGCCCCCGAGGCTGGTGACTTCGACCCGGTGCACAAGGGCAAGGCTGCCTATCGCGGCTGCAAGTTCGACCCCGACGAAGTGCGCCGCACTCGCAACTTTGTTGGCCCCAAGATCGACCTGTCCAACCTGCCGCCGGTGAACCCGGTGGTGCAGGCGGCTCTGGCTGCAGTCGACGAAAACCGCATTCGCGAGCACATGCTGCGTCTGTCGGGTGAACTGCCCCTGATGGTGGGCGGCAAGAGCATCAAGATCGCCACCCGCAGCACCCATCATGGCGACCTGCAGCATGCGCTTGCTTACATCGTCGAGCAGTACCAGGCTCTCGGCATTGCTGCCCGTCGTGTGCCCTACAAGGTGCGCGGCAAGCAGCTCGAGAATATCGAAGCCGTGATTCCGGGCAAGACCAACCCCGACAAGGTGGTGGTCATCGGCTCGCACCTCGACTCCACCGCCGGTCGTCCTTGGGGCGTGGAAGCTCAGGCTCCAGGCGCCGACGACGACGGTTCCGGCACGGTGGGTGTGCTCGAACTGGCTCGCGCCATCAAGGACATGGGCCTGCCCTACACCGTGCGTATTCTTCACTTTACCGGTGAAGAGCAGGGTCTCTGGGGCAGCTATGCCTATTCCGACCTGGTTGCCGCAGCCAAGACCGATGTCGTGGCCATGGTGCAGGTCGACATGATCGGCTACTGCGGTAAGCCGGGCAACCGGGTCGACATCCACGACGGTGCCGACAAGAACGGCTCGCATTCGATTGCGGTCGCTTTCTTCCGGGCAATCGCTCGCTATGGCATCAACCTCAAGCCGGTCGATACCCACAACCATGCCGTCGATGATCGCTCAGATCACGCCGGCTTTCTCGACCACGGCTACAAGGCTGTGCTCATCTCGGAGGAGTTCACCGATGATGGCTTCAATCCGAACTATCATCAGCTCTCCGACCGGGTGAAGAACTGCAATCTGCCCTACATGGTGGAAGTGGTGAAGGCGATCATCGCTCTCACCGTCGACCTGGCGGGCGGCAAGTAAGCAACTGAGCGCTCGCCAAAACGGGCGCTTAATTGGTCGAGACTAGCAAGGCCGAGGGGAATCACTTTTGTGGTTCCTCTCGGTCTTCTTTTTCACGGGGAGTATTATAGAATGTCGTAAGAAGCCCGACAGGCAGGAGCAGCAGAAAGGAAAAACGATCCACTCCTATTTTTTTCAAGGGTCTTCGGACTTTATTTTTTGTTTTTACCGCTTGCACTGCTGGCACTGCTTGTCTTGTTTGCTTGCGCAGATTAACGCCGGTTAAGAAGTGTTAAGGGCGCTGTCTTCCTTAACTTCTCATTTGGGGCTGTTCACATAAGGTTTGCTTTGCCTGTCTATAGTTGGAAAAAGAGACTAATGCTTAACAAAAATCAGATTGAAAGAGTGCCGCACTAAACTCAACTAAGTGAGCACTAAAGCCAGAGAAGAGCCATTGACCCAGACTTATCGCCACGATCTTGATGAAGCCGACCTTTCTGACCTGGGTGGTTATGCTGGTGTGACAGCTGATCCCAAGCTTTGCAGAGATGGTTTCATCTATGTAGCTGATGTTTCTGAAACTGTTGATTCGGAGCGCTACGGTCTGCGTCTAGACGGGCGAGATTTTATTGGTTTGGCTGTAGAGAATGGAGCCAAGGTGGTTTTGACCACCACAGACATTCCCGCGCATCTAGCCAATATCTTTGATGATTTATTTGGGGCTGGCGCTCAAGAGCCGCACGCCAGAGTAAAACTGCTTAGATGCAGTGAGCCTTTGCGCTATCTCGGACCTTTGGCACAAAAAATCTATTGCAATCAACCACCCGAATACATCGCTTTAGTGACCGGCACAAACGGCAAAACCTCAACCGTCAATTTCGCCAGGCAGCTTTGGCACCTCTGTGGTCTGTCATCTTGTTCAATTGGTAATTTGGGGGCAGTGGTAGAGAGTGGCTCTGACAGCACTCTGCTTTGGGATAGAGACCCGGTTCTTTCAGTGCCCGAGACAGTCACTCTGCACAAGATTTTTGCCCGCTTAAGCGAGCTGCAGGTGCAGCATGTGGCTATGGAGGCCACCAGCCATGCCTTGTTTGATCACCGTCTAGACGGTGTGAAAGCCAGTCACGGCGTTTTCACCAATCTCACCCGTGACCATCTCGATTTTCACGGCGACATGCATGAGTATTTTCGCGTGAAAATGACACTCTTTGACAGTGTGCTTACCCCAGGTGCCATAGCCGTGTTAAATGCCGATGCCGACTGGTTTGAACCGGCATTAGCCGTTTGTCGTCGCCGCGGTCATGAAATAGTTGATTTTGGGCGAAATGGTCAGGCTTTGACCCTAGTAGGTCGAGAGAGTACTGCCGCCGGTGAAAATTTGCAGTTGAAGTTTGGCTCAAGATTTGGTTCGAAGTTTGCCGGCAAGACTGTGAGTGTGCCGGTCCAACTAAGGGGATTGTTTCAAATAGAGAATATCTTGGCGGCTCTATCGGTTGTACTTACTTCGGGTGTGGACATCGATGAGGCTGTGGGCAATCTAACAGCACTAGCCAGTGTCGAGGGGCGTCTTGAGCTGGTGGCTCAGACTAAACTCGGGGCGCAGGTTTTGGTCGACTATGCCCATACGCCAGATGGTCTAGAGCGCTCGCTGCAAGCTTGCCGCGGCTTTACCTCCGGACGTTTGATTTTGGTATTCGGTTGTAACGGCGACCGTGATGCCGGTAAGCGAGCTGAAATGGGTCGCATCGCAGTGGAGAGTGCCGACTTTGTGATTGTTACCGATGGGCATCCTCGCAGTGAAGATCCCACCGCAATAAGAGGGCAAGTATTGGAAGGGGCAAAAGGAGCTATAGATGTTTGTCCTCGCGCCGAGGCGATCAAGCAGGCTTTAGCACAGGCTCAAGCGGGCGATACAGTGCTGATTGCCGGTTTCGGTCATGAAAATTTCCAGGTTTTGAAAGACAAAAGAGTTCCCTATTCAGATAAAGCAACAGTGCAGACCATTCTTGAGAGTGAGAGGAAAAGACAATGACATTATCTAGAAATCCCAATCTTGGCTTGGTGCTGGAGCGAGCTTCTGAAACCGAGGGATATCGGCTCAATTGCGCCCGTCCCGAGAATAGAGAATTTTTTGAGCGCCTCGACAGTTTCTTTACCGGCAAGTCGCCTGTGCAATGCCCTGGATATGACGGATATTTGCGTAGTTTGCCGGCGCCGAATTTAGCGCAATGTGGTCGCCAAGCCGTGCGAGACTATTTCGATAACGGTTGGACCTTGACCGAATTGCTTTTCTCGGCTCTAAAAGATGCAGAAGGTTTTTATCGACCGCCCTATCACGGTCTCAGACATCCGCTCATCTTTTATTACGTGCATCCGGCCGTGCTTTATATCAATAAATTGCGCCTAGCCAAGCTGATTGATGCGCCCATTGATGCTTATTTCGAGAGTCTCTTCGAGACCGGTGTCGACGAGATGAGCTGGGACGATATGAGCAAGAACGAAATCGAGTGGCCGACTTTGTTTGACGCTCATGCCTATAGACGCAAGGCCTACGCCAAGATTGCAGAATTAATTGAGTCGCACCCAGAGCTTGCCGACGGGCACCAGGCAATAACGATGGAACACCCTCTCTGGGCTCTCTTTATGGGTTTCGAGCATGAAAGAATTCACCTTGAGACATCTTCTGTCTTGATGCGCGAACTGCCGGTTCACCTGCTTGAACGTCCGGCGGCCTTCGCCCCTCTCGCTCCGCGACAAGCTGCTGCTTCTCTTCAGTCCTCTTCCACTTTGGAAAGTTCCACCAGCGACTTTCAAGAGATAGAGGCGACCTTGGTTCGCCTCGGTAAGCCTAAAGACCATCCTAGTTATGGCTGGGATAACGAGTACGGCAAGCGCAGCATCAATTTGCGACCCTTTCAGGCCGGGCGTTCCTTGATTACAAATGCTGATTTTCTCGCCTTTGTTGAAGCCGGTGGTTATTTCGAAGATCGGCTCTGGAGTGAGACCGGCAGACGTTGGAAGAGCTTCCGCAATGTCAAGTTTCCCACCTTTTGGGTGCCTGATGGTCCGGCCGGCTCTAATCAGTTTAAGCTGCGAACAATATTTGAAGTGATCGATATGCCTCTGGAATGGCCTTGTCTGGTCAATTATCACGAAGCAAAAGCCTTTTGCCGCTGGCGCTCAGAGGTCGATAACCGTCATTACCGTCTGCCTTCTGAGGCTGAGCACCAAGCCATGCGGCGCCATGAAAGTATAGGGGAGACCGGGCGCAACCTGGAACTGCAATTTAGCAGCGAAAGCTCTAGCAAAATTGCCGCCAAGCAAGACGGCATCGCTCATGTCTTTGGCAATGTCTGGCAATGGTTGGAGGATCATTTCAATCCCTTGGAAGGAGCGAAAGTACATCGTCTTTATGATGATTTTTCGACACCTTGTTATGACGGTCAGCATCAAATGATCATGGGCGGTTCTTTCATTAGCACCGGCGATGAAGCCGGTCAGTTTGCCCGCTTTCACTTTAGACCGCATTTCTTCCAACATGCAGGCTTTAGACTGGTCTTGGCCGAGAGTGATAACGACGGGCAAGCTTATCGCTTTGACGGCGATGGACAGCAGTCTAATCCTTACGAGACCCTTGCTGTTTTGAATGAGTACATGACTTTGCATTATGCCGCGCCCGAGACCCAGCTTCCTTTTCAATCGGGACCGCAACATGCCCTATCTTTCCCGCAGCGCACAGCCAATCTTTTGATCGATTTTTGTCGAAAATTAGATGTGCCGATGCAGCGAGCCCTCGATATCGGCTGTGCTGTCGGCGGCTCTAGCTTTGCTCTTGCTTCTGCCTTTGAAAAGGTAGTAGGCGTCGACTTGAGCAAGCAGTTTATCGATACGGCTCAATCTCTGAAAGAGAACCTGAAATTTCCTTATCAGGTCAAAATAGAAGGCGACATTTATGAGGAGGCTCTTGCCTCTGTAGAGCCGGGGGCTGCCGATCGAGTAGAGTTTAGACAAGCAGATGCTTGCAGTTTGCCGGCTGAATTCATCGACTTCGACGCGGTTCTCATTGCTAATTTGCTCTGTCGTCTGCCTTCGCCGGGGGCCTGTCTGGGAAGACTGGAAGGAATGCGTGGACTTTTGCGCTCCGGCGGCATTGTGGTGATTGTCTCGCCTTACACCTGGATGGAGAAGTTCACCCCCAGAGAGGTTTGGCTAGGCGGATATTATGACGATGATGGCAAGCCCCATTTTTCACAAGATGGCATCAAAGCAATGCTTGGCGATCAATTTCAACTATTGCATCGTCAAGATATGCCCTTGTTGATTAGAGAACATCGTCGCAAGTATCAATACATAGTCAGCGATGCTCTGGTATTTCAGAAGCGCTGAATCTGGAGAGAAAACTAGAGCAAAGTCTAGAGCGAAACTTGGCAATCAGTGGACTTGGCAGCAAGCTAGGGCAGCATAAGCTGGTCGGGCAGTAAATTGCTGTTTAGCCGGGCTAGTTTGGCTTGCACATTTGCGTAAAGTACAAGGGCGCAAGTGCTGAAAAATAGGTTGGAGAAGCCGCCGAAGGCGATAATCACCATATAGGCAGCACAAGAGAAAAGATTATGCAATCTGTTCGCATAGAACAATGAGGCGATTAGAAAGGGCGCATAGCCTAGGAAAAATAGAATGAAAAACAGAGCGAGAGAAAGCAAAACTATATGGTGACAAAACCAATAACACTCGCTTTGAAGTCGGACCTTTGCACTGCTTTTGTTTTGCACAGTTATTTTGCCCTCATATCATCAAGAGGCTCAGAGTAGTCTGTTAGAAATATTTTGCTCTGTATATAATATAGCTCAAAAAGAAAGAGAGCTATGGCGAGCGAATCAACCAGCGAAACTGAAAACAGCGAAAACTTGGAAGAAAGCCCTTACTATACGGGGCAGGCTCGTTTTGAGTTTTTAGTAGAGCGTATCTCCACCAGGGTGCGCAACAAGATCTATAAATCGTTCGCCCAGCTGGCAAAACCTACAGCCGAATTGAAAGTTCTGGATGTTGGAGTCACTTCCAACCGTAGATCCGATTCCAATTTTTTTGAGGCTTGTTATCCCCACAAAGAGCAGATTACCGCTGTGGGCGGAATGGCTCTACGGATGTGATCTGCCTACAATTTCTCTCAATCGAGTTTGAGAATCATAAATGTACTAGGGTAGTTCCATTTCTCTTCCTTCGCCTGATAAGCTGGAACCAGTTCCCAGCCTTTTTCTGTTTTGGCGAGAGTGAGCCAGTTTTTCAGTCTTTGGTCGTTTGGTCTAGGTAAATCATTTTCATTAATAGAAAGTGGTACCTCCTTAAGATACGGTTCTTGTATGAGAGCCTTGATTTTAAGCTTTTTGAGGCGGTCGATCAGTACTTTCTGTTCCTGCTCCGGCAACTGCCAGAATTGAGCTGGCTTGGTAAAGTCTGCGACTATTTTCAGTTTAGCCAGTCTGGCAAAGTAGTATCGACAGCTACCTATTTGAGCAATTTTGTCACCGGGCTTTAATCCACTTTGCCTGAGTAGCTTGGCTGCTGGGATTTCAACCACTCTAAAGCCTTCTTGTCTAGATTGGGTATTAAATAGGGCTGAGTAGCTGCAAGCAAAAATACCCATACGCAAAATAGAGAATGTCGCAATCACATAGGTCAAAGCTTTTAAGGTCTTGAGGCTCTTCTCTTTCGGAATGGACTTGAGGCTGATGAAAAAGGAAGCGAATAAAGGCACCAGATATGGTGAATAGTAACGATCGGTGTTTACCGACATATCCATGCCGAATAGCATAAAACCAAGACCTGCTGCTGGTGGTAGCCAAAGAAAGGCGCTTTCAATGGGCTTCACAAGCGGCAGTCGATTCTTGAGTGCGACAAGCCAGAAAAGACTTGCTCCGATGACAAAGAACAAGCAATATCTTGAGGCATTGACCAGGACCCGATTTATATAAGCCGGCCATTCAATTATCGTCTGTACGCCTGCGTACCAATAGCAAGGAGCGTACCAGGGCGAGTAGGTGACATTTAAGTCGTCGTCAAACTCATAAGCTTCCGGTTTTTCGGCAAAGATGCGCGTTGGATGCAGAAAGCTGGGGCTTCGTCCGTGTGTTATAGGTTGTTTGGCAAAGATGTTCCAGCATTGTCCGACTTTAAAGACATCAGAGAAAGTGAGATGTCCAGCCTTTGTCGAGATGATTGCTATGTAAGGACTATAGAGAAAGACAAGAGCTGCCAGGCTGGTCAAAATTATTCCGCGAGCTTGTTTGACTCTTCTTGCTGCAAGCAGCAGTCCGAGCAGAGTTGAAATTGCATACGGGAACAACGGTGCCTTGCTTAGATAGGCAAGCGCCCCAGCAATAGCCAGAAAAATAGCATCTTTGAGAGCAAGCGTTTCTTTGTTTTCTAGCTTTTCTGCTTGACGCAGTGCTAGTGCAGAAACAAGGAAGGCAAAACAGGTGGAGAGCATGTCTGGAGTGCCATACATCGTTTGCCCTAGTGTGAGCGTCGAATAAAAGAAAACAGCAGTGAGCGTGAGCAGGGATAGCCCCCAGTAAGACTCAAGGCAAGCTCTTTCTTCGTTCTTGAAACGTTTCTGCAGAAAGTGTTTAAGTGTTTCAACGAAATAGAGAAAACTGAGACAGACTATGCCGTAAATAACTAGATTTGTCGCCCTTGTCAGGAGTAGTTCATTGTCAATAGTGCTGCCGGCTAGTTTCAATACTAGTGCAACTAAAATTCCATACAAAGGAGACCAATAGAGATTGACAAAGTGATTGAAGTCTCCTCGCCAGAAGGCTTCACCATTATCTATGTAGGAAATTAAGTCTGTATCCCAGAGATTAGCTAAGTCTTTCCAGACATAAGCTTCTTGAATCGCGAGGGCGAGCCCTGCCAGGATCAAGATGACAATAATGTATTTGTCGACCCTGGGTAAATTCAAAATTTCTCCTTCATTTTTGAACTATTCAAAACTAAATTTGCTTCACAGTTGACTCTGCTACGCGGCATTCGGTTGTTTCCCTAAGCTGGCTCTGTCAATTTTTGCCGTTTACAACTTTTGACGCCTGCTTTATCAAGCAATCACAAATTATACAGGCAGCCTCTATACTGAAGGTTTGGGTCGGAGTTGGCACTGACCGATTGTCTATTGAAAGGGCGAACTTATGTCTGTGCATGTTGTCAATCTTTCGCAATCTGATTTGCAAAAGCAGGTTGAGCAGACTGTATTGAATATTCTTGGTGAAACTCGTCCCGATGGGTTGCTCTATGCTCCAAAGCCTCTAGTTTTAGGGCTGGTTGAGGACGCTGGTTATATTGGTGGTTTGGTTGGCAGTACCAACTTTGGCTATTTGCATGTCAGTTTGCTTGCCGTTGCGCCCTCAAGCCATGGGAAAGGCTATGGCAGACAGTTAATGCAAGCGGCTGAAAATGAGGCTCTTGCCAGGGGCTGCCATGGAGCTTATCTAGATACCTTTAGCTTTCAGGCTCCTGATTTCTATCAAAAGCTCGGTTATGAAATTTATGGAAAGCTTGATGATTTTCCCAAAGGTCACTGCCGCTATTTCTTGCGCAAAAAACTATGCAATTTTTTGGGGAAGGCGGAATAACTGCAAGCTGTCTTTCGTTAATTCTTATAGTCTTGGAGTAGTTATAGAGGAGCAGTTTCGATGCGCTTTAGAAATTCAGGTTTTGCCCTGGTAGTAGCTGCTCTAGCGGCGTTGAATCTTAACCCTGCTTTTGCCGAACTGGTCGAATGGCTTTCATATGACGACACTATTTTTGAGCGTGCCCGTCAGGAAAAGAAACTGGTCTTACTTGATTTGGAGGCGGTCTGGTGCCATTGGTGCCATGTTATGGACCATGAGACCTACGGTGACAGCGAAGTGCAGAAAATTCTCAAGGATGGTTATTTGGTCGTGAAGGTGGACCAAGATAAGAATCCCCTGCTTTCTGGCAAGTATGAAGACTACGGCTGGCCGGCAACAATTATTTTTGACTCTTCCGGCCGCGAACTTGTCAAAAAGCGAGGTTACATCAAGCCGGAGAAAATGCGAGCCATGTTGGAGGGCTTTCGCCGAGATCCTACCCCGGTAGGTGATGGACCATCTGAGGCTGAAGATATATTGACCAAAGATGCTGTCGACCCGAAGGGAATAGAGGAGGCTTATTCGCCGGCCGTCTATCAAGCTTTGCTGACTAAGCACATAAACGGCTATGACACCAAAAATGGTGGCTGGGGCTTTGGTCAAAAGTTTCTTGACTGGGATTCGGTAGAGTATTCAATGCTTAAGGCGGCTAAAGTAAATGACCCCTCTTTTGACAAGAGAGCGAAGCAAACACTTGATGCCCAGCTGAATTTGCTAGACCCGGCTTTTGGCGGCGTTTATCAGTACTCGACTGATGGTGATTGGAAGCATCCGCACTTTGAGAAGATCATGCAGATGCAGGCAGAGAATATGCGGGTTTATGCCCTTGCTGCCAAAGTGTATAAGAACCCCAAGTATTTGGCCGCGGCAAAATCTATCGCAGCTTATTTGCAAGATTTTCTCAGGTCTCAAGACGGCGTCTTTTATACCAGTCAAGATGCCGATTTGGTGCAGGGCAAACATAGCGCCGATTATTTTAAGCTGGACCGGGCTGGTCGACTAAAGCTTGGACAACCTATTGTCGACAAGCATGTTTATGCCAGAGAAAATGGTTGGGCAATCACTGCTCTGGCTAACTTGTATGCGGCCAGTGGTGACCGAGTTTATTTAGATATGGCTTGCCGAGCCCTCTCGGCTATAGAGAAAAGTCATAGCAGCAAGGGCGGCTTTAGTCATGAAGCAATAGCTATAGCTAAATCGCCTATGGCTGCGCCTGGAGGGGCTGCGGGCTCGTTCTATCTTGCCGACAACTTGGCCATGGCACGCGCTTATTTGGCATTGTATGCGGCTACCGGCGGGCGAGATTATCTTGCCAAGGCAAGCAAATTAGCCGACTTTATCGATTCGCATTTTCGCGCATCGTCTGGTGATGGCTATGTCAATGCTGATAACGGCTCCGAAACTGCTAGGGTGATAAAGCCTGTGGCTTTGCTTGATGACAATGTAATGTTGGCACGCTTTTCTAATCTACTCTATCGTTATACCGGTGAGGTGCGCTTTGGCGATATGAACCGGCGCTGCCTCGCTTATCTAGGCTCGAAAGAAGCTGTGAACAAAAGACAGATCCTCACTGCCGGTATTCTTTTGGCGGTGGAAGAGTCTCAGTCAGAACCTTTTCATATCACCGTGGTTGGAGCAAAGAGCGACGCTGAAGCTGCGAAACTGTTCAGCTTTGCCTCACAGTTACCGCTCACATATTTGCGTCTTGAATGGTTTGATAAGAGGGAAGGACCTTTGCCTGGGGCCAGTCTTGAATTGCCCGAATTAGAGAGACCGGCAGCCTTTATCTGCTCGGGCGGTACTTGTTCTAGACCGTCTTTCGGCCAGTCAAGTTTGCTAAAGGCATTTGAGAAACTAAAGTCAAACAAGTAGAATGGGCGGAGCATTGCTTCAAATTGTCTTTTCAGTGCTTATATCGAGACTAAAGTGCTTATCTCTCTGAAAAAAACTCGCTCTACTCTTTCAGCTTTGGCATTGTCTGCCATGTTTTCTTTCCCTGCTTTGTTTTTGCAGGTTTTGTCGCCTCACCCACTTAGTTTGTTGGCCCCCGCTCAGGCTGCTGAAGCTAAGAAAGAAAAGCCCGCCCGCAAGTTCGACCAAGACTATGCTTTGTTTGCCCGAGAACTGAAGCGTTTTGTGCGCGATGGCGAAATTGACTATAGCAGTTGGCAGAAAGATCAAAGCGGACTGAATCGATTTTTGAAGAACCTAGCCGAGCTGAAGAGCAGTGAGTATGAGACTTTCAGCCGTGAAGAAAGACTTGCCTTTTGGCTCAATGCTTACAATGCCTTGATGATTAAAAGTGTGCTTGATCATTATCCGATTTCAGGCAAATTGGCTCATTATCCTGCCGATAGCTTTAGGCAGATACCCGGAGATTGGGAAGCCCAGAAGTTTATCGTCATGGGTAAAGAGATCACTCTCTATGACATTGAACACGAAAAGATAAGACGCGATCTTCCCGATGCTCGCACCCATTTTGCCGTGGTCTGTGCTTCGAGAAGTTGTGCCGAGATAGTGGCTAGACCATACAAAGCCCAGACTATAGATGAAGATCTCGATAATGCGGCCAAGCGTTTTATTAATGATGACGAGAATCTTTTGCTTGATGTAGAGGGGCGGCGCTTTAAGGTCTCGAAGATTTTTTCTTGGTTTACCTTAGATTTTGCCGGCAAGTCGGGGGCTTTGAACAAATTTCCCCCACCAAGCGACCAAGAGATAATTGCCGGCTATATCATGCCCTTCTTAACTGACGAGAATAGAAAGAAGCTGGTTCTACTCTTCAAGAATCTTCCCGAAGTGCAGTTTGACTATATGCCTTACGACTGGTCTTTGAATGACGCAAAGACAGCCAAAACAAATGCGAAATAAGCAGAGACTAAGGTGCTTAGGCGCTCTTTGGTCTGATTAGTTCGGCCATACGGACGAAACCATCCCGGGCTTTAGGGTCTGACTGGGCTTGGGCCATGCGCTCCAATCTGTCTGCCACCGGGTTGCGGTCGGCCTCGCCAAAGCCACCCTGGGGGCTGAAGCCGAGAGCGATGGCCCCTTTGATCACATTAAACTTGCCTGGGCTGACTGGTTCTTCGTTTTCCAATAGGCCCTTGATGGTCTGTACCAGACCGTCTCTGAGACTAGTGGCAGGGTTATTGCCGAGCCCTCTTTCGAAGCGCTGTTCCTCACTCACTTCCAACTGTAAGCGGTTGGTTTCGGGTGCTTTGGCTTCGCTTTGACCAGCCAGATTTCTGCTATCGCCATTGTCAAACATATCTAGTGTCGCCTCTATAATTAGCCTTGCCAACGCCCGCAGTTCGAACAGTCCTAACTTGAGGGACTTTGCTGCACCTTTTACTTTGTACCCTTTTCAAGCGAAGTTGAGACAAGCCTTATCAGAATTTTAGGACCGCTGTCTTTATTGGGTGTCGTTGCTTTCGGCAGGCTGAGCTTCGCCTTCTTCTTTCATATCGCCCTTGAGGGCTGCCACTACAAAGTTTCCAGCAATCGCCTGGCGCAAGCTGATGCCGATCATCGGCGAAGGGTCTGGTAAGGCATTGTTAAAGGCGCGGTCGGCATTGTTGTCGAAATGTCCGACCAGATGCAGCACTCGGCCCGCGCCAAACGAGAAAGTGAGGGCAAGTATGCCAAGATTGCTGCATTCGCGCTGCATGAGGGTGCGACTGCGAGCCAGCACCTGTACTTCTCTGCCGCGCAACACTTTCACGGTTTGGCTGCGGTTTTCCAGCTTCCAATAGGCTACCCGGGGCATTCCTACAAGCAAAACCGGATCATCATCCACGACCACGGCATCAACGACACTATTTTCGGTATAGTCGCTGTTCCATTCCACATAACCAGGAAAGGCTTTCTCTAAGCAGGAGTCTAGTGCCCAATCGGTGGTGAGCAGATAGCCGCCGTCTTGGACAAATTTGCGTACTTTCTTGAGGGCGTCGGCGTTGAGATTGGCGCCGCAATTGACCACCAGTATTTTTGTGCCGGAAAGGTCGGTATCGCCTACCTTGCTTGGTGGAATGCGGGTAAAGGGTAGTCCGAAGCTGCGCAGAATATGACCGCTATCGTCCCATTGTCCCTTGATCTCGATTATTGTCGTGCGAGAAAAAGCAGCGAGGGCGCCGGTGTGATACTGTTCCAGCCAATTTTTGAAAGTAGAGGGCTGGACGGCTATTGTCTGTGGTAGGTCTAAAAATGGGGCTTGCTGCAGAAAGCGGGTGCTCATTTTGTCTAGTCCGCGGTAGCTGCGGCTTGAGTTTCTAAAGGTGCTGGAGCTGATGCCGCCCGAAATTGTATTGGAGCCAGCCTTGATTGTTAGTACAGGATTAGTATTGCCTGCCGACTGGTCTGGTTGGGATCTTCTGGCGCTGCCGCCGTCATCGCCGCCGTCGTCATAGTCTCTTCTGCCTTGCGACTGATCGACAAAATTGGGTTGATTGCCGCCATAATTGCCAGAGTCGGGGGCTTGGCTGCGGGGACGCCTCGGTCTTTCTCTCACGACTTCTTGTTCGCCGTCGATCCAGCCATTTTCGTCGGCTTGAGCCGGGCTTGCAGCAAAAGAAAAGCCGAAAGTAAAAGCAAGGCTTAAGGTGGCTAGGAATTTTGCTTTTGGGGCTGAATTGCACATGAAAACTGACCGAAATCTATCTGAGTCTGTAGTATAAACTACCGACTTTTGCAAAAGATTATTCCCGACTATTCAGGCAGACTTTTTATTGCCTGAATCGCCTTCGCTGCGACTGCCGCCTTCGCCGTCGCTGCTTTCAACTTTGCTGGCGCTGCCGAGATCGTCGTCCATTTCATCCATCGCTCTTCTAATTGAGGCGAGGGCCTTAAGGTTGGGCCAAATAGACTCTTTCATTTCTTCAAAGTCGTATTCGCCAATTTCTCTTCTTTCGTAGCGTTTGCAGACATCTTCCCAAAGTTCAAACAAGGCCTTGGGACATAAAGTCTCCCTGGCCTTCTTTTGGAAGGTTATGAGGTCGAAAGCTTCTATGATCGTAACCCTCAGAAAATGACAACGCTTATTTCTAGAGTGCCTATTTTGCGACTATCTGTCAAGTTATTCTTTAGATTTCAGACTTGCTGGCGCAACCAGGGGTGGTGACAGGGGTGGTGTAGTAGGTTGCTTGCATGGCTTGTGTATATCTCTTAAAGCCCCGACGGACTCAAGGTAAACCTTGAGCCCGCCCCTTTTGTCTGGAAAAGCTGTTCGAAAACTATTCGAAATGCAGGTTGCCTTGATAGACATCTTTGACCGGTACTGTTTCATAAAAAACTCTGTCCACCAGTCCGTTCAGATAGCGGCTTATTTTAGCTGCCACTTGTTTGATGGTTGGTTTTTGGGTCTTTATTTCGTGTACCAGTCTGGCAAAACTAAGATGACGTCTCTTTTGCGAGTCTGCCAAAGATATTTCGTTCAGGTCTTTGAGATTTAGTCTCTGCAGTCCTCTCATATCCTCTACAGCTGCCATCTTGTCGCCTCGCCTACGCATTTCGTTTTCGATGGCTTGATAGTAATCGAGAGTTGTGAGTTTTTTGTGGCATAAAACAGCCTCAAAAAAATTTTTTGAAATTACTTTTGATTTTTTCTGAGAGCGTCGACTGCTATATCAAAAGGCGGCAGCATACGAAGGGCGTCTCCAGCTTGGTTGGCTCTTCTTCTTGCTTCCTCCGAAGAAATAGGTTTATCTTCCTGCGGCTTTTTATCTTGACCTTTGGCTGCTTGCTCAGCCGGTGTGTCATAAACATCTTTATCTTTACTGAATCCATTTTTGACCTTGTCGGTCCAAGATTTGAATTCCACTTTGATGTCTTTGGGATTGCCTTGTTGGTCAAGGTCTATTGAAACTTTAGGCAGCTTGGGATCATTAGTCTGCGAGTCGGCTAAGTCTTTCATTCTTTGCATGTGAATGCGGCGGTCTATGGGGTCCATAGCGTTGATCTCGGCGCTCAGGTCTTCGCCCTTGCGCGCTTTGTCCAAAAGATGCGCCGGTCTTTCTTCTCTGCCGACTTGTTTATCAGTCATGGTTCTTACCCGTGTTGCCAGTGTCGCCTGCGTCGCCTTTGATGGCTGCCGCTAATTTCTTATACCCATATATGGGATTGAATCTGCGGACTTTGGGGAACTATTTACTGTGGTGGTTTCCCCATTGAAAGGTACCGATGGGGGGCCTACTCTTAATATAGGTAAGTGCGTCTTTAACCTGTTCTCAGGCGGCAGAATGGCAGAATCGCGGGATCACATAACAGATAAAGGTAAGAAGCTGGACGAGGGCAATTATGTCCTCGACGACCCTTTGGCGATTGCCGCCAGGCAAATTGCTGAAAGAGAGAAAGCTAACCAAAGCAAGTCTTTGCTCGATAAAACAGTCGAGTTCTTTTATGACGCTGAGAAACCTAAACTTGATGCTCTCAAACAAGTGGGCTTGCAGGCCTACGATGCCAATCAGCGCGGCGACAAGGCTGCTTTCGAAGCCCTCAAGCCCGAGCTGAAGAAGGCTTTAGAAGATGACAAAAAGGCTGCTTCTCATCAGACCGAAGTCAATTTTTATGCCGGTAGTTTCGCCAAGGCTGTTCCTCTTTTTGCCGGCAGCCGCAGCAAGATGCTATTGGCTGCGTCGGTGGGGGTGAACGCCCTAGACCAAGTAAAGAGCAACGACGATGCCGGATCTGCCGCATTGCACGCCGCCATGGGTGGTCTGAAAGGCTTTGCCCTCAAGAAGACCTTTGATCATTTAGCTCCCAAGACTTTCTTTGGCGCTGACAAGCCTGCTACCGCTGCACTCGAATACAGCAATGTGGCGACCAAGGGTTTGGCTCTTGGTGGTTTGTCTAGGCTGTATGAGACTGGTCTTTCATCTTCGACCTATATTGACAAAGAGACAGGTCAGATTTCGCTTGCTAAAGGGGTGAAAGAAACCTTTGCCACTACGCTCAATCCAGGAGCTATGGCTCTCGACGCGGCTCTCTTTATGGGGGCTCATGGGGCATTCAAACAAGTGGCTAAAGTGGGCGAAAGAGCCGTGGAAAGTTCTCCCACACTCAGTGCACTCGCTTCCTCTAAAGTCGGCACCTTCCTCAAAGAAGGACAAGTTTTAAGCAATACCGGAATGGGTGCTACTTTTGGTTTGGCAACCGGTTCTTCGCAGGAACTGATTAGGCAGTACAAGAGCGGCGAAGCTATCGACCCCTATGAGATTATGCGTCGCGGCGCCCTGCAGGCAATTACCGATGGACTGGCCGGCACCACCGGTTCTTCCATGGTGCATGGCGGTAAGCTTTTGCAAAGCCGTATGGCTGAAGGGCAGCCGACCATCCCGGCTCGGGCTTTTGCTGGTGATGAGGCCCCTCTGGTGGATAAGTCAGGCGATAAACCCAATGATGGTGCGGCAGCTGCAGAGCCAGCGGTAGCCAAAGACGGCGATGCCGCTGTTAAGCCAGATATTGCTGATGCTCCCAAAGATGCTGATGCTCGCCCTGTCGATGGCGAGACCAGACCGGCCAATGCAGAAGTAAGGCAAGCTGATGCTGAAGTAAAAGCTGCTGATACAGATACTCGCCCTGTCGATGGCGAGACCAGACCAGCTGATGCAGATGCTCGTCCTGTCGATGGCGAAAATATTAGAGAGGTGGCAAAGCCAGCCGATGTGCAGACTTCGCTGGAAGTCAGTCTCGATCTTGGCACTTTACCGAAAGTTTCAGCTGAAGAAGTTGCTGCCCGTAGTCTCGAGAGAGAAGGCGAGCTGTCCCCGGCGATTGAAGCTTTGGGCGATTTGGCCCAAGCCCGCACCGCCAAGTTTGTGGAAGTGAACGAGCCGGCTAAGTATGCCAGGAAGGCTAGTTATGAGATGACCGAGGCTCAGCGCCCGGTTTTCGAAGAAGGAATAAAGTTAATTCAGGGTGTCTTCAATGCGCACTCCAGTCCCAAAGATGTAGTGCGCTTCCTTGAATATGGCGTTGGGCGCGGGCAAGAAGTAAAAGCTCAATTCGAGCAGATGGCCAAAGACTATAAAGACCTCGGTAATGTTCAGGTTCAGAAACTTATCGAAGTGGCTATGAAAGCTACTCCTGAGTCAGTTGCCGTGGCCGAAAGAGGGTTCGATTTAGCTGACCGTGCCTCTAGACCCGGGGTGGAGACCTTTGGGCAAGAGTACCGTGACTTGGTTGAGTTCGCTTGGGGCGCTGGTCGCGATGCCCAGGGAACAGTGCGCATAACTTCCGAACTTCTAGGTCACCCTGGTATGAATCGCCTTTTGGGCGAGGTCTATGCTGGTTCGAATGGTCTCACCAGAGAAGTTGCCGATAGGCGTCCTGTCGATTGGGTCGATACACCGCCTGAGGCGCGCGATTTGCTTAGGCAGATAATCGGACACCGTCCGCGCAATGCCGATGAGCACATCATATTGAAAGAAGGCATTCATATTTGGGCTGATCGCTACCCGCAGCATGTCAGTGTCTTACACCAATTTGCCCGGGTCTCGGCCAACGGCGACATCGCCGCCATGATTGACTCTCGCCTAGGTACAGATTATTTCTCGCGTTTCCGCGATAGTCATATTACAGAACTACCTGATGCACCCGATGCCGCCCGAGTTGCTGGTCCCGAGCCGGTGGCGGAAGGCGACAATGCTCAGCCTAAGCCGGTTGAGAGCAAAGAAGCCGAAGGCCCGGCGGTGGTGCATGAACCCGGCAAGGTAACTGTTTATCCCGAACGTCTCTATGCCGACTTCGAGTCAACAAGCGGTGCCGCCAAGCAAGCACGAGCCCATTTGCTTTCGGACCATATCGGCTCTATGTCGGATGCTCAGTTCATCAATTGGCTCAAGTATCTGCACAGCCCTGTCGATAGACCCGGCGCTCCTGCCGGTTTGTCCAATCTGAACGCTATGGGTATGAGCCGCTCGGCTGTTTTGAGCAGACCGGAAGTGGTGGCTTTAGTGACGGATCCGGCTTCGGCACCAGTGGATGTGGCCACTATACGTAACTTCCTGGCCGCTCCGGCTAAGTCGCAGACTGGTTCTATGCCGGTTGAATTGTCAGATTATCTGGGCTATCGCCTAGAAGCTTCTATGCAGAGACAGGTTGCTGAGAATGCTCTGCAAGGTAATGCCGATGCACCTGTAGATGCCGGACTCGTATTGCGAGAGGCTCTACCGCAGTGGTATCTGAGGCAGTTACGCGACACATACAGCACTAGAAATGCCGAAGGCGGGTACGACTATCCTGCCGACTTCAATCCCAATTTGATGCAATGGTTGGAATATGGTCGCCAACTCGATAGGCAGAATCCTAAGTATCGAGAGTCTGAACCCCGCACCAGTTCAGTGGCTGATCGCTTCACCGCTTTAGACCAGGCTTTGGCTTTGCGCACACCTGAAAATACTGCTCTGGTTGATCGCCTGCTGCAATTAGGGGCTGCCGACCAGTTTGCCCTCAAAAATATGTTGGCTAAGCTAGATCCTGCAACTAATGCTCCGGAACATGCCGAACTCTTGGGCATACTGGCAGGGCGGGCCCAGAATATGGGCGACCTGAAAGTGGTGACCGAAGCAGTAAACTCGGCTAAGAAAGCTGATCAAGATGCTTTCAAGGCGCGTAAGGACGGACGTGATACCAAGCAGGCCGAAAGTCAAAGAGAAGCCAATGAAGCTCTCGCTCTCAGCACGCTCTCTCGCATAGTTCAACCGGGCACCCCTGAGTATGCGCGGGCTCAGCAGATTATCACCGATGTGGTTTCCGGTCGCATAAGAGATCCTCGTCCCGATGACCTAAATAGAGGCGGCGGCAGAGGCGGTCCTGGGGGACCTGGCGGATCTCGCTTCGGATCTGACAGACAAGGCTCAGATAGACAAGGCTCAGATAGATCAGGTGGTCAAAGATTTGATCGCGGTCAGCAAAGAGATCGCGGCGAGAGACGCCGGCCGGAAGGTGAAGGTTCTGACCGTGGTCCAGTGGCAGAGCCTGCTCAAGTGGCTGCACCGAAGGCCGTAACATTCAACGATGCTCTGCCTGTTGAGCCTGCCCAAGTGAGAGCGGTTGATGCCCCGGCTGATCAGCCGCAAAGACAACCTGTACAGGATGCTCAAGATGCACAGGCTCAGCCGCAAAGACAGCCTGCTCAAGATGCCCAAGATGCACCAGAAAATATAGGTGCTGAACAACCATCGCGTGTAGATCGCTTTAGACAGCGTTATGAGAAGAAGAAAGGCGACGACTCTGACTCTGATGGAGACGGCGAAGGCGGTGGACGCAAAAAAGATTCGCCGCGACGTGCCGCTCGCCAGGAAAGACGCTTCGGTAGCTTTGAAGAACTGGCTAGAGATTGGAACCGCGACAGATAAGCGCGGCTAAGTTCTAGCTTTGCAAAGCCTGTTTGTAGGCATCAAATGTGAATTGGTCGAAAAGAACAAAGTAAATCGCTTCGATTGAACCGCTCTCTTTTCGACAATATTCTTTCACTGCGTTTAGGGCGATTTTTGCTGCCTGCTCTAATGGATAGCCATAGGCGCCGGTTGATATAGAGGGAAAGGAGATGCTCTTTAAATCAAACTCTTCCGCCAGGGCAAGACTATGGCGATAGGCCGATGCCAGGGTTTCAGCCTCATTGCCGCTACCGCCGCGCCAGATTGGGCCGACAGTATGTATGACATAGGCGGCCTTGAGCTTGCCCCCTGAGGTAATCACTGCCTGACCGGGCGGACAGCCGCCTTGTCTGGCTTTGATTTCTTTGCATTGTTGAAGAATTTCGGGACCGCCGGCTTTGTGGATGGCGCCGTCAACGCCGCCGCCACCCAAAAGGGAAGAATTGGCGGCATTGACTATGGCGTCCACTTCCTCTCTAGTTATATCGCCCCTCTTGAGGGAAATTTTGCGACCGTTCAGCTCTAAGCTCGACATTATTACTTCTCGCTTTTCTCGCGTTGTGCGCTCATTCGGCGTACTAAAGTTTATCGGGGGGCACTAGTTTTTGATCGATAATCTGCCCTGAAGCATTGAGTGTATAGTCAATTACCTGATCGCCGATGATCATTCTTTTGCCTGTCGGAATGCAGGGTGTATTGAGATTATGGTATTGGTATCTAGTCTCACTGACCAAGACGCCGTGCAGATCTAGTTCTTTCACTATGATTGGTCTGGCTTGGATGCTCTGATTCGATTTGAGATTTTCGGTAAATGTAACAGTGCAACTGCCGTCTGCTCTTTTTGACTCTATGCGGGTGCTACTTGAGTCGGGCAGCATAGTGGTAATGGTCTTGACACCAGACATGGTGTCAATGCGCATGGTTTGTATGCAGTTGGGCGCTTCGAAAGCTTCATTGTCAATCTGAAAAACTGGCGCAGGGCTGACTACTTCTTGAACCGGCTTAATGATTTCGGGTTTGATTATCTCAGGCTTGGTTTCGTTTGGTATGAACTGGACGCTCAAGTTTTCTGGCATTTGCAGGGGCAGGGCGCGTTGCTCTTGATTTTGCAAGAAGCGCAGAGCACCTGTCTGACCTGTGCTTATTTGAGAATTGCCAGTTTGTGAATTGCCAATTTGTGAATTGAACTCAGGTGGCTGCGGGCTTGGTCGATTGAGCGATATCGGTTCGCTTCTAGTGTTTTGAATCTGGGCTAGAGGGCTGAGTGTTTCGGGCGGTGCCGACAGGGGCTTGCTTTCTTGGGCACTACTTCTTTGCGCTAAATTAGGCTCGGGATTGTCTCTAAAATTGCTTTCTGCCTTGGCCAAAGGCTCAATTAGATTTGGTTTGGCAAGCTCTTCGTTGCCGCTGCTTTTGCCGGGCTGCAAGCCCTTTAAGACCGAGTTGAGAGAGCGTTTCTGCGGCTTTGTTTCGTTTGCCGATTGCGGCTTGGGCGGCAAATCGACCGCGCTCTTTTCTTGCTTTGGTGCTATTGGCGTTGTCGGCATAACCGGCTGAACTTCGCTTTCTGGCTGATTGTTTCTGGCTCGGTGCCCTTGCCCCCAGCCTTCTCTTTTTAGTTCGGTTTCGTTGGCTTGGTTTGTTGCTTCAGTGTTGGCCGGGCTCATCGACCAGATTTTAGCCGCTAACTGATCTGGGCTTGGTTGCTGACTTTTGTTTATTTGAGTTTGCAGAAAACGACGGACCCCGCTTTCATCAGGCTGGTCGTTGTTTTGTCCCTGTGATTGAGGTAATTCAGGGGGCTGCCCCATTGTTCATACTCACATAGAAAGTTAGCTGCCCATTATTTCTCTTGCCAGGACCACCCTTTGTGTTTGTTTGGAACTATCGCGGGCGGCTCTGGCTGCATTCAAGAGTTTATCCAGTTCTTGACCATCTTCCGGCACGCCTGCCACGCCAAAAGCAAACACCAGACCGCGCGGGTCCATTTCAGCCGACAGCGGTGCTTCTTTCAACACGTCCACGATGCGATTAGAAAGAGCGGCTGCTGCCTTTGCATTTGAATTTGGCAAGATCAGAGCGAAGTCGAAAGTTTCATAGTGACCCAATAGGTCAATTGGTCTCTTTACCAGACTGATGCGCTGCATGGCTCGCTTCACAGCCAAAATTTGCAGCGCTTCTACTTGTCCGCCGGCCTGTCTTCTGTGACCAAGGCTGAAGACCACAAGAGAGAAGGGAAAATTGAAATACTCATAGCGCAGATACTCTTGCTCTAAAAAATAGAGAAAAGCAGGATAGGTGAGGATGCCCGTTTCTTGTCTGACCAGATGCTTGGTGACACTCTGCAGTGTCGCTTCATCTATGCCCAGACTGCGCAAGTTGCCTGAACGCGCCTGTTGATCAGTGACTTGCACCAAGCCGCAGCTTATAAGGTTGAATAGAATCGGCACATATTCTGCCTTTTTCATTGGTTTTTTGCGCAGAATATCGTAGAAAGTGCTGCGTCCGTCTATGAGCTCAAAGAACTCCATTTGAGGTTTAACGGCAATCGGTGCGCCTTTCTGCAATTTAGAAGCAAACTCAGACTCCGATATCACCGACATGCGCTTGACCAGAATCGATTCCATCTTGAGGTTTGCCGACTCTAGATATTTGCTTTGATCCAGCAGGGTGACGCCTTCCATGAGCATGGCGTCTAGTCTGCGTTTGACTGTTTGGTGCGGCGTCGTTTCGTCCGGCCAGAAGCGAAATTCGCCCGTGGTCCAGGTGATAAGCTCGATAACGGCATCATCACCGCCCACATCTTTGAGCTCGGCATGCATTGGGGTGCCGTCCACAAAGTAGACCTTGGCTGTTTCGTTCTTGTCTTTGACATCTAGCCTGCCGGTCATTTTCGACATTGTGATCGATTGCAAGAGGTTGGGGGCTTGCATCTTGGTCAAGTCGCCTTCCAGTGTCGCTTTTAGACCTGGGCGCGGCGAGTCGAAGATAACGGCGTTTTCGGAATTGGTGACGATGGGCATTTCAGCTGAAGTGTTGCCAACCGGTTTGAGGTTGGACATTGAATCAGTGCCCATGAAAGAGTCAGCCACACTGTCTGCCAGTGGGTCGCAGCCGCAGCCGCTCAAAACTATGTTGGCAACAAGACTGACATCGCTTTCAGCATGTTGAAAGATAACTTGGTGACCCTGGTTGGTCATCTGCGAAAGGGTCCAAACCGGCAGTCCGATTTCTTGTTCAAACTTGACGGTCAAAAGATATTCTTGCGAGCCTTCAGTTACTGAAAAAGGCTGTTCAACAAGACGACCCGGCACTTTACAAGCTTCTTGATGCAAGAAGTGAATGTCGTTGTAAGAGGGCAATATTGAAACTTTAGGCAAGCGGATGCCACGCGGAATCGGCGCGTTTCCCTTACCTGCTTGAGAATTCCTTGATGAAAACATTTCCAACGCTTAGATAGTGATTACTATCAGTTTGCCACATATAGAGAACTATGAAACAAAATAAGAGGTAGAAAAGAAGCACTCGCCTTGTGAAGAGGCGAGTGCTTTGGTCGAGCTGATTTCTCTTGACTGCTTTGTCGATCTTATGGGTAAAGACCGCGCAGTCTCTTGGCTTCGGCGATTCTGGAAACACCGATGCGAAGAGCGGCCATTCTGGGTCTCAGTTTGCTCTTGGTGGATAGCTCAAGAACTTGATCGCAGGCTCTGCCCATGATCTGTTCCAGGCGCTGATTGACTTCGTCTTCACTCCAGAAGAGATGCATCATGCCTTGTACCCATTCGAAATAGCTGACTGTGACGCCACCGGCGTTGGCGAGAATGTCCGGCACAACGATTATGCCTTTGTCATGCAAGATGCTGTCTGCTTCTGGTGTGGTCGGACCGTTTGCACCTTCGACAATGATTTTGCAATTGAGCTTGTCGGCGTTGGCTTCGGTTATCTGACCGCCGAGAGCGGCAGGGACCAAGACATCGCAGGGCAAGGTGAGCAAGTCTTTGTTGGCGATTTCTTGTGAGTCTTGGAAGCCTTGCACTTTACCCATTTCAGAGACATAAGCCATCAGGCGCGGAATATCGAGCCCGTCTGGATTGTAGATGCCGCCGTAGACATCGGAGACAGCTACTATTTTGTAGCCGGCTTGGTGCAAGAGTTTTGCTGTGACGGCGCCGACGTTACCAAAACCTTGCACCACTACTTTAGGAGCATCGCTCTTGATGTTGAAGTGGTTGACGGCGCGGCGTACGCAGTAGGCGACACCGCGACCGGTGGCCTCGGTTCTGCCGAAGGAACCACCGATGGAAACAGGCTTGCCGGTGACTACAGAAGGAACGGTATGACCGACGTTGATGCTGTATGTATCCATGATCCAGGCCATGGTCTGTTCATTGGTATACATGTCGGGGGCGGGAATATCTTTGTCGGGTCCGAGCAAATTGATGATTTCAGATGTATAGCGTCTGGTCAGGCGCTCGGTTTCACCGGTGGTCAATTTCCAGGGCTCTACTCTGATGCCGCCTTTGGCGCCGCCGTAGGGCAGACCCATGAGGGCGCATTTCCAAGTCATCAGCATAGCCAGGCAAGATACTTCGCCCAGGTTTACTTCTGGATGGAAACGGATACCGCCTTTTGCCGGTCCGAGAGTGACATCGTGGTGCACTCTGTAGCCGGTGAAGGTTTTGACCGAACCGTCATCCATGCGCACCGGCACGGTGACGATCAGGGCTCTTTTGGGATATCTGAGACGTTCGTGCAACTCTCTGTCGAGGCCCATCTCCTCTGCGATTTCGTCGAGCTGACGCTGGGCGCCGAGAAAGTGCTCTGTCTCACATTCCATAGTCGGTTTATCCGCCGACGTGACCGCTACCATAGAGATTTCCTCCAGAAATAAAACTGCTTTTCGAGCGTCTCACTAAAAAGGCAAAAATCTTGCCTTTCAAAGACGTTGCAATATGTTAACGCTTATATGCAGCCGATATGGCCACAGTTACCTCTCGGCAAGCACTTAAATTTTTCTCAGAGCAGTCCCTGTTTGGCTTTGTGGTTCATGAGCCTGTCATGATCCGGCCCTTTTTCAATGTCTAGAAACGTAAGTTAAAAGATTATCGGGTAAGAAATCTGGTAGCTTTGACTGCGGTCAATTTTTATCGGTTACTAATTTAATACCGGGTCTGGTATCAACCCCACTTATGAAGATTACTTTAGAGCACGCCCTCAATCTCCTTCTGGTTTTTTTGCCGGTGCCAATCATTGGCAGCGCCCTGCATTGGTCGCCGGTGATTATCTTTCTTAGCGCCTGCATAGCGATTGTGCCCCTGGCCGGTCTGATGGGCAAAGCCACCGAGTACCTGGCAGATCGCATTGGTTCGGGCTGGGGGGCGCTTTTGAACGCCACATTCGGCAACGCTTGTGAACTGATTATTGCTCTGGCGGCCTTACGTGCCGGGCTTATCGATGTTGTGGAGGCTTCCATAACCGGTTCCATAATAGGCAATATCCTGTTGGTACTGGGCGCCTCAATGTTGGTGGGCGGATTCCGCTATCAAACGCAGTACTTCAACCGCACAGCCGCCACTACCTCGGCTACCTTACTTGCCTTGGCCGCGATCAGCCTCACTGTTCCGGCTGTCTTTCAGTTGGCTAATGCCCATGGGGGCAAGGTCGCTCAGCCTAGCAACTACAACTTGGCCCTGGCCATTGCCGCCATTCAGCTCGTCACCTATGTGCTTAGTCTGATTTTCAGTCTCAAAACCCACAAGCAGCTTTATTTTAGTAATGATGGTGAAGAAAAGGATGTCGCTCTAGGAACCTCAGGCTGGGGCGTAGGCAAATCGAGCGCTGTACTTTTGCTTGCCACAGTCGCCGTGGCTGTGCTTTCTGAGTATCTTGTCAATGCCGTAGAGCAGTCTGCTGAAGCTCTCGGGCTCAGCCACATCTTTATAGGTGTAATTCTTGTCGCCATTGTCGGTAACGCTGCCGAGCACAGCACTGCTATCTTGATGGCGCACAAAAACAAGATGGATCTCTCAATCAATATAGCTCTCGGTTCTGGCAGTCAGATTGCTTTATTTGTCGCTCCCGTGATTGTTTTCGTCGGCTATTTCACCGGTCATCCCATGGATCTTTGCTTTTCAGAAGTAGAAATCTTGTCAATTGTGGTTTCGGTGATTATTCTTTCTTTCGTTGCCACCGATGGAGAATGCAACTGGCTGGAGGGCGTGCAGCTTCTGGCCGTTTATTGCATTTTGGGGGCGGCCTTCTTCTTCGCTTCCCACTGAGCACCTAAGCCACCAATGCCGTTGATAGGTTTTTCTAATGCCTGAATTGCCCGAAGTAGAAACTGTAGTGCGTGGCTTAAATGCTTCAATAGGCGGCGATCATATTGTCTCGGTGAAAGTGCTGCGGGAAGATTCGGTTGCCTTCCCTGATGTCGCTCTCTTTTGCCGCTCTTTGGGGCAAAAGAAATTTTTGCAAGCCTGGAGACGAGGCAAATATATAGTGATCGAATTAGAAGGCGGCGCTTCTCTGATTTGTCATTTGCGTATGTCGGGTCGGCTCATTGTAAAAGGGATGAGTGGACGAAAAGCTGTTGAACGTGGGCGTTTTCTGCGTGTGCTCTTTAAATTGAGCAGCGGCAGAGAATTGCATTTTGAAGACATGCGTGTTTTTGGTAGGCTCTGGTTTAAGCCCGACCACCTCAGTCTAGAAGAGGTCGTGCCCTCAATTGCTGAGCTTGGTGTAGAGCCTCTGGCGCAAGATAATTTGGGCGGCGGGCTTTCTGGAGAGTTATTGCAAGAGTTATTCGAGGGCAAAAGTCAGGCTGTTAAGTCGGCCCTTTTAGACCAACGCTTGGTAGCTGGCGTGGGCAATATCTATGCCGACGAAGCACTCTTTTTGAGCGGTGTGCATCCGCAGAGAAAAGCCGGTTCTCTCAAAAAGAAAGAATATGAAAATCTAGCCGAGAATGTCAGGGCTGTTTTGACCATGGGTATTGAATCGGGCGGCTCTACCTTAAGAGACTATGTCAATGCCGAAGGCGTGAACGGCAATTACCAAAATCAGGCCTATGTTTATGGTCGTACCGGCGCCCCCTGCTTGCATTGTCAAAGTGCCATCGCCAGAGTGAAAATAGCCGGAAGGTCCAGCCATTTTTGTCCGCGTTGTCAAAAAGCGCGCCCCTAATTTATTGCTTGCGCTTGCTTTAGTTTAGCTCTTGAGAGTGGCCACTATGCGCACACCCACCGGCGCTATGGCGCCGCTTTCAGCTAGAGCTGCTTCCCAGTGCGCAAGCTTGGCTGCCTCTATGCCACCGTCGGTAGTGTCGGGCAAAAGATCGCAGAGATAGCGGAATAGGTAGGGCACTCTTGCTTCCATTTCCACCACATAGTCATCGTCCAAGACACTTTTGATATGTTCGAAAGGGGCGATGTGGTGCTTCTCTTCGTGGTGGCGCCGCCAAACTTCTAAAGCTTGACGGACATAGACTTCGGGGCTATCGGAGTCTACTATGGAAAGCCCGCCGCGGGGAGGGCACAGCCAGGCATGTCTGTTTCCAGGCTTGTCTTCCTGGCTGTTCGATCTATAGCGGTCGCAGAGCAAAGCGGCCAAGGGAAAGAGCCAGGCACAGGTTCTTTCATCGACTCGTTCGTAGGAGAAATCTTCGATGATGATTTTTCCTTTCTCTTTTAGAAGAGATCTTGCTCTGGCACTGGTTTGGCGCAAGGGGACAAGATGATGCAAAACTCTGCTGAAGAGCAGGGCATCAAACTTTTCTTCTTTCAGATCAGATACTGCAAGAAAGTCGCCTTCTATTAGTTTTAGCCCTTTTACTGCTTTTAGATTGGCTGCCTCGCCCTCAAATTTGCGATCAAGGGCGGTGACCTGAAACCCTTTCTGGCAAAGGTTTTTGGCTATCTGTCCGCTGCCGGCGCCCACATCTAAAATAGCGGCCTTGGCTTTGAGATGCTGGGCGGCAAAGTCACTGGTTGACTGTTGTTGAAATTCAAAGGGGGTAAGTTTCAGGCTTTCAATCATATTTAGTTTTTACTTTTTACTCGACTTTCTAAACAAAAATAGCAAGGCGGCTGTGATGCAGTTGGTCAAAACGAAGGTGAGAACATGCAAGATGGTGGCATAGGCGAGAGCTTGTGCTTTAGATACTTGAGGCGCCACTAGTTCCATCGATTGGCAGACCAGATAGTGAAAAGAACCGGCATTGCCTGGAGTGGGGATGAGAACCCCGACTGAACCTATGGTGAAAATAATCAGTGTATCTACCGGTCCGATAATTTTTTCTAGATGAAAGGCCGGCAACATAAAGTAAAAGTTGCACCAGTAAAGCCCCCAGATTACAAAGCTGAGGGCGGCAATCAGGGGATAGCCGACCGGGTCCTTGAGGGCGCGGGTGCCCGAGTCGAACTGCTCGGCCATTTCGGTTAGTTTATCGAGAACTGATTTAGGCAGTTTGCCGGCAATAAAATTCTGCTTCAGTAAAAAACGCAAAATCGACCCGGCATAAGGTAAAAGCAAGAGTCCGATAATTGTGGCGATAAGCAAACCGATACCGCCCTTGAGCAGCGCCGGGAAGGTCTCTAGGAAACTTTGAGGGAGAAAGACCAGACAGGTACCAAGCAGGAAGACAAGCAGAGCCATGTCGAGCATGCGGTCCACCAGCAAGGTGGAAAGAACGCCTGGCCAGGCAAGTTTTTCGTCTTTGCAGATGGAAAGTAGGCGCGCCACTTCGCCCCCGCGGGGAATGGCCACATTAATGGCATAGCCTAAAATGACGGCATAAAATGAATTGACTAGGTTAATCTGTCTGCCGGCAAAAGGCTTGAGCAAGATTGTCCAGCGGTAGGCTCGCAAAACATGGCTGGCCAGGGCTGTTACCACAACAATGGCCAAGGGCCAGGGGTTCATTTCTTGGGTATAGCGCCAGATTTCAGCCGGATCGACTTTATTGAAAGCAAAGTAAAGCAATACCCCAGAAATGGCAAAAGAGGCCAGGTGCTTGAGAATATTTTTGCTTGCCGATTTGTCTGCCGATTTGTCTGCGGCATCGGCAATTTCGCCTGCATTCGAAGGTGGTGTCTCTTCTAGATTCAAGTTTGATTAGTCTTTAGGCGGGGAACTAACCATTAAGGTTACTATGCAGGGCGGGTCCACGCTTGATCATTCGCAAAATATTTTGAGCGAGCGTTAAACGGGGAACAATTTGAGGGTAGATAGAATTAGCCCGACGGTTTTGTCAAGAGTGTTGCGGGTTTACAATGTGGAAGCCCTTGTTCGGTGGTGAAATGGAAGCCAGGAAAACTAAAGTACTTCTGATAGAGGATGGCAAGGAGGTAGCTCCGAACCTTAAAGATGTCATTCAGACAATGGCGAACGAATTCACCATGGAGGTCACCGACCATTTGGCCGGTGGGCTTAAGGTTTTGTCCGAAGGAAATATTGACGTTGTTGTTTTGGATGTGTCGCGCTCGGGGGAGAGCAGTGATAGCCTAGCCGGCTTTTTGAAATTGAAAGAGAAAGATGCCAGTGTGCCAGTTGTCATGCTCGGTTCGGCCAAGCAAGATAAGATGGCCAGCGAAGCAGTCAAACAAGGTGTCAAAGATTTTCTAGTTAAGGAAGAATTGGACGGTCGTCTCTTCTTGCAATCTATTCGCTATGCCTCAACTTTGAAAAGATTAGAAGATGATCTGAAAGCTTTGCGCGAAAAGCTGGTTCTCACTGAGAAGCAGCTGGAAATGATAGCCAATGTCGATGCCTCCACCCAGGCTTTAAGCCGTGCCGGTCTTGAGAATGCCTTAGAAGCAGAATATGTGAGAGCGCAGCGCGGAGGTTGGAATCTTGTCGCCCTGCTTATCGACTGTGACGATTTTGATCGCATCAATAGACAGTTCGGTCATGCCGTAGGTGATGTCGTGCTCAGACAAATCACCGAAAGAATCAGAGAAACAGTTCGCCCCACCGACCATCTGGCTCGTATGGGCGGCGACGAATTTTTGCTTATCTTGCCCGACACACGTATTGCTGAAGGCATGATGGTGGCTGAAAAAATAAGGCTTTCTGTGGGCGAGTCGCCTTTGCGTCTTGCTTCTGAGACAGTGCGAGTCACCTCTAGTATTGGTGTTCTGGCTTTGCCTTATGAGTTTTGTTCAATAGAAGAAGTTCTCTCTTTAGCTAGGCTGGCAGTGCGTGAAGCCAAGTTGCTCGGTAAGAACCGAGTTTCCAGCGGTGAGAAGAATCCTGGTCAGGCGCCGTCACTCAGCCCAGACAAGCAAGCATTAGACGAATTAACCGAGAAACTGCGCAAAGGCGATTGTTTCCGGGCAGTTTCTATGCCGATTTTTCACTTGGCCGACGAGAAAGTTGTCGGTTATGAAATCTTGAGCCGTGGTCCAGCTGGTGCTTTTGAGATGCCCGACGATCTCTTTAGGGTCTCGGTGGAACACAACCTGTTAACCATTGTCGACCTGCGCTGTCTCAAGACCTGTCTGGCTGCTTGCACAGACAGCAAGTTCGACCAAAAGGCGCGTTTCCACGTCAACCTCTTCCCTTCCACAATTATGGATACTCCAATAGAGAGGCTGCTTACTCTTTTCCCCCTCGAAAAGCATGAAGGTACTTTCTGTATAGAGATTAGCGAACAGCAGTTTATAGGTGATCCGGCTTATTTGCGGGAGCATGTGCACGCCCTGAAAGAGCGTGGACTTTTGGTGGCAATCGATGACGTCGGTTTTGGTAGAAGCTCGCTAGAGAGCTTGATTATTCTTGAGCCTGATATAGTCAAAATAGACCGCAAATATGTCTCTGGTATTTCGGCCGATCCTGCTAAAGCCAGACTTTTGAAGCGCCTGGTGAAAGTGGTAAACAGTATCGGTGCCGATTTGGTAGCTGAGGGTATCGAGTGTCGCGAAGAACTTGATCTACTTGTCGAAATGGGTGTTCCTTTTGGTCAAGGCTGGTATTGGGGCAAGCCCTCTTAGTTGCCTGAGAGGCTTGTTAGATAGCAGGCAGACCGAGAGAGGTCGAAATCGATTTTGCCAAAGACAGCATAATAGATGGTTCTTACCGCATAGAGTCGCTACTTGGTCGCGGTGGAGCCGGTGATGTCTATGCTGTAACCGAAATAACAAGCGGTCGTCGCTTGGCTTTGAAAGTCTTGAACGATAAAGCATCTCTGGTCGAAAAAAAGAGATTGCGCTTTATCAGAGAAGCTCTTTTGGTGGGAAGACTGGACCATCCTGGCGTGATCAAGATTGTTCACTGCGGTGTGCATGATGGAGCCACGCTTTATTATGTAATGTCGCTTATGGAAGGTGAGACCCTAGACAGTCGCTTGGCACGTCAAAGTCCCTTGCCCATGGCTATGGCGATAGATATAGCCATATCTATTTTAGAAGCTCTTGCCTACGCCCATAGTAGAGGTGTGATTCATCGCGATATCAAGCCTGGCAATATATTTTTGGTCGGGCAGGAAGATAGTCAAATCTCGGCTTGTCTGCTCGATTTTGGCTTGGCTCGCACCACTGTTTCTGAGGGGGGTGAAAGCCTTGGCTTGACCGGCTCTCGTGATGTTATTGGTACACCGGTCTATATCAGTCCAGAGCAAAGTCTTGGGCGTACTCTCGATGCTCGATCAGATCTTTATTCTTTTGGCATTACTTTCTTTGAGATGCTCACCGGGGCACCGCCTTTTCTCGGTGACAATCTTATGGAAACCCTGGTCTTGCATCAGGAAGCGCCTATTCCGAGGCTTGCGCAGTTGAATAGCACCATCGAATACGATTTGTTTTTAGAAGACTTTGTCTGTCGGCTTTTGGCTAAGAAAACTGATGAACGGTATCAGTCGGCGGCCGAGGCTCTTGTTGATTTGGTTGCCTTTAGGCGCAAGCTTAAGGGCGAAACCTCGCCTTTTGAGAGCGATGCCGAAAGAGATATGGTCAAGGTCTTTTCGCGCTTATCTTTGATTTTGGGCGTGCTGGCCCTGCTTGGCAGTGTTTCGATACTGCTGATCTTTGGTTGGGGCAAGAATCCGGGCAAGGCTGGGGGCAGCTTGGAGAGCGGCGCAGAGAGCGGGGCGTCTCTGGCCAGCAAAAGTCTTACTCCAAGTTTGGCCGACGAAGAAGCTCACAGAAGGCAGCTTTTGCAGGCAGCAACGGCGGTAAGACCGGCTAGCTATGCGCGGCCTGCTTTGGTCGGCAATTCAGTCTTGGGCGGGCGGGTTTACTTGCTGCCGGAAAAAATGCCTTATTCACCTCTCTTTGTGCATGACGCCAACCTCAATGTCGAGCGTCCCCTCGATTTTTTCAACGGGCGATATTTGCGTGTCGGTCCGGCTGAGCATCTGGCTGTGGCTGTCAAAGCCGACCTCTTAGCCTTACCGCAATTTCTTTTGGGTTTTGACAGCGATGTTCTCGATAGTCTGCATTTTCCAAAAGGGGCGCAAAATCTAGACCGCTTTCTTCAAACCGCTTCTTATTTTAAGGGGCTGAAAAAGCTGGATCTGCAACACACTGAGGCTGATGATAGCTTGCTTTCAAGCATCGACGGCTTTGCCTCATTGCAATATCTCAATGTCAGGCACACAAAAATCAGTGCCGCAGCCTTGACTAGGCTGAAGCGCTTATCTTATTTGCAGAGTTTAGAGTTGGCCAAGATGCCCGGCGATATCAAACCGCTTTTAGGCAAGCTTAAGCCGGGTGTTATACAAATGCTCAGTCTGGAAGATATGCCCCTCGATGATGCGTCGCTTGCTCTTGTCGGTCGACTGCAAGGGCTGTTTTCTTTGAAGCTTATCAATTGTGGTATTGCCGGGCGCGACCTGCATGAGTTGAAGCCGCTCGCCTCGGGTCTTTTTATGCTTGACTTGAGCGGTGATCGTATTGATCCTAAGGTATTGTCTTTTTTAAGCCAGTGCAAAAATCTGAAAGATCTAAAAATTGATGTTTCGCTCTGGAGCGAGCCGCAGGTGGCGGCATTGAAGAAGGCTATGGTTAACTGTCCGTCCCTTAGACTGATCGAGGCTAAGTCTGTGCCTCAATTTGAATCGGACGATAGTCAATAACGATCGGTCAAACAGCGGTGGTAGGGTCGGGTTTTGTCATTGGCTTCTTTTTGCGACTTGAGCCAAAGTAAGTTATCTACTTCAGAAGACTTCAATTTCGTGCCGGTCAAAAGTCGGGTCAGGGCTTCTTTCAGCTTTTCCACCGCCACCAGAGTGGCGCATCTAATTGCTATCTCTTCCGGGCTGTCTTGGGCGAGCACGGTCTTCTTATCGATCAAGTCGGTCAGCTCTTTGCTGTAGTTAAAGACTCCCCAGTCTCTCAAGACCTGAGGTAGTTTATAGTCGGCAAAGGCTGTCAATTCCTCCATCTGCTCCAGTCCATCTATTTGTGCCAGTCCCTCAATCTTCTTGAAGCGCATCATATAGTCGATGTCGCTAACCAAAAGCTGGGCGCGTTTGAGAAAGTTGATCTCTATCGTCTCGCCTGAGGCAAGTGTGGTTTTGCTCTTGTCTTGATAGCCCGGCAAGCGCTCCTTGATTTTATAGGCTTTAGTCAGGGCTTTCTCTTTCTTTAAGAGCTCATCGCCAAAACCCTCTGAAAGAGCTTGCATTAGTTCCATAAAGTTAGCGAAACGTCTTTCCATCAGAGCCAGTGAGTTTTGTCCGCTCAAGGCTAGAGCTAAATCGGACGGTTTAGCGCCAGGTTTTTGGTAGAGTTCTTTGAGGCGGTCGATATTTTCTCTCAAACTGTGTAAGAGAGCCAGACTGCCATTGTAAGTGGTGCCATAGCTGGCATAGGTCCAGCGCGGTTCGGTCCAATAGCAAAATCCAAGAGCGTGGAAAATGGCTAAGAACTCCACTGCTTCATAAAGACTTTTGCGAGTTATATATTGCTGCACTTGGGCGGGGGCTGCCGATAGCCAATGTAGTGCCCTTACCGGCGGCAGGCTGTAGGTTTCAGCCAGTTCGAAAGAAAGATAGCGAAGCGCCGTCTCGTCCAATTCGACATGCTTCTGCTGGTTGAAATATAATCGAGCTGGTCCGAGAATCGGGTGGTTGTCTATCAAACTGGCTCCCGGGCTGGGCACAAATATTTAGATAGTAAATGACACAAGGGCAAATGACATAAGTCAAGTATAGTTCAGTAAGATTGTTTTGTACTGCTTATTTGAGGTCTCAAAATAAGGAATTAAGATTATCGGCAGCGCAGATGATGAGCCGAACTGTGAGAAAGAGGAGCAGATTGAAGCTGTTTCTCTAGGGCTTTTGCTGGTCGTTACCATTGCTATGACCGTCTACAAGTTGAGCTTTATCTTTCTGCATCCGCTCGCCATTTCGCCCGACCAAGCGCTCTATCTTGAGAGCGGCAAGCTGATTTTGCAGGGGCGGGTGCCTTACCTCGACTTCTTTGACCTTAATCTGCCTCTGATTATGTATCTGAACGTAATACCGGTGGTGGTGGCAAATCTGCCTGGGCTCAACTCTTTGCCTTTGCCTCTGGTCTTCAACCTAAGCATCGAGTTTCTTTTCTTAGCTTCATTTGCCCTCTTGTTTCGACTATTGCAGCTAAACAAGAGCGACATTCCAATTTACGTCAGGTTTCCCTTCCTTCTGGTTTATCTATCTTTCAATCAGTCTCTCACTTCCGATTTCGGTCAGCGTGAGCATCTCTTCTTGCTGACTTTTCTACCCTGGTTGCTCTATCGAATAGTTTCGACTGCCGGTGCGGGCGCAAAAGCCGACTTTAGTAGCCGGCTAAGAGCCGGCTTAGCCTTGCTTGCCGCCCTTGGTTTGGCTCTTAAGCCGCAGTTTCTCATCTTTGTCTTGCTCTTGGAGGGAACGATTTATATCTGGAGAATGGGCCGGCTCTTTGACCCGGGGCTAAAGTCTCTAGGACTGTTTTATGCGGCAATCAATGTCGGCAGTGTGCTTTTGCCGCTTGAGGCTTGGCGCATCTATTTTCAGCGGGCCTTGCCGCTTTATTTTTATGGCTCTAGCTGGAGCGCTAAGTCATTTATGCATTGTCTATGCGGCTTCGATTATTTCTACTATCCGCTATTGCTTTTGTTTGCGGCGCTGCTTGTCTATATCACCGGTGCCTGGCAAAACTTTCCGCCTTTGCTTAGACGCTTGGGCTTGGTCAACCTTCTTATGGCTCTGGCTGGTTTGCTGCACTATTTAGTCGGTGCCCAGGCCTGGACTTACCGTATTTTGCCTTTGCAACTCTTTAGCTTGCTTGCTTTGTTTAGTCTGCTTTATGCCCTCCTTTATACTGGTTTCGATGCTCTCTGGGTGAGATTTTCTCGTATGCAAATCACATCTTTGAGATTGCCTCAGAGCTTGCTTTTGAGATTCTCTTTGATACCGACTGTAGTGTCTTTTGCGGCTTTGTATTTGACCGGCTTTAAGACCGTACACGAAATACTTGCCGTGCAAGCGGCGCCAATGTTCAAGGCTGAAAGTGGTGCTTTTGCCGGCAGTCCGCTCAGCGATCTCGACTCTGCTTTTTTATCGATAACTGCAAACAGTGTTGCCGGTCAGAGTGTGTTGACTATATCGAGCGGCATAAGACCAGCCTATCCAGCCCAGTTGCAAGCCGATAGAAGACCAGGCAGTCGTTATCTCTATTTCCCTCTTATGATGCTTTTGCAGGCTGCGCGCTCAAAGACAGATGAGGGCTGGCGCAAACAGTTTCAAATTTTGGAAGAGAAAATGATTAGCGAACTTGGTAATGACATAGTGGCAAGGAAGCCCACCCTGGTTTACTTGCAGCTGGAGCCTATCGGGGCTGAACTGGCGCGTTTCGGTTTTATCGACAAGTATTTGCAGGGATATAGTTTGTTGGGTTATTGCGAGGGCAGTGCTGTTTATAAATTGCAGCAGTAGATGATACTATTGACATAAGTTGGGGGATTGGCAGTGCAGGAAGGTTCTCAGGAGAAACAGCAGTCTGGAGGCGGCTCCTGGCTTGCTTCCTGGTTGGCCTATGGGGCGCTGGTTCTTCCTGCTTTTCTTTTTATTGCGTATGACTATTTGCACCGCCGCGGCGACCTCTCTAGTCTGGTGGCTCAAAGGCTCTATATTAATGGCTTGGTCTGTCAAGACCAGGTGCCTTATATCGACTTTATCGATCTCAGCCAGCCCATCGTGTATGAACTTTTCAAGTTTCCTCCCTTTTTGCATGGGCTCTTGCTTTCATTTGGTTTGGCTTGTCGGCTTGAAGAAGTTGTAAAGTCTCTCTTCCTTTTCCTTACCTTGCTCTCTTCCCTGGCTGCCTTTTTCTTGGCTCGTCATGCCCTAAAGCGCTTGGCTGGGCGACCTGAAAGTACCAAATCTGAACCTATAACTGGCCCGAGTGAGGCTGCTGGTGCGAGCCAGCAATCTCTGCCGCTTGCTTGCGAGATCGAGCTGGCGGCTTTGCCCTTTGCTCTTGCCCCGGTATTGCTTGCCTATATGGCTCGTTTTCAGATTGGCGAAGTGCAATATCTTATGGGCTTGGCTGCCATTCCCTGGCTCTTGATGCGCTATTTGGCTTATCGGGGCATCGAGTTTTCAGTCTGGCTCTCTTTGTCTCTAGGTGCAGTGGTCGGGCTTGCCTTTTCTCTCGAATATCCCTACATTTTGGTGCCTTTGGTGCTGGAATTATTTCTGGTAGCTAGTTTCTGGCAGTTCAAACCGGTCCTTTCCTACAATCTGCTTGGTTATGCCCTTTCAGCCATGGTGGTATTCCTGCGCTTGCGCAAGTGGCCGGAGGCGATGCAGAAAGCTTATTTCGAATGGATCATTCCGCTTAGACAGCTACAATTCGGCGAACTAGATGAAATGATTCAGGGGCAAGGTTCTTCGCCGGATCTTTCCTATGTGTTTTATTTTTTCGTCGCTGTTTGCATCCTCTATATCTTTATTGACCGTCGTCTTCCGGTTCTCAGACCTGCCATCGCCACTGGTGTTGTCGGGCTCTTCTTCTTTATTTTAGAGAAGCAAGGCTTTACTCGCGATATTGTTTTGGCTATGTCGGGGCTTATCTTGTCTGCTTTGCTTTGTCTGGCTTATATCAGTCGCAGTCTCTCTAAGGCGGAAAGCGCCTGCAGGCGCTTTGTCACAGTGGGGCTTAGCGCCGCCGTTGTTCTTTATGCCGGCTATTTTGCCGTCAGCATCGAGCATGACTATAGCGAAGGAATCAACCCTCATCCCAAAGAAAAGAGCCAATTGCCCGACGTCAATTTGTTTGTGCAGCAGCACTCGCAGTGGCAGCATCCCGTTGCCATGTTTTGTGATTATCCTGATTCGACTTTTCCCTTGCTCTTTAATTTAGAGCGTAGTTCCGGCACCATGCTTGTTAATAGTCGTCCGATAAGGCTTTTGATGAAGCTGGAGCGACTTTGTCTTTTAGATGAGCGATGGAAGCGTCTAAAGAACCTTATAGTCGGTAATCTAGAAGCTGAATTTTCCAGTTCCCGGGCCGATTTGGTTTTGGTACATGGTTGTTATCTCAAAGAGTTTATGGAAGCAAACGGGCTGCTCAAGCTTTTGCAAGAGAATTATAGCGAGGGTGGCTTCTGTTTGTTTCAGAGTGATAACCGTCAGCCGCGCGAGTTTCTTGGCTATTATTTCGGCTTCGATTCTTTCTTGCGCCGAAATGAAAGCTTGCTTGAACCACCACCAAGGCCGCGTCGCACCGGGGGGCTAGAGGGTGGATAGTCTCAAGCAAGAGAAAATGCGGCGCCTTGATCTGGTTTTTTTGTTGGTGGTTTTTTCTTTCCTAACCATCCTCAGTGCTAAGTTTCCATATTGGTTTTTGCACCAGCTGGCCATAAGCGCCGATCAGTCTGTCTATGTCGAGAGCGGTAATCTTATTTTGCAAGGTAAGGTGCCCTATCTCGATTTCTTCGACTTCAATCCGCCCTTGATCATGTATCTGAATGTGATACCTGTGGCGGTGGCAAAACTTTTCCATTGGCCCTTGCCCCTGGGTCTAAATGTTACCGTGCAGTGTTTTCATATCTTCAGCACTGCCTTGTGTGCTTATTTTGTTTTTGCCTTTCGTCGCACCCTTTTGGCACCGGCCTTTGTGCCGATGCTCTTTGCTTTTGCTCTGTATTCGCAAGGCTTGATAGCCGATCATGGGCAAAGAGAGCATCTCTTTACGCTTGGTTTTATGCCTTTCTTCTTTCTTAGGGGTTTGCGTTATCTCAAGCAAGAAGAGAAAGAAATAGATAGGCGGTTGGCAATTCTTACCGGCGCTCTTGCCGGCTTGTTGATGTCTCTCAAGCCTCATTTCGCCTTGATTTGGCTCTTTGCCGAGCTTGGTTTTCTTTCTTATGCCGGAAAGTTTTCATTGAGGCCAGCTGGGCGGCGCTTGCCTTATCTAGAGTTATTGGCTTTGCTGGTGCCCCCACTAGTATATTTGGTTTGTTTCTTCTCTTTGCCTAAGCAAGCCTTGCGCGTCTTCTTCGATTTGGCGCTTACTGTCTATCAATACGGTAGTCTCTGGGGCGCTAAGAGTTTTATGCATTCTCTTTGCGGCACCTATTATTTTACCGAGCCCTTTAATCAGTTTTTGGTCGGAGCTTTCTTCTTTGTAATCTTGCGCAGGCGAAATCCCTGGTTGAGCGGTGCCTTTATGTTGGCCCTTGCCGGTCTTTTCAATTATCTGATTGGAGGTCATGCCTGGACTTATCGACTGTTGCCCATGGCTCTTTATAGTCAGCTGCTTTTGGCTTTGGAATGTGGCACCGTATTTAATATCGTATACGAGCGCTTTAAAGAACGTGTGCCGGGTATCGCATTATTGGCTGCACTGGGCTTGTTCATCTATTCGTTCAATTATACCGGCGAGTATTTCACAATGAACGAACGTGATTATGAAGTGGCCAAAGAAGAAGGCTTCGACCTGAGTAAGATTGGCTTTAGCGGCTTCAATCCTCGTGTAGATTTTGATGATACTTTTTATACTATCGTAGAAAATACCGGCGCTCACGATACCGTTGTCTATATGGGGTCGGGAATAAGACCTGGCTATCCGGCTCAGCTGCAGGCTGGTCGTCCACCGGGCAGTGTTTTTCTTTATGGTTATCCGCTCACTATGATTTCGCAGGCGCGTCTGACCAAGCCCTCTTTGAGTGCTGTCTTCGACCGTCTGGAAGCCGATACCATTGAGAGGTTCGGCAAGGACATCGCTAAAAATAAAGTGAACTTGGTTTTGGTGCAGGAATGCCCAATTGCTGAATTGATCAAGCCCTATAACTTTGTTGATAAATATTTGAGCGCCTATAGCCGGGTCTGTGAGGTTGATGGGGCGCAAGTTTATAAGTTCACCGGGGGCAAGGTCGATCTGACTAGATACAGCACTGCCGCCCGTCGAGAAATTGTCCTCAAGGTCTTAAGCGGGGTCTGGAGCGAAGAGCAGGCTGCCTCCGAAAAGCAGGTGCCTCTGCCTGTGGTTAAAGATTGGGTGAAGAGGGGACGCAAGGCCCTTGACGATGGTCTGACCGACAGAGTGGTTGATGACAAGGGGGCGCTCTTGCGGAAAATGGAAGAGCTGTACCGCGAGAACTGGCGTCTCAATGAAGAAATTGGCAAGCTGCGGGCGCCTTGAGTGCTAATCTGCCTATATATTTGAATCTGCAAGTAATTTCATGACCGCAGGCAGGCAAAGGCTTAGAATAGTCTTGTGATGCCTCAATACGAAATTTAATTGAAAAGTTCATGTCAAGAATCAACAAAACACAGCTAGCGCTGCTTCTCGCTCTTTCTTTCAGTCAGCCTTTGGCCTTTGCCGATGCAGTCACCTGGGAAAAGTATCTCAAAGAGGGTCAGTCAGGTTTAGCCGCCGGTAGTCTCGATAAAGCAGTAGAGAGTTATCGAAAAGCGCTTGATGAAGCCAAAAGCAGTGGTTTGGAGCCAAAGTTTGTGGCGGTTTCGATAAACGATCTGGCTATGGCTTTGGTTAAGGCTGGTAAGAGCGATGAAGCTGAATCATTGTTCAAAGAGGCGATAACTCTTAAAGAAAAGGCCTATGGTGCTGAAGACGAGTCATTGGTTTCCACTTTGGGCAACCTCGGTCAGCTCTATAAAGCGGCTAAGCGCTATCAAGACGCACGTCTGGCTTATCAGAGAGCGGTAACCATAATCGAAAAAGGTTCGGACAAAGACGTCAAACTTATTCCTCTAGTCAATGCTCTGGCCGGCATTTCAATCGAGACCGGCGAGCTCGATGATGCCGCTTTGCGCTTGCGCCGGGTAATCGAGTTGGCCCGTGCCTCGGGTGATAATGCCGCTCTTTCTATCGCCCAGAACAACCTTGCTCTGGTCTTGCGCAAGCAAGGCAAGGCAGAAGAAGCTGAGGCTTTGTACAAAGATGTTTTGGCTCAGTCCGGCAGCGGAAACGGTGTCAGGGGCGAAGATAAAGACCTCAATAAGGCAGCGGCGTTGAACAATCTGGCTCGCCTGCACCGCGAAAAGGGCGAGTTCGATCAAGCTAAGCCACTATTGCTCGAAGCTTACAATTTATTGTCTGGGCGTGCTGCAGATGAGCCTGCCACAGTGATTGTCACTCTCGACAATTTAGCCACTGTTTCAAAAGAGCTTGGCGATTACAACGATGCAGTTAAGTACTATCGCGAAGCCCTGAAACTGCAAGCCGGCGTCAAAGGGCTCAGCCCCGAGAGCAAGGCTGATACCGATGCGGTGCGCATGACTAATTTAGCTCTGGCTTTGCTTAGCTCAGGCGACACCACCGAGTCTGAGAAGCTCTTCAAAGATACAATCAGTACTTTAGAAGCCCAGTACGGCAAGACTAGCTTGAAGTTGGCTCCAGCACTGGCTAATCTCGGCGAACTCTATAGACAGTCAGAGAAGTACGACCAAGCCGAGCCTTTGTTGAGGCAGGCTTTCGACATCAGGCAGGCGGGTGATGCCAAAGACCCCAAGCTAGCTGATGCCGCCAACGACTTAGCCATACTCTACAAAGAGATGGGTCGCGAGAAAGATTCCACCGACTATTTTGAAAAGTCTTTAGCGGTGCGCGAGAATGCTCCAGATAGCGCTGAATTGGCTACCGCTCTCAATAATTTAGCCCGCTCTTATCGTGAGCAAGGTGCCTATGACAAAGCCGAATCGCTGTATAAGAGAGCGCTAGCAATTAGAGAGAAAGTTTTTGGCGCCGATGATGCCAGTGTGGCGGCTGTGCTAAGAAACTATGCTAAGTTGCTCAAGCTTATGGGCAAGCCGGCTGATGCCCGCAATCTTAATGTGCGTGCCTCGGCCATCGAAGCTAAGCAAGGGCAATAGGGCAATTGCTATTTGTTTAGTCGTCGTCGTCGTCTATGACTGTGCAGTCGATATAGGCTACGCCTCTAGGCAGGGTTCCTAACTGTCTGGCTGCTTCTTTAGCCAGGTCCATCACTCTGCCATGGGCATAGGGTCCACGGTCGTTCACTTTGATAACTATAGACTTGCCGGTCTTGGGGTCTTCAACCAGCACTTTGGTATGGAAGGGCAACTTAAGATGAGCGGCGGTGAGCTTGTTCATGTTGAAGATTTCGCCAGAGGCTGTTTTTCGTCCATGGAAGGGTATGCCGTACCAAGAGGCATTGCCGCTGAAGTTGGAAGGATAGGAGGGCTTCTTTGCTTGCTTAGCCGGAGCTGCTGCACAAGGTAAGCTCTGCTGCATTGTTAGAGCCGACAGGGCGGCCAGATATAGTCCCTTGCTTATAGTTAGGCACTTATTTTTAGTTAGGCACTTTTCCATAGTTAGGTCCATTCAGTCCGTTCGTAAATTAGTCTTTGTGTTCTAAATTGATCTGTACTTGTGACTTACCCCCATCTTTCTTCACATCAACATATGGAGTGGAAACATTTACAGAACCGGCCGATTCGTCAATGTCTACTTTGATGCCGGGTAGGTCTACTTTGACCTTGCCGCCTTTGCCCGCTTGATCGTCAATGGTCAGGGTCTTATCTGTTTCATTCTGGCTGCCGGGGTTATCGTCATTGCCGGCAGTGCTATCCACTTCTTTTTCAGTAATTGTCGTTTTTCCATCGGCCCCGATAGTGACCGAGGTTTCTTCTTTTTTGACCGAGCTTTTGCTCTGACTGCTATCTTGATTGTCGCTCTGACAGGCGCTGAGCCCCAGCACCAATACGGTTGAGGCTGTCAGGGCGAGGGTTTGACTGAGGCGACGGGGCAATGTTTGATTCATTTCATTTATGCTTTTTAGAAGAAAGACAGGGCTATTATAACCCTATGGACATTTTGCACTTTGCCTTTTATATAGTCGTTTCCGCCCTCTGTGCCGGGCTTGCCACCACTGTGCTGCCTGGTGGTGCTCAGGCCAAGACGGGCTCAGCTTTTCTATACAAGGCTCTGGTGGGCATAATTGGTGCTTGGCTGGGAGACTTGCTTATCGGACCTGTTGGACCGAGCTTAGAAGGGGTTCGCCTTTTGCCGGCTCTGGTGGGCTCCTTCCTTTTGGTTTTGCTTTTGTCTCTTACTTCGTCTCTATTGGCTGTCTTGCCAGGGGTGGGTAAGTCTAAGGGCGGCAAACGAGCTTAGCTAAGCTAGCCCACTATGACCACTGGGCGTCTGCTCGGGTCTGTTTCTATCTCGCGCAGAATCTCGCGGGTGACAGGGGCTGTTTCGCCTTCACCAAGAAAAATATATTTGAAGACATAACCAATGGGGCTGCCCTCGGTCCAGCCAAAGTAAGCATGGGGTAAAGTGCCGGTCCGGTCTCTGATTTCCAGCAAGATGGCCGCAATGGCGTTTGGAATAGCGGGACTATTGCAGCGCCAGACTTTATGACCGTCTATGACCGCCCCGCTTACTTCAAGACAGTTGTCAATGAATTCACTGGGATCGCTTAGGGTTACTTCTAAAAAAATAAAGCCGGCTTCGTCATGCGTCAGCTTGTGAATCTTTCTGGTTTCGCTTTCTTTGGCTTTGTAATTGGTATTGCCGGGGCGGTGGGTAAGCAGATTTATTTGTTTGGTCGGTTTGTTGAGAGCTTCATCGATGAAAGACTGCGCTAGATCATCGAATTTCACCTGGGCAATGCGTAACTCTAGTGAGCGCATCGCTCTCGATACCAGAGAGGTGAGCAGTATAGAACCAATAAAGAAAGAGGCTATTTGCAGACCTTCCGGTCTTTCATGCATATTAGCGATAGTTGTATAGATGAAAATTAAGAGAATGGCTGTGTAATGAGTTCTCTTCCATTTGCTTTCTTTCCAGGCGGCCATGGTCACAGCCAAGCTGGCAGAGGTGAAGAGTACCAGAACGCCGGTGGCATAGGCGCCAGCCTGGGCGTCGACATTGGCTTTGAATAAAACTGTCACCACAAAACTAACGGCGGTAAAAAACAATACCAGCGGTCTGAGGGCCTGGGCCCAGCCCGGCGCCATGCCATAGCGAGGCAGATAGCGCGGTACCAAGTTGAGCAGACCGGCCATGGCCGATGCTCCGGCAAACCAGAGAATGCTGATGGTGCTGATATCGTATATGGTGCCAAAGCCATGCCCGCCAAATTTGTGGGCTAGATAGGCTAGGGCTCTGCCGTTGGCTTCGCCGCCTTCGGCAAAGGCTTGCGCCGGTATCAGTACAGTGGTGATGACGCTTGAGACCAAAAGCAGACCGGCCATCAGGATTGCGGCCGTGCCCAGCAAAAGCTTGGTGTTTTTTACCCGAGCTGCTACTTCTGCTTCGTGCCCTAGTTTTTCTTCCTCCCCTTTTTTGAGCCCCTCCACTAGAGGCATTACCGCCACACCGGTCTCAAACCCGGACATACCAAGGGCCAGTTTAGGGAAGAGAATGAGCGATACACCGATCATCTGCGGTACCGATCTGAACTGTGTGAACAAGCTTGCATGCCAGTTTTGCAAAAGAGAGGGATTGTGGATTATTTCGCAAATTGACCAGTAGGCGACAAAGCAGTTGACCGCCAGATAGAGACCGACGAGCACCACAGCCAAGCCAATTGCTTCTTTGAAGCCTTTCAAAAAGATGAGACAGAGAATCAAAATAAGCACAGAGGTGACCAAGACACGGTCAGAGAGGGCAGCCGGCCAAGCTGGATTTTCGACGATGTGGGCGGTGGCGTCTGCCGCCGAAAGAGTAATGGTGATGATGAAGTCGGTAGCGGCAAAGCCGAGCAAAATCAAGATGAGAGCCTTGCCGAACCAGCCGGGCAGAAGCTTTTCAAGCATGGCGATACTGCCTTGCCCATGGGGGCTGGCTTTCGCCACGCGACCGTAAAGCGGTACTAGACCGATCAGTGTGACAAGCACAACTATGGCTGTGGCCAATGGCGAGAGAATACCGGCTGCCAGGAAGGCTATGCCTGGCTGGTAGCCAAGTGTGGAAAAGTAGTCGACACCAGTCAGGCACATCACCTGCCACCAGGGTGCCTTGTCTTTATGTTCGCCTTTATTCTGGTCTCTTACGCCCTGCAATAGCCAGCGGCGTATTCGGTTAACCATTCCAGGGTCTCGTTTTTCAAATGCCAGAGTTGTCATAATGACTATATTCTGGCGCTGCTTCCATCAAGAAAGCATAAAGCAAGAATCATTTCGCTGTCATTAACGGCTCTTGGCGTAGTTGATTCCATAATCAATATATGGAGATAATAAGCGCATGGAAGACCGGTCAAAGACAAATAGTCCTATTGCCAAGCTTGATCTTTGTATGGTCGGCTTGATCTTGCCCTTCCTTCTCTTCTTATTGCACGATCTATCAACGCGTTCAGGCGATCTTCCCTCGCTTTTGACTCTCCATCTCAGTCTTTCGCAGACCTTGCTCTTTGGTCAGAGTCTTTATGTCGATTACTTCGATTTCGCCCCGCCTTTGGTATTCGAACTAGGGAAAATTCCCTACTTATTGCAGCAGCTTCTGGGAGGGCTCTTTCCACTACGTGTCGAGCTATACACCAAATATGGTGTGTTTTTTCTTTTGCTCTCGTCTTTCCTTACCACTTACTATTTGTTTCGCAGCGCTTGCCGGCAGTTGGCTTCCAGGCTGGCTTTTCCTCTACCTAGCGAAGAGAGAGAAACTCTGCAAAAGGCTCTCGCCCAGATTGACACCTCTTCCACTTCTTACCTGCTTGTACTGGCTATTTTTACAATCTATGAAAGATTGCAATTTGGTGATGTGCAGTTTCTCTTGGCTTTGACTTTGACCCCTTGGCTGGTCTATGTCTGGTTAACCGGTTTAGGGCTTGGTTTCAATCGCTATCTCTCGATTGCTTTAGGGCTTGCTGCCGGTATCGCTTCTCTGCTTGATTATCCCTTCCCGGTCATTATGTTGCTTTGCACTTTGGCTGCCCTAAGGCTAAATGCTCTTGCCCTCAGTCGCTTTGCTTTCTCTTCCGGTTTCTTGTCCATGGTTTTAACTTTGTTTGGCGCCCTTTTGCACTATTTTTCTTTGAGTGAAGAGGTACGGCATGCCTTTGAACATTGGGTGGTGCCGCTCAAAATGCTTTCTTATCAAATGTTTGATGATGGCATTAACGGCTGGGACGGTGCACCAGACCATAAGGAAGTTTTCTATCTGGCCTGCCCGGCTCTTATGTTCGCGGCTGCAGCTGCCCTGCGTTCCTCCTGGATTGCCTCTTTGGCTATGGCCCTGGTCGGCGGTATGCTAATTTTCTTGCTTGAGAAGCAGGGCTTTGCCCGTGACTTGGTTTTAGCTGTCTGGGCTAATCTCGCCTTGCTTTTTATTTTCTTTTCGTCCAGCCTTTCTTGGGCACTCGATTTGATCAAAAGTCGCATGCCTAGCTCTTTTGGTCCTCTTATCTTTGACCTGAGTATTCGTTTGACTCTTACCTTTTCGCTCTTTTTCTTTTTAAATAAGCGCTTTGAAGACGCTTACTCTGAAGGTATAAACCCACATCCGCTGCGGGTAATCAAAGGTCTGTCAGATATCAACATTATGGTGGAGCATAATTCTAAATGGAAGGAAGCGGTCTATATTTTGTCTGACTACCCGGATCCGGCTTATCCATTGCTTTTTAATTTGGAAAGACCACCGGGTGGTTATCTGCTCAATGGCAGACCGGCGCGCATACTTTTAGCTCTGAAGAAGACTAATGAACTGAAGGGCGATATGCGAGAGTTTTACGAGCATGTTATTGCCCAGACTCTGCAAGATCTTGATCGCAAGAAGGCTACCCTTATCTTGGCTCATGGTTATTATCTCTATCAGTTCTTGGAAGAGGCCGGGCTCTTGAACTCGGTTGATGAGAACTATGAACGCATCGGCGATACAGCCTTTTTGACCGACAACAAAGAGCCACGAGAGTATTTGGGCGCCTATTATGCCCTCACTGTTTTCAAAAGTAGGGCGGCGGTCAAATGAATAGTTTTATCAAGTCTAAGCCTTTGGAATATTGGATCGTCTCAGCTGCCTACGTTTTGGTTCTTGCCGCTTGCCTTTTGCTCGCCCTGCAGAGAGTGTTCTACTGGACGGCCCATCCGCTTTTTGTTTGTTCCGATCAGTCGGTCTATCTAGCCATGGCCGAGCTTATTTTGGCTGGAAAGATTCCTTATCGCGATTTCTTTGACTTTAATCCGCCCTTGATTATGTATTTGAACGTGGTACCGATAATGGTGGCGCGTCTTTTCCATTTGCCGCCGCCTCTTGCTCTGGCTTTGGTGGTTGAAGCTTTGCATGCCATTTCAATTTTGGTCATGGCCGCCCTGCTTTATGTCTATCGTAAGTCGGTGCCGGTTCTTCCTTTCTTGCCTTTTCTCTTTGCCTATGCTTATTTCACCACCTTGATGGAAAACGACATGGGGCAAAGAGAACATCTATTCACCTTCTTCTTTATGCCTTATTTCTTGCTTAGAGGTATTCGACATTTCGGCACTAGACCGTCAAACTGGTTCTCTATACCGATTGGCTTCTTTTGCGGCTTGCTCTTATCTCTAAAGCCACAGTTCTTCTTTTTGGCTTTCTGCGCCGAGCTAGGCTTCCTTCTCTCTTCCCGCAATTGGCGGGCTCTTATCTCTATTGAAACGCTCAGTCTTTTGGTAGCTCCCTTAGGCTATATCTTATTGTTTTTGCGTCTGCCTAAAGAAGCCCTCAAAGTTCTCTTTGAGCAAGCCCTGCCTATCTATCAATATGGCACCATTTGGAGCAGTAAGTGCTTTCCGCACATGCTTTGCAGCTATGATTATTTCATTCGACCTTTCCTGCAGCTGGTCGGTTCCTTAACCATCGCCTTTCTGATTTTGCCCACCTCGCTTGGTCGCAGCCGGGCGGGGGCGTGGCTTTCTCCCTTTATCTTTATTTGTTTGGGGGCCATGGTGGTCTATATTCAAGGTGCCCAAGCTTGGACTTATAGACTTTTGCCGATGGCCTTGTTTGCCCAGGTGCTTTTGGCGTATGAAGCCGGTTTGATCTGTTCAGCGCCCCTGCTTAAGGCTTTTCAGATGTGGAAGGGCTTTTCGCTTTTGGCGGCGCTGGCGGTTTTTGGCGGCACCGCGCATTATGCCAATCTTTGTATCGAAGAATATAGAATCGTGCCGCCTGATCGCTTTGATATTAATCTGGAAGGGCTTGGATACAGCGGTTTTTCACCACGCAACGATTTTGACGAGACTTTCTTTAGTATGATTGAGAACAGTCAACCGGACGACAAGATCGTTCATATCGGCTCGGGCATTCGGCCTGGCTATCCGGCCCAGTTGCAGGCTGGGCGCCCTCCAGGCTCTCGCTATCTATATTTCATGATTACTATGATTCGTTCGGCGGTTGAGGTCAATCCCAAGCTGAAAGATAAGTTTGCCGTCATCGAAAAGCAGGTGGTGGAGAATCTTGGCGAAGATATATTAAAGAATCGTCCGAACTTGGTCTATTTGCAGGACTTTCCGGTGAGAGACGCTTTGCAGGAACATCATTTTGTCGAGCGCTTTCTTGGTAACTATACCGAGATTGGCACTGTAGATTCGACGAGTATCTATAGATTGACCGGGGTTAAGTTCAACTATGCAGCCTTTGATGTCTGGCGCCGCGCTGAAATTGCTATGGCGGTTCTGCGTAAAGAATTGACCGCCGAACAGGCTGCTGCTAAGTATCAGCTGCCCATCGATGTGCTCAATGATTGGGTGAAGCGCGCCAAGGCAGGACTTTTGCGCCGTTTGTCCGATCGCACTCTAGACCGCGAGGCCGAGATGCAGAAAGAGATCTATGACTTGAATGATCGTCTCTTTAAGATGAACCTCGAGAAAGGTAAGCTCGAACAAGAGCTATTCAAGTTGAAAGAGAAACAATAGATAGACAAGTAAAAGAAAAGACCGGCGGCTGCCGGTCTTTTCTTTTACTTATGCTTTTGTAGACTGCTCTCTAAGTGGCGGAAAGAAGCGAGCTGAGCTTGTTAACGCCTTCTTCCTTGTCACTCGGTTCGGTCTTGCCTGGTTCCAGGTTGTAGCCGTTCAACCAGCCGCTTCCTCGAATTACAGCTTCTCTCAAGGCTTCCGGCTTACCTTCGCCGAGGGCTACTTCTTTGTAGAGCGAAAGCAGTTGCAGGGTGGTCATCAGGCAGACATTCTTCTTAGAGGCATATTCTTGCAACTCTACATCTTCAGCGCTGTCTCCACCAACTTGGGGTGGTCCATCGCCTATCTTGCTGACAATAAGTATGCCCTTAGGCTCGGTGCCTTTTTCGCACCAATAGCGAGTCTGAGAGATGGAAAGTTGACCGAGGTGCGAGCGCTCCGCTTGAGTGGTCGTCCAAATAACTCGGGCAATCGAAACTTGTTTGTCGTCCGATTCCAGTCTCAATTCATTCTTATCATCGGCGGCGATGGTCACTTTCCAACCAATTAGACCCATTACCTTGCCGCAAGCTTCCACCAGTTCGTCACCAGTGGTGGTGAGTAGGGTGTTACGAATGCCCTTGGTGAGGGCTACCCTGGTCTCTACATCCCTGATTTTTTGCTGGGCTTGTTTTACCTGTTCGTTGAGTTCGTCCAGCTCTGTATTGAGCTTTCCAATTTCATCAGAAAAATAACGTTTACACCAATCCGGCACTGAACTCGCCCCCGCTGTTAACAATTTGTCTTGATTTGCCTCTACAGGCACGGATACCTGAGGTTCTGGAATTATCTCTTTCACCTCTTCTGTCGCCGCTATCGGCCCGGCTTCTATTGGGGCGGAACTTTCGCCGCCATCTGCTTTTAGTTTGATTTCACCGGTTTGAGACTGTTTTTGCACTTCAGAAGCATCGATAGTGGTCTCTGCCGATTGAGTCTCTGCCGATTGAGTCTCTTCTGAGTTGCTTTCCTTCGCTTGTTCCGCTTGAGACTCAACCGCCGGAAGATCAACGGCTGTATCATGTTTACCGTTGTTGTCTTTTGCTTCCGGTTCTGCCTCTAGCCCCTTCGCTTCAGCTTCTTCTTCGGCTCGACGTTTCGCTTCTTCTTCTTCTCTTTCTCTTTCTTCTTCTTCCCTCTTACTTTCAGACTGGGCAAGCAAATTGCCCAAGGCTAGTTTCGGCGGTTCGATTACTTTTTCTGCCGGTTCGACCGGTTCAAGAGGTTCAAGAGATCCGGCTGGTTTCGCTTCTGACTTGCTTTCTGCCCCGTCCTTTTTCTCGTCTTTGCCAGTATCAGAGCCTTCAGGCGACTGCGCTGGTTTCTCTTGCAGAGTGCCGGGCATGGGCAGTGCTTCTATCGTCACCGTATCGCTCGGCTTATTGAGTATACGCTCGGGGAATCTCTCCAATTTCTTGGCTGCTGCCGCATCGCCGGTGGTGGCTTCTTCGGCGGCCGATTCTGCTGCCGCTTCTATTTCTTTGAGAAGTTCTTTGTCTTTCGCTGCTAGTTTCGCTTTGACATCATCTTCTTTCGAGTCTTCTTTAGAGTCTTCTTTGTCGCCACCATCAGCTAGAGGTGAGAGCAGAGAGGCGAGCGAAGCTTTGCCTTTCGGTTTCTCTTCCTCTTTCTTCTCTTCTTGAATTTGAATTGAATTAGCTGCTTGTTCTAATTTTTCGATGAGGCTGGCATCTGGTTTAGCCATCTCTTGGGTGTGATCTTTAGCGCCCGGTATAGGACCATCTATGTCTTTTGCTTCTTTCATGTCGACGGCACTGTCAGCTTGTCCCTCAATAGCTTTGTTTGAGGGCTCGCCGCCATCTCCGGCAGCTTTGTCTGCCTGTTCGACGACAAACCAAAATAAAGAAACCCCGACCTTCAAGACGTCTCCATCTTTGATAGTCTCGGGTGAAGTGAGCTGGTTGCCGTTTAGAAAGGTACCGTGTCTGCTTTTGGCGTCTTGTACTGTGAATTCGTCGTTTTCGTAGCTGATAATAAAGTGAAAGCGCGAGATTGACTGGTCGCCGCTTATGACGATGTCGTTTAAGTCATCGCGTCCTACCCTGCATCTAGGCGTGGCGACTGGAATCTTGCGGTTTGATACCAGGTCGACCAGATAAGCTGTGGGAGTTTTTTGACCTTCTTGATTGTTTTCCATTTCAAAGCTTTCAGGGCGAAAAGAGAAGTTTACTTCATGCACTAAAGTAGCGGATGCTGACAAGTGGGGTTATCCCCGAATCAATAATCATGTTCCACACTGAAGAGAATATAAACGCTTAGCAGGCTCTTGTGGGGGCTTGACATTTAATTTTGCTGGGCCGGCTTTTTTAGCGGCCCAGTGCTTTAGCTATTTCATCAGCCAAACTTTCGGCAATTTCAGGCAATTGTTCTTCAATGAAGACGTTTGCCACGGCTATGCCCTTGGCTGCCTTTACCTTTTTGTAGAAGCGCTTGGCTGAGGCTTTCCAAACCGGGCTGGTACTGCCGTCTTTCACCAGTTTGGCAGAAACAATCACCACATATTTGTCACTCAATACAGTGTTTCCATCAAATTCGAGCCGGTCCACGTCTCCTTCTAGGGTATAGCCTACCCCGAGGCGTTTAACAAGCTCGGCTTGGCGAGTGCTTTTGTCTGCGGCGGCTGATAAACCTAGGTCGTCTAGGGTCTGCTTTAGCTCTTTGCTGCTTACCACAGACTTGCCAAGCTTCTCGGCTAATTTTTCATTGAGTATGTCTGATAAGTTTCGGGGTATCGAGGACAGTTCTGCTTTTGTCGGGTCGGTCATACCGGTTTTAGCCTTCCACAGAATGTCTGCATCAATGGCTGTGGTTTTGGGACCCCCGAAAGGCATCACCACCAGACGGTCTTTATCTGCTTCGGCCAAGGCGGGCATGACTGCCCCAGCCAGAATCACTAAAGCTAGTGAAGTCGCTTGAAAGCTCAATCTGGTCTGTCTGGCTAGGTTTTGAAAGGCGAGCATGGCATCCTCTTATTGGGTCTGTGCTACTGAAAGCTATCTGTCTGTGAGCGTCAACGCGAAGGGTAAATATTATGAGTCGACTTTAGGACAAATCAGAAAAGGACTGCCAATATTAAGGAGTGTTAACAATGCTTGCCTAATTTCGTGGGTTGGGTTTTCAATGGCTTGTTCTAATTCGCTGCTCTTAATACACTGTAGGATTGTGAGAGACAGTACCATGGAGTGAGCTATGACAGAGCCCGGCGCATCAGATGCAGTAGCCCCCAACGCCCCGAGCGAAAGTTTCGGATTGGCTTTCCTGGACTATCTCAAGACCTTGCCCTGGTGCAAGCAAGAGAACGGTTCACTGGTGGCAGTGCACAAACTGACCAGTGAAGTTATCGAAGCCGTTCGTGAACATGAGATCAAAGTTTATCCCGGCGGCATGAATGTAAAATTGCCGCGCTCGGTGCTCATGGGTCTGCAAAAACAGTGCGACGACGAGCAGCCACTACCGGCAGTGCTGGTTTATAAACATGATGTGGTCGAAATTTGGTTTAGAAGGGCAAAGTCGGAAGGTTTCCCTTTCGACACCTGGAGCGATCCATCCGCCCTGGCTATCGAAAGAGAGAAATGTTCGGTGCCTGGCAGCTCATTGGGAGCTAATTTTAGCGCCGTTTATAACGAACTGATTGGCAAGGCCAATGTATGTCCGGCCATGATGCCGCCCTATTAGTTTGGTTGAATATTAAAAGAAAGGAGCCCCAATCGGGGCTCTTTTTTGTTTGTGATGTGCGAAATCAACTGCGCCAGAAGTAGTGCCAGGAGTAATTGACCTTAAGGCTTTCACCAGGCTTCATCTCCGGTGCGCCGGTGAATTTACCGATGCCGTTTATGTTAAGCCACCAATGAGGCAGGGTGAAATATCCATGCCAGTCGAGCTTCGACCATTCATCGATCGGATTGAGCATTTCAACTCGACCGGCGTCCGAGATCTTGTCCAGCTTGCCCAGAACTTTACGATTGAATTCCAGATTGATTGTCTTGCCTGAATAGTTGGTGAAAGTCAGCTCTCCTTCCATATTGATGCGGGCAAACTTGTCGTTTTGCCAGGTGACTGCATCCGGAGTGCGGCTGGTTTCTCTTTCGTTCTTGCTCACCTTGATATCGACTGCATTGGTGAGATCCATATCGCTAGAAGCACCGGGCGAAGTATAAGTCATCAGGCTCTGAGCTAGTACTTCTTGCTTATTGCCATTCTCTAAGCAAATAAGTGCCGGGGCCGTCGTAAAAGGCTGCTTGGCTGAATTCTTCAGCCTAATTTTGTGCATCACCTTTAGTGCTTCTTCCAGCTTCGCGAGAATCTGTTCTCCCCCTCTATTATTTTGCACCTCGGGTGGTGGCATGACCGGAATCTCTACGCTGTAAAGGTCTTTGTACTCTGCTTGATATTCAGCTACCGGTAAGACTGCTCTTTCGCCCTTCTTGAGACTGAGGTGTTTGATATTGAAGACAAAAAGATCTTCATTCTTGCCTCCTCCGGTAACTATAGGTTCAGCAGAAGGGGCTTGTGCGTCGGACTCTGCCGCGCCGTAAGCTTGTTGCGTCATAATGGCGTTGCTCAAGTAACCCAGTCTGGATTGACTGCCTATGTTGTTTGCTACTCTAGCAAGGGTTTGATTGAGTGAAATTGGATCGGTGTCTTCTTTAAAGGCAAAAGAAGGCACGCCCACGACAAGATTGGCGCTTACGTCTTCCAGGTCTATAAGGTCATTGACCAGTGTGGCTTGCAGCTTAACTTTGGCATGACCGCTTCCATCAACCGTTACTTTATAGCTAGGAATCCAGCGCAAGCCTTTTTGCAGGTACATCATGCCTACTTTGCTGGTGCCGCTGCCGTCAAATTTAAGACTGAGAATATCTTTCAAATCTTCTTGCTTGGTCCGCTTTTGATAGTCACCTTTAAAGGTCAGTGTTTGAATACGTTCAACCGGCACAAAGTTAAAGCCGCTTTCAGTCTTTAGTTCAACCAAATTGCTTCTTTCCGGTAGAGTAAGGTCGGCGCTGACGGCAGGGTTTGCCGCCGCCAACTCTTCGGCGCTGCGTTCGGGAAAACCGACAATTTCTGCATCATAGCCAATCAGTTTGGTGGCGTCGCCGCTTCCTACCAGTTCTTCCACATGCACGCGGGCGCCTTTATTGCCTGCAATCAATTCGCTCAATGAAAGAGCGGTTGGTTTCCTGGTGATTTTTCTCTTTCCGGCCACGGCACTGACTAATTTCTTAGTTTGGTCGCCGCTATATGGGAAGAACGTGCCAAGAACTGGAGTCGGAAGATTGTCAAGCAAGAGCTCGCCATTATCATTGAGGGGCAGATCTCCCTCTTGGATGACAAGTGTGTGACCATCTTTGAAGATGGTTACTTCTTTAACAGGCAGACGACTGACCGGCGTACTCTCTTGCCTCGCCATCGATCTCGCGGCTGGGGCTGGGCAGACTGGACTGCCTAATGCTGCAAGCATGAGGAAAGAGAGGGCGAGAGGCAGTGCTTTTCTTGTTTTCATAAATGCAGCTAGTTCTTTACTTGAGGATGAACATAATTGATTTAAGCATCGACTCTATCGACCAACCCTGGTATTTACCCTAGAATTTAGAGAATTCTATTTCTATGCCCCTTTTACGAGAGATTATGCCCGAGCCGGAAGACAACGCTATTGTTAGCCAAATTAGTGCAAGCCAAAGTAATGCAAGCCAAAGTAATGCAAGCCAAATTAGTGCAAGCCAAAATGGCTCTTGCGAAGATGCAGCAGAGATTGCGGCTATGGTCGATAAGGCTCATCAAATTTTCAAAGAGAGACGGCAAGATCAATTCAGTTTGGCTGTGCAACTCTATCAAGATGCTTGCAAGGCAGGTTCTAACCGGGCTAAGTACAATTTAGGCTCTCTTTATATGAGTGGCTTGGCCGTGCCTAAGGACTATCGCAAGGCGCTGGCGCTCTTTGAAGAGGCTGCCGCTTTTGGTGATTTTGATGCCATGTTCAATATCGCCTATATCTACGACCGTGGTTTTCTTGGCGAGCAAGATATGCAAAATGCCAGACTATGGTACGAGCGAGCTGCCCAAGCCGGTTCTGGTCGGGCCCAGTACGATATGGGCGCTATTTATGAGCATGGTCGCGGTGTGCCCATCGATCTAACACTGGCGCGTTATTGGTACGAGCAGGCTCTTCAATCAGGGGTGGCCCGCGCTCGTGATAATCTTCGCTCTATTGAAGCGATTATCTCAGTTAGTGCATCAAACAGCACCTCAGAACCAGTTTGATCAGAATGTTTCAAAAGAGTAGCGCAGGTTGAAATATTCTTGATGGTGGCTGATTGGAATTCATTGCAGAAGAAGATCTCGGCTCTGTTTTTCTCGCTGCTTATTATTGCCAATGTACCGGCTTGGGCTTTAGGTGAAGATGCGCCTTTGTTAGAAAGTGCCGATGGCGTTGCCGCCGCTTTGCCGCAAGACTCAATGGCAGAGAGCGAAGTAAGTGTTCAGCAAGAGAAGACCGCGCCAAGCCAGATTAGTGAACCCTCAGAGAAAGCTAACAGATTAGAAACAGATGATGCTCCTGATTCTGCACCGTTAGAGACTCTAGCTGAGGTGGCTTCGGTAGAGCCAAGCCAAATGCCTGTGTCGGATCCACCAGTCTCGGCTGCGCCATCGCCGGTGGTGCTAAGAGGGCAGGTCGGCGCCATTGAAGCGCTTAACCGAGATATTCTGCTTAAAGAGATTGAACTGGAGCGTTATGCCATTAACTTTCGCAAGAAAAATAACGTACAGGGACGCTGGCGCGGCTGGCGTTATTTTATTTCGCAAGAGGCTAATGCTGCCCTAACTGGTTCTGGTTTGCTCTATCAGGCTTTAGAGCGACAACGTATTATCAATGTGCCCAACGATATGGTGCTTGATAAAAACGGCAAAATTACCTACAAACAACGTACCCCCATCAGGGCGCGCTTAGAAAATGGGCTTTTGCCCCAGATGATCGGGCAGTTAATCGGTGCCACCGGATCTAGTGTCGAACTTTCTATCAATATGTTCCACGAGTATCAGTCACGCAAGGCGGGGTTTGCGCCAAAGGAAGGCATCAAGAGAGTTTTAGCCATGAAGGCTGAATTGGAAGAACTCTTTGATAGAAGGCGACGTTTGGTGGAATCCGGCGACCTTAGTGCAGAAGAACGCGAACTGGCTCTGGCTGAAGAGAAAGTATTGAAAGACATTACTGCCATGGGTTTGCATGAATATGTTGCTTTCCATGTCGGTGCCAGGCGCTTTCGAGCCTTCCAAGACTCGCTTTATGCCCTCGATATATTGAAGAATACGGTGGGGGCAGTTGGAAACGGTATTAATTTAAAGGGCTTGCATGAGAATCATCCGAACTTTAATGGTCCGGGTGGAATACTTACTTTTATTTCGGGCTGTTTGATTATTGCTACACCGCTTCTCTCGCGGGCTTGCGGCAAAGTGGTCGGCACTATGCACAGCCGCGCTTTGCGCGGCGTGACTGCCGGGGTGCCTGAATGTGATATTGCTACTTTAGATCGAGACAAAGAAGCCCTTGTGCAGTTGGTTAAATCTAGAGGTGCCATTTCTTCCGATACTTGTTCTGCTCAAACTCTCGCTTTGCTCTCGTCATATGAGAAACAGTCTGGTTTGCGCAAAGGACAGCTGGAGCTTGCTACTAGAGAAATTCGCTCGGGTACCCGGTCGGCCACAGAGAACGTCATTGTCGGTACAGGCGTGGGCGCCACCAAGATGTCTCTGGGTATCTGTCTGATGCGCGCCGGTTTTGTCTATCAGCACTACAATCACAAAGCCAACTCTGTTTTACAGGGTGGCACCATCGCCTATTGCGTTGGTAGTTTTGTTTCGGTGGGCGATAACATTAGGCTGCGCTTGAAAGATGAGATCAATCGCTATCAGCTGGGCAAAAAGAGACAGTTGCCCATGCAGGTTCTCGGTGATAGATTGAAAGCACTAGATGAAATTGAAACTTCATTGAAAACTTGCTCAAAGAGTCATCCTATAAAATAAATGTCCGATGATCTACAACCAGTGAAAGAATTCCTGCAGCGAGCTAGCTATAGAGAAGCTCGCTCGCTTGCTGATTTGCCCAGTTATCTTGCCCCTGAGCTTGAGAAGGAGCCTCTGGCTGATATCGGCGCGCCCTATCAGGTGGGTTGCGTGGTAAGAGGGGAACTTTTGCCTCTCTCTAGATTATTGAGTGGGTATATTGATGACTCAGCCGGGGAAGTTTTGCTGCACTATGAAAGCGGCGGTTTTGCCCACACTTATAGTCTCAGACTTTACCGAAGATCTGGTGCTGGAGCCGAGCTTGTCAGCGGTTCTTATGTGCCGTCGGCTTTGGCTTCTGGTGCCGACATACTTGGTCTGGTGAACAGCCAATTGCGCGACTGACTTTTACAGAATGATAAGTAGAAAACTAAGGCTTGTAACAATAGCTCTGCACCTTTGCGTTTTGCTCTAGGCAACATTTAGCTCTCTGTCATTATGGTTTTAGGAATTACTAGTTTGCATCACCCCTCTTTTCTGAGGTGAATAATGCTCGAAAAACAAGTAGAGAACAGTGAAGCGCTGTTCGGGATTAAGCTCGACTACAGTTGTCCACTAATTTGGAGTGATATGGACGGAGATGAGCGGGTGCGCCATTGCCGAAAGTGCAAGCAGAATGTTTACAATCTTTCGATGATGACTCGCGAAGAGGCTTATCGTTTTATCAAAGAGACCGAAGGTAAAGAGTGTGTCGCTTTCTATCAGCGTCGCGACGGCAAGTTGATCACACGCGACTGTGTATCTATATTGGGAAGGCAAGAACTGACTGCTAGATTTAATTTCTGGGCTTGGATGAATTTCGCTTTGCCGGCGGCATTACTTGCTATTGTGCCGTTTCTGGGACCAGCAGTCTGTACGATTGTCATAGGAATCGGACCGATTATGGTGGAAGAGGCTCCGCCGGAGAAGAAGAATGTGCCTGAATAAGGCCAAAATTAAAGAGTTTGATGTTGATGAACGGGATTGAGGATGTCTGGGTGCGCGACGAACTATTGCATGAGTTGATCGATGATAAGCCCCTAGATGAAGACTCACTCTATGGCTTGCAGCTCAGCTTCAAGTGCCCGATGACATGGCAAAGCATGGACGGAGATGAAAGAGTTCGTTTTTGTGAAAAGTGCAAGCAGAATGTCTATAACATTGCTCAGTTGAATAGGAATGAGGCACTTGACTTAATCTCAAAGAATGAGGGTGGGCTTTGTATTCGCATCTATAGGCGGCGCGACGGCAAGATAGTCACACGCGATTGTCTGTCAATTATTGGTACAAGCGGTTTGCGCGAGAAACATAACTGGCTTGCCTGGCTCAATTTTCATGTCTCGTCTTTTTTGCTCGCTATTTTGCCTATTTTAGGACCGTCTTTCATTACCATTGAGAATGGCAATAGTCCAAGAATGCAAGAACCCTTAGAAGAGACCGTGTCGGAAGTTTCGGTCAAGAAAGAGCCTGCTTTAGAGAGCGGCATAGATATTGACCGGATCCGGCATTAGTCTTTGACCGGCTGCTGGAGTTTGATGGTCTGGGTTTTGTAAAAGGTATCGCAGGCGGTGCGTTGAGTGGGGCGGTGATGTGATTGGCTTTGTTTGGGGCGGCGCTCAAAAGGTGCTAACAGTCAGCTTCCTAAATACGATAACGGTTTTCATTGCCTGTGATTGCATCTATTCTTTTGTTTTTATAAGCTATCTAAGTGGCTCTCATTGATCTATAATCGAGGTTGCAACTGTACTTTTGCTTTGCTAGTTTGCTTAGCTGTTTTTATCTCTATCTACTTTTATTTCTATTTATTGATAGAGATTTATCCCTAAAGAGGGAAGCATATTGAGATTCACTGTTTGTCTACTTAATCTGCTTTTGCTGTGGACTTTCGCCACAGGACAAAACCTCTGCCTCTGCAGTGATAGAGATGCATGTCATGGTATAGTTTCGATGGCCGCCTCTGTCGTCGCAGCTGCCGTTGCTCCAGAGAACTCCCCTCTCGCGTTTTCTTCGGTTCTCAGCTCAGGCGAGCAGTCCGATTGTTGTTCCGACTGTTTTATCACCCTAGAATCAATTGGTTCTATTTCTGGTGCTACTGAGTATTTAGAGCTAAGTGATTTTCAGCTGCTGCTCTCGTCTTTGCTCGATTACATTCGTGCGACGAATTCGATAGAGCTGTCTCGTTATGATTTTGGACCGGCGCCGCCTCTTTTGTGCAGTTCTGGAAGCAAGATTTATTTAGCCAAGCGAACCCTGCTGATTTAGACATTGCAAGCAGCATATCACTGCTTTGTCATTGTTTTTTTATTGGTGGGTGCTTTCTATGCGTCAGTGCATTCCCCTTTCAGGGGTGAATCAATCTAAGTTGCTTTTTCTATTTAGTCTAGTTTGGGCTTTGTTCCTTGCTTTTCCTTCATTGATATTGGCCCATAGCGGCGAAAGTGAAGCCTTTCTTGAGGATGCAGCAGCTTTACAGCCGGCTGAAGTCAGTGCTGACGAGCAAGGAGTAAGGGCTCTTGAGATTAGAACTGCGCTGGCAAGCAAAAGTGTACTCAAAGAAGCGCTCAATGCTACCGGTGAGGTGCAGGCTGATGAGACCCAAGCTTTCAGCGTCACCTCTACTGTTGGCGGTGTAGTTAGATCGGTGCTGGCAAAGCAAGGAGATATTGTCAGGCGAGGGCAGACTTTAGCTGTAGTCTACAGTATGGAGGTGGCTGGTAGTCTGACTCAACTGCTAAATGACCGGGCTCGGCTCGATGCCGAGATAGCGAAAGTAAGGTCTCAGTACGAAGGTGATATTAAGTTGCAAACCAAGCAGGTGCAGCTGACAAAGTTTGCCTTTGAGAGAGAAGATTCACTTTTGCAAGAGGGAATCAGTGCCCGCAAAAGCTATCAAGAAGCTAAGAATGCCTTCGATTCAGCGGTTGTGCGTCTGGAAACATTGAACCAGCGGTTGGCTCAAGATGTGGCTTTGCTTGAGAAGCAGCGCTCGGTCATTATTGAAACCGCTAAGGGGCAATTGTCAATTATGGGCATCGACGAGGCGGCTGTGAATGAAGCTCTGCGCACAGGCAAGGTGACATCTGATTTGGCAATCAAGGCTCCTGTCAGTGGTTGTGTCATCAAAAGAGATATAAGTTTAGGAGAGAGAATTGACCCAAGCCGAACTGTCTATTCCATAGTCAATCTTTCTCCTATCTGGGTCATGGTTGATATTTATCAAGAACAGATTCCCCAGGTGAAAGAGGGTCAGGCGGTCATTCTTGAGACTCCATCCAAAGAGCGAATCGCCGGAAGGATCTCATCTGTCGGGTCGGTAGTCGATGCAACTACCAAGACCATGCATGTGCGTATAGTGGCTGAAAATAAGCAAGGGGTATTGCGTCCCGGCATGTTTGTTACCGCACAAATAGTTCTGGGTGAAGGTGTTGGTGCACAGAGCGTACTGGCGGTGCCGGAAGCAGCAATTGTTTACTATAAAGATCGTCCTTACCTTTATGCTCACCACGCCCAAGAAGGTCATTTTGAGCCTTTGGCTGTGAAGCTGGGGAGCAAGGCCGCTGGGCAAGTCGAGATTCTCTCTGGTTTGCATGAAGGCGAGCAGGTTGTAGTTAGTGGTGCTAGTCAGTTGCTGGCGCAGTCTATTCTCAAACCGGATGCCGGGCAGAAACATCAAGGCGAGAAGCATGAGGCGCACAAGCAGCATGAAGAACTGGAGACTGCTGCGGTCAATCCAAGGGCTGAGATAGTGATTGGATTTGCTTTGGGCTTTCTTTTTGCCGTTATCGCTTTAGTGGCGTCGCTGGTTTTCAAAAGAATGCAGAGTAAGGCATAGAGGTGGCTATCTATGCTCAATCAACTCATACGTTGGTCGATAAGTAATCGCTGGGTAGTCAACTTGCTTGCTCTCATCTGGCTTCTGCTCGGCATTTATTCTACTTTTCAGATGCCCGTCGATGTGTTTCCTGATTTCGCCCCCATTCAGGTTGTGGTCTTGACCGAGGCACCTGGCTTTGCGCCGGAAGAGGTGGAGAATGTGGTGACCAGACCTCTTGAGGTGGGCTTAAACGGCACCGCCAATGTGAAAGTAGTTAGGTCTATTTCAACCATCGGTTTGTCGGTGATCACTATTATTTTTCATGACGGTACTAACATTTTTACTGCCAGGCAGTTGGTATCAGAAAAGCTGCAAGGCGCCCGAGGAAAATTGCCTGCCGGGGTGAAAGAACCTGTACTGGCGCCCATTACCACTGCTGCCGGTGATATTCTCAAAATTGGACTCTATAGCACCGGGTCAACTACGCCGATGGAACTGCGCACCTTGGCTGATTGGTCGATTCGTATGCGCCTATTAGCTGTCGGCGGCGTCTCTAATGTGGTTGTAATTGGCGGTGAAGTAAAGCAATATCAGGTTCTTGTCGATCCAAACAAACTCAGACAATATGATGTCACTCTCGCGCAGGTGCTTGAGGCCGCCGGCGGCAGTAGTATCAATGCGGCCGGCGGCATATTGAGGACAGACGAGAAGGAACAATTGATTAGGGGGCTGGGTCGAGTTTCTTCGCCCTTAGAGATTGGCGAGAGTGTTATCACTAGTCGCAATGGTTTGCCTGTTTTACTCAAGAATGTTGCCACTGTCAAGATCGGTCCTGAGTTTCAGATCGGCGATGGTATCGTGGACGGACATCCCGGAGTGGTTTTGACAGTCTTCAAACAACCTTGGTCGAATACCCTCGATTTGACGCGCAATCTTGAGCAGGCGCTGACCGAGCTCAAGGCCAGTTTTCCTGCCGACGTACGTACTGTGATCACCTTTAGGCAAGCCGACTTTATTGAGTTGGCGATTAGAAATGTCTGCGAGGCAGTCATCTTGGGTGGTGCTTTGGTGGTGCTCATTCTCTTTATATTCTTACAGAATTGGCGTACAGCCTTTGTTTCTCTTACGGCAATTCCTCTGTCACTATTGTCAGCCATTATTATTCTCAAGTTTCAGGGTTATACCATCAATACAATGACTCTGGGCGGCTTGGCTATTGCTATTGGTGAGGTGGTTGATGACGCAATTGTCGATGTGGAAAATATCTATAGAAGACTGCGTGAAAATAAGCTTGCCAATCCACCTCAGAATGCCTTTAAGGTGGTTTATCAGGCCTCGCTCGAAGTAAGAAGTTCGGTAGTCTATGCTACGTTCATTGTTGCCTTGGTCTTTTTGCCGGTTTTGTCGTTAGGCGGGCTCGAGGGCAAGATCTTTAGCCCATTGGCCTATGCTTATCTGGTCAGTCTTTTCTCTTCGCTTGCAGTTGCTCTGACTGTCACTCCAGCCCTTTGTTATTTGTTATTGCGCTTGCCAAAGAATGTCGCCAAAGGTGAAACCAAGGTGGTTGAGTATTTGAAGCAGCTTTATCTACCAGTGGTCAAGTTTAGTTTGGCTCGCCCCCGAACGGTAATTCTCAGTGCTGTTTGCCTTTTCTTTGCCTCGCTGGTGCCTTTGACCGTTATGGGTAGTGAGTTTCTGCCAGAGTTCGATGAGAACAATCTGATCGTTGTGGCCAGTTCTATGCCTGGTACGAGTTTGCATACGACTACAGCCATCGGTAAAGAGTTAATCAGTCACTTTATCAAACAGCACGATGTCGTTGCCGCCAGCCAACGGGCGGGACGAGCCGAGGGTGGTGAAGACTTTGGGGCGGGAAATTTTAGTGAGTTTGATATTCGCTTGCAACCGGAAAGCAAGAACAAAAGAGATATTCTCTATCATGTACGGCATGAGTTTGCCCATGTTCCGGGTCTCATTGCCGACTCCGGTTCTTATCTACAGCATCGCATGGAGCATGCTTTATCTGGTGTAAATGCGGCTATTGCCATCAAAATCTTTGGTGCCGATCTCGATATCTTGCATGAAAAAGCAAAAGAGGTCGAAAGAGTGATGAAGACCATAAAAGGCGCCGTTGATGTTCATGTCGAGCCGATTATTCCAGTGCCGCAGATTTCAATCAAGATCGACCGCGGTACTGCCGCCAGATATGGTGTCACAGTCAAGCAGCTCTCGGCATCAATCGAAGCAGCATTTAAGGGGGTGGCGGTTGCACAGGTACTAGAAGGGCAGAAGACCTTTGATATCTATGTTTGGTTGCAGCCCGAATATAGAAACAAGCTCACTCTAATTCAATCTGTGCTTATCGATACACCCTCTGGTGCCAAGGTGCCCTTGGGTTCTTTAGCGGAAGTAAAAGAAGGTGAGAGTCCTAATACTATTAGCCATGAGAATATTTCGCGTCGGGTCTATGTGCAGGCGAATGTTTCTGGGCGAGACCTAGGCGGCGTTATAGAAGAAGCCCGCGCTAAAATTGCCGGTGCAGTGAAACTGCCGAGCGGTTATTACATAATTTATGGCGGTCAGTTTGAGGCGCAAGAAGCCGCCACCAAACAGTTGTTGATATTGTCAGCAATGGCGCTTTTGGGTATGCTTGTTTTGCTTAGCTTGGCTTTTAATTCGGTTAGAGCGGCCGCCTTGATCATGGCTAACCTGCCGCTTGCATTAGTGGGCGGGGTTTGGGCCGTCCTCTTCGGGGGCGCCATTATTAGTGTGGGCTCGCTTGTTGGCTTCATCACTTTGTTTGGCATTTCTACGCGTAACGGCATTATGTTGGTGACGCATTTTAACCACTTACTGAGCACATCTCAGGGTGACTTTGAAGAAGTAATTGTGCAGAGCGCGTTGGAGAGACTGAGCCCGGTGCTTATGACGGCATTGACCGCCGCCTTGGGCGTCCTGCCGATTGCCGTGCTGGGGGGCGCCGGGCGAGAACTGGAGAAGCCCCTGTCCATAGTTATTCTTGGCGGCATGATAACCTCTACCTGTCTCACTCTCATTGTTATACCAGCCTTGCTTAAGGTCTTTGGAGCCGACTTGGCACCAATAAAGAGAACCGGTGAGAATTAGAGAGAATAATTAGCTTTCTAAGGCTACTCGTCTAGTCAGCTTGATTAGAAAGTCGATGCTCTCTGAGGTGTCGCCTTTGATGAAACGCACAGTATTGGTTGTGCCGTCTTCATATTCAACCGTCAAGCTATTGAGCGCCATGTCGCGCACCATTTTGGTGACCGGGCTATCAAGCATGTCATGAAAACTCTGGTCATTGAGAATTTCATCAACTCTCATCCGCTCCAGTTCGGGCAGCATTTCTCGACTTACCGGACCGAATCTTTCATAGGTCGGCGCCAGCCCAGGGCCGCTCGCCAAGGTCGACCAAAGTTTGGTAAAGCGCATGCACACCTCAAGTCTTTAAGGACTTTGCCGCCAACATGCCGTCAATGATACTCCATGGATGTGGTGGGCAGCCGGGGATGTAAATATCTACCGGCAAAATCTTATCGACGCCGTCTGCCTGACTGTAGCCGCCGCCGTGCAGACCACCCGATATAGCGCAGGTGCCCAGCGCCACCACCAAACGAGGGCTAGACATGGCCTCGTAGCAGCTCAGTAGTGCCGCCCGCATGCCTAAGGGCACTGGTCCGGTGACCACCAGTGCGTCTGCGTAGCGCGGAGAAGCCACCACAGTCACACCAAATCTTTCCATGTCAAAAATAGGATTGAGACTGGCTCCTATTTCCATATCGCAGGCGCTGCAGCCGGTGGAAACCACTCTTACTGCCAAAGACCGCTTAAAAAGTCCGGCTTTGGCAGGTTTTGTTTCTTTTGAGTCTTTTGTCGCCGCCGTTTGTGCCGGGCTTTCTCTTGTTGAGATCAAGGCTTCGCGACTGGCTCTTGCTGTTCTGGTGCGTCTATCGTTGACCAGGGTGCCCGAGGGGCAGACATCGGTGCAGAGACCGCAAGCGATACATTTGCCTAGGTCTAGTTTGGGCTTGTTTGCTTCGCTCAGGTCGATGGCCTGGGTGGGACAAAGGTCTGCACATAGGGCTGTGCCTTGGTTGCAGGTCTCGGCGCAGTCTTTGTCTGTCACTATAGGTAAACCCCGCACATGTTCAGGCAAGTCGGGAAAGTTTTCTCGACTTGTGGCCACACCCTGTTTAAGAAGATAACCTAAGAGTTCCAGCATATTTCTTTCCTATAGGTCGTTGCCGCTGTAAGAGAGCGAAAAGCTTTTGTTGCAGAGCGGGAAGTCGGCTATGAGATTGTTTCTGATGGCGATGGCAAGCGCCGTCCAATTATTGAAACTAGGATGCTTGACGGCATAGCGCGCCACTTTGCCCTCTTTATCGGTGGCCACCAAGTGCAGCAACTCGCCTCTAAAAGCTTCGACAATGCCAACGGCAAATGAGTCGGGCTTGAGCCTTACTTTGCTGAAATCGGCGCCAGTGGTCTCGCCCTCGGGCAGATTGTCGAGGAGGCGGTCGATGGTATCGAGAGTTGACCAGATTTCTTTGATGCGCACCATCTCGCGCGCCAAGATGTCGCCCTCTCGGGCGGTCACCGTGGGCGGTGCCATGCTGGGATAGGCGGCATGGGAAAAGGCCCGTCTGACATCATAGTCTTGGCCGCTCGCCCGCCCGGCTGGTCCGACCATGCCGAATTCTTTTGCCAACGAGGCTTTTAGAACACCGACTTCGCGCATACGCTCTAGTGCCATCTGATTGTCTAAGAACATGGCGATTGGTTCTTTTAGCTCGTGTCTCAGTCTGGCCACTTGACCTTTCAGCTTGTTTAGACCGTTATTGACCGGTAGTCTTACACCGCCCGGCACAATAAAGCCACGCAAAAAGCGAGAGCCGGTCAATAAATCGCCCATGCCTAAAGCCGTGCCTCTCAGTCTGCCCATGGCCGAGGCTATGCCTAGTAGACCAATATCGGTGGACATGCCGCCGACATCGACTATGTGCATCGCCAGTCTTTCTATCTCAAGGGCAATAGAACGCAGATATTTGCTGCGTTCGCTCACCTCTATTTCTGCCAGCGATTCTATCGCTTCGGCGTGCGCCAAGGCATTTGCCGTAGATGTATCGCTCGCTACTGCTTCGGCGAGAAAATGCATGTGCTTGAGCGGTACTTCGGTTAGTCGTTTTTCGACGCCGCGATGCAAATAACCAAGCTGAATTTCAAGGTTGATTATTGTCTCACCCAGGCAGCTAAAGCGGAAATGTCCCGGTTCAATCACCCCGGCGTGAATTGGCCCCACGGGCAGTTCATAGATGCCTTCGCCTTTTACCTCGAGAAAATGAAAGCGGCGGTCGATGGGCGAATTGAAGTTCTCGGGCAAGGGAACCCTTCTGAGTGGAAAGAAATTACGCTCGTAAGGTTCATGCAGATAGAGATGCTTCAAGCGAGGATGCCCGCTTGGTATGATGCCGAACATGTCAAAGAGGGCTCTTTCGAACCAGTGCAACTGTGGATGTTTGATTGTCAGGCTGGGATATGAATTGATCCCGTTTTCCAGTGCGATTTCGTACAGCTTGACGCCTTTATCTCCCTGACTTGGATCTAACAAAAGGGCGAGCAACTGCCCCCCGTCTAGAGAAGTGAAATGACCGATGCGGTGGGTTTCTTTACCCAGGATTTCCTTTAAGTCAGCCAGGCTGATGCTTTCTTTATCTACTTTCATAATTGACAAGCAATCCTATGGCTAGGGTGGAGGCGACAAGTAACATCGGCACAAGCGCCGCTCTTCTTTCGCTGAAGACTTTGAAATCTGGCTTGCCGGCGCCGAAAATGACTTTGCCGGTATGGGCTAGTATGCCCAGGAAGCTGACAGCCAGTGCCACATTGATTAAGGCGGCAAGAATGTAGTATTTATGACCAAGACTAAGTGTAAGTAGCGACATTTCGGTCATGAAGGAACCGAAGGGTGGCGCCCCTGCCACCGCCAGTGATGCCAAGGCCAGGGCGCCTGCCCAGAAAGGCGAATTTTCTAAGAGTCCATGCAGCTTTGATAATTTCTTGGTGCCGGCTGCTTGCACTATGTTACCCGAGATCAAGAAGAGACTGACCTTGGCTAAGCTGTGGTTGAGGGCCTGTAGGAAAAAGAGCGGACCCGAGCCCAGCCCGATAGCGAAGACCATGAGCCCGACATTTTCAATGCTCGAATAAGCCCAGAGTCGCTTGAGGTTGTGTTGGCGAATAATAAAGATGCTCGCCGCCACAACGGTGAGGGCACCCATGACTGCCACCAAATGAAAGGCAGGGGCTTCCGGTTTGGCTGCGGTGATCACCGTCGAAGCCTTCCAGATGCCGAAAAGGGCGCAGTTGAGCAGTGAGCCGGAGAGCATGGCTGAGGCTGGTGCCGGGGCTTCGGAATGGGCGTCTGGCAACCAGCTGTGTAAAGGAAAGATACCGGCTTTGGTGCCATAACCTAAGAGGCAGAAGATGAAGCCCAGGCGCAAGAGGGGGAAACTCAGGGTTTTGGCCGATACTATCAGTTCGGAGACGTTCAAGGTGCCTGAGCCGAGATCTGAACGCTGGCTGGCGGCAAAGATAAAGACTGTTCCCAAGAGAGCGAAGGCGATGCCCACCGAGCAGACGATAAGATATTTCCAGGTGGCTTCCAGGGCATGCTTGTTGCGTTCGAAGTAGACCAGTGGTGCTGATGACAGGGTGGTGGCTTCTATGGCGATCCATAAATAGCCGAGGCTATCGCAAAGAAATACCGAGGTCATGGCCATGAGAAATATATTGACCACAGCATAGAATAGTTTTAGGCGTGAGTCTTTATAGGGTTCTCCGATAACGGCCTGGGCTTGAAAGAAGTAGTCGGCATGGGTGAGGGCGCAAGCTACAACAAAGGTAGTGAGCAAAATAAAATAAGAGCCTAGCTTGTCGACAATAAGACCGGGGGCAAAGCTGATGCTGGTACTGTGTCCGGTGAGAATAGGCAAGAGAACCGAGATTACTAGAGCCAGTTGCAGCCAAGCGGCGAGGGCGCAGAGCTTGCCTGTGATCGCCGTCTTTTTGATGAAAAGACTAAGCAGCGCGGTCAGCGACGGAATTGTAAATAGTAGTCCGAGTTCGTTCATTATTGGTTCTAGTCTTTCAGATCGGTCAATTGTGATACGTCGATATGTTCAAAGCTTTTCTTGATGTTGAAGAGCAGTAAGCCTGAAATCATTACACCGACGAGTACTTCCAGCAAAAGTCCCATTTCCACCAGCATGGGCATGCCATGGGTCTGGGTGACGGCAAAGAGATAGATACCGTTTTCAATTACCAAAAATCCTAGTATCTGACTGAGCGCGGCTCGTCTTGTCAGCATCAAGAGAACCCCGGTAAAGAGTATAGACATGGCTGCCGTAGAGCCCAGGTGCGAGCCCTCTTGGTGCACGCCTTCAAGACCGGGTATACGCGAACTCAATAGATAGGAAACGCCAAGCATGATGGCGCCTAGATGCATTGACAGCGGCGCCGCGATAAAGGCTTGTTTATCGCTGCCTACTTCAGCCTTTTTCATCACCCAACCTAAAAAAGAGGGAATGAAAAGCACTTTGACAAGCAGAACTGCCGCCGCCACTATGTAAAGATGTGCCTCTTTGGTGATGTGACCAATCCAGACTGTGAGCGCCACTATGGCTAAAGTGTGAAAGCGATAAAAGCTAAGATTGGTGCGCAGTAAGGTTGTGCCCAAGATAAGAATACCTAGTACTGCCGAGAGCATTGCCAGCGCTTCAAATGTACTTAGTTGCATAGTTTCACCTAAATTAGACTGACAGGGCGATTAAGTAAGAGAATATTGCCATGGCTACTGCGTAGGCAATAAACTCGGGTAGTTTGGTCCATCTGAGCTTGACTGCCAGGCTTTCGATCAAGGCAATAAAAAGAGCCAAAGATATAATACCGCCGGTGGAGGCAATGGCACGGGCGGTCCAGTCGCTCAACAAATGGCTCGGCAAGCAGTGCATGAAGCATTGCCAGGATAGACCAAGCAGCAGAGCCACTTTGATATAGTGTCCGATTTCGGCCAGGGCGAGGTTGGCGGCGGAATTTTCTAAGATCATGGCTTCATGCACCATGGTTAATTCTAAGTGTGTGGTCGGGTCATCGGCCGGCATGCGCGATAGTTCCACCAGGCTTGATAGAAATAGTCCACAACCGGCTAAGAACCAGAGTCCATATTGTCCAGTGAGACGGGTTGCTTCGTATGAGAATACCTGGCTGAGGTCGCTGGTTCCCGCTCTCACGCCCAAGCAAGCCAAGCAGAGCATAACCGCCGGCTCAACCAATAGAGCCAGGGTGACCTCTCGACTGGCGCCGAAGCCGCCAAAGGCCGAGCCTGTGTCGAGGGCGGCTAAGACTGTGAAAAATCTTGCTAGGCCAAGCAGATAGATAATCAGAAAAAGATCGGCTGAGATTATGCCGTGGGGAATAGCCGTGAGACTTGTCCATGGAATGAGCAAGCTTAGCAAAAGCATGACTGTGAGATTGATGCAAGGGGCAATACGAAAGAGCCAGCTGGCATGTTCGCTGACAGTCTCATTTTTTTGTAAGAGTTTGGCCAGATCGAAGAATGGTTGCAGCAAGGGAGCGCCGATACGATTTTGAAAGCGGGCTTTGGTCTTGCGCAAAATACCTATGGTGAGCGGCGGCAAGATTATCAGGCTGGCGAGGAAAGTGCCGCTGTTCTTTAATATTTCGCCTGTATTTGTCTCGATGCTCATAGTACGGTGCCCAAATAAACCAAGACGATCATGGTCAAAAAGAGATAAAGCAAATGCACGTGGATACTGCCTGTTTGCAGTCTCGTCAGGGTGAGCGAAGAAAAGTTGACCATTTCGATGAAACGCTTATAGACAGTCGTTTCAATAAAGGGTGTCATGCGGGTTTCTACTTTGATGCCCTCTGGAAAATGTCGACGGTCTCTGCCGGTAATATTGGTTTCAACTTTCAATTGCAAAACTTGCGAGAATATGCGCCCAATTGGATGAGAGAAACTGGAGCCGGTTTCTTCAGCACGAGCTGAAAGCGGACCATAGCCACAGTCCCAGGTTATATAGGTTTTCATGCCGGTTGAACGGGGGCCGAGAATGCAAAGGTAGATGATACTGGCGGTGATTAGTCCGAACAGGCTCAACTGGGCAACTGCCACAGGAAAGAGATTGGCGGCGTCTATTCCGGAGCCGTTTAGCTCAGCCAATGCCGGTGTAATTGCTCTCAGACAGATACCAGCAGAGGTGCCTAAGAAAACACAGATGGCTGAGAGAATGACGAGCGCCATGGCGGAGCCGCTCAAGCCGGTTTCGGGTGTGAACTGCGCCTGTTTAGAGCGTGGGCGTCCCAGAAAGGCAATGCCTATTGCCTTTGTATAACAAGCTAGACTAAGCGCGCCCACAAAAGAGAGGATGCCGAGCATGGCTAAAGAAATAGCCCGGTCGTGCAAGGGGACAGATTCAATTGCCATGCGGAAAAAGGCTTGATAAATGAGCCATTTGCTGGCAAAGCCATTTGATGGAGGCAGGGCGCAGATGGCCACTGAGCCGATAAAGAAGGCGAGCATGGTCCAGGGCAGACGTTTGGCTAGACCACCCAATTGTGCCAAGTCGCGAGTATGCGCCTTTTTGTCTATTGTCGAGGCGGCAAGCATGAGCAGCGATTTGAAGACGCCGTGGTTGAAGGCATGAAAGAGTGTGCCGGTTACTGCTATGGCGGCAATGACAGGCAGACCTTCTTTGCGTGCCAGCATAGAAAGAGAGATGGCGATGATAATGAGCCCCATGTTCTCGACCGAACTAAAGGCTAGGAGGCGCTTCAAATCTCGCTCGACCAGAGCAAAGAGAATGCCCCAAATGCATGATATGGTGCCAAGGGCCAAGGCGATGTAGATTACCCAGCTGTGTTGACAATTGCCCAGCACCAATAGACGCAAGAGCAAATAGATGGCCGTCTTGCCGATCACGCCCGATATGAGAGCGGCGGCAGGCCCCGGTGCTTCGGCATAACTCTGGGGCAGATAGCCATGGGCGGGCCATATGCCGGCTTTTATGCAGACTGCCAGCAAAATTAAGAGTGCGGCAGGAAAGGTGGAATTGCTTTGAAATTGCCAGCTGGCGAAGTCGAAGGTGCCGCTTTGATGATACATCCAGAGAAAGGCACCGGTTAAAAGAGCCGTTGCTAGTCTGCTGGCGGTGATATAAGCAAGAGCGGCTCTCTGGGCGCGGTGTCTCACATGCTCGCTGGTAATCAGGCTGGCTGCGGCCACGCTCATCACTTCCCAGAAAACCAAAAAAGTTATGGCATTAGCGCTGAGCAGAACAAGCAAGGTGCCTAAGAGCAAGAGCAGTATCAGTCGATAGTAATGATTACTTTGAAAGCGATGCCCCTCTTTATTGTGGGTACTGTCGATTAAGTCTCTTGTTGACAAGGTCGATGCCAATGCCACAAGAGTTAGCAAGAGAATAAAGGGAATGGCAAGATTGTCGCCGGTGAAGCTGAGAGTGGTAAGACCGAAGTGCTTGAGGGCTGTGAAATTTACCGGTATGCCCGCTTGATAGTTGCCTATGGCGCCCATACCAGCTGACAGCGCACCACCGGCAGTGAGGGCTAATGCTAACCGATTGGAAAGTTTTGTTTTTAGTAAGTCGGCTATAATTGTGAAGGCTACGCCGATTGTCCAGGCAAGGCAGGCAAGTCCGTAGAGAAGAATACAATTTGGTGGGGCCATTAAATCGAATAACATCTAGGTAGGTTTACAGGGTGCTTTGGTGCAATTGTATTGCACGGACCGTCCTTTTGGAGCTTAACAGCCGAATGTGATGAACTTGTGATCGACGTCGATCACAACTTGATCACTTTTGCTTGCTAACGTGTAAATAGCTTTGCTCTTTACTAAGTCGGTAGCATTAATGACTGCGCGAGAAACCTGGGAATTTATTCAAGCCAGCGTCACAGGTCAATTTAAGGCTATCACTATTCCTGATGCGCCGGAACGGGCTGTTCCAAGCGATGGTTTTCTGGGACTGATCCAAAATTTTAGATACGATATAGTGTCGGGCTTCATTGTCTTTCTGATCGCACTGCCTCTGTCTCTTGGCATTGCTATGGCTTCCGGGCTGCCTCCTGTTGCCGGTTTGGTTAGTGCCGCTATCGGTGGTGTCGTGGTCAGCCAGTTGAGTGGCTCCTTTGTCACCATCAATGGGCCGGCTGCCGGCTTGATTGTTGTAGTAATTTCAGCCTGTGAAGCGCTTGGCGGCGGCAGTCGAGGCTATCACTCCACGCTATCGGCTATAGTTGTTTCAGGCTTTATTCTATTTTTGCTTGGACGTATGCGTTCGGCTGAAATCGGTAAGTACTTTCCAGCTACTGTGGTGCATGCCATGTTGGCGTCCATCGGCATCGTCATTATCATCAAACAGCTACCAACTTTTCTTGGCTCTCAAATCAAGATAAGAGAACCGCTTGAGATATTTCATCAGTTACCGCATCTTCTAGCCGATCTCAATCCATTTATATTGCTTGTCAGTTTGGTTAGTTTGATAATTTTGATTATCCATCCGCATATTCGATTTGCGCCGCTTAAAGCGATACCGGCACCGCTCTGGGTGGTTTTGACTGCTAGTTTGATGACTGCTTTTCTGACTGATACTAAGACTTATGAGCTCTTGGGGCATACATTTAGGCTTGTGCCTGACAAGTTGCTGGTGCGTGTGCCTTCAGATCTCAGTCATTGTTTTGCCTTTCCAGACTTTTCTGCAATCAGAATGCCGCGCTTTTGGCTTTGCGTACTCAGTATCAGCTTTGTGCAGTCGGTTGAAACTGTGCTTTCTTGTGCGGCCGTTGACAAGCTCGATCCGTTCAAACGAAAAGCCAATCTCAGTAAAGACCTCTGTGCCGTTGGTTTGGGCTCGATGGTATCAGCCGGGCTGGGCGGCTTGCCTATTATTGCCGAGATTGTCAGAAGCACCGCTAATATCGCCAGTGGTGCGCGCACGCGCTTTTCCAATTTCTATCATGGTCTTTTTCTTTGCTTGTTTGTGGCTTTAGCCTCTGCCCTACTCAACAAGATTCCATTGGCTGCTCTTGCCGCTCTGCTTATCTTTACCGGTTTCAGATTGGCCTCTCCTAAGGTCTTTAAAGAGACCCATTCAATTGGTTACGAGCAGACGGTGATTTTTGTCAGTACAATCTTTGTCACTCTCGCAACCGACCTTCTAATAGGCGTCTTTAGCGGCATCGCCCTCAAGCTATTGTTGCATCTCTTCCGCGGCGTCAAGCCTTCTGAGCTTTTCAAGGCCACTGCCTATTTGGAAGATGGCGCTGAGGGAGACCACTATCTGCATATGGATGGTGCTATTGTCTTTTCAAATTATTTCTGCATCAAGAATCTTCTCGATCAGATAAAGACCGGTGGTCAGGTCTTTATTGATTTTAGTGCCACTACATTTATTGATCATACGGTCATGGAGCACTTGGCTGAGTTTAGGCAAGATTATGAGCATGAAGGCGGCAAAGTTTGCTTCGTCGCTTTGGAGAAATTGAGTTCGGTCTCGGACCATCCCCAGGGTAGCAGGCGTTTGGAGCGCAAGCGCTAGAGTTCAAAATAGACAAAAGGCAAAAGCTAAGAAAGAGAGACCCTTTGCCCTGTCGGTAAGAATTAGCGACTAATCGGTTAGAATAGAGACGAGCCATGGCAAAGATACTCATAGTCGAAGACGAAGTTGACCTCGCTGACCTTGTAAAGGGTTGGCTGGTTAAAGACCATCATTTGGTGGAGATTGCAGCGGACGGTATCGATGCTCTAATCAAGATGGAAACCAGCAAGTATGACGTGGTATTGCTCGATTTGATGTTGCCCAGCATGGATGGTCTGGAGATTCTTAAGAAGTATCGCAAAGGCGGCGGCTCGGCAGGGGTGATTATGATCACGGCCCGCTCTCATGTCGATGACAAAGAAGTAGGTCTTGATGCCGGCGCTGACGACTATCTCACCAAGCCTTTCCAGCTGAAAGAACTGGCAGCCAGAGTGAGAGCTGTTTTGCGCCGCAATCATTCGCCGGTTTCTGATGTCTTGAAGTTTAGAGATTTGACTATAGATCCGCATGAATTCCGGGTTCTTAAAGGTGACGAGGAAGTGCATCTTTTGCCTAAAGAGTTTAGACTTTTAGAGTTTTTAGTGCGTCATCCCAATCAGGTTTTTTCAGCCGAGGAGTTATTGGCCTCTGTCTGGGAATCGGATACTGATGCTCTTTTGGATACAGTGCGTGGTCATGTAACTCGTCTGCGCAAAAAGCTTGATAGCGAAGGCATGAGCTCGATTATCGCCACTGTATATGGTGTGGGCTATAAGCTTGGTCCAGATAATGCCTAATACCGAACTAAAGCTGCGCAAAAGACTAACGGCGCAGTTCGTTTTGCTCTTTGTTGCCTTATATTTTCTAGGTGGCAGTGTCGCCATCTTTATGTTCGCCAATAAACTTGATGCCTCTTTAGATGAAGAGCTGCACGATGTGGCCAATGGTGCCTTGCCGGCTGTAGAGATTAGCGCCGGCAAACCGTCCCTGGTGAACTGGTCCAGGCGGGTGGCTCTCAGGCATGACCAGCTTTTGTCTACCATTCAAGTTTTTGATAAAGAGAAGAACTTGCTTGAAGAGTTTGGTCCTGCCGGAGTGAAGCGTCTGGTTTTTGGCAATGTGCAAGAAAAAATGACTTTGTCCGGCACTGATGCCAAGTCTGCGCCTTTGCTTTTGCGCTCTTTCTATACCGATCTTTATGAAGGCAATAAGTCAATTGGCTACCTACAAGTGCAGGTCTCAGTCAAACAGCGGGACGAGGCCCTCAAGCAGATAGTGCTGACCATGTTGGCTCTTACGCCCTTTCTGGCTCTATCTGTAGCCATGTGCGGTTCGTGGTTTGCCGGCAATGCTGTCAAGCCGGTGGAAGCGGCTATGAGCTTGATGCGGCAGTTTGTCATGGACGCAGCTCATGAGATTAATACACCGGTATCGGTTATTGAAGCAAGCTTGCAGACCATCTCGGCTGAGTTGGAAGAGTCTTCCGCTGATAAGAAAGTGACGGAGCAACAAAGTCTGCAAATTGCCGAGATCTCGCGCTTGCTCAAGATTATTGAGCGCTCCACCAATCGCATGAAAAATCTTGGTCAGAGCCTGATTGTACTCAGTCGATTGGAATCGCCTCAGTATACTTATCTAGAAGAAGAGCTCAGTATCAGTCAGGTGATTGATTCGATTTGTGATGCCACTAGGCAGTTGGCTCTTAGTCGCGGTATCAGCTTTAACGTAGAGTGTGAAGTGGAGTATCTGGCTCTGAAAGTGCGCGGCAATCTCGATGCTCTGCAAGGGATGTTGCTCAATTTGCTTTCCAATGCAGTCAATTATTCGCGACCGGCTGGGCATGTCACATTAAAGATTGCCTATGATGAGGGGCGTTCTGTGGTTAAGCTGATTGTTGCCGACGATGGTCCCGGTATTGCAGTCGAGAGTCAGGCGCGCGTCTTTGAACGGTTTTATCGGGTTGATAGTTCGCGTTCTCGCAATTTGGGCGGTTGCGGTCTCGGTCTTAGTATCGTCAAGGCAACGGTGGAGCGTCACGGCGGCAATATTAGCCTCACTTCGGTGCCAGGCGCCGGTGCCACTTTTACTGTAGAGTTGGCTGTGGCAAAGAGTTAAGCTCTTTATTCGCGGTTAAAGCTTTTGATGATATCTGTGTCGGTGGCATTGATTTGTTTTGAAAGAGCGATGCCCTTGTCTCGCCACTCTTTCGCCTTAGCCATATCGGCTTGAACGCCTTGATCACCATTGGCATAGAGATTGGCCAAAAGCTTGCAAGCATTGGGATTGGTGCGGGCCGCCATTTTTAGTAATGCCTCCGCCTTGACCGGATCTTTGCGACCGGCTATGCCGGACAAAAGATAATTGCCGGCGCGATAGGCATTGCGACAATCACCTTGAGCTGCCGCCATTAGTCTGTATTTGAGGGCGATGGCCATACGTTCTCGATCTTTCTTATCGTTCGAATAGATCGTGCCCATCCGGCATTGGGCTTCAAGATAACCTCGATCTGCTGACGATTTCAACCAATATAGGGCTTCTGGGGGAATTTCTCTGCCATTATGGCCGCTTCTTGGTTGGTTGCGGCTGTTGTAGCCAATCAGCCCGGATAATCGGCAGGCCGCCTCGGCATCGCTGGGCGCCGCCATGCGGTAGTATTTTTCAGCTGCTTGAAAGTCCGAGGTGCCGGTCAGCCCTTCTTCCAGCAAGGCTCCCAGGCGAGTGGCACTCTTTAAATCGCCTTTGGCTAAAGCTTGCCGATAGCATTTTTCGGCCAGGGCATAATCTTTTGCTTTTTGGGCCTTAGCAGCCTGTTTGGTTAGTTCTTCAATTTGGGCTTGGCTTTGCTGCTTGGCGGGCGGCTTGGCAAAGCCGGTCAAGCCGGGGCTATCGAGACCCAAATAGAGCAGACCCGCGCAGGCGAATGAAAATAGATATGCGTAGAATTTTCTCAACGTTGTTACCTTTATGCTGTCTATTTTAGACTTTATGGCACAATAGCGACATGTCATTAGATAGTATGTGGTCAGATAACAAGGTACAACGATGAAAGAGAAAACCATCAGTGAGAACACAAGCATCGAGCTAATGGAGCGCATTGCTTCGGCGCTTGAAATGATTTGCGAGAAACTCACCGGTATTGAAGGCAAGATTGAAGATTTGACTTATGAAATTCAATCTCACGGCAGCGCCATGAATGAGTGTTTAGAAGTGGTTGCCCAAGCTTATGAACAAGATGGCTTTGGCTGCGGAGAATCGGGACAAGATTTGCCCTTCTCGGTGGAAGGACAGACAGAAGGCGGCTGCGGCGGCGGCGGTTGCGGTAGTGGTGGTTGCCATAACTAAGTCGTCTTTACTCTTGCTTGGCGCACTGTGGCTGGCCATGCCCGTCCAGGCTGTGCAAGCGCAAGAGTCGGCGCCGGCGCAGAAGATTGTTCTGCCTCGCAGCCGCACCAATGCCCTCTTGGAGGTGGGCATAAAGTGCTTGAAAGAGTCTAAGTACGAAAAGGCGCTTGAATGCTTTCAAGCCTCGCTAAAGCATGATCCCGGCAATGCCTACGCCTATTATTTTACTGCTATTTGCTATAGAGAGCTGGGTGATAAGGAAAGAGCACTTTCCTACCTGCGCTTGACGGCAAGCCGCTTCCCCTCAGAGGAAGTAGGCAAGCTTGCCCGCACCACTTTGAGTGAAGTTTCCAGGCTGACCGCTGCCAACCAGGCGGCCATTGTCTGGCCCGGCACCGGCAGTCTGCCTCGGGAAACTTGGGTGCCCTTTCGCCGTCAGGGCAGCGGCATGTATGTAGAAGGCAGTGTGGATGGTCATGCCTGCTCGCTTTTGGTCGATACCGGTGCCGAACTTTGTTTCTTGCCTCTCAAGATTCTCAAGCGACTCGGGCTGTCCGCTCCAACCGGTAAACCTAATTCGCTTTTGTATGGAGTTGGCGGCGCCGACGCTCTACCAGCTTGGGTCTTTAAAGGGCGCTTGAAAGTGGGCAGCATTGAAAAGAGTAATTTTCCAATTATGGTGGCTGATGTCGGTGTCAATACAGCCATACTGGGGCAGCAGTTCTTTGAAGGTTATGTCTATAGAATTGATACCGCCGGTAATGCTATTGTCTTGGCTAGAAAAGAACAGCCCGCCATTTCTGCCGCTTCTAAAGCGCCTGTCACAGCCGCCAGTATGGTTGTAGATAAGAGCGGTCGCTATGTCTATCAAGTGCCCTTCAAGAGAAGTGGCCGTTCCTTTATAGTAAATGTGCAAGTGAATGGCCGTACCCTCGACTTCGTTTTTGATACTGGGGCGGAAGTTTCACTTATCAACGCCACCATGGCCAAGCAACTTGGTTTGCCGGTGCAGCAACTGTCGGGTGCCATGATGAGCGGTGTGGTCGGCAGTACACCGGTGGGCGTCAGTAAGGTCGACTTGAAACTTGGTCCCATTGAAAGAACTGCTATGCCTGTTGCTGTCACCGATGCTGTGCAGAGCGGCACTTGTTTGCTTGGGCGTGATTTTTTAGGCGATTGGCATTTTGAAATTGATGAGAGTTTGGGTCTTATTAAATTTACTCGTTATTGAATTTTGCTATTTATTGAATTTTGCTGGTGCTGCAGTTTTCTTAGCAAATGCGCAAGACCGTGCCGGCTTTGAACACAAAGTCAAATAGCTCAGTCTGACCGAGAAATTGATGCTGAGTCTATATACCCAAGCAGTTCTCTCAAGATTTGTTTTTTGCCAGCTTCTCTTCCATTTGTTCCAAAGTAACGCCCTTGGTTTCGGGAAAAACAAAGAAGACCACGAGGAACTGAACCAGCATCATTGCCGAGAAGAAATAAAAGGGAAGAGAGCCGGAGGCTTCCGCCACCATGGGGAAGGTGCCTGAGATAAGGGCGTTCATGATCCAGTGGGTGGAGCAGCCTAGACTTTGACCGCGAGAGCGCACCATGGTGGGGAAAACTTCGCTGATATAAACCCAGATTACTGCGCCTTGCGAGAATGCAAAGAAACCGATATAAGCAATCAAATACCAGACCAGGGATTGCATAAGCGCTTTGTTTTGCATGCTTATCGCCACTCCCAACAGGCATAGGCACATGCCCACCGAACCAATTAGCAAAAGCTGTTTGCGCCCCAGTTTGTCGATCACCGCCATGGCCAAAAGGGTGAAGACTAAGTTGGTGGCGCCGATGACCACCGCTTGCATGCCGCCGCTGAGCTTGTTATAGCCTGCTAGTGCAAAAATATCGTTGAGATAATAGAGAATGGCATTGATGCCTGTCAGTTGGTTGAAAGCACCGGTGGCGATGGCAAGAAAGATGGGAAAGCGATGTCTTTTGGTGAAAAGGCGCTCTTCTTGGTTGGCTTTCTCTTGCGTGACATCGGCCACTATCGCTTGCAATTCCGCCTCGGCATCACCCATGCTGGTCTTCTGTAAGACTTGGCGGGCTTCTTCTATATGCTCTTTGGCCACCAGCCAGCGGGGGCTTCTGGGGATTCCCCAGAGCATGACTAGGAACAAAAGGGCGGGTATACCTGAAACGCCTAGTTGCCAGCGCCATTCATTTAAGCCTAGGGGCAAAAGACCAATCATATAATTGCTGAAATAGGCAAGCAAAATGCCGATGACAATATTGATTTGAAAGAGTCCCACCAGTCGTCCGCGCCAATTTGCCGGGGCTAGTTCGGCTATATAGACCGGACCTAGTACCGAAGAGCCGCCTATTCCCAGCCCGCCTAGAAAACGAAAGAATATCAAAGAAGGTAGATCCCAGGCTAAGGCGCAGCCTAAAGCAGAAGCGACATATAGAAAGGCAGTAAGGCGTAAGGTCTCTCGGGCACCAAGCTTTTCGCCAATCATACCGGCGAAAATGGCGCTCAGAACCGTACCCCATAGAGCACTGGCTACGGTCGTGCCCAGCCAGAAAGAGCTTAATTTGAAAGTCTCGGTGAGAGAGTGGGTGGCACCTGAAATAACCGCCGTGTCGAAGCCGAACAGCAGCCCGCCTAGCGCGCCCACCACCGAGCATTTTAGTAAGTAGCCATTGAAACTGCTATTGGTCATATTTACCGCATAAACACATAAGATTAGCAGCAAGAATTATAAAGCAGCAAAAGAGAGCCGGCGCAATCAGTTTGAAACAATTGCCCCCTAAGCTGCAAAAGATGATTTTCTTTCAGTATCGGTGAACTTTATGCCTCAAGATGGTAGAGACAACGTTAAGAACGACAGCAAAGACAAAATTGAGCCTGTACAAGATCGCGCCGCTCATCCATTTTCAGAGTCTGTCCTTACTTATTTGCGCGAGACTCCGCCGGTGAAGCCGAGCAGTCAGTCTGATTTGCCGCCGGGTTTGGCTAAAGCTACCGACTTACTACCAAAAGAATTACTTAGCAATCCGATTGGCGAATTAAACAGAGGCATAGCCAAGCTAGATAATATTGAATCGATAAAGGTCAGTCGTAACCCTGATGGCAGCAGGCATGTGTCCATTGATCTGGAACATGGACTGTCTGCCCCGGCGCCCAATGTCATGGTCGGCAGGCAAAGACCATTGCGCACCCGCATCGACGAGAAAGTCAGTTTTGATGTAAAGAACGACGGTGTCAATTTGAGTCTGTACAACATCAATGGTCTTAGCACCGATGTGCAGGGGCCGCTTGGGCGGGTGCGCAATAGCCGCACACAGTCGATGACCATCCGTCCTGGTGAGAACGGCTATGTCGATTCGACCGGCTCAGCTAGAGTCTTGGGCAGAGAGATAACCAAGTCGGTGCGCATGGGCAAAGACGTCTTTGCTCCCGATGACTTTATGCATAAGGTTTTAGATGGTGATTTTAAAGATCTGACCGGGGCTTTGCGTCTCTATCAAGACCGTGGTGAAAATCTCGGTTTGAGTATAGATAGAAAAGGCAAAGATAGATTAGATATAACCACTGATGGTGGCAAGCCGGGTCAGAAAAGACAGTTGCAGTTGAACACCGAACTGAAGCATTTGGGAGTAACGGTTAGTGGCCTGGAACTGGATAATATCGTTTCTGCCAGTCTGAAAAGCGGCAACAGTGTCGGTCTTGAGAATATCAGCGGCATCAAGGCTCAGGTGGAAAAGTCAATTTTTGGTCTGAAGACGGCCATGTCGATTACCCCTGAACGCATGACTGTAGAAAATGTAAATGGTGAACCGGCGCTGCGCTTTGACCTGAAGATTGGCAAAGAGCCTGCTTCCTTTACTGTGCCTGTGCGGAAGCTGAGAGAGGAGGCAGCAAAGAAAGTCGCCAGTTAAAGACGAGTCCAATAGAAGAATAAGCTAAGAGCAGACTAGACTAGGAAATTTTGACTAATCAGTCTTCCAATACAAATTCGCGGCGACCTTTGACTATGGTGCTTTGAAAGAACTGCATGGCATGCTTGAATTCTTCATCGTTGCCAAAGATGTGACCGCCGCCTTTTACTTTGATCAAGCGGCAGGGCACGCCTTTCTCTTTTAGTTTGTCGTAGAGTTCTTGGCTCTGGGCAAAGGGTACGACATCATCGATATCGCCGTGCACGATTAGAAAGGGTGGGTCGTCGGCGGTGATGAAATTGACTGGACTGGCTGCTTTGGCTAAGTCAGGTTTCTCGGTTTCGCGACCGCCTAAAAACTTAGCCAGCGGACCGTTTTTGTCGTCCCAGTCTATTTTTGTGCGTGAACCGGACTGTTCCGAAACGGTCATTAAATCGCTCAGTCCGCACCAATTGAGGACTGCTTCCACCGAAGACTCTTTGTTTTCAGCGCTATTGGTCGTGCCCAGAAGTGAAGCCAGATGTCCGCCGGCTGAAATTCCCCAAACACCGATGCGGTTGGTGTCGATGCCCCATTTGCCGCCGTTTTTGCGCAGATAGGCGATAGCTTTTCGACAGTCTTCTATTTGGGCCGGGAATATTGCTTCGGTGGAAAGTCTGTAATTGATGCTGGCCAGGGCGAAGCCGTGCTGGGCCATCAAAATTCCAGGGGCATCTTGCTTGTCTCCTTGAATCCAGGCGCCGCCATGGATGAAGACAATCAGGGGCAAAAGCTTGTTTGGTTTGGTCTCGGTCGGCAAGTAAAGATCGAGACTTTGGGCGGGGTTTGTACCACCTTCGTAATTGATGTCTTTGACGATACGCACTGAAGCCGGTCCTGTATCTTCGTGACCTTTGGTGACAAAAGGAATTGCAGCAATCAAGCAGACTGTAAAGATAATGAGAATGGTACGAGTTTTCATCAGTCTTTGTAGTTTTCCAACTCAATAAAGAGTTCTTTCATCGATTGGTGACGGTCTTGCGGATGCTTTTTCAGGGCCTTGAAAATAGTCCTTTCCAACTTAAAAGGAATGGGTATGTTGGGACAAATTTCTTGGAATTCTTTGGGCTTATCTGATATGTGGCGGCTCATTGTATCGGCTGAAGTTGTCCCCAGTATGGGTAGGCGTCCGGACACCGAATGGTACATCAACACTCCCATGCAATAAACATCGGAACGGGGGTCGAGACGGTCGCCCATTACTTGTTCCGGGCTCATATAGGCGGGGGTGCCAAGCACTTGTCCGTCCATGGTCAGTTTCTTAGAATTATTGCGGGGCTCGTTAACATATTTGGCAATGCCGAAATCCACTAGTTTGACAAACTCCGGATTCCAGCTGGTGCGAAGCAGGACAACGTTTTCCGGCTTGATATCGCGGTGCAGAATGCCCTTACTGTGAGCGTGTTCTAGGGCGCTGCACATTTGCAGAAAGATTTGTACGGCTCTTTCTACCGGCAGACGTTGGTGGCGGCTCAAGACTTCTTTCAGGTTGACGCCTTCGATGTAGTCCATAACCAGATAGGGTGTTTTTTGCTTGGAAAAACCGAAGTCATAGACGGTGACTATGTTGGGGTGGCTCATCGAACTGGCCGCCTGGGCTTCTCTTTGAAACCTGAGGAAATTGGTTTCATCTTTATCGACGTCTACTTCGCCGAAAAGAATCTTGACTGCCACGGTTTTTTCCATGACCAAATGCCGGGCTTTATAGACAACGCCCAAGGCTCCTCTGCCCACTTCGGCGAGGATTTCATATCGATCGTCCAGGACCGTTCCGATTAATGTGTCCTTTGGCAAACTTCCAATCCGATCTAAACCAACCCAAACCAACCCAAACCAAACTAGTTTAATCCAAACTAAATGCCAGGCATACAGACTCTAGTCTGCTAAAGTGCCGCCAGCTTAGATTTTACCCCGTTTGGTCCAGTCTATGTCTGTCAATTGCAAATTCCTAAATTTGCCACAATGCAGGTTGTCGGATATGGTTAACAAAGACAGCTTAAAGGAGCTTAGTAATCATGGTTCAGCCGGATGAAAGACCCAGATTGAACAAAGAGACAAACAATTCGGATATCGAGCCGCCGGTGGTGTCCCCAAGTAAAACCATCATTTTCGATAAGCCTATCGATACTAATCTGGCCTTGGCTATCTGTTATGCACCCCTGCCTCTTGTCGGCATCGCCGCCAGCGTGCTGGTCTATATGTCGCCGTCTGATAATGCCGGGCTTGCCAAGTTTCATGCCGTTCAGTCTTTAGCGCTGACGGTCGGCTTTACTATAATTTCAATGGTGGTGGGCGGCATCGGTTCTTTTCTTTCGCCTATTCCCATTATTGGGGCTTTGGGCATGGTGATTTTGTTGGTCAATATGCTGGCTTCGCTAGGCTATCTGGCTTTGAGCGTGGCTCTTGCTTATAAGGCTTATCAAGGTAAAGATGTTCGGCTCCCCTACTTAAGCCAATATGTAGAAGCGTTCGTAAAATAGAGACAGATTCTTGTTTATTGTTGTGATACCGCTGGTGGTGAGCACCCGTCTAGAGAGAGTTGAGGAAAATGGATAGTCTGACCAAAATTTTCGATACAAAAAAGGTGAAAGTACTGGCTGGCGATATTCCTCCGGGTGACTGGGAATATAACGGCGGTGTGCTCTGGGGCGGCTTTGACCAGATTAATATCACGAGCGATTTGACCAAAATCGAAGTGAAGACCGAAGAGTCGGCCAAGCATCTTGCCCAGACCTTGGGCTGGGCGATTGCCGGCAGTTTGGTCATGGGACCCCTGGGTTTACTGGCCGGTGCCACGATGGGCGGCAATCGCAAAAATGTTTGTGCTATGTGCGAGCTTTCTGATGGACGCAAGTTCTTGGCTATTATGGACTCCAAGATATTTCAGCAGATGCTTGCCGCGACAATGAGCAAGTAACAAGTAGATGTGATTATGAATCGGCGCTTAGAATAGGCTTGCAAAGTAAACCTTTATAGCTTTGTGAGATGCATTTATAAATCGAAGGCAAACTGGCTGAGGCTGTATCGGCCGGTCTTGCTTAGTGCCGATTCTATGCTTATGCGCTTCTTACTATTTACCTGATGGAAAATCGCTAAATTCAAATAGAATAAAGCGATACTGCATTAAACTGGAGCCCTTTTGAATACTTCAAGCACTGAGTCAAAAAAGACAATGACTGCACCTTTTCCCGCTCTCGCGTATCGCGGTAAGCCTGCCCTCGTCAAGATAAGCGCAGTCGGTACGGCCGTGCCTTCGCGTCGTCTTACCAATTTTGACCTGGAAAAAATGGTGGAAACATCAGACCAGTGGATCACCGAACGCACCGGCATCAAAAATCGCTTTATTGTTTCGGAAGGCGAAACCTGCTCTGATCTTGGTGCCAAGGCTGCCCTTGAAGCTTGTAAGAAAGCTGGTGTTGACCCGAAAGATATTGAGCTAATTGTCTTTGCCACCATCACCCCCGACATGATGCTGCCGGCGACCGCCTGTCTTGTGCAGCACAAGATCGGTGCTCCCCATGCCTGGGGTTTTGATCTTTCCATTGCCTGCTCGGGCTTTCTTTATGCTTTGCAGGTCGGCGCCCAATTTATCATGAGCGGTTGCCACAAGAATGTTCTGGTCATTGGTATGGATGTCATGTCCAGTATCGTCGACTATACAGATCGCCAAACTTGCATTATTTTTGGCGACGGCGGTGGTGCTGTACTATTGCAGCCTTCAGAAAGTGAAGAAGACGGCTGCTTTATCGATTATTTGCACGAAGTCGACGGTTCCGGCGGGGATTTCCTTTGTGTGCCGGGCGGCGGCAGTAAACATCCGTCCAGTCACAAAACAGTAGAAAATCATGATCACTTCGTCAAACAAGATGGTCCCGTCGTCTTTAAGTTTGCCACTAAGCGCATGCCCGATCTCTGTGTGCGTCTGCTTGAACGCAACAGCCTTACCGGGCAAGACGTAGATGTTTTTGTGCCCCACCAGGCTAATTTGCGCATCATTAAGTCTGCAGTTGAGCGTCTTGGCATGCCGATGGAAAAAGTTGTGATCAATATAGAGGAGTATGGTAATACCACTGCTGGTACCATACCACTGGCTCTGGCTACCGCCCTTGACTCTGGTCGGCTCAAGAAAGGCGATCTGGTTTTATTTGCGGCCATGGGCGCCGGACTTTCCACCGGTGCTTCTTTGATTCGCTGGGCCTATTAGGCTAGTGCAGTCTTCCACCGCGATAGAGTCTGGCTGCCAGTATCTTAAGCAGTGACTCGCCGTCGAAAGGCTTGCGCACATAGTCAATTAGATGTGGATTGTTAATCGAGTGTCCGGGATTTTCTGCCCCGGACAGCACCACCACCGGTGTAGCCAGGTCTGATTGTCGGGCGTGCAGCCAGTTGATGAAGTCGATACCATTGCCGTCTGGCAGGTGGATGTCGGCGAAGATTAGGTCGAAATGCTCGCTTGTGGCATAGTCTTTTGCCTGTGCCACTGAGGCTGCTCTTTTGGTTTGGAAGCCTTTCCTGCCCAGAAAAGCTTTCAGTAGCATGGCTATCGAGTCGCTGTCTTCCAAAATAAGCAACCGTGCCGGCTCGCAGGGTAAGGTATTGGTAAGCGTTATTGACTGTTCTTTGACCAAATCGGGCAGTTTTTTCGTCATCGAGCCTGGTCGTGGAATCGTGAACCAGAAATGGGCGCCCTCTCCGGTCTTGCTTTCCACTCCGATCTCACCTTGCATTTCTTCCACCAAGGCCTTTGATATAGCTAGCCCTAGACCAGAGCCGGTATTCTCTTCATTTTCCAGTCGCGATAGCTGCTGAAAGAGCCCGAATAGTTCGCCTTTCTCGTTTTCCTTAATACCCGGTCCCTGGTCTTTGACCGAGAATTTCACCTTTTGCCTGTCGCTGTTTTCGTCTTGCAGTACGGTGACCCCTACTAAGACTTGGCTGCCTTGGGGGGTAAATTTGATGGCGTTGGAGATGAGATTGGTCAAAATTTGAATAAGACGATCTTTGTCGGCGAGACAGTCGACGGGCTCTGCCTTTTCCAACAGAACTTTGACACTTCTTTGTTCACTATAGGCTTTCAGTGATTCAATAGTATGCAGCACGGTGTCGACTGCGTTGACTATCGAAGTTTTCAGTTCCAGCTTTTTGGCTTCCAGTTTGCGAATATCCAAGATGTCGTTGATTAGCCTGATCAGGCGGTCGCAGTTTTCTCTGGCCACTGTGGTGTAATCGATGGTTTCTTGGTTGTTGCCGCCTTCCAAGCCGCCTTCTATTAAGCCGAGGGCGGCGCGAATAGCCGTCAGTGGTGTGCGCAGTTCATGCGAAACAGTGGCGTAAAACTCACCTACACGTCTTTCTACTTCTTTCTTTTCTGTGATATCGTGGGCGATACCGCACAATCTAATTGTTTTGCCGTTTTCGCTCTTCACCGGAAAGACCCTCGACCAGAGCCAGCGTTGGCTCTCAAGACCGATTTCAGGCAAGGCGCGCTCGGTGGACCGTCCCTTTATGCGAAATTCTATATCTTTTCCTGTGTCGGCAATATTGGTGTCTTGCAGGGTGGCTTGCACTCGGTCTAGATCTTCTGGATGGACATCACTGTAGAAAGTCTCCGGGTCTCTGTAGAGGTCCTGACAGGTGCCTTCGAAGAACTCTTCGTAGGCGGGGGAGGCATAGAGAAAGCTGCGGCTCTCTAGGTCGAAGATCCAAAAGACTTCTTTGATATTTTCTGCCAATTGTCTAAACATGGCTTCGCTGGCTTGAATCTTTCTTTCGTAGTCCAGTCTTTCTTGTTCGGCTGCCTTTAGCTGATCGATGTCGCGGTGTGAACCAGCCATGCGCACAGGTCTGCCCATACTATTCCAGATTGCTTGACCGCGGGCTGATATCCATTTGTATTGCCCGGCTTTCGTCATCATGCGAAATTCGACGTCGTAGGGTGTCTTTCTTTCAATATGATTTTGCACCTCGTCCATGACTCGCGGGTAGTCTTCCGGATGGCAAAGAGAGCGAAAAGTGTCGAAGTTATCTTCCAGTTCAGTTTCTTCAAAGCCCAGTTGTTCTTTGTATCTCGATGAATAAAAGACTTCGTTAGAGAGCAGATCCCAGTCCCAAATGCCGTCGTTTGAGCCGGTGATGGCCACATAATATCTCTCCTGGGCTCTTAGATAGGCTTCATTGGCTTCTATGCGGTCAACGAATTGGCCAATTTGCAAGCCAATAGAATTGAGAACTGAGATTACGTCTTCGTTTTGTTTAACTAGCTCGGCGCTGAAAAATGCCATCAAGCCCCAACTTTTTTTGCCGATGTTTATAGGAAAAACCAGGGCGCTTTTGTAATTGCGTGCCAGTCGCGAGTCGGTTTCATTGAATATTGTGCTGTTGCGGCTTAGGCTGAGATTTTCACATTTGCCTGAAAACCAACTGGTGGCAGGAAAGCCGGCGCCAATAATCATTGGTATAGAAACCGAACGGGCAAGCAGATATTCATGCTGTTCCCTCTCATCTGCGACGAAAACGACTCTGTCCAGACGATTGCTCTTTTCGTCGGCTTTCCATACCAAGCCGCAGTCATAGTCGAGGAGCAGTTTGATTCTTTCGGTCAGCTGGCTGAGGGCTTGCGAGATACTGCCGGCACCAACTAACAGCATGGTGGTTTCGTATTGCAGATCTCTCAGCAGGGCGCTGCGTCTTTCTTCGGTGACATCGGCTGCAAAAATTGCAAAGCGGCCCTGTTGCTGCTTGCATATGCGCAGCAGAATTGATCTCTTGCTTCCCTTCTCGTCATTGGCATGAAAAACTTGATTGACTTCGGCGATTGATTCCCTTTCCATAGTCTCCAGAGTTTCGCTGGCCGCTTCGCCGTAATGATCTGAAAGTTTTGAGCCGATATAAGAGTCTTCCGACAGCCCTAGAATTGCTTGGTCAGCTCTATTGGCAAAGATTATCCGACCTTCTTGGTCGACCACGGCAAGTGGCATCGGTGCTGTTTCGCAGAAAGTCTTAAAATCCAGCACCGGTACTTCGGCAGATGCTTTGAAAGATCTTTCAAAAGTCCCGGACTGGAGCTTTTTCTTCTGGTCGGTGCTGTCTTCCATGCTGGACCATGATTGGAGTCTAGCTTTGTTGTGCCCAATTACAGAATAATCTATGTTTTCCACCAGCTTTTATGGGCACATTTATCTTAGCTTCTGTCACTATTGTCGACTTTGGGTTTTGACCATAACGAGTGCTCTATGCCGGAATTTGTTGCTCTTGCCCTCGACACCACTGGTATACGCAAGAAAGGCGACCAGATAGTTGAAATCGCCCTCTTGGTCTTTGACGACAAGGGGACAGAAATTGAACGTTTAGATAGTTTGCTTCGCCCTCATGGCGATTTGAGTTTGGGGCCTGAGTATGAGCACGCACCACCTTTCAATGTGGTTGCCCCCCTGCTTGCCGCAACCATAGACGGGCGGATTCTGGTTTGTCACAATCCTACCTTTCAGTTGGGTTTCTTGTCTGCGGCCTTGGCTGAAAGCAAAATCAAGATCGACAATCTTGCTTGTCTAGGTCTGATTGATTTAGCTTATCGCTTTGGTCCAAGCGATAGGCGGTTGGTTTTCTGTCTGAAGCATTTCGGACTTTGGCAGCCTGAGATGGAAGAAGATCTTGAGCACCAGGCGCCGATTTTGAGAGCGCAAGCAATTGAGAAACTGACCCGGCGATATTTGCAGTTGGCCGACTATGAAGGTCTCAGCCTTGCCGAGCTAGGCGTATCTGGAATTTGCCGTTTGTCCGGTTTTTCGCCTTTGGGCGGCGGCGACCAGAAAGCAGTTCTCAGCCGCAGCGGCGCCCATCGCATTGTTTCAGGTGTGGGGCTGCAAGTTCTTACCAATAACTTGCCTCCTGCTGCCAGCGCCAGCATTGCCAGCTATTACCAAAAGCTCGACGAAGTTTTGGCCGATGGTGTCATAACCCTAGATGAAGCCGATGCTCTGATGTCGATTGCTCTGTCCTCGGGTTTGAGCCGTCTACAAATCGAATCTTTGCATCAAAAATATCTGCGCGACATGATTCGTCTTTGTTTTTCCGGGGGCGTCAATGTCGCCCCTGACAGTCCCCGCATTGCCGAAGTTGCTAAATGCCTGGGGATTGCCGACCGGGAGCTGAAAGAAATAATCAATCAAGCCCAAGACTCTCCTCGCTCTGCCTGGTCAATTTACGATGAAGAGACGAGTAAACTGGCCGGTAAAACCATCAAGTTTGCTTCTGCACCCGAGGCCAGTATGCAAGGGCGTCGTCTCAGTCTGGAAGAAGCCTTTGCCTCGGCGCAAAAGACCGGTCTGGCACCGGTGCGCGATCTGCGCAAGTCTTTAGATTTTTTGGTCTGCAACCAATCGGCTTTCAATGGACCGGAAGCCGAGGCCGCTAGAAAACAGGGGACGCAGGTCTTGATCGAGCCGGTATTTTGGAAAATGGTTGGAGTTAAGGTTGACTAGCAGTACCTAATGGTGATTTCACCATTGTTTTCTTTGGCTGCCATAACTAGTATCGATGGATAGTTTGCTTTAAGTAAGGCACTATCTGGAGCGGAGGCGGTACGCTTGGATAAGTTTGTCGGCGACGAGCGCCCCTCACCTGAGCGGGCTGCGCAAGAGTCTGACCTTGCGCCTGCTAGTAAGGTAAACCTACTAGATTTGAAATTGCAGGCCGGTCGTTTGGCGACTGCTTCAGGGGTTGCCGAGCTTGTTTCGAGAGAGCAGGTGTCTGAGAGTGCGACCAAGCCCTTGACCTTAAAGGGTCAGGAGCTGCCTCGCCGGCCCGAATCACTGCTTGGTCACGCTCGTGATGTCTTTGCCTATAACTTGGTGCAGGCGCCGCTCACCGGTGCGGCCCAGTTGAGCGATAAGATCTTAGGAACAAGTTTTGAAAGCAAATCGCAGATCTTCAATGCTCCGGCTGCAGCTGAAAGAGGCAGCGCCGCTTGGACGGTAGAAGTAGCTGCGGCAGTAACGGCGGGAGCGGTACCTATGCTGCTTTTCCACCGGGCAGTCGGACCTGGGGCTGTCACCAAAATGGAACTGATGGGGAATTATGGTCTTAAAACAGCTCTGCCTTCTGTGGGCAAGGCCTCCGCAGCCGGTGCTCTCTGGGGCGGAGTGCTTACTCCCACTTATGGTGAACAGAGCGGCGGTCAGTCTTTTTGGCATGAGCGGGCAGCGAACGCTGTCTCTACGGCTCTTGCTTTTGGTGGTCTCACCGCCGGCACAATGGGCATGAAGCGCAGCGGTAATGCTCTTTTACGAAATGATTTGGTGAGCGCCACTACTAGCGGTGCGGCAGCGGGAGTTTTGGCGGCTGATTCGCGCTCTCTTTTGCTCAAGGGCGATTTTGCCGGCAGCGATGAGAGGGCTCATGCCGCCAGCACCTTTGCTCTTGGTGGCTTGATGTTGGGCGGCGCCACCCGTGCTTATGAAGCAATAAGACCGACAAGCGGCATCAGAGGTGTACGGACGCCTGAAGATATGAAGCATCTTGCCGATACAACTATTAAGGCTGGACATCCTGAGCGTTATGCCTTCGAGCCTGATCAGAGAATTCCTGCTAAGGCAGAGGTTTTGGCTGCTGAAAATAAAGTGCATCCAGAATGGCACAACCGGGCTTCGGTGACTGTGCGCAATGAGATTGACGCCAGTGCGATGCCGGTAGACGCTAAGAAGCTTGTTGTCTCTGGCTTTCAAGAATTGTCTTATGGTCTGGAAGCTTTGCACACTAGACCGGCACAGAAACCGATAGTCGTGGTCTATGGTTCGGCGCGCTTCAAAGAAGGCGATTTCAGATATGAGCGCGCTCGTTATATTGGTGGTCGTGCCGCCCAGGAAGGCTATGACGTTATGACCGGGGGAGGACCCGGTACTATGGAAGCGGCCAATCGCGGTGCATATGAAGCCGGGGGCAATTCGATCGGTGTGGTCTTGAAGTTGCCTCATGAGAAGCGCGGCAATGGCTATCAAACCATGACTCTCAAGCACCGTAATTTTTTCACCCGCATGGAGGTCTTGAAGCAGGGCGATGTTTTTGTGGTTGAGGATGGCGGCATCGGAACAGCCGCCGAAGCCCTCGATACACTAACCCATATTCAGACCGGTAAGTTGAAAGAGGCGCCTGTCTATTTTGTAGGCAGACAGAATTATAGACATCTTGAGAATTGGCTGGCAGAGATGGAGAAGAATGGCACTATATCGCCGCAAGATAGGCATCTCTATCGAATGGTCGATAATCCGAATGATATCTTCACCGATCTGGCCAGGCGCAGACAAGCAGGACATTAGGGCCCAGTCAATCTATAATAACAATGCATGTATAGAGTTTCCATTGTTCAAGGTTTTAGGCGGCTATTTCAAAAGCGCAGCTTGAGCTTGGCTTATGGCCTAGTTTGTTGTCTGAGCTTGGCGGTCGTTCCTGCTTGTGCTCTCTCTCTTTTACTCACTCTCTGCCTCCTTATGTTTTGCCCAGCTCAGGGCAAAGGCCAAGATCAGGCAGTCCAACTCAATAAGTTGGCCGTCCATGCTAGGCAGTCCACTGTAAAGGCGAAAGTGCTAGGCAATAAAATGACGCCCCAGCAAGCCAACGATTTTTTTGATGAAGCCGATGAGCTTATCGATAAAGGTTTGGAGGGTGAAGCGCGAGAACTGCTCTTGGCCGTATGTGCCACTAAATTGGTTACGGCTCGGCATTATCGCTTATTGAGCCGGACATATAAAACTGAAATGGGTGATACCGAAAAGGGGCGACCGGCTAGCTTCTACCTAGACAAAGCCGTGGCCCTCGACCCCAACTATAGTGAGGCCTGGGTCGAGAAAGCGAAACTATCTTTGATAGATGGCGATATAGACAAAGGCATGAAGTTTATCGATCGCGCTCTTGCTTGTAAACCTCCTGATACTGATTGCGCTCACGTTAAGGCTAATCTTCTTGCGACCAAGAAGCAGTATAAAGAAGCTTTGCCCTGGATAGAGCAGGCGGTTAAGCTATATCCGGATGCGGCTTCAGTCTATCGAGATAAAGGGACAATTTTAGAGAACCTCAGTCGCTATGATGAGGCAATTGCTGCTTACAAAAAGGCTTATCAGATTAAGCGCCAAGACTGGACGATTTTTCAGATTGTAAGGTGTCTGGAAACTCAGAAGAAGTATGCTCAGGGGATTGAGGTCTTGAGCTTGCTAATCAAAGACAATCCCAGTGATGGCGAGGCTTTTCGCACTCGGGCTCGCTTGAAGGTTAAGAACAAAGATTTACAAGGTGCCCTGCGGGATATCAGTCAGACCATCGAGCTAGAGCCGACATCTACTAGTTATTTGGAAAGAGCTAAGATTTATAAGCAGATGGGAGATCAAGCTCATGCTGATGCCGATCTTAAGAAGGCAAAGAATATCTCTGATTCGCCTTTCTAGACCAGGGCTCTTTGCTCGGGTAGTTCTTAGACTTTTTGGTGTATTGTTTTAATTGGTAGCGGGTATCTCGCATAGTCTTTAGAGCAGACCTTAGTACAGATCTTAGAATAATTGCTTATGGAAAAGCTAATTGGTAAAGCTGAGTTTGAGAAACCTAAAGGGCATCACGTTAAAACATACAGAAGCCCTTATTTGACTTTTGCCATCAGACAAAGTGAGCATGCTAATCAGGTTCCTTTCCACAAGCATGAATATGACGAGTTTATCTTTAGTCCTTCCGGTCTTGAGTATTTGCATTGGACTAATGATGGTGGTGCCATAGAATGCTCGCTCTCATCCACTACTTTGCTGTGGACTCCCAGCGGCGTTAGGCATGCAGCCAGTTGGCGCTCGGCATGGTATAGCATCGGCATTTTGCTCAGCAGTGAAATCATTCGAGAGCATTTAATGGACGGAAACCTTCTCAGACCTACCAGCACTGTTTTCTTTGAGGCTGGACGCGACTTGCAAAAACTGTTGCAGCTCTCGCTTGGCGAGTCTTGGTTGACCAAACTGAGCGATCCCGGTTTCGCCAGGTCACTTGCCACCTTGCTTTCTGTCGAACTGATTAATGATTACCGTGATTCGAGTGTCTGCAGCAGAGGGGCGAAAAGACCGGCTGAAGAGTTCTCTCTAGAGACCTTATCTGCATATATTGACGATAACCTGGCCCAAGATGTATCGGTCAAAGAGCTGGCTCAACTTATGCATCTCAGTCCTTTTCATTTTTCGCGAATTTTCAAGGCGCAGACCGGGTCTTCGCCCTATCGCTTTATTCTTAACCGTCGATTGGCTCGTGCCGTCATCCTCCTTCCCCAGCTTGACCTGGCAATCGATGACATAGCCAAGCAGGTTGGTTTCCTGTCGGCGGCGAGCTTTACTAAAGCATTCAAAAAGACCTACGGCATCTCTCCTGGAAAATACAGAGACAACCTCAATTCATGAGTTGCTGCCTCAGCAAGAGCGACATTGAGCCTTGGACTTGTCCAAAACAATCGCTGTCCAATCTTGCTGGCTTTGTCTTTTCTGTCTCTAGTTCTTGTAAAAATATTTGGGTCTTAAAGAAATATTTGGAGTCTTAGGGAGAAGTGTTTTGCAGACTACGAAAGCGACTTTGTTTGAAGGTGTGACGATCAAGGGGCTGAACCTGAAGAATCGACTGGTGATGGCGCCGATGACCCGTCTGCGAGCTCACGCCGACGGCAAAGCTGCTGCTGTCATGGCGCAGTACTATCAACAAAGGGCCTCCGCTGGTTTGATCATCACCGAAGCGACCATGGTTTCTCCGCTTAGCCATGGATATATGTTTTGTCCTGGAATTTATGCCCCCAGCCATGCCGCAGCCTGGCAGCCCGTGACCGAAAGTGTTCATGCTGCCGACGGTGTGATTTTCTTGCAGATCTGGCATTCGGGAAGGGTGGCGCATCCCAGTCTGCTTGACGGCGTTTCGCCAGTGGCTCCATCTGCCTTGGCTGGCACCGGCACACTGCACTCTCCCCTTGGAAAAGTTTCTTTGCCTGTGCCTGAGGCGCTTTCGCTGGCGCAGATTGCCGATATCGTCAAAGAGTTTGCCAATGCCGCCCAACTGGCTAAGCAGGCTGGCTTTGATGGAGTGGAGATACACGGTGCCTTTGGGTATCTCATCGACCAATTTTTGCAAGATGTGAGCAATAAGCGAAATGACGCCTATGGCGGCGATATCGCCAATCGTGCCAGATTTATGGAAGAAGTTGTGGCTGCCGTCTGCGATGTTTTTCCAGGCAGAACCGGTATCAAACTCTCGCCGGCAAACACCTTTTACGGTATGGGTGATTCCGATCCTGTAAGCCTATTCAAGTATGTTTGCAGCCGGCTAAATCAGTACGATCTAGCCTATGTGCATTTTATGGAACCAAACGAGGGCGACTTGTCGAGCGGTGCTTTGATCAAGAATGTGGTTGAGACTTTCCGGGCTGATTGTGAGCATCTTGTTATAGCTAACGGCGGCTTTGACAAAGACAAGGCTTCAGATTATCTTGCCAGTGGACAGGCCGACTTGATTTCCTTTGGCAGACCCTTCATCGCCAATCCTAATCTGCCCTATATGCTTGAGCATGATCAGCCGCTTGTCGAAGCTAGCCCGACAATTTTTTATGGACAAGGTCCCACATCGATAGCGGGCTACACAGACTTTAGCGAGGTGAAGTAATGGCTGACCCTAAGAAAGCCTTGCCTGAAAATGTCCCCGGCGATTTTTTTGTCGACGCTAGTTGTATCGGCTGCCATAATTGCAGCGATCTTGCTCCAGAAATCTTTGGGGAAGTTGATGACGACTTTTATCTGGTCGTGAAAAAGCAGCCGGCTAGTAAGGATGAAGTTCATAAGGCATTGCAAGCCCTGGTTTGTTGCCCTAAAGGCTCAATCGGCACCAGAGAAAAGCATGACATCAAAAGCGTTATAGAAGAGTTTCCCCTGGAGATCTCGCAAGATGTCTACTACCTGGGCTTCAATTCGGACAAGAGTGCCGGTGCCAAGTCCTTCTTTGTTGCAGATGAAGGCGGCAATTGGATGGTGGAAGCGCCTAAATTTCAGGAGCGCACTCTGAAGTGGATAGAGAGTCGGGGCGGTCTATCGCACATTTTTCTCTCGCACCGAGATGATGTGGCCCAAGCAGATTTATTCGCTGATTATTTCAAAGCCAAACGCATTATTCATCAGGATGACCTGGAAGCTCAGCCCGAAGCTGAGATTGTCATCCAGGGGACTGAACCGGTTGCCTTCGGTCCTCATTTTTTGGTGATACCAACACCCGGTCATACCATGGGACATTGCGTTCTCTTGCATAAAGAAACGCATCTTTTTACCGGTGATATGCTTACTTCTCAAGAACGTTTCGGCGATCCGATTGAAACTTGGAAGCCCGAACTTTGTTGGTGGTCTTGGGAGCATCAGACCGAGTCTATAGGCAAGCTTATCAACTATTCCTTTACTGTCATGATTCCTTCCCATGGCAGAATTTGGCGCGACACCGAGGCCAAAATGAAAGAGCATCTGAGGAAGTGTATTGAGCGCTGTAATGCGGAGCCCAATACCAATCCATATTCGGCTCATCGAATCAGTTATCTAGCCTTTATGGTAGAGCATGCCAAACGTACCGGTCAGACGCAATATGCAATTGAAACTCAGGCCAAGTTGGACGAATTACATAAACGTGGAGCAAAGAAGGAGAACAAGTGAGAATACCAATAGATAAGATTCTAGTGTCGCTTGTCTCTATAGTCACCATTTTTGGGGCGTTTCTGTTTGACTGGGAAACTCATATCTTTAGTCGCATAATGGTCAGACCATGAGCATGGGCGTTTGCCTTGGTTTACTTTCGCTCTGGCTTTTGTGGCACAGCAAGAAAACCACTCGCTTTGAGTTTAACTTAGCAGTTGTGGTTGCTTCTCTCTATTGGGTCACTCAAGCCTCGGCAATTCTTTATCCCAACCGCTTTCTTTGACCCTGAAACTGTCAATTTGCCGCGCTCTCATGTGCTGGGGCTGCCCGTACAAGTGGCACTGCAAATGGTGCTATATGGCTTCTTGGCAGCTGCTATGTTTTTGAGGCGTCATTACAACAAGCTATAGAGGCTGTTCATAACTGTATATACGTTTGGCTCGGTTGCCGAGCCTTGACTGGTTCAAGCTACTGGCAAGTTTTGTCTATGCGAAAGATGGCTTGCTTGGTCGTCTTCGGGATGCTCGAAAATATCTAAAAAATATTCTTTGGGGTGGTTCACTTTTGTCTTGCATTCGGTAGAATAAATAGCACGAACGGTGAGCGTTGACTCGATGAGTTCAATGCTTTGAGCCGAGGGGCAAATCGGAAACCTCAGGTCTGCGCAGACCGGAAACTGTAGATTGTGGTCCGCTTACTGCAAATGCTGACTATTTGCAGAAGAAATATTGAGTCCGAGCGAAGCGTAAGTTTCGAAAGACTGTCAGACAATAGCTAAAACACCACCGCAGTTTATTCTGGGTGGTGTTTTGGTTTTTCAGAGAGTCAGTATTTTATGTTTATCTTGGCTAGTCGCCAGTCTTGCTTGTCGCTAATTTCTTTATTCAGCAGTCGGCCTGGCCAGGTCAAAGGTGTCTCTGGTTGTGCAATATCTATTGCCGCCCATGCGACCGACCAGATCGAGAGCCTGCATATCGATACGGTTGCCCTGCATTAGCTCGTCATCGATATGCATGCAGAGTATCTCGCCTAAAACCAGGTTGCCGGCACCTGGCAGTCTCGCTAATTCTATATGCTCATATAGAGTGCATTCAAAGCTGACCGGGCTTTCCTTTACTCTTGGCGGTAGTACCAAATGTGATGGCGTCGCCGTAAGATCTGCTTTCTCAAATTCGCTTACTTGTGGTGCGAAGTCTCCGCTGGTCAGATTCATTTTCTCGGCCAATGAACGGTTCACTAAATTGATGACGAATTGTCCGTTTGCCTTAATGTTGGCCAAGGTGTCCTTATCGACCAAGACTGACTCTCCGGCTTCTTCGATTACCTTAAAGCCGGGCGAAAAAATGAGAATAGGCGGCTCGTTTGAAAAAACATTGAAAAAAGAAAATGGCGCCAGGTTGTAAATGCCTTGCGGCGAAACAGTGGAGACCCAGGCTATCGGCCTAGGAAAAACTGTGGCGGTAAGCAAGCGGTAACGCTTATCAATACTAGTTTGGGCAAAATCAAAAAGCATTGAGACAGTATACTAGACAGGTTCAATCGATGAATAAAAGCGCCGTCTTCTCAAGCGGCGATTCTTGACTATTAAGACAAATGAGAAAGCCAGTAATCATGCCTATTTTGATCGCCCTGTTTCTTTCCTTATCTTTTCTAGCTGCGCCTGCTTTGGCTATTGATAAAGCTTTTGCCGGCCGGGTCAATAAAGTGGTGCAAAAGGCGATCAAAGAAGACCAAACCATTGTGGGCTGCGTTGTTATCGTGGCTGAGCGAGGCAAGCCCGTTTATCGCAAGGCCTGGGGCTATCTAGATCGCGAAGCTGGGCAGAAAATGCCGGTGCACGCCATCTTTCGTCTGGCTTCGATGACCAAGCCGATAGTGGCTGCGGCTGCCTTGCGCCTCTCTGAGGAAGGTAAGTTATCGCTTGACGATGAGGTGAGCAAGTGGCTTGACTTTCAGCCCAAGTTGGCAGACGGCAGTCTTGCCTCAATCAAGATTCGGCACCTGATGAATCATACAGCCGGGCTTGATTACTGCTTCCTGGAAAAGTCAGATGGTCCCTATATCAAAGCCGGTGTCAGCGATGGTCTTGATTTTCCTGGACGCTCGATGCAGGAAAATTTGGCAAGAATAGCTTCTGTGCCTCTGTTGTTTCAGCCTGGCAGCGATTGGCGCTACAGTGTCTCTTCCGACGTGCTTGGGGCAGTGCTCGAGAAGGTGACAGGTGAAAGTCTGCCGAACGTCATCCAAAAGTATGTTACTGCTCCCTTAAAAATGCAGAGCACTGATTTTTCCATTTCACCGTCTCTCGGCGGCGATGCTCTTGATCGTCTGGTTGTTCCTTATCGCGACGGCAAGCCTCCTCGGCGCATGGGCACTGCTTGCGATGTACCTTTCCCCGGCGGCGGTAACTTGCACTTCGTCCCCTCTCGATTATTCGATAATAACTCTTTCTATTCCGGCGGTGGCGGTTTGGTCGGCACAGGCGACGACTATCTGAGGTTTCTATCTAGTATTGCCGGTAGTGGCAAGCCTTTGCTTTCTGCTGCCTCTGCTGCCGCGATGGTCTCTTCGCAGACGGGTGAAATCAAGCTGAAAGGGCAACCGGACGGTTGGGGCTTTGGTTATGGCTTTGCCGTCTTGAAAGACCGCGATGCCGCCAAAAGCCCCCATGAAAACGGCACATTAAAATGGGGTGGCGCCTATGGGCATTCTTATATGGTTGATCGTAAGAAAAACCTCATAATCATCATCCTCACCAATACTGCCATAGAGGGCACTCTCGGCAAGTTTCCCCGCGATGTAAGGGACGCTGTTTACGGTGTGGCAAAGTCTGAACCCGGCACTTAACTATTTTTAGTTTTATCCTAAAGATGAACCGATATCGGTGGGAAAATAAGAGCGTCAGAAGTTAAGTAGCAGTAGCAAAAGAATCGGGCGGATGAAAAGACTAAAGAGCTTGTTTTTGAGTATCGCGCTTTTGGCAAGTGGTGAAGGGTTGGTTCTTTCGCCGCCGGTGCGGGCGCAAAGTCCTATAGAGAAAAGCGAGCCGGATGCTGGCGCCCTAAATCGGCCTATTCGGGATAAATGGGCTCTGGTGGTCGGAATTAGTGAGTTTGCCAATCCTAGCCTAAATCTCAAATACTCAGCTAAAGACGCCCAAGATTTTGCCGCTTATCTAGTCAAGGAAGCAGGCTTTGCCCCAGACCATGTGCGCCTTTTGCTCAATAAGGACGCAACTGAAAGACGTATTCTTTCTGAACTTGGGGATAAGTTTTTGCCGAGAACGGCGCATCCAGATGATTTGGTTGTGCTCTATATCTCAACCCATGGCAGTGGTGCCGATCTCGATGTGGGCGGGCAGAACTACTTAATTGCTTACGATACCGATGTGGATGATTTGTATACCACAGGCATTCCCATGCAAAAATTGGCTTCAGACATAAAGGAAAGAGTGCACTGCGATCGTGTTGTCATATTTCTCGATGCCTGCCATAGCGGTGCTACCCGCACTGAGTCGAAAGGGCTTAGTCGCACCGGCATCGACGCCGGCGAGCTGGCTGTGGGCTCGGGTCAGATGGTCATAGCCTCTTCTTCTGAAGACCAAGTTTCTTGGGAAAGCAAGAATGGTGCCAACGGGGTATTTACCGCCAATCTTTTGGAAGCTTTGCGCAAGAAAGGCAAAGACACCACCATTGGCGAAATGTTTAGTGAACTGAAAGAGCGAGTGCAGGAGCAGGTATTGCGAGAGCGCGGGCGTATGCAAACGCCGGTGCTGGAAAGTAAATGGAAAGGTAATGACCTGTGTATAGCAGCGCAACCGGTCAATAGGCGCCCCGGCTTGCCGGAAGTGAAATCTGCTTCTACCAAGGCGGGCTCATCTATAGTTTTAGCACCGCCTCCAGTTTCGCAGCCGCCAGTTCATGAGAGGCCAACACCGCCAGTTTCGCCGCCACCAATTTCGCAGCCGCCGATCTCGCAGAAGCCTGCTGAGAAAGTCGAAAAACCTGCAGCGGCTTATGTTAAGCCAGGCATCTTGATCGTACCTGGCACATCGGTGGGTAGAAGTCGGCTTGGCATGAGTCGTGAGGAAGTAGAGAACATACTAGGGAGACCGACCAGCGAGGGTGCCGGCTCAATCACTTATCGCACTGCCGATCGGCGTTATTTCCTTTCTTTGCGCTTCAGCGAAGGTAAGGTGAGTGAAATTGCTTTTTCTTCCCCAGCCTTTCAAACGGCTTCCGGTCTCGGTCTTGCTAATGTTTCCGCTTTGTCCGCCGAGAGAGATAGCGGTTTGAAAGTAATCGGCAAGCATGGTCCTTTCACTGTGGTTGAGCCGGCTAGTGGCGGTTTGCGCTTGGCTTGGCGGGAGTCCGGCAACTCTTTCGGCGTGGTCTACAAGGGGACACCCACCGATATGTTGCGTTGGTGCGCTGAGCTTATGCCTGGTTTTGATAATGCTGCTGCACTAAATATGGTGCCGGGGCGGCCTCTTGCCCCGGCGAAAGAGCCGGCTAGAGTGCAGGCTGGAACTGAGTCTCAATCTCAGTTATCTAATACGGCGCAGGCTAATTTGATAGTGCCTGGTAAGTCGATAGCCAAGATAAAACTTGGTATGAGCCGTTCCGAGATTGTTTCGCTCTTGGGTAAACCAGGGGATCAGGCTGGATCGGTCTTTTCTTATTGGACCCCTGACCGCAAGTATATTTTGGCTGTGCGCTTTGTCGATGATAAAGCCAGCGAGGTATTGTTTAACTCTAAAGCGTTCTCTACCAGCTTTGGCTTGAATGTGGCTAATTTTAGCGGACCAGAGTTTAGATCATATTTTGCACCGGTTCACCAGGCAGGGGCGCGCCCTGCTCCGATCTTTACTCTTAAAGAAGGTGGTCTCTCGTTTATTCAACCGGTGGCTGTTTCTTATCCGATGGGTTGGCTGCATAGCCTTTCCAATCGTGCCGATGATATGGAATGGATGGCAGAGATTGTTTCAGACCTTCAAAAGGGCAGAAACAGTATGCCTTTGGGTGGTCCGCGTGGTCGGCGGCGTTTGCAGTCTATGCTGCATTATGATCTTGGTCAATATTGAAGAATAGCGTTTTCAGCCCGCAGTCATAGACCGTCTTTGGGAAGCAACTATTTTTTATGCGAGCCTTAGCGTCGTTCTTTATCTTTCTGGCTTGATTCTTTCTGGTCGGGGAGTTCGCAGAGTGCTCCGTGCGATTCCATCCAGCCGACTACGCCCGAAGTAATATCGTCTTTGAAGACTGGTGCTTCAAAAATTAAATGCTCGGCGCCGCCGATGATAACAAGGGTCTTGCTCTTGGTCCCTAGTGCTTCGAAGAGATCATAAGTGCCTGATTTCTTGACCAGGCGATCTTCGTCTCCCTGAAAGAGCAGTACCGGTGTATGGTTGATTTTCTTGGCATAACTAGAGTTTTCGTTCATAAATTTTTGAAACTCAAGAAGCTCTTTGGGTGTTAGTTCAAGCCTGGAAGAAGGGTCGTTCTTCCAACGCTCTCTATCTTGCTCTTTCGAGGTCGATTGTTCCACCACTTTATTGCCGATGGCAAAGGGACGATTCGGTTCTGTGACATAGTGCAGCGCCACAGTCAAGGCAGTTGTGCCGGCTTTGTAGCGCTTTCCGGCAGGGACTGAGCATATGATACCGTCAACGGTGCCAGGGTAGAGGGCGGCAAAGCGCAGCGCTATAGCGCCGCCCATAGACTCGCCCAGCATAAACATAGGCTTATCGCGATAATCATCTCTGATTTCATCTACTACATGTTTGAGGTCCGAGACACAGTTTTTTAAGTCGAGCTTTTCTTGTCCTTGGCTAGATAAATAAGAACCAAAGCCGCGCACGTCAAAGGCGATTACCACGATACCTTGCTTGACCATCTCTTTGGCGAATGAATCGAAGTTGCGGTGATGCAAGCCTAGACCGTGCACACAAATCAGAATGGCGGCGGCGTCACGGCGTGGATTGACCCAGACATAACCAGGGGCTTCTTTGTGTACATTTATACTTTCCGGCAGTCCATACTCGCCATCACAGAAGCGCACCACCGGATCGATAACATTCTCCGCCAGGTCTTCCGGCATTGCTTTTTCATTGGTGGTACCAAAAACCAGCCGCCATATACGTTTTCTTTTTTCTTCCTTCTCTTCATCGCTTTCGGCTTTGTAGGCGTCTTTGATGCCTTCCTCTTGCATTATGCGATCCATATTGCATTTTCTAAATAGATAAATGGCATGCCTGAAAGCTTCTTCGCTTTCTTTGATTTTGCCCAGACGACTTAGATTCTCTGAACGGTGCATCAAGCTCCAGCCGTAGTTGACATTGCCGCCACCAAAGATTTCTTTGGTTAGCTTTATTGCTTCATCTGAGTAATAGGCGGCGGTGTCTGCATCATTGAGTCGATGCGAGGTGGCAAGCAGTCCTCTAAGACAAGCCAATCGCAAAGCTTTTTCTTTTGGTTCGAGCTTTTCGTTGGGAATTTGTTCTAAAGAGAGGATGTATTCTTTGCGAGCCTCGGTATAACGGCTTTGTAAGTAATAGCAGTCGGCTAACCAGTACTGCAAAATAGAGAGAGCACGCCTAGATGGCACTTCTTTCTTCTTTTCAGCTTCGATTAGACTTTTGATTTGGCTTGCAGCTTCATTATATTTCTTTGCGCAGAGACTGGTGCCGGCTTCATTCAGCTCTTTCTGGTAGGCCGAGAAGAAGCTGTCTGCTTCGCGACTGCGAAGTGAGCAACTTTGCTCTCCTAGTGATCTGATCTCTTTGTTTTCTTGTGCAGCTTCAACTTGCAAGCAGGCGATTGCGAAATTGAAGAAGAAGGCTAGAACTGAGAAAAATACTGGTTTTGATAAAGATGCTGGCATATCGTACTCGCAAATAATTGAATAAAAAGCCCACGTGATTAGCGTGGGCTTTTTATAACTCCTGGCACCGGGCTATCTTCCCAGGCAGTCTCCCGCCAAGTATTGTCGCTGCTGACCGTCTTTACCTTCGTGTTCGGGATGGGAACGGGTGTGTTCCGGTCGCTTGGGCACCAAGAAGCTTTTAGGGCGAATTGGTGATGTATCACCAATACCCTGAAGTCTGCATATTGAGGTTTTTATGTATTTCACTAATTAGTTGGTTAAGCCCTCGACCGATTAGTAACGCTCAGCTACGTGCTTGCCTTGCGGGGCACTTCTACCTGCGTCCTATCAACCCGGTGGTCTTCCGGGGGTCTTACTAGCTTACGCTATGGGATTTCTCATCTTGAGGTGGGCTTCGTACTTATATGCTTTCAGCACTTATCCGCTCCGAGCACAGCTACGCTGCGTTTACCGCTGGCGCGATAACAGCCATACTGGCGGCTCGTTCGTCCTGGTCCTCTCGTACTAGGGACGACTCCTCTCAAAAATCCTACGGGCATGCCGGATATGGACCGAACTGTCTCACGACGTTCTGAACCCAGCTCACGTACCGCTTTAATGGGCGAACAGCCCAACCCTTGGAACGTACTACCGCTCCAGGATGCGATGAGCCGACATCGAGGTGCCAAACCTCGCCGTCGATGTGGACTCTTGGGCGAGATCAGCCTGTTATCCCTATGGTAACTTTTGTCCGATGAGCAACGACCCTTCCATGCGGAGTCGTGGGATCACTAAGCCCGACTTTCGTCCCTGATCGTGATGTCTCACTCTCAGTCAAGCTCCCTTCTACCTTTACGCTCGATGGCTGATTTCCGACCAGCCTGAGGGAACCATTGGGCGCCTCCGTTACTGTTTAGGAGGCGACCGCCCCAGTCAAACTGCCCAACTGAAACTGTTCCCGACCCGGATAACGGAATCAGGTTAGTATGCTAGCTACATCAGAGTGGTATCTCAACGTTGACTCCATCAGAACCAAAATTCTGACTTCAAAGTCTCCCACCTATCCTGCGCAGATATAGCCCGCAGACAATTTCAGCCTACAGTAAAGCTCAATAGGGTCTTTCTGTCCTGGCACGCCTAGTCCGTATCTTCACAGACAATCCTATTTCGCCGAGCCTCTCTCCGAGACAGCGCTCAAATCGTTACTCCATTCGTGCGGGTCGGAACTTACCCGACAAGGAATTTCGCTACCTTAGGACCGTTATAGTTACGGCCGCCGTTCACCGGGGCTTTGTTTCTCAGCTTCGCTTGCGCTAACCGATCCACTTAACCTTCCGGCACTGGGCAGGAGTCAGCCCCTATACATCACCTTACGGTTTAGCAGAGACCTGTGTTTTTGATAAACAGTCGCTTGAGCCTCGTCGCTGCGACCATCTCAGGCTTCAGACGCGGAGTCTTACACCCTACCATGGCACCTCTTCTTCCGAAGTTACGAGGTTATTTTGCCGAGTTCCTTAGAGAGAGTTATCTCGCGCACCTTGGTATTCTCTACCTGACTACCTGTGTCGGTTTAGGGTACGAGTACCATGTAACCTGGCTTTCGCCGCTTTTCTCGGCAGCGTGGCATCTACACAATTTGCTCCGTAGAGCATTTCCTACTCGGCCTTACGTTAAAACGCCCGGGCGGATTTGCCTACCCGGACTAGCTACGCCTTTGGAGGGACAAAACCAAACTGTCCCCTGTGTATAGCCTCCTGCGTCCCGACTTAGCTCCTAGCGGTTACAAGGTAGCACGGGAATATTAACCCGTTGTGCATCGACTACGCCTCTCGGCCTCATCTTAGCTCCCGGCTAACCCCACGTGGACGAACCTTGCGTGGGAACCCTTAGTCTTTCGGTGCATTGGATTCTCACCAATGTTTTCGCTACTTAAGCCGACAGTCTCACTTCTGCTTCGTCCATGCGTCCTAACGGTCGCACTTCGTCCTACAACAGAACGCTCCCCTACCGATCAGATTACTCTGATCCTACGATTTCGGTATCATGCTTAGCCCCGTATGTTTTCGGCGCAGAGTCGCTTGACTAGTGAGCTATTACGCTTTCTTTGAATGGTGGCTGCTTCTAAGCCAACATCCTAGTTGTCTATGCAACTCCACCTCCTTAATCACTTAGCATGAATTTTGGGACCTTAGTCGGTAGTCTGGGCTGTTTCCCTCTTGAGTACGGAACTTATCTCTCGCACTCTCACTGCCAGATAATGACGCTACAGGTATTCGGAGTTTAACTCGATTTGGTACGGATTTTCTCCGCCCGCACCGAACTAGTGCTCTACCCCCTGTAGGATAAATCTGACGCGGTGCCTCAACGCCTTTCGGGGAGAACCAGCTAGCTCCTGATTCGATTGGCATTTCACCCCTAAACACAGCTCATCCACCGATTTTTCAACATCGGTTGGTTCGGACCTCTACGCAATGTTACTTGCGCTTCATCCTGGCCATGCCTAGATCATCAGGGTTCGGGTCTACCGCATGTAATTATCGACGCCCTTATCAGACTCGGTTTCCCTGTGGCTTCGCATATTAACTGCTTAACCAACTACATACGGTAACTCGCCGGCTCATTCTTCAACAGGCACACTGTCACCCTATAAATAGGGCTCCAATTGCTTGTAAGCACACGGTTTCATGTTCTATTTCACTCCCTCTCACGGGTTCTTTTCACCTTTCCTTCGCAGTACTTGTTCACTATCGGTCGTCAGTCAGTATTTAGCCTTACCAGATGGTCCTGGCAGATTCGTACAGGGTTTCGCGTGTCCCGTACTACTTGGGATACTCCCGGGGTTCAAAGGTTTTCGTTTACCGGACTGTCACCGTCTATGGTGGCTCTTTCCAGAGCTCTTCGACTAACCTTATCCCATCCCTTGCGGAGTCCCGCGACCCCACTAGGACTTTCGTCCTAATGGTTTAGGCTCCTCCCCGTTCACTCGCCGCTACTGAGGGAATCACTGTTTTGTTTTCTTTTCTTCCCGGTACTAAGATGTTTCAGTTCCCGGACTTACCTCGCTATACCCTATGTATTCAGATATGCGTCGCTGAGCTTCACTCAGCGGGGTTGCCCCATTCGGAGACCTACGGATCGTAGCCCATAACGGCTCCCCGTAGCATTTCGCAGTTTATTGCGTCCTTCATCGGCTGCTGACGCCAAGGTATCCACCGTGCGCTCTTAGTAGCTTAACCAACGTTTAGAAGAACTTGTGATATCGGCTGATATCTCATTGTTTTTGGCGTGCGTCTTCTAAACTGTGCCGTGAATGCTTGCGCATCCACAACTACTTGGTGGAATACGGACCTCAATATGCAGATTTCAGGGTACTGAACCGGTTTAGAGAGCCTCACGGTTGGCTCATGGGCTTATGCCCAAGTCCTTTTAGCAAGTAGGCTGCTTTAGTCGCTCGCCTGTCTTGCTTTCGGAGTAATCTAATTTACCACACGCTGATGATATTGGAAGAGGGTTTTTCTTATTTGTAATTCACTCTTTTTCTATATCTTCTGGAGAACCGCCCCTGGTGCGTCTCTATTTTTCATTCTTGATCTATATCAATTCTATTTTGATCTTGAATTGATCCGGAATCGCTTTCTAGGCGCTCCTCTTTGCATGTGTTTTTTAAATGACGGGTAAGAATTTTCTTTGTTCCCAAGAGTTTCTAGAAAATGGAATTAAAGAAAAAACTGAAAAAGAATAAAAAGCCCACGTGATTAGCGTGGGCTTTTTATAACTCCTGGCACCGGGCTATCTTCCCAGGCAGTCTCCCGCCAAGTATTGTCGCTGCTGACCGT